>Ga0224559_1001676_pt1 | contig 11998 bp, 9 predicted proteins | sample 714S33034metaG_FD_180676 | JGI IMG/M metagenome (GOLD analysis project Ga0224559, IMG submission 180676) | Peat soil microbial communities from Stordalen Mire, Sweden - 717 S3 30-34 | ecosystem: Environmental > Terrestrial > Soil > Wetlands > Peat | place: Sweden: Norrbotten County, Stordalen... | reverse complement strand
AGCAACGTCTCGAATCGCGCCTTGCAAATGCACGCTCCGGCAAGGTAAAACAATCACGTCTTCGGCCAATCCCATTGGCCGGTTTTGAACTGATAACGTATGGCCGGTTTTCAGGTGATTACCGAGGCAGAGCTCGTTTCCATATCCGTCGAGCGGATGTCGAAGATCAGGGCTTGGATGGAAGAGCCGAAGTGTATCCACGAGGAAGATGACGACGGCGTACTCTGGGAAGACAAATTGTTCGACACGCCTGAACATCGTCCAGACTTCAAGGACGAGAATGAGGCCCTTCACAATGTCCTCGATCGAGTATTGGCAGATATCGACGACGAACGCGCGGCGGAGGTGATTTCCTTGCGATTCGGGCTGGATGGAGCAGATTCCCAAACCCTCGAAGAGATAGGCGAGTTGTTCGGCTTGACCAGAGAGAGAATCCGGCAAATCGAAGGTAAGGCGATCAGACAACTAGCGCATCCTTCGCGAAGCGCGACATTGGCCCAGTTCTACTATCCCTACAAGTATTCGCAGCACTCCAAGAGGGCCCCCGAGAAAATCGTTAGTCGAATCCATGTGAAAGCTGCGAACAACAAGACTGCGGGACTACGGGAATCGAGCACATCCAACAATGTTCCGATTGAGCCTGTTAACAACATTACTCCAATCACAGTAAAGAAGAAGATTGTCGAATCAGATAATCAACTGCAAAAAACATCATCCGAGCGGGCGGAGTCCAAAGTTCCACACATACTTCTGAAAGGCGATAGGGTCACATACCTGACCAATAAGGGAAGGAAACGCGCAGGTGTAATAGTGTGGACAGACGGGAAGGTCGTCAAGATAACAGACAGCGGCAGTACCGTGAGCAAGAACGTGGAGGACGTAATCGCGGCCGATAATGCCGATAATTCTGCCACCCCACTTCTGACGACTCAAAATATTATGGAGGCAGATGTTAACTAATGGCTAACAATGTCAGAAACGTTCCTCCCAAGGCTTCAGCCATGCTCGAAGCCCTTCGGGGATTGGGATACTCGACAGCAGACGCTCTGGCTGACATCGTGGACAACAGCATCTCGGCGGGTGCCTCCGAGGTTCGCATTGATTTTTGTTGGGAGGGCGGGGATGGGGCCTTCATCTCGATTCTCGACAACGGCCGCGGCATGGACGATCCAGAACTGGAAGCGGCAATGCGGCTTGGGGAGAAAAGTCCCCTGGACGAGCGTTCCGGGGACGATTTGGGGCGTTTCGGAATTGGGCTTAAAACGGCCTCCTTCTCCCAATGCAGAAGCCTGACTGTTTCTTCTCGTAAGGAGGGGGGCGCGGTCTCCTGCCTGCGCTGGGATCTTGACGAGATTGCGGCCCGCGAAGACGGGGCTTGGGCACTTCTTGAAGGTACGGCGCAAGGTTCGGGAACAAGAATGTCAGCCCTTGAAAAAGTACCCTCTGGCACGCTGGTGCTGTGGGAGAAACTCGACCGCATCGTTACGGACGGCTACACCGCCGACCATTTCCTGAAGATGATGGACGAGGTCGAAAGCCGTCTCTCAATGATTTTCCACCGCTTGCTCGAAGGCTCGCACCCGAAATTCCGCCTGCTCATCAAGGATGATCCCGTTAGGCCATGGGATCCGTTTTTGGCGGGGCATCCAGCGAAGTCGTGGAATTCTCCGGTTGAGAGAAAGTGGACCCCCGCGGGAATGGTTGAGGTCGAATGCCATGTGTTGCCCCACAAGGATATGCTTTCCTCCGCGGACTACGAGGGCGCAGCCGGACCGGACGGCTGGAACTCGCAGCAGGGATTTTATGTATATCGCAACGACAGGTTGTTGCTTGCAGGAGGGTGGTTAGGGCTCGGGCAAGGCCGCGCGTGGAACCGCGAGGAAGCTCAGAAACTCGCCCGGATCAGACTGGACATACCCAACACCGCCGACGCCGACTGGAAGATTGATATCCGGAAGGCTACAGCCAGAATCCCCGTCTACCTCAGACCGTGGCTGACGACGCTAGCCGAAGACACCCGCAACAGGGCCAGAAGGGTGTTCGCCTACAGGGGGTCTCCCATGCCCGGTGCGGGCGGCGCGAAGATCGAGCAGGCCTGGGCGGTTGAGCGTTTCAAGGACGGGATGCGCTACCGAGTAGATACTTCCCACCCGGCGGTTGCCGCCGTGTTCGAGTCGGCCGGTTCCCTGCTGCCTCTCGTGAAGGCGATGCTGCGCGTTGTAGAAGAGACCGTTCCGGTGCAGCGCATCTGGCTGGACACGGTCGAGAACAGGGAAACGCCGCTGACCGGGTTCGTGGGCGAAGCGCCGTCTGAGGTGGTTGAAATCCTGGAGACGCTTTTCAAGGACATGATCGGTCGAAGGGGCATGTCCAGGACTTTGGCAAAGAAGATTCTTCTCTCAACGGAACCGTTTCAGAAATACCCTACTCTCGTCGCTGGTCTTCCGGACGACGGGGAATAGACAAGAGCTCAAGGGAGCACTGAATGAACACGCCAAACGAGAATCTTCCGGTGCGCATCATTTCGCTTGCACAAACTCTGCTTCAAATGGAACAGGATCAGGGAAATGAGATCACCCCCCTGCTGATTGCCAGCAAACTGGACAAGGTCGTGTCCATGGCCCCAGACACTAAGTTCGACAGGGATGCGGCGATCGAGGAACTTGTCCGTCGGTTCAGTCACTGGGTCGGCAAGGAGTCAACTCTCAAAAGCACCGTGGGCCATCTCGACTGGCTTAACTCCGAACGCAAGAAAGACTGGAGATACTGGGGACGCCTGCAACGCTACCTCGAACGTAGCCTTTCCAGCAAAGTCGTCGAAGCCCTCGATGGTTCGACGGACGGAATTCTGGAGCTTCTGGAAGATCCCCGGCGCCCCGGAAGTTGGGACAGACGCGGCCTCGTCGTCGGGCATGTGCAGTCCGGAAAGACCAGCAGTTATTCAGCGCTGATCTGTAAGGCCGCGGACGCGGGATACAAGATCATCATCGTGCTGGCGGGCATGCACAACAACCTGCGTTCCCAGACCCAGATTCGTCTTGAGGAGGCGTTTCTCGGCTATGAAACCTCTCCCAATCGGGAGCCGGGAAATCCGATCGGGGTTTTCTGGGAGGACACTGACCCGAGCATCCATCCTCATTGCGCGACAACCCGCGAAAACAATGGTGATTTCAACTCTTCGGTTGCCAAGCATTTCGCGATTTCCCCCGAGGAGCGCCCCTGGCTGTTCGTGGTCAAGAAAAACAAGCCGGTCCTGACCAAGCTCCTCAAATGGATCAGAAGTCCGCACGTCGCCGACGCTACGGACCCGGAGACTGGGCACAAGATTGTGACCAAGTTGCCGCTTCTCGTCATCGACGACGAGTCCGATCATGCCTCGGTCGACACGGGCGAGCAGGTATTCGACGCGGACGGCAAGCCTGACGAGGACCATCAGCCCAAGGCCATCAACAGCCTGATCAGGAAGATCCTCAACTCGTTTTCCAAGTCAGCATACGTCGGATACACCGCCACTCCCTTTGCCAACATCTTCATTCATCGCAGAGGCGAGACCCGGGAGGAGGGGCCCGACCTGTTCCCGCAGGCGTTTATCAAGAACATTTCCGCTCCGTCGAACTATATCGGCCCGGCCAGGGTCTTCGGACTGCGTGGGAGCGATGGGCGGGTTGGAGGCTTGCCGCTTTCACGGGATATAAGTGACCATATCTCCGCTGACGGAACGTCGGGATGGATGCCGCCAAAACACAACAAAACCCATGAGCCGTTGTATGGCGGCCTGCCGGCCCCACCCCCGTCTCTCCGGCAAGCCATCGGCTCTTTCGTCCTGGCCTGTGCGGCAAGAGTTTGCCGTGGGCAAGGTAACCAGCACTCCTCCATGCTCATCCACGTCACGCGTTTTACGGCAGTCCAGGATGCCGTAAAGTTCCAAGTGCAGGAAGAAGTGGACGCAATCCGCCGAAGGCTCACCCGCAAGGTCGATCACGAGGAACTGACGGATAGACTTCGCAAGCTCTGGGAAGAGGACTTCGTTCCAACGTCCGGGAACATCGCACGGGAGGATCCCAAGGCTTTCGAGAGCCAGAAGATTCCGTCCTGGGAGGATATCGAAGCTGTTTTGCCGAAGGTTGTCTCCGACATCCAGGTAAAAACGGTTAACGGAAACGCCAAGGATGCGCTTGACTATGTAGAGCACAGTGAAAAGGGACTTAAAGTCATCGCCGTGGGAGGCGACAAACTCGCCCGCGGACTCACCCTCGAAGGGCTTTGCGTGAGCTACTTTGTGCGCACGACGAAGATGTACGACACCCTGATGCAGATGGGGCGCTGGTTCGGCTATCGTCCTGGCTACCTGGATCTGTGCCGTCTCTACACCACCACCGAACTGGTAAGGTGGTTTGGGCACATTGCTGACGCCTCGGAGGAACTGCGCGAGGAATTCGACCAGATGGCGGCAGCCGGGGCAGTGCCCAGCGATTACGGTTTGAAGGTGGAGTCCCACCCAGTTCTTCTTGTGACGTCCCCGTTGAAAATGAGGACGGCGAAGACGCTTGCGCTCTCATACAGCGGAAGCATGTCGCAGACGATTTCGTTCCTCAAGGACGAGCAAAGCCTGATATCGAACCTTGAGGCGGCCAAAGCGTTTGTCTCCTCGATGGGAGAGCCAGGATTGCGTGGGCCGGTTCGCAAACGGGGCGCTTACGATGACCCGTGGAAGCATTCCTTCCTTTGGGACAGCATATCTGCGAATCAGGTGCTGGAGTTTCTCAAGGCGTACAGGACACCTCCCGGCGCCGACCGGGCGAATACGAAGGTCATGGCCGAATTCGTGGAGCAGATGAACAAGGTCGGCGAATTGCAGAAGTGGACGGTCGCCCTGCTGGCCGAGGGCAAAAAGGCGCCCTTTGCTTCTGAGTTCTCTCCCTTTGTCTCTGTCAATTCCTTTCCCTCACGCGGCGACACGCATATCGAGGGACGCTATACGATCGGCGTGCTAACCGACCCGAGCGACGAGGCTATTGACTTGGAGGAGCCTGAGTGGCTGGCTGCCCTTGCCGCTACGCAAGCGCAATGGAAGCCCGACCCAGCCAGGAACAGGCTCACCCAACCAGAGCGGCCGAGCGGCATGAAAGTGCGCGAACAGAGGGGCAAAGGCTTTCCGGGCGGGCCGCCGCCCTCTCGCAAGGGGCTGCTCCTTTTGTATCCGCTTTCGCCTGAGATCGAAGGCAAGCAGGTGATCGCGGGATGGAATAAGCCAATCATGGCGTTGGCTGTCAGTTTTCCGGGCAGTGATTCTGGCGTCAAGGTCGATTACAAAGTCGACCACCTACTTTGGAAAGAGTGGGAGGGGGAATATGGCGCGTCCGATTGAGGAATTCGCGGTGGCGTGGCAGGCCCTGTCTGGCAGTGGCGAGGGCGAGGGATGGCGATGCATTGCGATCTCCCCGGCCGGGCCTTGCCCCGTGATGGCAGCTAGGCGTTTCCCGGGAAACGAGGAGTCCATTCTCGCGGGGTTTAGCGTGGCCAAGGTGCCGCCGAAGGAGGTTTTGCCTGAGGGGGCAGGGTTCGATGTAGCGTGTGAGGACCCGCACGGAGATGGCAAAACCTGGATAGCGCTGACCAGGAAAGACGCCGGAAGCAAGGAGATGTTTGCGGAGATGGTTTGTGACGTCTCCGGGACAATGGATTCCGTTTCCGAAGCCGGCGAGGAGGCCGTCCTGCGGGCCATGCTTTCCAGAGTTCGGGCCTGGCAGGAGTTCATGCGCAAGACCCCGCGAGGACTCACTCCCGAGGCCGAGATTGGATTGGCCGGGGAGTTGACGTTTTTGGGTATGCTGCTGGATGCAGGGGCACCGGCCGGTTCTGTCGTGGAGTCGTGGCTCGGGCCGGCCGGCGGGATACAGGATTTCGAGATCGGAACCGGGGCAGTCGAAGTGAAGTCGACTCTTTCGACCATTGGTTTCCCGGCCAAAATTGGTTCCCTGGAACAACTCGACGATTCGTTCAGGTCCCCCTTGTTTTTGGCAGGGGTTCGGTTCGTCCTGACGGCAGAAGGAAGCACTCTCGGCGAAATTGCCAAGCATTTGTCAGAACGCCTTTCCAGGGACTCCGGAAGTGCTGCCGAATTTATGGACAGGCTGGTTGCGGCAGGATTTCCGCCCTCCCACTTCGGCAGGTATACAAGGCGCTTCTCTCTTGCTTCTCTGCGCTTGCTGGAAGTCGCGGATGGTTTTCCGCGCTTCATGCCTGGCGGAGTTGCACCGGCGATTAGAAGGGTCAGTTACGAACTGGATCTCGACAAGGTGTCGGGTGAAGGACTCGGTATCATAGAGATTCTTGAAAGGCTTGGTGTTGCATGAGCATGGAATTGCTGGAGTTTTTGCAGGAGACGCAGGCGCAGGTCAGGGAACAGTTGAGCGGTGGGGCGCCTTTTGCGGAAATGGTTTTCTCGGAAGTCGTCATGCAGCACATGGCCGATGCCGGAATGACATTTGAGCCTGTCGAGGTTTGTCATTTCCAGGGGAAAATCGGCAACGCAATACTGCGACTGAGCGGGTATGCAATGTCGGAGGACGCCGACCAACTGGATTTGTTTGTCAGCCTGTATTCGGGGGTGGACGAGATTGTTTATGTTCCGTACGCAGAGACGAAAACCGCCGTCGAGCAGTGTTTTCGCTTCCTGTCGCTTTGCGCAGAAGGCAGGATGGCTCCCAAGCTTGATCCATCCAGCGACGTACACTCGCTTGCGATAAACATCAATGCGATTTACAACGGGCTGGAGCAAATCCGGGTTTTCGTCATCACAGACCGGGTATCCAAAGAGAAGAATTTCAAGACCCGGGAATTATCCGGCAAGACGATCAAACTTGAAGTGATGGACATTGAGCGTCTGTGGAGGCATACCTCCGAAGGCAAGCCACGGGAAGAACTCGTCGTGGATTTCTCTGATGTTTCCGGTTCTCCGCTGCCTTGCGTCTATGTTCCGGGTGACGCGGGGGAATACGACTACATTCTTACCGCCGTTCCCGGTGAAGCCTTGCGGTTCATGTACGAGAAATACGGGCAGCGGCTTCTCGAGGCCAATGTTCGCTCTTTCCTGTCAGTCAAGGGCAAGGGGGTCAATGCTGGTATCCAGATGACCCTGAGAACATCCCCGGAGCGATTTATGGCCTACAACAACGGCCTTGTGATGGTGGCGGATGAGGTCAAGACTCAACATCTGACCGACGGGACTCCCGGAGTCCTCTGGTTGAAGGGGATGCAGATCGTCAATGGCGGCCAGACGACGGCTTCAATCTATTTCACCAAGAAACGCTTTTCCGACACCGACCTCTCACGGGTGAGGGTTCCGGCCAAAATCATCATTCTCAAGGAATCCGATCCCGCGCTTGAGGAGACGTTGATTTCCAACATCTCCCGGTATGCCAACAGCCAGAATTCGGTGAAGCAGTCCGACCTGTCCGCCAACAAGCCGTTCCATGTCGAGGTTGAGCGTCTCGCCGACACGGTGTTCTGTCCTGATGGCGTGGGCAGGTGGTTTTACGAGCGGGCCGCGGGTAGTTACAACACCTTTCTGGCCAGACAGGGAACCACTCCGGCAAAACTCAAGGCGCTAAAGGATACGATTCCGCCCGCACGAAAACTGACCAAAACGGACCTAGCCAAGTATGTAGTTGCATGGGATGGACTTCCCGAGGTGGTAAGCCGCGGTTCGCAGAAGTGCTTTGACCATTTCATGTCGACGATGACGCCTGCCGAGGGAGAGCCCGCCCCGCCGCTTCCCGACGTTCAGGATTTCAAGGAGATGGTCGCCAAGTGCATCATCTTCAAAGCCGTTCAGAGGCTGGCGAGACAGAAGTTCCAGGCCTTTCAGGCAAATGTCGCGGCCTACACCGTCTCGATGATGGCTATCCGGTTTGGCAATGCTTTCGACTTGGGGCGTATTTGGGAGTGTCAATCGATCTCCCCTGAACTGTTGGAGCAGATTGACCTGTGGGCGAGGGCGATAAATGACACGCTTCACCAGACAGCTGGCGGCCGCATGGTCTCGGAGTGGGCGAAGAGGCCCGAGTGCAATGCGGAGGTGTTGGGACGCCAATATTCCGTCCCGGCTCCAGGCATCCCCGAGATCAGGCAGGCCAGCTAAGGGAAAGACGGCATGGCTGACGTAGTGAGCAGCGAGACCCGAAGCAGAATGATGTCGGGCATTCACAGCAAGGATACAAAGCCCGAGCAACTTGTCAGGAAGGCCCTGTTTGCGGCGGGGTTCAGGTTTCGCCTGCACCGCCGCAATTTGCCCGGAGTTCCGGACGTGGTTCTTCCGGGCAGAAGAGTCGCCATCTTCGTCCACGGTTGTTTTTGGCATCTGCATCGAGAGTGCCAATACTTCAAATATCCGGCCAGCCGCGCGGAATTCTGGAGGGAAAAGCTGGAGAGCAACGAGCAGCGGGATCAGAGGAACATTGAGGCGCTGCTTGCGCTTGGGTGGCGAGTGCTTGTTGTATGGGAGTGCATGACAAGGAAGAATGCGGAAGAGCTGCCTGAGGCCCTTGCCGCATGGATACATGGAAACGAGACCAGAGGGGAACTGTCCGGCGGCCTGAGACATGCATAGCTGACATCGTAGCTGACGATCAGGATGTAGCGTCCTATTGAGAAAGCAATCGGCACCATCGCCGATCAGGATGTTTGATTCTGTGGAATGCCTGCCTGTTTGAGGACACTGTATACGCGGTCTGCTATCTGGTTCGCCAGTAGTGGAGGAACAGCGTTCCCCACCTGTGTGTACTGCGCCGTACGACTACCGGTAAACAGGTAGTTGTCGGGGAAAGTCTGTACGCGGGCAACCTCGCGCACAGTCATGCTGCGACACTGGGTCGGGTCGTAGTGAATGAAGGCGTGACCGTCTTTCGAAATATGCGATGTAACCGTAGTTGACGGCCTGTCAGGCAGTTGTACCCGAAAGCGGTCCAGGAACAGATTGTTTCGCTCGATTGCATGCGACACGTTCGCATGATCTGGCAAGAGATCCAGAGGAAAGTCCTTCAGCTTCGGACTATTCTGTTCAGCCTTTGCAAAGCAGGCAGCATAAAAATAGCGATAGAGATCGTTCTGCATATGAGTTCGGCTTTGGTGATTACAGATGCCTCCGATGCGCTGGTCCTCATACCATTCCGGCTTGTATGCAGGAGAAGACTTGTGCGGCAGGAATTCAGCACCCCTGTCAGCCTTGGGAGCGCGAATTCGGGCAAGCGCAGATTCCATTTGGTCTGCGATATGCGGCTCCCTGCGTCGGGCTGTTTGCAGCCAGCGACGGTCAGATGCCTGACGGATTACCTCCAGCCAATGTCCCACCGAGTCCTGAGTACGCGAGATTCCACTGCGGATGCGCGGCAGATCCTTGATAACCATCTCCAACGGAACTGGATCAAGCACATGAAGTGGCTCAGGGCAAATTGCCGCGAGGTCTTCGCGGACGCCGACGATGATGACCCGATGACGTGCTTGGGGTATTCCGTGCTGCTCGGCACGGATTACAAAAGAGTCCTGCCCGCTTGGCGCCAGAGAATACAGCCGGTAATTCAAGTCGGAACATGCATCCATCTGTTCCTCGTCGCTCTCCATCGCTTTACCGGGATGGCTCAGATCCAGCCTGATTTTCTCGAATAGCAAAGATCCTTCAGGTCTGGAGGAAAGAATCCCCTTCACGTTTTCCATTACAAAAACAGATGGACGGAAAGTGGCCAGTATGCGCAGGTATTCGTAATAGAGGAAGTGCCGCTGGTCCTGCTTGGCCTCGTAGCCGGTGATGCCCTTGTTTCGTGATCTTCCCACCATAGAGTAGGCCTGGCAAGGCGGGCCCCCAATCAGAACCCACTCTTTCGCGCCGGCTAGTGCGTTTCCAATCCTGTTCCGAGTAAAGTCCCAGTTGTCTGGCCCGAGCGTGACCTGAATGGCTTCGCTGGCGGCTGCAGCAGCTTGCACAGGATATGCGGAATACAGCTCAGGTATGGTGATTTCCTGCCTTAACAGTTGATAGTAGGCCTCGGGCGCTTCACCGTCTTTGAATTGACGGAAGAATGCCCGCAGTTGAAGCGTCTGGTGGGCGTTTTCTTCCTTTTCGAGAGACAGCCGGATCTTGAATGCCCCGTGCCTGCCGTCAATACGATACGCCGAAAACCCTTCCCCCAGTCCTCCAGGACCGGCAAAGATATCAATTACAGGAATACTGATCTGAGATTGCTTCACTAATTTCACCCGGTATAGCGCTATCGATGTGCCTTGATCCCTCTGCACTCCCTCGTATCAGAGTTGTCTAGCCAAGCAGCCCACGGAGGAATCCCTGAATGCTTGCCAAATCTGGCTGAGAATCAAAAGAAACGGCTATGCAACCAGGATAAGGCATTTGAGGCAAACGTCAACCTTTCTTTCGTGCCCGGGAACGCAAGGTTCGTGGGCCGCTGCAAGCGTTGCAGCCGGGATGTACCGGCAGGCTGACGGGAGTGTTTGTTCCAGCCCCACGTTCCATCGTGTCCGCACTGTGGAGAGTTGAAGCACTACCTGCCGTCTGATGTGAATCACGGTATCACAGATCAATCGGCAACCCGACTGGGACGAAAGGATACGGTCAAGCCACCCGCAGATGGATGCCTCGCTTCACTTGTGCGCCGGGAACTTCTTCAAGGCGGCTCACTGCTTCCTTGGCCAATGCTAAACCAAGCCACTCTGGACAAGCTCCACGCGCTGCGCCTGACGGGCATGGCGGAGGCGTATGAAAAGCAACTGGAGGAGCCGGAGGCTCGCGGCCTCAACTTCGAAGAGCGCTTCGGGATGCTGGTCGACGGCCACTGGACGTGGCGTGAGAACCAGGCACTCACGCGCCGCTTGAAGAAGTCGAAGCTCTCTTCCGAGCCCTGCGTGGAAGACATCATGCTCAACGCCGGAACCCGAACGCCGATCACCAGCCTGCAATACTTCTCCGACATCATCGAGGAAGTGAGCGAGTCGACACCGTCTCGATCCCACAGGGTACTCCGGCACTTCTTGGAGGCGCAGAGCTTTGGATTTGGCACGGAGGGAATCCAAGTGTGTCCGCAACTACCACGGACAGCGACCTGTTGCATTCTCCATGAAATGAACGACATTACGCATAATGCCCAGAGCGCATAATATAGTTGAATCCGAATCAGTACTTATCCGCAATATGTCTTATAGGCAATATGCGCAATGGGCATATCGCATGGAGCGCCACCAAATCTGGGAGCGGCTTTGGGTGGGAGGGCTTGCCGACGCTGAGAAACTCGCGAGCGGCAACCCCCATCTGCGTGACGCTTTGGGTTTAAGCGCCCACACGGCCGAGGTACTGCTCCACTGCTTCGCGCATGATGTCTTGGTGTGTCCGCCGTTCCTTGGCTCCCAGTGTGCAGAGCCTGACGTAAGTCTTGCTGTCCACCTTCAAGGTCAGGGCAACCGGTTTTTCCTGCTGGGGTTGTCCAGCGGTCGCAACTCGCTTCTTGGACACGGTGCCTCCTGATCGCGTTTTGGAGGTTGCCATTATGGTGATTCCTCGTTTTCGGCAGTATACGCCGTTCAACGTAAATACGTACGACCGGCCTCGTGACCGCTGGCCGGACGCCACCGCTGCGCCTTTCCCTGGCCAGCCAACCACGGTTCCCACCCGTCCCAAAAACGTCGATTTTGCCCTCACGCAGAATCAACGACTTACGAGACGTTTTCCGGGGCTCTGAGCCTTTCCCTAAAACGGACGATATTGGGAAGAATTATAGTGCGTAGATACGTATGTACGTATAGACTTAAAGTATGCGAGTCGCCATCTATTGCCGGGTCTCGACCAAGGACAAAGGGCAGGACAATGCCAACCAACTTCTCCAATTGCAACAGTTCTGCACGCGCCAGGACTGGACGGTGGTTCAGGTGTACAAGGAGGAGGTCTCCGGGCGGAAGAGTGAACGCGACCGGGAGACATTCCGCCAGGTGTTCG
>Ga0224559_1001675_pt1 | contig 12001 bp, 9 predicted proteins | sample 714S33034metaG_FD_180676 | JGI IMG/M metagenome (GOLD analysis project Ga0224559, IMG submission 180676) | Peat soil microbial communities from Stordalen Mire, Sweden - 717 S3 30-34 | ecosystem: Environmental > Terrestrial > Soil > Wetlands > Peat | place: Sweden: Norrbotten County, Stordalen... | reverse complement strand
TGGGTTTTCATTCATCGGGACGGGAGAGCGGGTCCTTCGTGTTGCCAATGACGGAATAGCTTGCGCATTTGGTTTGCATATTGCGTTCGCGGCCCTAGCCCAGCACAATAAGGCTCTCGCCGGTGTAATCGCGCGGCCCCCAGATCCAGTAATTCTGGTGATTGCCGATGGCTTTTGGTAGACCGTATTTGGGGCCGAAGAAGTCGATGGCGCCGGCGTCTCCATAGTTGTTCGCAAAGATTGCGGTCTTTTGTTGCTCCTCTGGCGAGAGGGTGTGGTAATAAGCTGCCACCTGCTGCGCGATTTGCTCCCAGCCAAACATGTCAGCGTAGATCTGCGGAAGAACTCCTTGAGGCTGGTTCTCGAACTTTTGCTGCTCGATGCCTAACCGGTGTTCGTAGGAAAGGAAGGCCGGGACGCTAAGAATCGGCAGGATGGTGGGGGCATAGATGCCGCCTACCGCGACGATTGCCAGCGCGAATATGGGCTTGACCCAGATCCAGAGCTTACGTTGCGTGGCGCCTTCAACCCACACAGCGCCTGCGGCGAAGAGGACCGGATACACGGGAGCGAGGTAATACATCTTGCCGGGGAGGGCCATCATCTCGGCAAGAAAAACGAGGAAGGCCCAGCCAAGCGAGCGATAGAGGCGGCCTTGTTTGGAAAAGAAGAATAAGAGCGCCGAAGGAACGAGAAAGGCGGCAACAAAGCCGAGCATTTGGGCCTGAGCCTGGAGAAAAGGCAGCGGAGTAAGCGCAATATCGCGGCCGTGCTCGCGAATGTTGTGCATCAACTGAAGAAATGGGAACTGATGCTGGTATTGCCAGAGATAGTTGGGTAATGCAAACGCGGCAGTTAGGGCGCAGCCGAACCAGAACCAGCGATAACGCAAGCTTTCACGGAGAGGAGAGAGGCAGACACCGAGAGCCAAGCCAAAAAGCCAGAAGACGACGCCGTACTTGTTCAGAATCGTGATTCCAGCCAACGCTCCGACGAAAAGCCAAAGAGGCTCGCGGCCGCATTTGGCGATCTGCACGACGAGGCAGGCGATGGCTGTCCAAAGCAGCGGGTCGAATGCGTTCATTGTGAAGAGGTGCGACATAGCCAGGGAGATGGGAGCCATCAGCGCCGCGAGCGAAGCAAGTAACATTGCCCAGCGACGGCCTCCCAACTGGCGTGCCAGAAGGCCCGCAAAAACGATAGTGGCAGCGCCGGCCAAGGCGGGCAGCAGGCGCAAAGCCCAAAGGGATGTACCGATCGTGTGCCGCAGCAGCCAGGCTAGCCAACCGATCAGAGGCGGTTGGTCGACATAACCCCAGGCAGGATGCTCTCCGCAGGCGAGATAGTAGAGTTCGTCGCGGAAATATCCATAATGTGGCCCGGCAATACAAAAGAGAACGATACGGATGAAGGCCAGGGCGAGAACGATGGCGGTTCCGGAGGTGAAGGGGGAGGGTCTGCGGGTTTCTGCTGAAGCGGCTGTTGAGAGGGAGAGAGCGGTCATAAGAGTCCGTACGAAAATAATAGAAGAAAGTGTTCCTGCGGAGATGTGAATTGACTTGAGGGAACGCAGAAAGTTGTGCTTGAAGGGCAACCGAAGAGGGAGAAGGAAGAAAATTGGTGAAGTTGGGTTCTTGTTCCACGTGAAACATTTTGGCAAGCGCCTCGGATATGGGAACAGTTCCACGTGGAACAAAAGTCGCCTTTCCCGAAATGGGCGCAGTTTCAAATCGGGGCGCACCTTGAATAGAGCCGAAATCCGACCCAAAATTACGGAAGTTTTCCACCGATCAGCGATTTTGCGGGTAGGATTCAATCTGTCCAGCGTACGTTGTGAAACCCTTCTACAGCACGAGTTTCCCAGATTTTCGCCTGAATCGATCTAGGAGCTTTCCACAGGTTGGCGCAGTTCTCCACAGAGCAAGCGGCTATCCTCAAACCGCTCCCCGCTTTAGTCTGGATTGCCATGGGTAAGATTCTTGGGCTTGTCAACCAAAAGGGCGGTGTTGGCAAGACGACCACTGCAATTAATCTGGCCGCCTGTCTCGCAATCGAGGGCCTCAAGGTTCTCCTGGTGGACTGTGATCCACAGGCAAATTGCTCCTCCGGGCTCGGATTTCAGCGCGACGACAACCGCCACTCCATTTACGACGTGCTCATGGGCGATGCTCCGGCTGCGCAGGTGATTCTGCCTACGCAGATCGAGTTGCTGTCGCTGCTGCCAGGATCGAAGAACCTGACCGGCGCCAATATTGAGCTGGCCGGGGTGGAAGATCGCGCTTTGCGTCTGCGCCAGGCGCTGGGCCCAATTCAGGGCAACTATGACCTGGTGATTCTGGATTGTCCGCCGGCGCTTGATCTGCTTACCCTCAATGTTCTGGCCGCTGCCGACACGCTGATTGTGCCGATGCAGGCGGAGTATTTTGCCCTGGAGGGAATCTCGGAGCTGATTTCGACGCTGGAACGGGTACGCGCCGCCTATAATCCCTCGCTGGTCATTGAAGGCGTCCTTCTGACGATGTACGACGACCGCACAAACCTGGCCCAGCAAGTGACGGAGACCCTGCGCGAGTATTTCAAGGACCGGCTCTATCGCACTGTGATTCCGCGCAACGTGCGGCTGGCGGAGGCGCCCAGTCACGGCAAGCCAGTGGCTCTTTATGATGCCCGTTCGCGCGGCACAGAGGCCTACTTCGAGCTGGCAGGTGAGTTCATGGCGCGCAATGGTATCGAAATCCCGAACAAAGCGGAAGAGATTTCAGCCTTGCCGAAAGCATGAGTTTTTTGCCAACGCCCGGCGGCAAGCTCCATGCAGGTTGCCAATGTTGGGCTGGATTCAGTGAAAAACATGAAGAAATCACGGATTATTACAGAAATAAAGGATTGTGAATCATGACTATGACCGCTACCGACCAGAAACGCCGCGCTTTGGGCAAGGGGTTGGACTCCCTGTTGCCGCGCGTTCCCGCCGCCTCCGCTCCATCCGCCGCCGAAAACGAAGGAGGGAAGCCGCTGGAGATTCCCATCGACCAGATCGATCGCAACCCGTTCCAGACGCGTTCACAGTTGAACGAGGAGCAGCTAGGCGAACTGGCCGCCTCCATCAGTGCCAACGGCGTAGTGCAACCGATACTGGTGCGTCCGCTGGCAGGCGGGCGCTACCAACTGATTGCGGGAGAGCGTCGCTGGAGAGCCTCGGAACTGGCGGGCAAGAAGACGATCCCGGTGATTCTGCGGCAGGTTTCTGACGAGCAGGCGATGGAGATCACCATCGTCGAAAATCTGCAACGGGCCGACTTGAACCCGATGGAGCAGGCGCGCGCTTATGAGCGGCTTTCTCGCGAGTTTCACATGACCCAGGAGCAGATGGCCATACGGACAGGAAAAGATCGTGCTTCTGTAGCTAACTTCTTACGTTTGTTAAGGTTACCACAATCAATACAGGCGCGTGTCGAGACGGGTGAGCTGAGTTTTGGCCACGCGAGAACGCTGCTGGCCTTTGAACACGCCGAGGAGATGGAGAAAGCTGCGCAGCGAGTGATGAAACTTTCGCTTTCTGTTCGCCAAACAGAGGCCTATGTGCAAGATCTCATTCGCCCGGACCGCGCCGCCAAGAAGGATCCGAAGCCCGAGGTTCCCATCGATCCCAATGTGCGCGAGGTGCAGGAGCGGCTGCAGCGCGCGCTTGGTTTGAAGGTCCACATTGAAGATCACAATGGCCGCGGCAAAGTCATCATCGAATATGCGCGGCTGGAAGACTTCGATGGGTTGCTGGAGACGCTGGCGGGGGAGTGACCACCTGCGGCGGGGCTGGCGGCGGAGCGAAACAGGGACTAAGGAACTAGAGGATCAAGAACGGCATTACCAGTGATTTCCCTTTTGAATACACGATATTTATCTCCATAGACATCCCAAGCGGACGCTGCTAGCATTGCCGGCGTACTTTCCGTCCGCTTTTATGTGTTGGATACGCGTTGCTGAACGGCGTTCCATTTGGCATGTAAATATTCGCGCGTTGAATGTCGCAAGGAAATACATACTGCTTCGGTATAAACATCTTCTTGCGAAGAAAGTGTCTCATGAAACTCAAGCAGTATCTCTCGGCAACTGCACTCCTTCTCACACTTATCCTTTTCGGTTGTGGCGGTAAAAAAAGCGGCTCCAACCCGCCGCCCCCTCCCGCTGTCACAAACGTCTATGTCGCGGGTTATACGACAGACGTCATGACCACCAACCACATGGCCACTTACTGGAAGAACGGAACGGCCACCAACCTGACTGATGGAACGGTGGATGCAGAGGCATATGCGATAACAGCCTCCGGCAGCGATGTCTATGTTGCGGGCTACCAACTGAATGCCAAGAGTTTATCGAATCAAGCCTTCTACTGGAAGAACGGAATAGCAGTAGCCCTCACAGATGGAACTACGGATGCTCGAGCAGACGGAATCGATATCTACGGCGGCCATGTCTACGTGGTAGGCTCTCAAACGAACACTATTACATTAATGACACAACCCATTCTCTGGATAGATGGTGTCGCCACAGTCCTTCCAACTTCAGTGCGTAGTTTTGATCCAGTCTGGAATGCCTTTGCGGTGGGTATTTCGATAACCAGCAGCGGGAAAGTCGATATTGAAGGCTCTCAATTCGGGGACAATGATTCTCAAGCGATCTCTTGGGAGAACGGAGCACTCATCCCGCTCAGCGAAGAAGGCGGGGAATCCCGTGCGGACGCTATTGCGGTCTCAAGCGGCGGCGATGTCTATGTGGCTGGCGAAAACAATAACTTAGCAGCTTACTGGACGAATGGTACGGCCACCGATCTGACTAAAGTTGCATATATTGCTGGGGCGTATGCGATCGCGGTTTCCGGCAGCGACGTTTATGTAGCGGGCGCTGTAACCAACACGGAAAACGGCAAGTTTGTCGCCACCATATGGAAAAACGGAGTAGCCACTAATCTTACCGATGGAACACAGTTCGCTTCGTCGAACGCTATCGCGATCTCCAACAGCAATGATGTCTATGCGGCGGGTTACACAACCAGCGCAACGACGGGCAAAGACATAGCTACCATTTGGAAGAATGGCGCGGCCTCCAACCTAACCGATGGAACAGGCAACGCTATTATCAATGCGATTTGCTTGTCGAGCGAGTAATTGGCTTGTGCGGTCTTCATTCTCCCCAGGCATCCACGGTGACGAACTGGTGAGTTGGCTGGTAGCGGGCGATGAGCTGGGCTGCGGCGGCTATCGAAGGGGCGCGATTGGCGGCGGGGTCAAGGTGGTTGCCGTCGTGGAGAACGATGTTGGCAGCGCTGCCGCGGCGATAGAGGCGGTCGATTTTGTGCTGCAGCCGAGTGGAAATCGAGTCGGCTGAAGGGTTTTTCCAGTCAGAGGTCATTGCGTTCCAGAGGACGGGTTCCAATCCTAATTTTTTCGCGATGCGCAGCACTTCGGGACGGCGTGCGCCGAATGGCGGACGAAAGAAACGGATGGGCGCGCCCGCGATCTGCTCCAAAGTCTGGCTGGCGCGGGAGAGTTGTTCTTCGATGTGGCTGGCCGAGGCAAGTGCAAGGTTCAGATGACTCCAGGAGTGGTTGCCGATTATGTGTCCGGCAGCGGTGATTTGCTGAACGAGCACCGGCTGGGACTGGGCGTGGCTGCCAACTAGAAAGAAAGTTGCGCGCACTTCGCGGCGGGCAAGAAGCTCGAGCAGGCGCGGCGTCCATGTGGGGTTGGGGCCGTCGTCGAAGGTGAGCGCCAGCTCGCCGGGACGCGCCGGGGCAATGAGCATGGAACCGAAGAGCTGCGAGCCGGGCCACAGAGATGCATAAGCGAAGCCGCCCGCAGCCAGGCCCAATCCAGCTGTTGCACCAAGACCGGCAAAGATTCCTATGGACAATGGGGAAAACATTCTGCTTCTCAGTGTGACGCGCCGAGGGCAAGGACGGCAAGTTAGTCCCGCTTCGCGGGGTGGCTAGTTAGCGAGTTAGCAACGACGGGAGTCTGCGGTTCCGGCGCTACAATCGAGGCATGAGCAAACAGGTCATTGCAACGACTTCAGCTCCTGCCGCCATCGGCCCTTACTCGCAGGCCGTGCGTACGGGAAACCTTATCTTCACCGCCGGGCAGATTCCGCTGGACCCGGCCACGCAGCAAGTTGTAGCCGGTGGCATCACGGAGCAGACCACGCGCGTGCTGGAGAACCTCAAAGCCATTCTGGAATCAGCCGGATCGAGTCTTGCCAAGACTGTCAAGACGACAGTCTTTCTGAAGAACTTCAACGACTTTGCCGCGATGAATGTGGTTTATGGTGCGTATCTCGCACCTGAAGGCGTTGTAGCGCCGGCCCGGAGCACGGTTGAAGTCGCTCGCCTGCCCAAGGACGTTCTGGTGGAGATCGAAGTGGTGGCCGAGGTCTGAGAAAAGTCTTTCTGGTTCGTTGCATTGGCCGAGCGCATCCAACGGGAGAAGAACGAGCCCGGGAGGCGCCCCATGAGCGAAGCGACAGAGAAGACCGGAACGCCCACAAAGATTGAGCGCACAGAGGCTGAGTGGCGCGCTTCGCTCGCTCCGGAGCAGTACCGGGTGCTGCGCGAGAAGGGCACGGAGCGGCCATTTACCGGCGCACTCACCGAGAACCACGAGACAGGGAACTACCATTGCGCAGGGTGCGGGGCGCTGCTGTTTTTGAGCGGGGCCAAATTCGACTCGGGCTGCGGCTGGCCCAGCTTCATGCTGCCTGCCGAATCCAAGGCGGTGGCGGAGCACGAAGATGTGAGCCTGGGAATGCGGCGCATCGAAGTAACCTGCGCCCGCTGCGGAGGCCACCTGGGACACGTCTTCCCCGACGGCCCACGCCCAACCGGCCTGCGCTATTGCATCAATTCCGCATCCCTTACATTTGAACGCGCAAAATAAAGCGGGTTAAGCGTTTTCGGATCTGGTGATTTCTGTCGAAATGAACAATTGTGCTATCCCACCCTTTCCGCAAAGAACGCGGAAAGGATGGGCACCCAAAGTTCCGTTAACTCTTGAAGTGAAACCGCTCTGGAACGGCGCAGCCGAAGCCGCGCCGCTCAACCGCGATGCCGCCAGCCTTAAGAACGGAAAAAGTTCTTGGCCAAGAAGAGCACATTTGCCGGTCGCTCGGCCAGCCTGCGCATGTTGTATGGGTACCAGTCATGGCCGAAGGGAACATACACGCGCACGTTATATCCCTCCTGAATGAGCTTGAGCTGCAGATTACGGCGCACACCGAAGAGCATCTGGAACTCGAAGCGGCTGGGGTCGATTTTGTGTTCGGTGGCGTAGCTCTTGACTGCGGCGATCATGGCGTCGTCGTGGGTCGCGAGGCCGTGGTAAACCGGACTGTTCAAGAGCATGCCGGCGAGCTTGACAAAACTCGCGTCCACATCAGCCTTCTGCGGAAACGCGACAGTGGCGGGTTCGTCGTATGCGCCTTTGCATAGCCGAACGCGGATGCCGTTGGCAATCAGGTCCTCGATGTCATTTTGTGAGCGCTGGAGGTAGGCCTGGATCACGATGCCAATAGCATCGCGCAGCTCCGGCTTTGCATGGAGGCGCTTCACAATGTCCATCGTCACCTGCGTGAGCGATGAGTCCTCCATGTCAATGCGAACAAAGTTGCCGGTAGCGGCAGCATGTTTGGCCACGCTCTCGGCGATGCTCTCGGCCAACTCAGGTGAGAGGTTCAACCCCATCTGCGTCAGCTTCAAGCTGATGTTGGCTTTGATCTTGCGGTCTGCGATAGCGTCCAGCAGCTTGTGATAGACCTCGGCCGCAGCGTGAGCCTCGGCCTCCGAGGAGACGCTTTCGCCCAGCGAGTCCAGCGAAACGGTCATACCCTGCTTGTTGAGAGCCTCGGCAGCGCAGAGGCCATCGTCGATCTCCATACCGGCCACAAACCTTGAGCTGAGCCGGACTCCCAACTTAGAGTGTTCGCAAAAATGGCGAAGAGAACGATTGTGAGAGAGTGCGATAAAAAACGAGCGAAGAACAGGCATACTACGATCCTCCTGGAATAGGCCATCAATTCCGGCCAAAATTCCGGACCAACCAGTTTCGCACAAAAAAGTGAGGAGGGCGGTGACGGGACAATCCGGGCATTCAAGCCAGCGCCCGAACCGGTGCCGATTGTGGCTGTCCCAACTGAGCAAAAGCCGTATTTTCTCTATAATGCAAAAGACTGTCTTGTGTTGAAGGAGTACTCCATGAACCGTAGAGCAGCCCAGACGTTCCGCATCTTTTTTGGATTAAGCATAATGGCCTCAACGTTTTCCGCTGTTCTGGCCCAAACCGCCGCGCTCACGGTCTATGTCAAGGCAGGTCATCTCTTCGACGCTACCAGCGACAACCTGCGCGACAACATGGTGCTGGTCGTGGAGGGCGAACGCCTGGCCAAAGTGGCGCCCGCTGCCGAGGTGACGATTCCTGCCGGAGCCACAGTCTTCGATCTCTCCCAAGCATGGGTGCTGCCCGGGCTGATTGACTGCCACACCCACCTGGCGGCCCGCGCAGACCACTACGACCCGATTTGGGATGTGCGGGATACTCCCTTCATGAGCGGCTTTAACGGCGTGGTCAACGCCAACAAGACCCTCCAGGCTGGATTTACCAGCGTCCGCGACGTGGGATCCCAGCCTTTCTTCGCTGTCGATTTGCGGCGCGCCATTGACGAAGGACTCTTTCCCGGGCCTCGCGTGGTGGCAAGCGGTCCAGCCATCTCCATCACCGGCGGGCACGGCGATTTGAACGGCTTTGCACCCGGCGTAGAAAACAGAATGTATCCAGCCGAGCGTGGTTACTCGATTGCCGACGGCCCGGAGCAGGTTCGCCACCAGGTCCGCGAGCAGATCAAGTATGGCGTGGACTTAATCAAGCTGCACGCCACCGGCGGCGTACTTTCGCTGGGCGATAAACCCGGAGCCGAGCAGCTTACCTACGAAGAGATGAAGATGGCCGTCGATGAGGCTCATCGCACCGGACGCAAGGTGGCCGCGCACGCCCACGGGACACAGGGCATCAAGGACGCGATTCGCGCAGGGGTTGACTCCATTGAGCATGGCAGCCTCATCGACGCCGAAGGCATCGAAATGATGAAGGCCCGCGGCACTTATCTTGTCGCCGACATTTACAACGACGATTACATCCTCGGCAAGGCGGTTGAGTTTGGCCTGCCCAAGGAAAATGTGGAGAAAGAAAAGACGATTGGCCGCTTGCAGCGGGAAAACTTCGGCAAAGCGGTTGCGGCTGGGGTCAAAATAGCCTTCGGCACAGACGCGGGTGTTTATCCGCACGGCGACAATGCCAAACAGTTTCACTACATGGTCAAGTTCGGCATGACGCCGGCTGGGGCAATTCACGCCGCTACCTCAAGCGCCGCAGACCTCATCGACCGCACTCATGACGTAGGCACACTGGAAGCCGGCAAATACGCCGACCTGATTGCCGTCACCGCCAACCCGCTAGAGCGCGTCGAGGCGCTGGAGCACGTTTCATTTGTGATGAAGGGCGGCAAGGTTTACAAAGACGAACTCGGCACAGCCAAGCCGTAACAATAGTAGTTTCACTCGTACTAACCGCCGAACCGAGCGCAAAAAGGGGAAATCAAAGTCGTCCCATAGGAAGACCAAAGCAACAGTTGAATGATAGGCAACGCAGTTTTCCTTCACCGTGACAATGGTCAGTTACAACTGAATCTTCACCGGCCAGGACTTCCAGATTTCGGCGCAGTAGTCGCGGATGGAACGGTCGGAAGAGAATTTGCCGATGCGCGCCACGTTCAGGATCGACATGCGGGTCCACGATTCCTGGTCTTTGTAGGCCAGGCTCACGCGGTCCTGGCAATCAATGTAAGACTGGTAATCGGCCAGCAGCATGTAGTCGTCGGCAGTCAGCAGAGAGTTTACCAGCGGCTCGAAGAGCGTGCGGTCTCCGCGTGAAAATTCGCCATTGGAGAGCGAGACGAGAACTTCGCGGAGCATGGGATTGGCATCGAAGATTGCGCGCGGGCTGTAGCCCTCCCGCTTGCGGCTCTCGACCTCAGGGGTGGTGAGCCCGAAGAGGAAGAAGTTCTCCGCGCCCACCTCTTCGCGGATTTCGATATTGGCCCCATCGAGAGTGCCGATAGTGACCGCGCCGTTCATGGCGAACTTCATATTGCCGGTTCCCGAAGCCTCTTTGCCGGCCAGCGAAATCTGCTCGCTCAGGTCGGCGGCGGGATACACTCTCTGGCCGAGCTTCACGCTGTAATCGGGCAGGAAGATCACCTTCAACCGGCCACGCACCAGTGGGTCGGAGTTGATGGCCTCGCCCACGGAATGAATCAGCTTGATAATCAGCTTGGCCATGCGATAGCCGGGCGCGGCTTTGCCGCCAAAGATGAAGGTCCGGGGAACCACCTCTGCGTTCGGGTCGCGCTGGATGCGCTTATAGAGCGTAAGGATGTAGAGAATCAGCAGGTGCTGCCGCTTGTATTCATGCAGCCTCTTCACCAGCACGTCGAAGATCGAATCGGGATCGACGGAGATGCACAGCCGGTCATGAATGTAGGTGGAGAGCTGCAGCTTGTTGTGCCGCTTGATGGCTCTCCACTCCGCACAGAACTCCTGGTCATCGACCAGCGGTTCCAGCTTGCGCAGTTTTTCCAGATCGCGCACCCAGCCCGAGCCCAGCCGCGCTATCAGCAATTGCGCCATCCGCGGATTGCTGAGCCGCATCCAGCGCCGGGGCGTCACTCCGTTTGTCTTGTTGCTGAACTTTTCCGGCGTAAGCGCGTAGAAATCGCTGAGCACATGGGTTTTCAGCAGCTCGGTATGCAGTGCGGCCACGCCGTTGATGGCATGACTGCCCAATGCGGCCAGATGCGCCATGCGCACAAACTTCTCGCCGTCCTCGTTGATGAGCGAAAGCCTCCGCACGCGCTCCTCATCGCCGGGAAACTTCAAGCGCACATTCTCCAGGTGGCGGCGGTTGATCTCGTCGATAATTTCCAGGTGCCGCGGCAGCAGGGAGCCAAAGAGGCTGCGCGGCCACTGCTCCAGCGCCTCCGGTAGCAGCGTGTGGTTGGTGTAGGAAAGCGCATGGCCGGTCACATGCCAGGCTGCGTCCCACTCCATCTCATGCTCATCGACCAGCAGCCGCATCAGCTCCGCCACTGCAATCGCCGGATGCGTGTCGTTCATCTGGATGGCGAAATTGCGATGCAGCTCGGCCAGCGGACGGTTCTGCGTGGCCTGAATTTTGAGAATGTGCTGCAAGCTGCAGGAGACAAAGAAAAACTGCTGCGCCAGGCGCAACTGCTTGCCCTGGATGCCTTCGTCGTTGGGGTAAAGAATCTTCGAGATGTTCTCACTCGACACCTTGTCGGCGACCGCGCCGAAGAAGTCCCCGTGGTTGAAGGTCTCAAAGTCGAAGCTCTCCACGGCCTGTGCAGCCCACAGACGCATGGTGTTGGCGGTGTTGGTGCGATAACCCAGAATCGGCGTGTCGTGCGGCACTCCGCGCACCAGCTTTTGCGGAATCCAGGTGACGCGTATCCGCCCCTTGGCGTCGGTATGCCTTTCCGTGCGCCCGCCCATCTTCACTTCAAAGGCATCCTCGGGCCGCTCCAGCGCCCAGGGATTGCCCAGCCGCAGCCAATTATCGGTCGATTCCACCTGCCAGCCGTCGCGAATCTGCTGATCGAAGATTCCATACTCGTAGCGGATGCCGTAGCCGATGGCGGGAATATCCAGCGTGGCCAGCGAATCCATGAAACACGAGGCCAGACGGCCCAGGCCGCCATTGCCCAGACCCGGTTCCTCTTCCTGCTCGATCAGCGTATTCAGATCGATGCCCAACTGCCGCATCGCCTGCTCGGTCTCGCCGTAAATGCCCAGGTTGATGAGGTTGTTGGCCAGGTGCGGCCCGGTCAAAAACTCAGCCGAAAGATAGCAAACCACGCGCACATCCTGCGCCTGGTAGTTTTTCAC
>Ga0224559_1001674_pt1 | contig 12003 bp, 22 predicted proteins | sample 714S33034metaG_FD_180676 | JGI IMG/M metagenome (GOLD analysis project Ga0224559, IMG submission 180676) | Peat soil microbial communities from Stordalen Mire, Sweden - 717 S3 30-34 | ecosystem: Environmental > Terrestrial > Soil > Wetlands > Peat | place: Sweden: Norrbotten County, Stordalen... | reverse complement strand
CAGTTGCTCGGGCCGCATTTAGGGCAATTTGCCGGGGGTCCGGTTGGCGTGCGCAAATTCGTACAAGCTCAGTTTCGCGTCGGAACACACTGTTTTCGACTGCAACCAGTGCGAGATACGTGAGCGTTTCGACCACGATACGATCGAGATCTCGCCCGAGCGCAACGACGGGCAAAACCTTGTCGCCGCCGTAGTCGCCGCCCGAGCCGTAGTCGCCGCCCGAGCCGTCGTCGCCGCCGTAGTCGCCGCCCGAGCCGTCGTCGCCGCCGTCGTCGCCGCCAACGCGCTCGCGCAAAACCTCTTGCACCTTCGCGTGAGATTCTTCGGCGCTCGCGAGCTCACTTGGTGATAGGCCGATGACCTTTTCGATTGGCACGTCTATCGGATTGCTGGCCGCGAGCAGTGCTGCTCCCCACGGCCGATCGTCCGCGGGCGGCTCAAGATCGAAGTCGTTCATCGGCCGCCCCGCAATCCGCCGCAAGCGGCCGCAACTACGGATTCAGCCGACCAACCGGATTCGGCACTAGTCGCCGGCGCAATACCCGCGAGCCGGTCGAAAGCGGATAAGATATCAGCGACTTTCGCGATCGTGCGTCGATGAAGCTTGACGTGCGGTACCGAGTGTTCGACCACGAACCGGCGGAAAAACCGGGGTTCCATGCCGAGCACGGCGAGGCACGTGACATCGGATATCGTGATAGGAGCGGGCGATGATATCGAACTACGTGGGCGACTTACCGACTGGCCAGTCGCGCCCCCTATAGATGATTCATCGTCGTCGTCGGAACTTGGATCGTCGTCGTCGGGCGGGCCGCACGAGGTCCCCGAACTTCGGTGCTCGCGTCGGCGGGGGGCGCGAGATTCAATGGCCCGCGGCGAGGCTTGGCGGGGGGAGGCAATCGTTCGCGCGTGCGCGGCGCGTCCGTTGTCCTGTTCCCAGCGGCGTCTGATTTGCTCGCGCATGCGAGGAAGCATTCGCCGCAGGTCATTGGGGAGTTGTCGAACCGCTGCCTCGAGACGCCGCCCCTCTTTGCGCTCGACTTCGCGGCGAGCGTTTTCTTCGGAATCGAGGCGGGCGTGGAATTCGGCCTCGGTCGCGCAGTTGTGGCCGAAATCATGGATATGCCGCCCGCGCATTTCGGCTGTGGCGGCTTCGAGCTCGGCTGGCGTTTGCTCACGGTCGACAAAATGTGAAACATGGTCTATATTCAACACGATCGTTGCCTTTCTGCGGCCGCTCCCTGCTTGTCACAGGTCGAGCGGCCAAACTTTGTTGACCGCTCGGGAGCGAGCCGCGACGAATCTAGAGGGGAGGGCTTGCTGTGACGGGTCCGCCAGCGCCGAAGACTTTGCGGTGCTCCCGTTTCATGAGGGTGCGGAGTAGGTCGCTCGGGGTGCGGTCAACAGCGGCCGCAAGCTCGGTCAGTTGGCGACGCTCGACGGGGTCGAGCCGTATCGTCGTTCCGGTCTCTCGTCTCATGCGTCCGAGTGTAACACGACCTTTGGCGCTGTGCCAAACTGTGCCATCGCATCGGGTGTCGATGGCGACGCAGGGCATGAGCTCGGGTCACCGGGGCTTCGATCGTCGGTCGTCCAGCGTAGGCACGCCAGCGGACGCCACCCGTCGCGCTTCGAGCTCACGGGCCAGTTGGGCGACGACGTCCCAACGCCCGGCCCTCGCGGCTTCACCGACCGCACCGGCTAGGGCGTCTTCGATTGTCGCCGGAACCGTCTCCGCGTCCATCTCGACCGTCAACGAGGGCAATCCAGAAGGCGTTTCGATGACGGAATGCACCTCGCCATCACATGCCTCATCTGCTTGTAATTCCAGGCTATTGTGCTTATCTTGCGTCGATTCGGCCGAAATACGCGCCATCTCTGGAAGGGCTTGTTTCAGGCCGTTCCGTGAGACGTTTTTCGTCAATGACGATTCGATGACGATATTTCCAGACGGGGGTGCTCCACGGTCCGCACGCGAACCGAGTAGGCAAGCGGGCAGCGGCGGAAACGGCTCGCCGAACCCCTGGCGGATGGCCTCCGCCGATCGGATGTAGATCTCGGTCGTCTTGAACGTCGCGTGACCGGCCCGCTGTTTGATTTTCAATGGGTCGTCCCCTCTCACGGCCAGCCACGTCAGGCCCGTGGCTCGGAGATCATGCCAGGTGAGCGGCTTTCGCGTTGGGCTGCCCTTGTGGAGCTCGGGGCGGTCGACGCTGGCTTTGAGAAGGAAGCGACGAAGGTATCCCGACACGTGGGTTATCGGCGGAAGGCTCGCCACGGGGCCGTCGCCCTTGGCCTCGTCGTTCATCACGTGAAGCAGTGGCAAGAGCTCGGTCTCGATCGCGAAGCGTCGTCCCTCGCCGCTCTTGGTGCTCTCTATCTTGCCCGTGTCGCGGTTCAGCGCACGTGTGATGGCGAGCACACCATGCTCTAGATCCACGTCGCCCGCGCCCCATCGAAGGGCCCGAAGCTCGCCATCTCTTGCGAACGTGTAGACCGCAATAGCGACCGCTCGCCGCATCCGAAGCGGCACGTCCTTGCACTGGACGAACTTCAAGAACTCGCTCGGGTAAAGGAACTGCTTGGCCTTGGTCGAACCCGTCTCGGGCGGCTTGACGTCGCGCGCGGGGTTGTCGTCACGGATGCGCAGTTCTCGTTTCTTGGCCGTCGCCATGTCCTTGCAAATCGACGTGACCAAGTGCCAGATATTCGCCGCGGTACCCCAGGCGATGCCGCCGGCCGCAATCTTGTTGTCGAGGTTATCGCGTACGCGTTCCACGTCGTCGCGCCCGAACTTGCGAACGTCGAGGGCCCCAAGTACCGGAAGGACGTAGTCACGTAGCTGCGTTCGGTTTCTCTCGACGCCGATGATTCTTCCTTCCCGGTCCGCAAGCCAGCGCTCGGCGTATTTCGCGACCGTTTCGACTCCCGTGCCCGGATCGATCGCTTTGACTTGAGGAGCGAGCTTCGCAGCACATGCCCGTGCCCCGGCCTCGTCCTCCGGTGCGATTCTCGGGTCAAGCGGTAGCCACTTCGTGCGTGTGCCGTCGGCGCGCGTGAACCTGGCGTGCCACTGCTCTACGCCTTGCTCGTTGGGCATCAATCGGACGGTTCCGGTGCTCCTACGACCCATGGTCAGCCTTTCCCAGTCATGTCGTTACTTGTGCCAACCTTGCACAATAGTTGCCAAAACCGTCCCTCTACGATGCCCCAGGCCGCGCGATCGGCGAGCGGTTGGGGTGATTGGACGTTCGCGCCGATCGGAGCGTTTATAGCCGGTTCCCCATGCGCCAGCCACGGAACGTCCTGGCGATGGCGTAGAACACTGCGGCGATGACCATGAGATGCCAGTAAGCGACTCCGAGCACGAGCAACAACACAATCGTAGGCAAGTAACCGCATCCCGTTCGTCGCATCTTGGCCCTCATCAGGCACCGCGTCACGGTGCGACGCCAGCCGCAAGGGCCAGCGTTTCGGCCTACTGCGACCGTTTATCGGCAGCGTCCAGCCGACGCGCGATCGTCATGGAGATGCGTTCGAGCCGCACCATCGCGCCGGTCAGCTCGGCCAACGCCTCGAACAGCACGAGCTGGGCTTTCCCTGGTGGGATAGCGACGTCCTCGGGGAGCTTCGATTCGGGAGCGGTGTTCATCGCTGGCCAGCCTTTCGGCGCTGCTCGATGGCGCGAGCCGTCTCGAACGCGATGGCCTCGACGATCGGGTCGTGTTCAAACGCCGCGCGGGCCATACAGGCCAGAGCGACGTCAAGCTCGTCTCGAGTGTCGGGTGCGCTTCGGACCGTCTCGGGGATATCGCTGGCGCTCATGCCGACCTCGCCATCTGCGCCGACCTCTCTTGCGCCTGTAGCGTCACGACGGCTCATATCGCCACCGCTTCGGCGAACAGGTCCTTCTCGAAATGCGCCCGCACCATGAGCTCAAGGGCGATGTCGAGAGGGTCCGATTCGATCATTGGAGCGTCGCTCATAGGCTACCTCCCATGGCATGCACGACCCGAACGACGAGCGTTACCAGGAAAATGAACAGCGAGATACGGAGCGCGAACATCTTGCGGGAATTACTCGGGGAAACTACGGTTTTCACACTGGACTCCACGTGATTGGGGTTTGGTCATGGGTCGGGCTGCTGAAACAGCGCCGGCCCCTATTCAAAAGCAACAATATACAAAGATGCCTAGACCGTCATTGGTGACATTGTCAGAAACAAACCCTAAGCAACTTGCTTGTGCGTTATTCATCGTTTCACAAAGATAGGCGGATACAGGCTGCTTGTAATATCGTTCTTCACAGGCAACGATTGGATCTAGGTGGTCTCGTGCAACCCAGTCGGTTTGCATGGCAGTCAAGGGACTGCACCATGAGGGAGTTCCTGCGTCCTGTCCCTTCTCGTCCAGGGGGACATTTCCGCCACCACCACCGCACGCCAGCTTGTTCAGTGCGAACAAGACGACGAGAGGCGTGATGCGGTTCATCGCTTGCCCGCCTTCGCGTCACGCATCTTTTGAAGACCTTCCCATAGGGCCGTGCGCAACACGTCGGTGCGGGTCACCGTGACCGCTGGGCTGCTCATCTTCTTGGCGAGTTCGTCGGCCATCTCAACCCACTCGTCGGGTATTTTGAAGGCGACTTGGAACGTCTTGTCGCTTGGCGGTCTAGGCATCGTCGGTTGCATGTTTAGCACCTCGAAGGACAAGTTAGCGCATGTTGCTACCATGTCAATAGAGTGTTCAATAATGCGTCAGATCGCTCGCACCGTGTCTCACCATCCATGAGACACCCCGATCTTGTGCTCGGAACCTACCTTCCGAGAGGGAAAGTCACCTTCGCCGGAGTAGCTCGGCGGACAAGTACACCGCGAGGTCGAGAGCTTCGTCGGTCGCCTCCCACTTCCAATCCCTTCGGTCGCCGGCGATGTCGAGGGTCCCGTACACGCGGCGTCCCATGGCCAGACGTCGGGAGATGGCGACGAGCACCTTGACCTCGTCGGGCCCGAGTTGGGCGACGATGCCATCAAGCTCGGCGCGAGGATCGGCTTCGGCGGTCGGAGCCGTCACGATCGGAGCGCATGCCCCTGCCTCTCCCACGACGTCGCCCGCAGCGCTCTTTCCGCAGTAGTCAGTGCAGTAGACGCGACCGCCCCGCACGACACGGTGGGCGGCAACGTCGAGACCGCAGGCGGCGCATAGGTCGCTCACGGCGTCATGTTCCCATGAACAAATCGATCCATGCCGAGCAGTCTCCGGTAACGCCGGACACGTATACCTGAATGCTATTGCCGCTCGCGTTGACCTCTATCGACTGAGTGTAACCCAGATTCTCGAGGTCCGTGTTTATCGTGACCGCGGAACCATTCGTCGATCCGCCCCCGGCATAACGAGCATATCCACCTGGGCCGATTGAATGAATTTCGATCGTGAATTGCCCGGCCCAACCGGACGGCATCGTCACGATCCCAAGAATCGTCGCGGTTGTGCCGTTCGTGGTGACTCCGCCCCAAAAGCGGAAATGGTTGATTCCCAGGCTCGTGCCGCCGGCGCCGGGCGCCCTATACGCGGCCCATAAACCTGCCGTATCTGAAAATGTGGGGCATGGTGTCAGTGAGAATGCCATGATTGACCTCTTGATTGCGCCGCGCTTACGGCGCCAAACCTTCCCTAGAAACTTCCGTCGTGTTTATTGGTCCGCGTAAATGTCGACCCATACCGTGCAAACGCCAACAACTCCGGACGTGTAGACCTGAATGCTACTGCCAGACGTGTTGACCTCGATCGCCTGAGTGTAGCCAACATCATAAAGGTCAGTGTTTATCGTGGCCGCGGTCCCGTTCGTCGATCCGCCGCCAAGATAGTACGCATACCCCCCGGGGCCGACTGCATGAACCTCGATCATGAATGGACCGGACCAACCGGCTAGCATCGGAACAGTATAAATCAGTGTTGCGCCCGTCGATATCGTCGTGACTGATACTTGATTTCGGAATGCCATGATTGACCTCTTGATTGCGCCGCGTTTACGGCGACAGACCTTCCCCAAAAACTTGTTGGCGCATGCGGTCGAGGGCGACCTTTTCGACTTGGCGGATGCGCTCGCGAGTGACTCCGCCGCGGTAGCTCGGCCCGACCTCTGCCAAGGTCTGCTCGCGCCAGTAGCGGGCCACGATGACCGCACGCTCGCCGTCCGGTAGCTGGGCGAGGAGACGATGAACGGCATGAGCGCGGGCGCGATCGTCTGTCTGTTCATCGGGTAGTGCCCCGGTGTCGGGCAACGTGTCGAGCCTCGTGCACGATCCGTCCTCACCATCGAGTGGAGCATCCAGCGTCACGCACACGGCCCGCTCACGTGTCCCGTCGGCGCGTCGACGCGCTTGCTTCCAGACCGGGGTCCGAACCGTGGACGCGGTGTTCTGCACTTCGCGTCGGATGTGATGCCGTATCCAATGGATTGCGTAGGTAGAGAATGCAAACCCGCGTAGGGGATCAAAACTATCGATTGCCCGTAGCAAGCCCAGCATCCCGACTTGGACTAAATCTTCGAGGTCGACCCCGCGACCACGCCAACGTCGCGCATGCTGGCACACTAGCCCTTTATTTGAGGCGACGATCGCGGAGACGCACGCGCGCACACGGACGGCGCTGCGACTGCGGCGGGCCTTGACCAGCGCGACGAACAACGCCCCGTTGTCGGCTCTGGCGATCATGCGTGCGTGGTCACGCTCGGTCGTCCCCAAATCGTCGCACTGGTCCCGGTCTTGTAGAGGCGCGAGACGTTGAACAGGATCGGCGACTCGGCCACGTCGGAGTGGCGGATCGCCGCAATCGCTTGCTCGTCGCCAGCGCACGCGACGACACTTCCGGCGCTTGTGACCCAAATGGCATCGAACGGTCCACGCGGATCGTCCACGGTGTCACTCGGAGTGAGCTTGACCGCTACGGCGCGGTGATTCGGCGGGATGTTCGAGGGGACTTCGACTACTGCGTTTTCGATTATCTTGGACATCAAAGTCTTTCGTAAAAGGTCGCCTCCGACCGTCGACACCATGCCGACGATCGGAGGCGTGTGCACACGTGCCGTAGAGAGCTAAGCAAATTCATTTACGCGCGGGGCCAGCCTCGCGGTCGGTCGCTGCTGTGGTGAGGGAGCACATGCCATGGCCAGCGCTTTTGCAACTGCCTCGAGTTCGCTCCCCGTGGAGATCTTGATGCCGCACCTGTCCGGAGTTAGTGCAGCGCAATCCTCGGGCCTGCTCCATCCGCGGATATCGATCCACGAGACGATTCGGCCCTCTGTCGTTCTTGCGGACTGGCGAGAGACTCGGAGCTCGGAGTCGGCTCGCGATATCACGACGATCGTCTCGTCGGCGATGATTTTGGGCGAGTCGATGTTGCGGGAGATGTACTTGGTTCTCATCACGCACCCCCCTTCATTTTCGCCCGAAACTCGGCCATCTGCCTATGGAAAGCGATAGTCCCGTGGGTGACCGCGGGGTGGTCGATATCGCGCACAAGTTCGGCTTCGCGCTGTTTTTCCGGGTCCATGAACTGCGGCTCCTCTTCCAACGGCGCGCGATGTCGGGGCGCGGACGTGGCGGAGAGGAGGGCGCGTTGCGTGGCGGTGAGTAGGGCCTTCAGGCGCTTCGTGTTCGGCTTCGGTGTTGCCCTCGTCCGATCGCGATTCGACGGTTTCGGTTTCGCCGGCGTGCGAGGCGACGCGAGCGAATCTTCCTCGTCCTCCTCGTCGTCTTCGTCGCCGTCCTCCTCGTCGTCTTCGTCGCCATCGTCGTCATCGTCGTCGTCGTTGAGTTTGTCTTCGTCGGCGCGCTTGCTGCCCTTAGTCTTCGCCTTGCGCGCTTCGTCTTCATTCGACGACTTGCCCTCGAGAATTGCGTTTGCCGATCGCAGCGATGCAATCTGATTTGCGATATTCACGCGCGTTTCGGCGTCCGACTCGGCTTCGAGCTTGTCGGATAATTGTGCGATTAGAGCATCTATTCGGAGCATGTCACGCCACCTTTGATTCTACGGGTTGAGCCGCGGCGACCACGGCCCTTGATTCGGCATCGATTTCGGCCAGCGCTTTGGCCTTGAGCCTTTCGAGCTTGGCCGAAACTTCGGGATTGAGCGCCGGATCGAAGGCCTTTCCGACGTATTCGTTCAAATCCTTGCGCCACCCCTCCGAGTAGCAATGCTGTCGATAATGCACGGACGGTTGGCCTTTTTCGTTCGTTTTGTCCTCTTCCGCGCCGGGGAATGGAAAGCGTGCGTCAAAATCGTCGGCTAGTTTGTAGTCGCGCAATTCCACAATTCGCCCTTGCGGGAACGTACGCGACACGCTCACGACCGCAACGAACGTGCTGCCCGTGAGCAGGCTTCGGCATTCGTACATGCTCTGCGGCCACACGACACGATGACGGTCGGCTTCGAGCAATGCCGCCAATCTTCCGTTGATTCCGGGGTCCTCGAGGTTTTGCGCTCGTTGCGCGGTCAAAAACGCAGTCGCAAATGCCTCTGCACTGAATGGAGCGGGGGTTGCGGCTGCGGCGGGCTGCGCAGCGGCGGCTTCGAGGGCGGCCAAGCGAGATTGGAGACTAGCCAGGTCCGCAGCTGGAATCAGGACAGTCTCTTCTTTGGTGACAGACATTGGATTTTCCTTGCGGGGTTTGTCCCCGCGATTCGTGTCAATTGATGAGAGGGGGCGCGGGCATGCCAATCGGCAACATGCCGGGGTCGCGTCGTAATGTCGTAAGCAAGGCAAGTGTTTGCCACGTATCGATCGGATCGTTCGGGCCGACCCCTTCGAACTCGACCAAGATTCGGGCGAGCGTGTAGAGCTCTTGCGGTGTAGCCGACCGCGGGCCGACGGCTTCGGGGTCGGCGCTCGTGTCGACGACGGGGCCGCACTGGCCATCGGCGCCGACCTCGAACTTCCACGACTTGCGCGGCCTCATGCGGTCGGCCCTCGGACTGCGGAGATTGCGCTCGGCCAATCGCGCTCAGCGCGCTCGCAGCGTTTGATTGCGCGCGCGTGAGTTCGCGACTGCGTCCGCTGGGAAATCGCGATTCGGATTATGTCACTTCGCGAGACTCCGATCGCTCGCGCTTCAGACTCGAGACGTTCGACATCTTCGGACGAAAGGCGGACCTGAACTTGTTTGGAACTCATATGCAAGAACGTAACCCAACTAACGGCAATTGTCAACCGTTGGCAACTGTCAATCGAAGGCAATTGTCGACCGCTGGTAACTGTCAACCGACGGCAACGAAACGCATCATGCCGGCTCCGAAATGGCTGCTAACAGCGACGTCGGGCGACTGCTACGACGTGCCCCAGCGTTCGGGCGATCGGATGTATTGCCAGCGTTGAACATAGGCATCGCACCCAACGCGAGTCAGTGCGTCGCAAACGGCCTTTGCTTGGTCGTCGGGCAATTCGAGCCACGCGTACTGTGGAGAGATCATGGCGTAGACGTGATTCGCGTCCAATCCAAGTTCGTCCGCCAGCAACGTTGCGAGCGCACCGTGGTCGAACTCCGTCGGCGGGCGCAACCTCGGGACGGTCTTGCACCACGAATCACGGATTGCGATCCATTCGCTCGGTGTCAAAGTGCCGGCGTGATACGAGACCAGTCCCTGCAGGTGGCGACGGACCGTTTCGACATCGGTCATCGCGCGCCTTGCGACGACAGAAAAAAGAGAATTTCTGAAAGCGAGCGTGTGCGGCGCACGCTCCACGATTGGAGGGGGCGGCGCTTTGGGTGCACATGCCCTGGGTGCCTCTTCCGGGGCGGACCTCTGTGCTGGCGGCGCTGGCGGCGCTACTGCCACGGCTCGTGCCGCCTCGCGAGCTTCCGCGGCCTGGGCTCGGAGCTTGGCGAGAGTGAGAGCCTCTTCGGTCCGTCGCAATCGGCTTTCGAGGTCGCGGAGCCTACTCACGACAAACCTTGCAGCCCCGTAGTCCTTTGGACGCAACAAGCCCGTTTGCCTCGGATGCGTCCGCGCACTTCACCAAAATCGATGTCTCGCCGGCCGCCGCTGCATCGAACTCCGATTCCTTCAGCGCCGTCAGTAAGGCATCGCGATGCGCGGCAGTCGGTGCCTCGATCGTTATGGCGATTTCGGCCTGGGGCATGAGCCACACCGGGAGCTCGCCCGCTGCCTCTTGCCGATCGAGTTCGTCCGCTTGCTTGAGCAGCGCTTCACCCACTGTTCGCAGCTCGCCACGCTCGATCATGACTCCGCGCGTGCGGTACTTGAGCCCCGTTCTGGCATTTGCGAAAACGACATGGACTGTCACGTACGCGAGCGGCCGCGTGCCTTTTCCGTTGTTTTGCCCGTCGTAAAATCGCGATACGGCCCGCAATAGCGAACCGTTGGGGCGTTCGCACACGGCGAGCTCGGTTCCGGCGGACGTCCGCACGTCGAGAGGAAACGGCCTTTCCGTCATGGCTGGCGGGTCGCCAGGGTCACCCTTGTCCGTCGGGGTGAGCTCCGCGAATATGGCACGGTCTGCGGCGCGTTTCTCCTCGAATGCGGCGAGTGTCCGATCGCGCTCTGCGACCTCGACGGGCGTCATCTCTCGACGGACGCGCGATCCGTCCGGCTGGTTCTCCCACCGCCACGGCATCGAGCCTTTTCTTCGCTTCGGCGGCGCCGTGTCGAGCACTTCACCCGTCGACGGGTCGTACGCCACTCGCGTGTCAGTTAGTCCCATATCAGCCATGACTCGCCCCTTCACATGTGACAAGCGACGTCGCCGCGGGCATCACGCACGGGCCCGTGTACTCGTGCGCGATCTCAATCCGTGCCCAGCATCGAAAGCCCGGTTTTTGCCGTCCGTCACGCTGCAGTCGCAGGACCTTGATGCGAGCCTTGCGTTGCGCGTATTCAAACCGAACAGCGTCCGAATCGCGATCGTCGACACCGAGCCAATCGCACACCTCGTCGCGAAATGATTTGAACGCGATCGAAAGATTGTCGGAGTCGAGAATGCTCGATCCGATACGCGTAAACGTCACGAGCCAGGGTCCGAGCGGACGGCGCTTGCCCTCGAGGCCGCGGGCGACGGCCCGGCGTTCACGCTGGCGACGGTGGCCGCGCGATTGCCAGTGTTCGCTCACGAGCTTGTTGAGCGAGACTGGCGCCGCATCGACGTCGAACGCGATCGCACGCGGGCGAGTGTCAAGCGTAATCGCTTGCGCCCCGGTCGATACCTGCGCTGCCTCACCGCTGAACATGGGGTCATGCTATGACATTAGTGTCATGCTCGCAAGGTCCACGTCTGACTATGATGTCGCTGTACGCAAACGTTGCGTGGTCCGTGGGCGCGCCCGCATCGATGATCTTCGGGCGCGGACAGCACCGGGTCGCGGGCCGCAAACGTTGCGACGAGCTCATGCCCTCTGTCCCCCGATGCCAGCAAGCCGCCCCTACGCGTCCAAGTCACGAGGGCCCGTCACGAGCTCGAAAGGCCCGCTGCGGCCATCGTCGCGCGACGCCGGGGCATGTGCCGACGCACGAGCAAGGGGATTGCGGCGAGGACCGGGCCCATAGCTCAGCCGTGGCATATTGCAAAAAAGTGAGGGGGTATCCCACCCTCGATCGATCGGCCGCCTACGATTTTGACCCCGGGGCAGGGGGCAGGCCCTACCACGTCGCACACGGCGCACACGCGTTCGCCCTTCGCGTCGCAGAGTGTGCGCGCGTTGGGCTTGCCCCCTCGGTTGCGGCGGCCGGCGAGCTACGCTGCGGCGCTGTCAGCGACCTTCTGCGCTAGAACACGAGCAACCGTCGTCGCGTGCCAGGTCTTTCCTCGCATGGTCGTGACGCCACGGCTGTTCAGTTCGATGGCGAGCGTCGCGTAGGTGTAGGCGCCCGTGTCGTACATCTCTTGCACGGTGCGCACGATATCGGGGTGTTCTTCGGACATGGGCTTTGCGCCGAGCCGGCCGCCGCGTTGGCGCCGAGCTTCGAGAGCTGCTGACGTGCGTTA
>Ga0224559_1001671_pt1 | contig 12019 bp, 13 predicted proteins | sample 714S33034metaG_FD_180676 | JGI IMG/M metagenome (GOLD analysis project Ga0224559, IMG submission 180676) | Peat soil microbial communities from Stordalen Mire, Sweden - 717 S3 30-34 | ecosystem: Environmental > Terrestrial > Soil > Wetlands > Peat | place: Sweden: Norrbotten County, Stordalen... | reverse complement strand
AAATCCTTCAGCGTAGCGACGCAGGGCGCGCCGAGCAGCGTCTGCCCGGCGAGGCCCGGATTGACCCCGGTGACGCGATAGAAGCGCGACTGGAGAAAGGCGAACACCTCATAGGACGGCCGCGCTGAATTGGCCGAGACGCCGACGACGGCGATGGTTTTGACCTTGCGCAGCAGGCCGCGCAGATAATCGTCGGAATAGGCGTTCTCGCGGGTCATGGGATTTTCCTTTGTGGCGCGCGCGAGGGTAACGCAGACGCGTCGCGATTGGCGCCGGGCGCCGGCAAATTTGCGCGCGACCCCGCAAATTTGCGCGGTATTATAATACCGTTGCATCTAACTATATGTTTGTTTTGCTATTTCATTCGTTTTGCACGAATCAATCCGCTTGACCCGCGCGCGCCGACGCCCTAAACAGCGGCATCGACCGCCCGCGTAAAAAACGCCGGGCGGCCTTTTACGCTGGAATTTAAAAACCATGTTCGGCAAGACCTATTCCGCCAAACCGACGGATATCGAAAAGAATTGGGTGCTGATCGACGCCTCCGGGCTCGTCGTCGGCCGCCTCGCGACGCTCATCGCGCTGCGCCTGCGCGGCAAGCACAAGGCGACCTTCACCCCCCATATGGACGATGGCGACAATATCGTCGTCATCAATGCCGAGAAGGTGGTGTTCACCGGCCGCAAGCGCGAGCAGAAGGTCTATTACCACCACACCGGCTATCCGGGCGGCATCAAGGAACGCACGGCCAAGTTCATTCTGGACGGGCGCTTTCCCGAGCGCGTCGTCGAGAAGGCCGTCGAGCGCATGCTTCCGCATGGACCGCTCGGCCGCCGGCAGCTCGGCAATCTGCGCGTCTATAAGGGGGCGGAGCATCCGCACGCGGCGCAGCAGCCCGTGACGCTCGACGTCGCCAGTCTCAACCGCAAGAATTCGAGGACCGTCTGATATGGCTGAGACTTTGTCTTCGCTTCAGGATTTGAAGGGCGCCACCGCCGCGCCGCAGCCCGAAGCCCCGCACTATGTGCAAAAGCTCGACGCGCAGGGCCGCGCTTACGCCACCGGCAAGCGCAAGGACGCCGTCGCCCGCGTGTGGATCAAGCCGGGCACCGGCAAGGTCACCGTCAATGGCCGCGCCATCGAGGTTTATTTCGCCCGTCCCGTGCTGCGCATGATCCTGCAGCAGCCGCTCGGCATCGCCAAGCGCATTGATCAATATGATCTCGTCGCGACCGTCGCGGGCGGCGGCCTCTCGGGCCAGGCCGGCGCGGTGCGCCACGGCCTCTCCAAGGCGCTCGTCGCCTTCGAGCCGGATCTGCGCGGCGCGCTCAAGAAGGAAGGCTTCCTGACGCGCGACTCGCGCGTGGTGGAACGCAAGAAATACGGCAAGAAGAAAGCCCGCCGCAGCTTCCAGTTCTCGAAGCGCTAAGCGATTTCGATTTCTGCAATCAGGGCGGCCTTCGGGCCGCCCTTTTTTGTTGGGTCGAGCTCGCACGGCACATGCGCCGCCCGGCGAACGAAAATCCGCCAATATTTTGTGCAAGCTTGCCGGAATGTCCCGGCCGGACGCCGTCTTCCGAAGCGCCAGCGGCGCTGGAAAGACCCGATGGGCGTCAAGGCGGCCGGGCGCGGAAGGGAATTTGGCGCAAGAGCGTTGAACGACGCCTTCCCTCTCGCGCTGGTTCAGCGGACGCCCCGCGCCGCCCCCCATGCGCGACAGCCGCAAAGGAATTCATCCATGCCGGAGCAAGCCGAAGATTCAATTCCCGCGTTCATTTCAAAGAACATCGACGCCATCATCGAGGCGGAGCAGGCGGCGAACCGGCGCAGGTCGCGCAGCGAGTCGGTTTACGAAAATGTCGGCGGGTTTATCGGCACGCTAAGCTTCGTCGCGCTGCAGCTGATCGGCATTGTCATCTGGGTGGCGGTCAACTCCGGCCTGACGCCGCTGGCGCACCCGTTTGACCGATACCCGTTCCCGATCCTGAACCAGATCATCGCGCTCGAGGCCGTGCTGATGACGGCCTTCGTGCTGATGAAGCAGAACCGCATGAGCAAGCTCGCCGACCGGCGCGCGCATCTCGATCTTCAGATCAATCTGATGACCGAACGCGAGACGACCAAATTGATCGGCATGCTGCTGGAGATCGGCGAGCGGCTCAGCATCAAGCACAAGATGCTCGACGAGGAGAGCCACCAGCTCAGCCGGTCGCTGATCATCGAGACGCTGATCGAGGCGATGCACAGCAAATTCCCGGACAGCTAGGGAGGGACAAGCCGGAGGAGACCACCTTCGGGGTCAGTTTCGCCGCCCTGATTTTTGAAGGCGCCGTCCTCACGCGCGAGGGGCGCAGGGGCTACTGCGCATCGCATCGGTGCGCGCCCATGCTATCATCGCCTTATGACAAGCATCGACATCAGGGCGCTGCGCGGACTTCTCATCATTCTCGTCGTCATGGGAGCGATGCTGTTTCTCGCGGCGGGGACGCTGCGCTACTGGCAGGCGTGGGTCTTCCTCGCTTTGTTCGGCGCCTCGGGGCTCGCCCTTACGCTCTACCTCATCAAATACGACCGGGAACTGCTGGCGCGGCGGATGCGCGGCGGCCCCACCGCCGAGAAAGAAGCGCGCCAGAAGATCATCATGTGGCTTGCCTCGATCGGATTCGGCGCAATCCTGGTCGTCTCGGGGCTCGACCATCGCTTTGGCTGGTCGGCGCCCCCAACCTCCGTTGCGATAGCGGGAAACATCCTTGTCGTTCTGGGATACGCGATCATCTTTTTCGTGTTCCGGGAAAACAGCTTTTCCTCGGCGACGATCGAGATCGCGCCGGACCAGAAAGTCATATCGACCGGACCTTATGCGCTGGTGCGGCATCCGATGTACGCTGGCGGCCTTTTGTATTTCCTGGGCATGCCAGTGGCGCTTGGCTCGTGGTGGGGATTTTTCGTCGCTCTTCTGACGACGGCCCCGCTGATCTGGCGGATTTTCGAGGAGGAGAAATTCCTTGGCGAGAGGCTGCCAGGCTATCGGGACTATCGCGACAAGGTGAAATACCGCCTGGCACCCTTCATTTGGTAGGCCGTTTCAGAGACGCGCAAGGTGTTGCCGCATTCACGCACTCGTCGAATTAAAGCCGCGCGTTCTTGCGCTGCGACATAAATTCGCCTCTAACCGGCGTGAAATTGAGCCGTCGCCGAACCGATACAGGAGGCCGAAATGCGGGCGCCCACCACCCTGATGCAGAGCAAGGGGCCCCATGACGTGACGCAAAAAATGCTCGCCGGGGTTCTCGTCGCGAGCCTCGCCTTCATTGTCGTCGTCGTCCTCATCTCCCGTCCGACAAAGCCCGCGCCCGCCGTCGCGGCCGTCGCCGCGCGCCTGACCGTGGCCGAAGGCGAAGCGACGCCGGACGAAGCCAGCAACGCCACCGCCGATTTCCTCGAACGCGTCGCGCTCTCCCACCTCGCCACGCCGAAGGCCGTTGCGGCCGGCGAAACGGGCGCCGCGACGGGCGACGTCTCCGCCGATTCGACAGTTCCGGCGCCGCCGAAGCGCCGCGCCGCGACGCCGACGCGCGGAAGCAAGGATCGCGTCGCCGCCAACGCTCCGGTCAGCGCCCCGAAAGATCCCGCGTCGACTCAGCCGGCGGTCGCGTCGGTCGCACCCGACGCAACGGAGCATCCGAATGCGCTGCAATATGGCATGAAGTTCGTCGGCGGCGTCGGCGATTTCGTCGTCGCTTCGGACAAGCGCGTGATCGAAGGCATGGCCTCCGTCGGCGACGCGCTGACATCCTTCGTCAAGAAGTGGAAATCCTGACAAGCGGCGCTTAGGGCCGCCGACTGCGCGGCGATGCGAAAATATTCCCTCGCAATCGTTCTCGGCGCCCCGGCGCTCGGCGCGCTGATCGGCGGGGCCTTGACCATCTTCGTGATTTACCGATTGACTTTTTGGCCGGACTGAGCGGCCATCCGCGCGCGTTCGCAGGCGCTGAAAGCAACGGGACAAGCGACTTCCATGCACGGCAAAATCTTCATCGACGGCGAGGCCGGCACGACCGGGCTTGGCATTAAATCGCGGCTTCAGTCGCTCTCCGGCATCGAGCTGGTGAGCCTTGCGCCCGAGTTGCGCAAGGACGCCGGCGCGAAGAAAGAGCTACTCGCCGGCGTCGATGTCGTCGTGCTCTGCCTGCCGGATGACGCGGCGCTGGAGACCGCGGCGATCGTCGCCGCGCTCGGCGACAAGGGGCCGCGCATTCTCGACGCGTCGACCGCCCATCGCGTCGCCGATGGCTGGACCTATGGCTTTCCCGAGCTTGCCGCAGGCCAGGCCGAGGCCATCGCGGCGGCGCGGCGCGTCTCCAATCCCGGCTGCTACGCCACCGGCGCCATCGCGCTGCTGCGTCCGCTCACCGACGCAGGCCTGATCCCGCGCGACTGGCCGCTCGCGATCAATGCGGTGTCGGGCTATTCCGGCGGCGGCAAGGCGATGATCGCCGATTACGAGCGGGGCGTCGCGCCCGCCTTCGAGATTTACGCGCTGTCGCTGGAGCACAAGCATATCCCCGAGATCGAGCGCTATGCGGGCCTGACGCGCCGGCCGCTGTTTGCGCCCTCGGTCGGAAATTTCGCGCAAGGGATGCTGGTTTCGATTCCCCTGTTTCTCGACGATCTGCCGGGCAAGCCCAGCGCGCCGGAGCTGGAGCGCGCCCTTCGCGCCCATTACGCGGATAGCAAATATGTCCGAGTCAGCCCGGCCGAGGCGGGCGGCAGGATCGAGCCGCAGGCGCTGAACGGCGGCAATGATCTTGAGCTGCGCGTCTTCGCCAATGCCGCGCACCGGCAGGCGGTCCTGATCGCGCGGCTCGACAATCTCGGCAAGGGCGCTTCCGGCGCGGCGCTGCAAAATCTCGAGCTGATGCTGGCGCGATAAGGCCCGGAACTCCGCCGCCCGGCGGCGCGTTCCCTTCGGCGGCGAAAGATTGGCCTCAGCCGGGCGGCTTCTGGCCGGCGTGGCTGAGGAGCAGTCCCAAAGGAACGCGCAAGGGAGCGCCGAAGGGAAGACGCCGCCATGCATCTGGTCCCCATCCTTCAGGGGCTGATTCTCGTGTTCGTCGCGAATGGCGCGCCGATTCTGGCGACGCGGGTTTTTGGCGCGTGGGGCGCGGCGCCGCTTGATTTTGGCGCGCTTTGGCTCGACGGGGAGCCCTTGCTCGGCCATTCGAAGACCATTCGCGGCATCCTCGCCAGCCTTGCCGCCGCTTCTCTGGCCGCGCCCCTCATCGGCCTCGGCTGGCGCGTCGGCGCGCTGGCGGGCGCCGCCGCCATGGCCGGCGATCTTTTATCGAGTTTCATCAAGCGCCGCATGAAATTGCCGCCGCACAGCATGGCGCCGGGCCTCGATCAGGCCCCCGAAAGCCTGCTGCCGCTGATCGCCTGCGCCGCGCCGCTTGGCCTCACCCTCACGGATGTCCTCGCCGCGACGCTTTTGTTCTGGATCGGCGTTGTGATTCTCTCGCGCGCGTTGTTCAGCCTCAAGATCCGCGAGCGGCCTTATTAGGGTTGGTTCGGGACACTCATTGTTGAACGCAAAGCGCTCGCAGCACGAGGCGGATGGACCGGTGGCCCGTTGCGCAGCCGATCCCCGCGCGGCGCTTCACCCGTAACGCGTGGCGAATGATTTCCGACGCACCGTCGCAATTCCACGGCTCGAAGCAACCGGAGAGCGCGCGCTTCGCTAGCCCCTCCCGATTCGGGCGGTCTCCGGAGACTCACAAAGGACACATCCGATTCAACTGCGTTCCGAATGGACGCATCAGATCGCGGCTTGGCGATCGCCTTTTTCATACGCCTTTCACATGCCTCCACTAGCGTGCCGCCCGCATGTCAATCGCAGCATGAATCATAGAGCTTTACGCCAGAGGACCCCTCCATGCCTACGCCATTTATTCGTTCACCTTCGAGCTTGCTGTTGGCTTTCGCCATGGCGGCGGCATTCAATGCGCCGACCCAGGCCGCCACACACCGTCTGCAGCTGGATCTGGACGCCCCTGACCATTCCAAACCGGAGCAGGCTACGGCGGAGGATTGGAAACTGGTGGATGAGCAACAATTTTTTCTGCAGACGCCGCCAAACTCCTTCACCGGCCTGTACCGGTCGCAGGGCATGGCGACGGATGGACGCCGCTGGTTTTTTTCGTGGCAATATGGCCTGGAAATCGCCGACAAGAAATTCCAGTCCGTCCTGCGCAACTCGTCCTTCCAGCTGCCGATGAATCTGGTCCCCGGAATTCCGACGAGCCTGTTGGCGCAGGGTCTCAACCATATTGGCGACATCGATTATTACAATGGCATCATCTATGCGTCATTGGACACGACGAGCGGCTATACCAACGGTCACGTCGCTCTCTATAATGCGTCCGATCTTACCTACACCGGCGTCTCCTATCCGCTGACCGGAGCGCCGAGCAACCCCCACAAGGATGTCGCCAGCTGGGTCGCCGTCGACGCGAAGCGGAACTATGGCTACGGCAAGGAATGGCAGAGCGGCAACACCATCAATGTCTACAATCTCCAGGACTGGAGCTTCAAACGCACCATTACGATGGATACGGCGCTGGAGAATATTCAGGGCGCGAAGGTCCATGGCGACTGGCTCTATATGTCGTCGAACAACACCACGCAGTCCGTATATCGCGTCAATCTGATCAATGGTCACGTCCAGGAACTGTTCCGCCTGCCGACCCCCGTCGGCGACAGGGAAGTGGAAGGCATTGCATTGCGCGAAGGGCCGGACGACGAACTGAACGTGTATGTCGAAATGGTTGTCGATCCGGATCGGTCGGGACAGAGTTTCACCAACCCCAACTTGCACGTCTCGCTTTACCATTACCGTCATGAGGCGCGGTAGCCATCAGGCTTCGGCAAAGTCATAGAAAACAGGGGCGCGCGATGCGCTCCTGTCTTTATCGTAATGCTCGCGATTCATCCCCGCCGCAGTTCGTGCAGCGTGATCTCGGGGGGGCAGTTCAGCCGCACCGGCAGCACGCTGGAGCCGGCGCCGCGCGAGGTGTAGCCGCTCATCGCCTTATATTTCCAGGCGCCCGAGCCGAAGGCGCGCGGCAGGTTCGAATCGAGCGTGATCGGAATCCGGCCCGGCAGGCAGATCTGGCCGCCATGGGTGTGGCCGCACAGAATGGCGTCGAAGCCGGCGTTCGCCGCCTGGCGGAAAATTTCTGGCGTGTGCGACAGGAGGATGGAGAAATCCTCGAAGGGAATGTCGGCGGCGGCCTTCTCTATATTGTCGACCCGGAAAAAATGCGCGTCGTCGATCCCGGCGAGATGGATCGCCGCGTCGCCGCGCGCGATGCGCGCCGATTCGTTGAGCAGCATGGCGACGCCCATATCCTCGAGGCCCGGCGTCATCTTGATGGTGTCGTGATTGCCGAGCACGCCATAGACCGGCTGCTTGAGGCAGGCGACCAGAGGCGCCATCGCCGCCAACGCACCCGCATATGGCCCGAAGGTGCCGGCGCGATAATCCCCGGTCAAGACGCAGATGTCATATTCGAGGCCGGCGACGAGTTCAGCGACCCGCGCCATCGCCGGGCGGCTCATGTCAACATGGAGATCGCTGAGCTGGAGGATCGTAAAGCCCTCGAAGGCGGCGGGCAGCCGGGGCGAGCAAATCGTATTGCGGAGCAATTCCACCCGCGCGGCGTTGCGCAGGCCTCGCCCGTAAAGGCCGCAAAGGCGCAAGGTAAGGCGCATCATCGCATGCACCGAATACCAATTCTCGATATGGAAGAAATTGAGGCCCTGCCCGAAGGCCTGCGCCTCGTGATCCTCCTCGATGCCAATGCGCTGGCGCGCGTGGAGCGTGCCGAGGCGCCGGTCAAGGCGGCGGGCGTCCTCGAATGAGGCGACGTCAGGGGAATGCACCGATGGTCCCTTCACGATTGGAGTGCGGACGCGCGGGTCAAAGAGCCAGCCAAAGGGGTCTGGCGGCGAAATCCTGCTTGTCGAAAATCCCTTTTGAAATTCCTTGCTGAAATTCCCGTCTCAATCCGGGCGGTCGGAGTCGCGCGTGCGACGGCTACATTCAAGACATCGTCCGGCAGGCTGCGTCAAGCGTGCGGCCGGCGCCGCGACGAAGCGAGTTGAGGGTTGCGGTTTGCCCGGCGAAGCTCCATTTTGGCCGGCGAAACGAGTTTGCAACCGGGTTCAGCCGGCGTCGCCGAAGGAGAGCTTGAGATGGCGGGATTAATCGGCCTCGACGCCGGACAGGCCAAGCCGAATGCGGGCGCGGCGGCGCCCGCAGGCAAAGCAACAGCGACAACCGACGCGAGTTTCGGCGCCGACGTCATCACGGAATCCGCGCGCCAGCCGGTTCTTGTCGATTTCTGGGCGCCCTGGTGCGAGCCCTGCAAGCAGCTGACGCCAATTCTTGAAAAAGCCGTCGCAATGGCCGGCGGCAAGGTCAAGCTGGTGACGATGAATATTGACGAGCACCCGGGCATCGCGGGGCGCCTCGGCGTTCGCTCGATTCCGGCGGTGATCGCCTTCCAGCGCGCACAGCCGGTCGATGGCTTCATGGGCGCCCTGCCCGAATCCGAGGTGCGCGGCTTCATCGAGCGGCTGGTCGGCCCGATAGGCGGCGCGGAAGATCTTCTCGCCGAAGCGCAGGCGCTGCTCGAAGCAGGGGACGCCGTGGCGTCGGCGGAGCTTTACGCCGCGTTTCTGGACGAAAACCCGGGCGATCCCGAAGCCCTGGCGGGGCTGGCGAAGCTGCATGTCGAGACCGGTGATCTCGAAGCCGCGCGAAGCATTCTGGGCCTCGCGCCCGCCACCGCCGACCAGCACCCGGGCCTCACCGCCGCGCGCGCGGCCCTCGCCCTCGCCGAGCAGGCGGCCGAGGTCGGCGATCTCGCCGGACTGAAGCGCAAAAGCGAGGCGGACCCGAACGATCATCAGGCGCGCTTCGATTATGCGATCGCGCTCAACGCCAATAACCGCCGCGACGAGGCGGCGGCCGCGCTGCTCGAGATCATCCGGCGCGACCGCAGCTTCAATGACGACGCAGCCCGCAAGCAATTGCTGCAGTTTTTCGAGGCTTGGGGCGTCGCCGACCCGGCGGCGATCGCCGCGCGCAAGCGGCTTTCGACAGTGCTGTTCGCCTGATGGGCGATGGGTTTCGCTGTCGCCGCCGCCGAAATGCCACGCAGGCCTGCGGGAACGTGAGTTTCCGCACAGAAACAGAATTGAAGTCGCGTGTTTTGACGCGACGTAGTTTTTTGCGCGAGGTCGTAGTATAAGGCCGCAGTTTGGCGGTCTATTGCGGCGATCCTCCGCAACGCCGGAGCCTGACAAGGCTTGAGGACCTGCATATGAGCCTGAACCTGACCTATAGCGACGCGGATGCGCTGCCCCAAACGTTTCCGATCTTTCCGCTCGCCAAGGCTCTGCTGCTGCCGCGCGGGCAGTTGCCTTTGAATGTTTTCGAGCCCCGCTACGTCGCCATGATCGACGACGTCCTCAAAGGCGATCGCATCATCGGCATGATCCAGCCAAATCCCGACGCTCCCCTCGGGCTTTTCCCGGTTGGCTGCGCCGGGCGCATTACCCAGCTCGCCGAGACCGGCGACGGACGCTATCTCGTGACGCTGACCGGCATAGCGAGGTTCAGGATCATCGAGGAAATCGAGGCCGGCGCCCCTTATCGCCAGGCCCGCGCGGATTTCTCGGGTTTTTCCGTCGATTTCAGCCCCCGCGCCGGCGAGGATCTCGTCGATCGCGACGGGCTCCTGCGCACCTTGCGCAGCTTCGCCGACACCAATGACCTCCAGCTCGACTGGGAGAGCATTTACGAGGCGCCCAATGAAGCGCTCGTCAATGCTCTCTCGATGATGAGCCCGTTCGGCGCGAAGGAGAAACAAGCGCTGCTCGAAGCGATCGATCTCAAAGGCCGCGCGGATGTGCTCGTCGCAATGACCGAATTCGAACTCGCGCGCGGCAAGAACGCGCATCCGACCCTGCAGTAAGGATAGATCGAGCGATGGGCGACAAGACGACAAAGCCGGGGCCGGCGCCGGAGGCCTCGCGCATCGATCCGCGCCTCCTCGAGATTCTGGTCTGCCCGCGAACGGGAGCGACGCTTGAATATGACGCGGTGAATCAGGAGCTGATTTCCCGCGCCGCAAATCTCGCCTATCCGATCCGCGACGGCATTCCGATCATGCTGCCCGAGGAAGCGCGCCCGCTGCAGGGGTAAGCGCTCCTTGCGCCGCCGCATCCCCCGCCTGCGTCGTCGGCCCTTTACAATCCTCGATTTGTTTTCGATCGCGGCGGCTTCGCCTATAAGAGGCCTCGCCCGTTGAGGCTGCTCGCTCAAGCGAAGCCTGATCTAAACAGGGGAACGCCATGTTCAGTCGCTGGATCGCCGCTGCCGCCGCCGCGGCTCTTGCTTTCGCACCCCTGCTGGCCTTCGCCTGCACCGGCATTCGCCTGACCGCGCAGGACGGCTCCGTCATCGCCGCGCGAACGCTGGAATTCTCGATCGATCTCGACTCCAATGTGCTCGTCGTGCCGCGCGGCTACGCCCGGACCGGGACGACGCCCGACGGCAAGGAAGGGCTGAAATGGACGTCGAAATACGCCAGCGTCGGCGCCAATGGCGTCGGCCTGCCGGTGATTTTCGACGGCTTCAACGAGAAGGGCCTTTACGCCGGGCTTTTCTACTTCCCGACCTCGGCCGGATACATGCCCTACGCCGCCGCCGAGGCGGGCAAGACACTCGCGCCCTGGGAGCTGGGCTCCTGGATTTTGGAGAACTTCGCCAGCGTCGACGAGGTAAAGGCCAATATTGGCAATGTCATCGTCCCCGCCGTCGTCTTTCAGGGCTGGGGCTTCGCCCCGGAGGTCCATTTCAAGGTGCAGGACGCCTCCGGCGGCAGCATCGTGATCGAATATACGGGCGGCAAGCTCAATGTTTATGAGAACCCGCTCGGCGTTTTCACGAATTCGCCGGCTTTCGACTGGCACATGACCAATCTGCGCAACTATCTGAATTTCTCGCTGAGCAACGCGCCGCCGGTGAAGCTTGGACCGGTGACGCTCGATCCCCTCGGTCAGGGTTCGGGGATGCTTGGGATGCCGGGCGATTTCACGCCGCCCTCGCGCTTCGTGCGCGCCGTCGCCTTCACCCAGTCCGTGTTCCCGTCAAAGACCGGCGACGACGCGGTGCTCGAGGCCTTCCATATTCTTAATAATTTCGACATTCCGAAGGGCGCCGCGCGCGAGCGCGAGAAGGACGCGCACGGCAATATCCTCGCCGACTACACAAACTGGACAGCGGCCAGCGACCTCAAGACGAAGCGCTATTTTTTCCGCACCTATGATAACAGCCAGATCCGGAGCGTCGACCTCACCAAGGCGAACCCCGACGCGAAAGACATTGCGACGATCTCGATGAAGGGCGAGGAAGTCATCAAGCCGCTGTCGCCCTGAAGCCGGACGCGACGCAACCGGCGACTTGACGCGGGCGGCGGCGCCGGGGCCTCATGGCGGCGGAACCGTTTACGTCGTAACGCAAAGCATGACCCAAACCACCTCCACGGCCGTCGCCGAACTCCTGAGCATTCTCGATCTCGAAAAGATCGAGGAGAACATCTTCCGCGGCCGAAGCCCGACAAGCGGCTGGCAGCGCGTCTTCGGCGGCCTCGTCGTCGCGCAGGCGCTGGTCGCCTCGGCCAGAACCGTCGAAGGCCGCGCGCCGCACTCGCTGCATGGCTATTTCCTGCTGCCCGGCGATCCGCAAGCGCCGATCGTCTATGAGGTCGACCGGCTGCGCGACGGCAAGAGCTTCACGACGCGGCGCTGCAACGCCATTCAGCACGGGCGGGCGATTTTCTCGCTCTCGGCCTCGTTTCAGATCGACGAAGAGGGCCTCGAACACGCCGTTGCGATGCCCGACGTTCCGCTCCCCGAAACGCTGCCGAGCGAAGCCGAGATCGTGGCGGAA
>Ga0224559_1001667_pt1 | contig 12036 bp, 10 predicted proteins | sample 714S33034metaG_FD_180676 | JGI IMG/M metagenome (GOLD analysis project Ga0224559, IMG submission 180676) | Peat soil microbial communities from Stordalen Mire, Sweden - 717 S3 30-34 | ecosystem: Environmental > Terrestrial > Soil > Wetlands > Peat | place: Sweden: Norrbotten County, Stordalen... | reverse complement strand
TAAATCGGCGATGGAGCAGAGATCCTCCCCGGCCAGTCGTCCGGCGGCGGCAAGAATATCAGGGTCTTTCTCAACGAGAGCGGCGGGCTCACGGGCTTCAGTGATTGCTTTACTAGACATGGACTGGACCTCCTACGGGGCCGGATGCGGATGGGGCTGCCGCGTGGGCAGCGTTTTGTTCAGTGAAAATTTCATCGAGCGCACGGATAGCAATATCAACGTGGTTGCGATACAGAATAAAGGGCGGCAAGAGTCGAAGCACCGTGTCGCTGGTGCAGTTGATGACGATGTGCCGTTTGAGCATCTCGGCGACCACGAGTTTGGCCAGATCGGCGGAATTAAGTTCAGCCGCAATCATCAGGCCCTTGCCGCGAACGTCGGTGATGGAATTGTGGCGCAGGGCCAGGGCGCGGAGTTGCGCGAGAAAGTAGTTGCCGACCTCGGTCGCATGAGCCAGCAGATTGTCTTTTTCCATCGTGTTGATGACGGCGATGGCCACGGCGCAGGCCAGCGGGCCTCCGCCGAAAGTGGTGCCGTGCATACCGGCATGGATGGCGCGCGCTGCCTCTTCCGAACAGACAATTGCTCCCAACGGAATGCCGCCGGCAAGCGGCTTGGCCAGCGTAACAATGTCAGGCAGAATGCCGAAGTGCTGATAGGCGCACCATTTGCCGGTACGGCCCATGCCGGATTGAATTTCATCGGCGATCAGCAAAGCTCCAGTCGAGCTGGCCAGGGCGCGAGCTTCGGCGAAGAACTCCTGCGTGAGTGGGCGGATGCCGCCTTCGCCTTGAATGGGTTCGACGAGAATTGCGCAGAATTCATTGGAGAATTTGGCGCGCAGATCGGTGACGTCGTTCAGTCGGACAAACTCGATGCCGGGAATGACGGGCCCAAATGGTTCGCGATACTTTGCTTTATATGTCGTTGAAACGGCGCCAAAGGTGCGTCCATGAAAGCTATGTTCGAGGGCGAGAAACTTTGTGCCGATCTTCTTGCCTTCGTTGCGCAGCAGGCCGGCGTGGGCGCGCGCCAGCTTGAGCGCGCCTTCGATGGCCTCGGCGCCGGTGTTGGCAAAGAAGACGCGGTCAAGGCCGGTGCGCTCGGTGAGCAACTGCGCCAGTTCCGCCTGGCCCTCGTGGTAGAACAGGTTCGAGGTGTGAATCAGCTTCCGGCTCTGTTTTGCGATTGCCTCCTCGATGGCGGGATGGCCGTAGCCAAGAGCGTTGACGCCGATGCCGCTCAATAGATCGAGATAGCGCTCGCCTTGCTCGTCGATAAGGTAGAGGCCCTCGCCGCGCACGAATAGAATCGGGTTGCGGTCATACGTGGAAAGCAGCAGCCGTGCTTCGGCTTCCTGAATTTGTTTTAGCTTAGTCAATTTCATCTCTCCTAATCCGTTTATCCTGCGGACTGCTAGGCCACCATCACTTCGGTGCCATTTGTTACGCGGGAGCTGCACAGGTCAGGCAGCGACGCAGCAGCTTCAGCGGGTAGAATTCTTACGCGTTTGACGCCATTCAAAAGAGCTTCACGGCAGGCGCTGAGCTTGGGCAACATGCCGCCGGAGATGACGGTGCTGGTGGCCATTTCGGCGATCTGGTCGATGGAGAGCCAGCGCAGCACCGCGCCATCTGCGCCCTTGACGCCGGGAACATCCGTGAGGAAGACCAGCGCATCGGCGTGGCAGGCGATGGCGCAGGCAGCGGCCATCTCGTCGGCATTCACATTGTAATATTCGCCGTCAAAGCCTAAAGCCATCGACGATAGCACGGGCACGCCGTTCAAATGCCAGATAGCCTCAAGCCAGCGAGGATCGCTGGCGGCGATCTCTCCTACAAATCCGAGGTCTGGCTCGGTGAGTTTTTTGCGGGCGCGGAAGATCAGGCCGTCTCCGCCGGACAAACCCATGGCAGGAACGCCCAGCGCTCCGAGGGCGGCCACAAGGGTTTTGTTGACCTTTCCGGCGAGAACCATCAACGCCACATCGCGGGCTTCGGCGTCGGTAACCCTGAGACCATTGACGAACTCGCTCTGCTTGCCGAGGGCTTTGAGCACGCGCGTCAACTGCAGGCCGCCGCCATGGACCACGGCAACCTGGTTGCCATCGCGCACAAGATCAGCGATGGCGCGCGTGCACCCTTCCAGCAGCGAGGGAGTTTGGAGGCCAGCTCCGCCCAATTTGACAACATACTTCATTCAGAGCCCTCCACGGCGAGTTTCATTCGAGACCTTCCGATTCGGGCCAGCCGAGCATGACGTTCATATTCTGCACGGCCTGGCCGGACGCGCCCTTCAGCAAATTATCCAGGCAACACACGATGACTGCGCGGCGGCCGTCGGCGGCAAGCTGAAAACCGATGTCTGCATAGTTGGTGCGTACGACATGTTGAATCTGCGGCAGCGATTTATCGTGGAGCCGGACCATTGGGCTGCCCGCAAAAAAATCTTTGTACACCTGCGCAATGCCGGCTCTGGTTTGTGGTTCGCGAAAATGCACGTAAATCGTGGATAGGATTCCGCGCGGAATTGGCAGCAAGTGCGGCGTAAAGATGATTTCGCTTGTGTCCAGGCCGATCTGCTCTAGCAATTCGCCGGTATGACGGTGGGTGAAGGCGCCATAGGCGGACAAATTATCGGCTGCGTACATAAAGTGCGTCTTGGCTGTGGGCGCCTTGCCCGCTCCACTCACCCCGCTCTTGGCGTCGGCCACGATGCCGTGTGACAGATCAATCAGTCCAGCAGCCACCAGTGGCCGAAGCGGAAGGATGATGGAGGTTGCATAGCAGCCGGGATTGGCAACGAGGCGCGCTCCGGCAATCTGCGCGCGATGCAGTTCGGGCATGCCATAGACAGCCTGCGCCTGGGCTGCCGCGGCACCTTCGCCGTCGCTGTCTTCGAAGGCATAAACAGCGCGGTTGGCTGCATCATTCAATCTCCATGCTCCGCTCAGGTCGATGATGCGCAAACCGTGGGCAAGAGCTACGGGCGCCACTTCGCGGGAAAGCTCGTGAGGTGTAGCTAGAAACAGAACTTCAACACCGCGGCTGGCCAGCAACTCCCAGGAGAAAGGCTCCAGCTTCAGGTTGCCGGTGCCAATGCTATCGGCCAGTTGAGGATGAATTTCGGCCAGCGGGACACCGCCCTGCTGCGCGTGCTTTTCGTCCATGCGACCCGCAAAGACCGGGGGCTTGCCTTTGAGGCGGGGATGCCGCACCAGCAGCCGCGCCAGCTCAGCGCCAGCGTATCCGGTTACTCCGACAACTGCTGTTTGTGTACTCTCGCTCATGACTCCAGCATCTTTCTCAGCCGCGCTTCCACACTGCCCGCGCGGCGATGGTCGGAACAGATAACCAGTATTGTGTCGTCGCCGGCAATGGTGCCTACTACGTCTGTCCAACCCTCACGGTCGAGGGCTGCAGCCAAGGGCTGCGCTCCGCCTGCCACGGTGGTTACCACCACCTGGTTCATCGCCCGTCGCGCGCGCAATCCAAAGCCTTCCAGCATCTCATTCAACGAGGGAGGGCTGTTGTCTTCTACCGTAGATGCGCCATCATGACCGTTGGGCAGGGAATAGCCGCCATGGCCTTTGGAGAGGCGCAATTCATGTATGTCGCGCGAAAGCGTAGCCTGGGTTACCGCAAAGCCGCGGCGGCGCAGTTTGCGACGCAACTCGTCCTGATTGGCCACCAGACCCTGGCCTACCAGCTCGCATATCGCATTGTGCCGCAATGTTTTCATTAACGCTTCTCTTCAGGAAAATAAAATGCGCGGAACGCAGCGGCGTCCGCTCATGAATAAATATACAGCATAGATGCATAAGTATGCAATAATGGGTGTGATTAAGAAGTACTAAATGCTAGAAAGATTTTTAGGACTGCGACACCTCTGCGCTGATAAACTCTCGAATGATAGCCTCAAGGGGATTTCAGCGTGGCTCAATCGACCAAAATGACACAAAATCCTTCACTTTCCACCATCAATGACTTGTTTAGCCGCGTTGCCGCGGCCGCCAGCCCCAGCGCCATCCTCTGGCAGGACGAGTTTGGCCTGTGGCAACCCATCTCCTCCGACCAGATCTACCAGAGGGTTCGCGCGCTGGCCCAGGCGTTGCTCAGCTGGGGTGTGCAAAAGGGTGACCGCATTGCACTGATTGCCGAAAATCGCTGGGAGTGGGCTGTCACTGACTTTGCCACACTGGCTATCGGTGCGGCAGACGTGCCCATCTACCCCACGCTTACGGGCGAGCAGACTGCAGCGCTTGTGGCGGACGCCGGCTGCAAGGTCGCCGTGGTCTCCACTCGCCAGCAGTTCGACAAGTTGAACGCTGTCCGTGGGAAGACCTCGCTGGAGCGAATCCTGATGATGGACCCTGCGGCGGTGCTGGAGGGTGCTGTCTCTTTCTCTGAGGTGCTGGCAGGGGCCGATGAGCGCGGATCCGAACACGACCCGGTCTTCGATGCGCTGGCACGCTCGGTTGAGCCCAAGGATTTAGCGACGCTGATTTACACCTCAGGGACCACAGGAGAGCCCAAGGGCGTGGCGCTCACGCATGGCAACTTCGCAGCCAACCAGAGCTTCGCCTCTGTGGATTTCATCTTTGGTCCTACGGACGCCTTGATCTCCTTTTTGCCTCTTTCGCACGTCACGGCTCGCGCACTGGACTACGTTATGTACACCTACGGGGTGCAGGTAGCCTATTGCTCGAAATTCGACAAACTGCCCGAGGCAATGCGCGCTATTCGGCCTACGGTATTTGTAGGTGTGCCTCGGGTCTTCGAGAAGATTCACGAGGAAGTGGAGCGGCGGGCGGCGTATTCACCCATCAAGAAGCGCCTTCTGGCGTGGGCCATTGGAGTGGGCGCCAAACACGGGCAGACAGTCTACGATGGCCGCCGTCCCTCTTCGCCCATATGGAAGCTGGCGGACAAGCTGGCCTATTCCAAGGTTCGCGAGGCTTTCGGCGGACGGGTGAGGGTTTTTGTCTCCGGCGGTGCGCCCCTGGGGCTAGACACCGCGAAATGGTTTGCCTCGGTGGGGATTGCTCTTTGGGAAGGCTATGGGATGACCGAGACGTCGCCGCTGCTTGCCCTCAACTCGCCTCTCCGACACCGCATGGGCGCCGCAGGTATGCCCATGGGCAATATCGAACTCAAGTTGGCCTCGGACGGGGAGCTTCTGGTCCGCGGGCCGTCGGTTTTTTCCGGCTATTGGCAAAAACCGGAGGCAACCGCTGAATCCTTCGACGAGGAGGGTTGGTTCCGCACCGGCGACATTGCGCACATCGACTCCGACGGCTTCGTCTACATCACCGATCGCAAGAAAGAGTTATTGAAGACCTCGGGCGGAAAGCTGGTGGCGCCTCAGCCGATAGAGAATAAGCTTAAGAACAATATGCTGGTGGCGCAGGCCGCGCTGGTTGGAGACAGGCACAAGTTCGTCTCAGTCTTAATCTCGCCCAATTTTGCGGCGCTTGATGAGTGGGCTAAACATCATGGCATCACGGCAAAGAATCGTGCCGAATTGGTGGCCGACAGCCGAGTCATTGCACATTATGCCGAGATCGTGCGTGAAGTAAACGGCACCCTGGCCAACTTTGAGAGCCTCAAGCGCTTCCGAGTAGTTGCCGACGAGTGGTCGCAGGAGACGGACGAACTGACACCCTCGATGAAATTGAAGCGGCGGGTTATTACGGAGCGATACGCGGCCCAGATCGACGCGCTTTACGAGGACGAAGCGATCGCACACGGCGTATAGGGAAGGTCAGCCCCCGGCCCAATCCTTTGCCGAACCTGGCGCGTTTGTTCCACAGCCGGTCCAGGCTGCGAAAGAACGGCGCGCCCCAGGTACCCACCGCCAACATGCTTCCGAAGAGGATGACAGCGTCGATTGAAAGACGCCCTGAACGCGACCAGTACGCATCCGGTTCCAAATCCAGCCATATCGCAAACTCATCCAGTGTTAGTGCTGCGCCAACACCGTAGCCGACGGACATCAGCCGGCTGAAGAAGATGGAAAGAGGCGAATTAGCACGCCCCAGGTCCATTAACCAGCCGTAACCGACCAGGAGCAGGATCAGAATCCCCCAAACCAAGTGATGAATGTGCCGTCCATGCACCATCACCCACTGAAACGGCCCTTCATTGTGGATGATGAGACGAACCAGAATCCGGACGCCCACAAAGGTTAGCAGGAAGGAAAGAGAGGCGAGAAACATCCGCTGACGTGGGCGATCGGGAATCGTGGAGCGGACCAGGTAGCCCAGACGGGTCAGCTGCAGAAGAATCAGCAGCAGGACAACAACCAGACTAGCGAAGGCGAGAAGGAACAGTGCTCCGGTTCCGGGCATACCTTATTGAACCACTTCGTGGGGTGTTCTTTCCAACGTCGGATGGTAATCCGCGCAAATGTGAGCGTGATCACGATTTCTCTTTACAGTGGCGGAGTAAAATAATTAAAGCGTCGAAACCGACGATTTTCATCTTCTGGGCGCACAATTCAGGGACATTTTCAGGGCTCGGCTTCAAGCGCCGCGCCTTTCATAAGGAGATTCTGCGATGAGAGTTGCTTTATTGACCGGTGGCGGCGACTGCCCCGGATTGAATGCAGTTATCTACGCTGCCGTACGCAAGGGCATCAACCACTATGGCGATGAGTTCATAGGCTTTCTCAACGGCTGGCGCGGTGTGCTGGACAACAATTTCATCCCCCTGACCCTGGAGAAGATAGACGGCATCCAGTTGAAGGGCGGCACTATTCTGCACTCATCGCGCACCAACGTGAAGAAAATTCCCGGCGGCATCGAGAAGGTACAGGAAGTTCTGAAGGCCAACAAGATCGATGCTCTCATCGCTCTGGGCGGCGATGACACGCAGTCGGTGAATCTCTTCCTGAGCGAGCATGGTATACCCAGCGTGGGCGTGCCCAAGACCATCGACAACGACATCAACGGCACCGACCAGACCTTTGGTTTTGACACCGCGGTGATGATCGCCACCGAGGCGGTTGACCGCATCCACACCACCGCCGACTCACACAACCGCGTTGTGGTGATTGAAGTGATGGGCCGCGATGCCGGCTGGATCGCCTATGCCTCCGGGGTAGCCGGCGGCGCCCATGTCATTCTTGTTCCAGAGCAGGAGATCGACCTAGACCATGTTTGCGCGCTGCTCAAGTACAACTATGACCATGGCAAGCATTATGGCGTGGTGGTGGTGGCTGAGGGTTGCGCCTTGCCCGATGTGGGCCAGGTGATCGACGAAGCGGCCAATCTGGACGCATTCGGACACGCTCGCCTTGCCGGTATCGGCGAGGAACTGGCCAACCAGATCGAGAAGAAAACCGGGTATGAGACTCGCTCAGTCTGCCTGGGGCATACCCAGCGCGGCGGCGTCCCCACAGCCTACGACCGCCTGCTCGGCCAGCGCTATGGCCTGCACGCCATCGACATGGTCCACGATAAGAAGTGGGGCCGCATCGCCGTTCTCAAGGGACTCGACATTACCGACATCACTATCAAAGAAGCCATCGCGACGAACCGCCGGCTCGACCAGCGCTTCTTCGACGTGATCAAGGACCTGGAAGTGAAAGTCTAGCTGCAAATTCATTTCTTAACATGCAAAAAGCCATCCTCTTTGCGAGGGTGGCTTTTTGCTTTCTGCCTGCCGTAGAGTTGGAAGGTGCTGTATCGCCCCTACACGCCCGAAGACTTCGCCAGGCTCTACGCGCTTGAAGAGGTTTGCTTCGATCCGCCTTTTCGTTTTAACCGCAGGTATATGCGGCTGCTTGTCTGCCGATCGGACGCAGCCACCTGGATCGCTGAAGAGGCCGGGCAAATGACCGGCTTCGCCATTGTCGAGTGGACAAATATGAGGGGCGGAATTACGGCTTATATTCAAACGCTTGAAGTTGCCCCGGAGGCGCGCGGCCAGGGCATTGGCCGCGAATTGATTCACCGTATAGAGGACTCAGCGCTTGATGCGGGCTCACACGTGATCTGGCTGCACGTGGATGCGGAGAACGCGGCCGCGATCCGGCTTTACGAAGCACAGGGCTACCGTTGCGAAGGCCGCGAGGAGGATTACTATCCGAAAGGCCTCGCAGCGCTTATTTACATGAAACGGTTGGATGTCGTAACCGCAAATTAGAGGTATTTTCACTATTAAACGAATGGACGCAAAGGCGCCCACAAATCAGTATCGCCAACTGGTCAGGTCGGCTCCCTTCGGCGCGGTTTTCTGGATGCGATCGAGAATTTTAGGCAGGTACAGAGTGTTGTAGTGCAGGCGCGAATAAGCGTTGGGCAGCGTAGGATCGCCGTTCCAGCAATGCTCGGCGCGCGGCCCGTAGAGCACTTCGCCGCCGTAGGGCGGGTTCTTCGTCGATTTCAGGAAGTCTTCCATCAGGTAGACGGCATTATTCAGGAAATACGTGTCATCAGAGCCGACATAGATGTGAATTTTGCCTGCCAATTCGGGACCCAGCTTTGCCCAATCCCGCTGTAAAATTGCGTCCAGATCGGAGTGCTCGCGCCAGTATTCGGCGACCTTGTGATCAATTTCGCCGGTCACTTTGTCATAGATGGGGGCAGGGTAGCCGTCCACGCCCACCGGCCCAAAGACCGCCTGCCACATGTCGTACTGTTCTCCGCTGCGGCCATGGTCGCCCAACGCCAGTTCGTAGGCGTTGATCTCCTCGTTCGTAATGAGGGTGTGCCCCAGGTAGTCGCGCATAGCTGACTGTGCCACGCGCTTGTGCGCGCCTTCCAGATAATAGAAGTTCTTGTCGTTGTATATGTCGATGTCGGTATAGGCATGGAAGTCGACCGGGTCGGGGCAGGCGGCGAAGGCGCCGTTGTAGTGCTCCGGATAAAAGATCTGCACGGCAAGCGCTTCCCAGCCGCCGGTGGAGCCGCCATAAGTAAATCGCGCCCAGCCCTGGCCGATGGCGCGAAACTGTTTTTCAATTGCCGGAATCAACTCATTCTCAATCGCGTCGCCGTACGGCCCCACGTTGGCCGAGTTCACGGCGTACGAGTCGTCATAGTAGGGGTTGGCGTGCTGAATCTTGACAATCAGCACCCGCGGAAATCCCGGCGCAACCCACTGCTGATAGAACTTGTACGCTTCTTCTTGCTGAATGCGGTTGTAGCCGGAAAGATGGAAGCGGTCGCTGTAATCTGGCTTCAGCTTCGGGTCCGGCGGAGTAGTGCGGAAATCGTCAAAATCGTCCACAAAATGGTCGTGAAAGACGATGAGAGGGAAGCGCGCGCTGGGATGCTCGTCAAAACCCTCGGGCACCAGCACAATGGCGCTCACAAACATCGGCCGTCCCCAGAATTTGGTCAGCGCCGCGCTCTGGATGCGGATGTGGCGCACGTATTTCGTGTCGGCCGGAGTAGGAATCGGCGGAATCACTTCAGTCAGCGCAATGGAAACTGTGCCGCCGGGCTGAACGGTAACCTTCATCGGCTTTGAGGTAAGGTTGCCGGGCGAGATATTCCATTTCTGCCCTTCGCCCTGGTCTGGATGCAGCTTCACTATCTTGCCATCGGCGCGGTGGAAGGTCTCGTACTTGTTGAGCATGGCCTGAACTGTGTACTCGCCTGGAGGTACATCCTTCAGGCTTCGAATCGGATAGCCCCAAGCCGTGGCGTCCGCTACCGTTGGCTGGCCAGGCTGCCATCCGTCCACGGTGAGTCCGAAAACCATCTGCGATCCCATCGTGTCGTCGATCTGGTTGCACGGCTTGTCGCTGGGGTCGGTCGAGAGGCAGAGCAATAATCGTCCGTCAAGCGGGATGGCGCTAACTTCTTTCGAAAAAGTGACGGAGAACGATTGAGCAGCAAGGGCAGCAGGGAAGAGAAGGAGGAGGGAGAGGGCTGTGCGCTTCATACTGAAAACTATACTGTGCCGCGTGCAGGCCGGTCGAGGGATGTGGGTAAAAAGAATAAGCAACCGACTGCCTTACTTGATTGTGCTATCACTGCTTTTGATTGTGCTGTTGTTGGACTTGATTGATCCGGTGCTGTATTTAATTGCGCTGGCGCCGGATTTAATTGATCCGGTGTCGTTCTTGAGTGAGTGAGTGTCGGATTTGAGCGTACCCGTGCCGGACTTGAATGAACCTGAGTTGCCCTTAATTGCGTAGGCGTTGGATTTCAATGACCCGTTGCCGTATTTGATTGCGCTGGTGTCAGACTTAATAGATCCGGTGTTGTTTTTGAGCGACCCGGTGTTGGCTTTCCATGATCCGGTGCTTGACTTAAGTGTACTAGTGTTGGATTTCTGAGATCCAGTATTGGCCTTCCATGATCCAGTGTTGGCCTTGTGTGCCGTGCTGTTGGAAGAGAACGCTCTGTTGTTGGACCGGGATGATGTGCCGCCTCTATTTTCTGCCCCGGCTCTTTGACTGCCTGATCTGTTCACCGCAGCCAAGGCTTCTGATGACAGCATCGGAACTGCTGCAACGCCGGCAAGTAACATTCTAAGGAATCGCCGCCGATCGGGATCCACATGCGCGAGCGCCGCATCGAGCGGGGAAGGCATATCTTTTTCGTTCATAAGCCCCTCACGAGATTCGTTGATCTAATGAACGGCAAGAATAATAGCTCTGGTTTGCTTTGAGCGTCAAGGGAAAAAGAACCACAAAACCGGCGGAAATTGCAAGTTGGGTTGCATTTGGAGAGAAATCGACTGTAGTTCAGGCTGCAGAATCTGGTATTTGGCGAGTCTTTCGCTTGAGGAGTATGGAGCTATTGTGGAGCCTCGTCAGTGCTCACAGAGTTGAGGTATAGATTTTCCAGGTCTCGATTAGGAGACCTGGGTGTGATTGGAAGGCTCCTGCCTACTTGTCTCCGGCCAGCGTGTTCTTAATAAATGCCGCCACGCGGTCGTGTAACTGCTTGAGGCTCTCGTCGCGCACGTAGACCATGTGCCCGGACTCGTACCAGTCGTACTCAATGTTCTTAGCCAGAGACTGAGGAATGGGCAGGTGCTTGTCTTCGTACTGGGCGGCAAAAAAGGGCGTGGCCAAGTCATAGTAGCCGCCGTTGACCATGATCTTCAGCCGGGGATTGGTTTTGAGAGCGCCGGCCAATTCGTTGGCTACATTCAAACCAAAGGGAATCCCATTACGCATGAAGTCCCATTGTGCGCCTGCGAAGAGCGCCTCAGGAAGATAGGTCTGGCCCTCGCCGTACTTCAGCTCGCGGCGTACATAGTCGTTGAAGAGTGAAACGTAAGCCGAAGAGATGGCCGAGCTTTGCGGATCGTACTCCGCTCCCTCGCTCAGGGAGTTCAAGTTGGGACCGGAAAAGCGCGTGTCGAGCCTGCCGGTGGTCAGATCCTGGTCGTCTTGCAGGGTCTTCTCAAACTCGCCGCCGTTTACCCGCAGGTTGGCTTTGAGCAGGTAAGTCACGGGCAGGCCGGTGTACTCATGCAGCTTTTCGGCCACCTGCTGCTTCTCTTCCGCACTCAGATCGGTACCAAGGGCCAGTGCGTGGGAATAGGGCCCCATCGTGAAGGCTTCCACATCTTTCAGAAAGAGTTCGAGCGCCGGCGGCTGCTGGGGCAACTTTTTGTGGTACCAGGCCGTGGCAGCATAAGTGGGCAGTGCCATCATAAAGGGAAGGTCAACGCCAGGATTGAGACGGGGCATGTCGATGTCGGTGGTGAAGTTGAAGATCTGCGAGAGCAGAATCACACCGTTCAGGTCAATGCTCTTGCGATTCTGCAAAATGTTGGCTAAAACGGCAGAACGCGTGGTGCCGTAGCTCTCTCCAAAGATGAACTTGGGCGAGTTCCAGCGGTTGTATTTGGTGATGAACCGGGCGATAAAGCGGGCGAAGGCGTTGGCATCTTCATCCACACCCCAGAAGGCCTTTTCCGCGTCTTTGCCGGTGAGCCGTCCGAAGCCGGTTCCGGGCATGTCGATGAAAACCAGATCGCTGGTGTCGAGCAGAGAATAGGTATTGTCGACCATCTTGTAAGGCGCAGCCGGTAGGTGCTGGTCGCCGGTGGTGACCACATGCTTTGG
>Ga0224559_1001666_pt1 | contig 12043 bp, 5 predicted proteins | sample 714S33034metaG_FD_180676 | JGI IMG/M metagenome (GOLD analysis project Ga0224559, IMG submission 180676) | Peat soil microbial communities from Stordalen Mire, Sweden - 717 S3 30-34 | ecosystem: Environmental > Terrestrial > Soil > Wetlands > Peat | place: Sweden: Norrbotten County, Stordalen... | reverse complement strand
GCACCTCGTCGGCGTGGCCAAGGTCCGGCCCCTCGAGCGCGATGGCGCGCACGAACAGCGTCTCCTTGTCGCTCATTTTGAATTGCGGCTCGGCGACCTGCGGCAGCACCAACGGCGCGGCGGGCCGCGGCAAGGGCGGCTGGCGCGCCTGCTCGGCCGAGCGCACGGCGTCGCCAAGATTGAAGGGTACGATGGGCGCGGCGGTCTGCGCGCGGGCCGAAGACAACGCGCCCAGCGTGAGGAGAAGCGCGCCGCCATGCGCGAGAAATACGCCGAACTTCATGTGCGTTGGACCTTCCTGATCATGGGGAGTTTCTATTGCGCGTGGGCGCCGGAGGCGCCGTCCTTGGCCGCGTCGGGCTTCGCCCCGCCGCCCTGCAGGTCAAAACGCTGACCGTCGATCTCGATGCTGCGGATGGTGGCCCCGAAATTCGCGCCCCCGCTTCCGGCATGGGCTTTTCGCGCGGTTGTTGTCGCAGCCACGCGGCGGCGCTGGAGCTGCTCCTCCGACGGGGCGCGGTTCGTCGGCGTCTCGGCCTTCGCGGCCGGCGGAGGCGCAGGCGTCTCGATCCTGATATTATCGTCGATCTGCGGGCCCCCAATGGACGCGACCGCCGTCGTTCCCGCGGTGGATTGCGCCGCGCTCGGCGCCCCCGCCGCCGCCATCGCCGTACCGGTCGTCGCCGCCACGGTCGCCGCTCGCGCCCCCGCTGCCGCGGTCTGCGCCGCCGCGGTTTGCGCGTCTGTCTGCTGGTTTGTGGCGACGGAAGTATTGGGGGGCGTTATGACCGGAGGGATATAAGTGTTCCCACTGGTGTTGCCGATATTGCTGGGGGACACGTAGCCGAAATTGCACGAATCGCTGGCCGAAGGCTGGCACAATCTGCCATCCCGAGTCACCGAGCCGGAGCCGGTGGTATGGGTAACATTCACATATGCGTCTTCGTAAGCAAATCCGGAGATATATCCGATCAGGGCGCCGCCATAGAGTCCGCTCGATGTCACATTTCCATGGGCGGCTGAATTGGTGACATTTAAGGGGCCATCAATACCGCCAATGGCATAGCCGATCAGGCCGCCGACCGCGTTACGTCCGGACACATTTCCATAGGCGACGACGCCATTGGTGAAACTGCTGCCGGCGTATCCCACCGCTCCGCCCACCGCGTCAAGGCCTGACACATTCCCCGTCGCGTAGGAGTTGGTGGTGTACAGGCCGACACCGGTCAGTCCGCCGACCATATCGCGACCGACCACATTGGGGACGCCCGCCACAACCACGGGTGCGTAATAGGAGTTGGTGATGCTGCCACCCGATCCAACCAACCCGCCGACGCCGTCGCCCGTCGCCGTCACATTTCCGGTGGCGTAGGAATAATTGACGGTGCCGCCCGATCCAACCAACCCGCCGGCGAGGCCCCCCGCGCCGGCCGTGGGGCCGGTCCTGAAATAGGTTACTGCATCGAAGAAGGGGAGCTGCGGCGGAGCTCCGTCGGCCAACACATTTCCGGTCGCGTAGGAATAGCTGATATTGGAGCCGCTCCCGGCCAGGCCGCCGACTGTATTGCCACCCGACACATTTCCGGTCGCGTAGGAATAGAGGATGGTGCCCCCGCTCCCGACCAGGCCGCCCACGACGCTCCCTGTATTATCATCAGTCGAGACATTCCCGGTGGCGTAGGAGTTCGTGACGTTGCCGTAGGCCGTAGAATCAGTTTCGGTGCGACCTATCAGCCCGCCGACCTCGCCACCGCCCTTGACGTTCCCGGTGGCGTGGGAATAGCTGACATTGCCGTAATAATTCATCCCGACCAGCCCGCCAACATTGTTGCCATAGCCGACCGGAGGCGCGCTGTCGACTGTCACGTTTCCCGTCGCGTAGGAGTCTGTAATCGTTCCAATATTGCTCCAGACGATAGCGCCGATATAGCTTTCGCCGTTATTCATATTTATCCCGACCAGCCCACCGACGTTGCCGCCGCTGCCGCCACTCACGTTCCCCGTCGCGTAGGAGCCGCTGATAACGGCGCCGGAATTGTCTCCGACCAGCCCTCCAAGGTCCCAGCCTCCCGGTGAATTGATCGTCACCTCAGCGTATGAATTGCTGATCGCGCCGTCAATGTTCTGGCCAACCAGTCCGCCGATAACAATGGCGCCCACACCCGTAATGCTGCCGGTCGCGAAATCATTGGTGACGGCGCCATTGTTCGTCCCAATTAGTCCGGCATTCCATCCGTTGTCGTACGCGTCCGAGATGGGCGCGCCGCTAGTGATATTGACATTGACGATCCCGATATTGCGTACGGCGCCGCCGGCATCAACTGTATTGATCAGCGCATCGTGTCCATTGCCGCCGGCATCGTTGATGGTCAGATTTGAGATCGTATGCCCAAGTCCATCGAGCGTGGCGGGGGTTACGACATTGTGGAAATGGATTCTCTGCGTCTGGCCCAGCTCGGCGATCGCCGCGCCGCTTAATGCCGTGCTGGGCGCGGTCAGATTGCTGGCCAGCGCGAAATAGCCGGCGACGCCGCTGATCGCCGTCAATTGATCCCAGCTCGTAATCAGCGTGTAGGCGTTGTTGTTAATGGTGAGCGTTCCCGAGCCGCTGAAATCAAGCTTGCCCACGAATGTTCCATTGCCGACGCCATTGGCATCCGTACCAAACGCCATATTGAGCCCCATCGGGCTGCCGTCGAGGTTCGTGCCGGAGCCATAATTCGCGTCGAAGCTCGCCGTATCAGTGGCGGTCATCGCGCCATTGACGTAAATATTGCTCGCGGCGTTGAGCGTCAGCGCGCCCGCCGACCAGCTGACGGGTCCGTCTATGAAGATGTCCGCGCCGGTCACGCTGGGAGACTGGCCGACGGGAATATTGTTGCCGGCGACGAAGGCGAATGAGCCGGTATTGTCGCCGAGGTCCGAGACCGACGCGTTGAGGTTAATGTTATTCACCGCATTAAAAGTCAGGAGGCCCGCCCCCGAGGTCACCGGCGCGTTGATGTTGATGTCGCCAGACGACGTCAGCACCAAATTGGTGTCCTTCAGCGCGGCGATCGAGAGCGGCGAAGTGATCGAAATCGCGGCCAGCGGCGAGAGCGTCAAAGAATGACCAAAGCCGTTGAAATTGCCGGTGAATTGATCCAGGGAAGAAAATCCGAACGGCAATACGTCGCCAAAGGTCAGATTGGCGAGGCTGCTCCCGAGAACGTAATTCGAAGACGGATTGCTCCCGACCGCGTCAAGCTCCGCCACGGAATTGATGACGGTATAATTCTGGCCCTCCAGCGTCACGTTTCCCGTGCCCGAGAAATCGATCCTGCCGGCATAGGTGCCAGGATTGGCGAGACTCATATAAAGCCCGTTGGGGCTGCCATCGGCGTTGACGCCGGAGCCATAGCTGGCGATGAGGCTGCCCGTTCCGGTCGCGGTCATCACTTTATTGACGAAGATATTGGCGCCGGCGCCGAGCGTCAGCGATCCGCTCGACCAGTTCACGGGCGAATTGACATTGATATTATTGGAGGCATTGAAGGCCAGGGCGCCCGCCGACCAATTCACCGCGGCGTCGACGTTGATGTTGGCGCCGGTAAATGTCCAGGAGCCCGGCGCCGTCCAGTTTTGCGAGCCGTTGATATTGACGTTATTGCCCGCTGTCGCCGTGATGGTATCGATAGCGAAGGCCGAAGGCATATTGATGTTGATGTCGGTTCCAGCATTCAGGGCAAGCGCGCCGCTTCCGGTGATAGGCGCGTTGATGTTGATGGCATTGGCGGAGTCGAGCGTCAGCGGCGTATTTCCGGACCATTTTACCGCGCCGTCGACGTTGACCTCGCCGCCCGTGAAAATCCATGAGCCGGATGCCGCCCAGTTTTGCGGGGCGTCGATATTGATGGCGCCGCCCGCGGTCGCGTTAAGCGTGTTGACGGCAAAGGCCGAAGCCGTATCGACATTGATATTGCTTACCGCCTGCAGCGTAACCGCGCCGCTTCCGGAGATCGGGGCTTCGATGTTTAGGTTCCGGCCGGAGGACAGCAAAAGCGGGGTGCTTCCGGACCAGTTCACCGGCTGATAGACGTCGATGTCCGCGGCCGTAAAGGTCCACGAGCCATTCGTTGTCCAGTTCTGCGGAGCGTTGATGTAGACGGCGGCCCGGGTCACATTGAGCGTGTTGACGACGAAGGCGGAAGGCGTATTGATGTTGACGATTTGCGCTTGCAGCGTAAGACCTGAGGCAGAGCTGCTTCCGGTGAAAGGCGCGTTGATATAGATAGCGGAGTTGGCATCGAGTGTTAGCGTATTGCCCGACGACCAGGTTACCGCATCGTTCACGTAGATATTGCCGGCGCGGTTGTAGATGTCAGCCACGGACTGGACGGTCACATTGCCATCGGCAAGGCGGCTCCCAAGCTGGGCGCCCGTCATGTCGCCGCCGGAGCCGATGGTGAAATTATTCTGAGCGATCGTCCATGTCCCATTTTCGCCGCTCGCCGCCTTGGTGGTGATGGCGGCGTCTCCGGCGATGGTCACCTTGTTCCCGCTGGTTTCGATCGTCCCACCCTTGCCGCCGCCCGGCGCCGAGGCGTCGAGCGTGCCCGCGACATGGATCGTGCCGCCCGGAAAAAGGGTCGTGCCGCCCGGATTACGGATCGTGGGACCCTCAGTATGCAGCTTGATCGAGCCCGTTCGCGCCACGCCGCCGCCTGTCAGCGCGGCCATGGTGCGCGCCTGAATGATTCCGCTATTGTTGACCTGCGCCGACAGAACCGCGTCGGCCGCCTTGGCGGTCAGGATCACCCGGCCGCCATCCGCCTTGATCGCCGCCTTGTTCTCGACCAGCGCGTTCAGCACGCCATCGTCGATGGTCACGTCGATCAGCGAATCGCCGGCGAAATTGAGCGTTACCTTCTGGCCCGAGGCCATCGCCACCGTGCCCAGCGTCGCGCTGATCGCACCCTCGTTCGAGACTGTCTTGCCGAGCAGCGCGACATAGCCGCCATCATGCGCGTTAATTGCGCCCTGGTTGACGACGGAAGCCGTCGAAGAGCCGGAGAAGACGTAATTTCCGGCCTTGAAATCGGCGTTGGAGATATCGAGCGTCGAGGCGACGAGGCCGCCGACATTGACCTGCGAGCCCTTGGTGAAAACGATGCCGGCCGAATTGACGATGAAGACCTGGCCATTGGCGTTGAGCGCGCCCGAGATGACGCTCTGCTCATTGCCGATGACGCGGTTCAGCGTCACCGCCGAGCTGCTCGGCTGATTGAAATTGACGGTCTCCTGCGGGGCGATCGAAAAGCCCTGCCAATTGATGATCGCCTTGTTTGAGGACTGATTGATGTTTGTCGTATTGCCCGACTGGGAAATGCCGGCGGACCCCTGAACCACCGTGCCCCCCGTGGGGGCCGCCACCGCCGGGGACTGCAGCGCCAGAACTGCGGTGATCGCCGTCATCGTCCCGACGCCGCCGCGCTTCGAATCTATGCACCTTTGGGCACAGCTTTTGCGGGCATGATTCTTCATTGGCATGGCGACTAAGCCTCTAGAAAAAGCGCCTCAGGCGGGCGATTTGTTATATTTGAATTGATATAGCAACTTCCAGTACGGCTTAGCTCGCGTCAATCGGTAAAAGTGCATGCTTTCGCTCAGCCGAACAAAAACGAGACCGCGTGATATATAGGTCACACAGGCATGACTGCTGGATCGCCATGCTGCCCGCCGCCGGCGAATCATCGCGCTTGTAAGATCAAGGTCTGGTCTGGAGCGGCATCCGCGGAGGCAAGCGTAGCCAAAGCCACGCGAAAGATATCGGTCGCTTTAGAGGCGTTCTACGATCAATATTACTGCCGACTCCGGCTCGACGGCGCCTCATTCATCTATATCTACGGCTCAGACGGACGGCCCCGGACTTTACGACGAATAAACCAACGAAGCGATAGGCCAAAAAATGCCATGAAAGGATGGCATGCGTTTTCTGAACATATTACGGCGGGCGCCACACTTCATGAGATTGTTGATCGTCGAAGACAATGCGCGGCTGGCGGCGCTAATGGCGCGGCTTATGACCGACAATGGCCATGCGGTCGACATCGCCGGAAGCATCGACGAAGCTCGCGCGGCCATCAGGCTCGCCGACCACGATGTCATCGTGCTCGACCTGTCGCTGCCGGATGGAAATGGCCGAGACGTTCTGAACGCCATCAGGAAGAGCAAGAATAACGCGCTGGTTCTGGTGGTCACGGCTCAGGGCGATCTCGTAAGCCGAGTGCAGGCGCTGAACGCCGGCGCCGATGATTACATCGTAAAGCCGGTCGATGATGACGAATTGATTGCGCGTGTGCGCGCCTTGGGACGCCGCGCCCGGCAAGTATCGGAGGAATCTCTGACAGCCGGAAATGTCTGCCTTGATACAGTCTCTTTGACGCTGACGATCGACGGCCGCATCGTCAGCATCCCTCCCGGCGAACTACGCGCGCTCTCCGTGCTGATGGCCCAGCAAGGTCAGGTCCTCCGTCGTGAAAAGCTCGAGAACGCCGTCTATTCCTTCGACAATGAGGTGACAGTCAACGCGGTTGAGGCGACGGTGTCGCGTCTTCGCCGGCGACTGGATGCGGCGCATGCCACCGTCGAGGTCGTCGCGATGCGCGGCATCGGCTATGTCCTCGTCGAGCGTTTGGCGTGCTAGGCCGGGTCCGCCAAAAATCGCTTTCCCGGATTCTGGCTGCGCGGATGGTGGTTGCCTCCGCTTCAGTCTGCCTGCCGCTGACGCTGATTTTCTTCGTCCAATATGTTTCAGACACGTCGCGCCTCCGCGAAGCGACGTTGAACGCCAATTCGGTCGCCATCGTTCAAGCGATCGAGGCCGGAAAAGACCCCGCGACTCTTCCACTTTTTCGCGACTTTCCACAGGCCTATGGCTTCCGCGTCTTTGACCGGCGCCTCCTTGCCACGCGTCGAATTCTCGCGTCGGCGAACACGCGCTGGCTGCCTGCGGTTCAATATCCGGCGGCGACGCCGTCAGACCCCGATGGCGCTGACGACTGGAGCGCAATCGGCAGCGATCTTCTTGAGGGCTTTACGCTCGTTCGACCGGATGATTTGCGGGATCAGCCGGAAAACGTCGTCTCGCTGCTCATTCGACGCGTGAACGCCTACTGGGTGCAGACCTACATGATCGGCGACCCAGCCTGGGCGGGAACGCCGGTCGTCTTCAATTATCTCGCCGACCATGTTTTCGTACCCGCGCTATTTTTCATTCCCGCGCTAACGCTCGCGATGTTCCTGACGACCCAGGCGGCGCTGCGGCCGCTCCGTCGCTTATCTTACAGCGCCACGCGCATCGGCACAGCCGTGGCTCGCGGTCAGATGCTGGCCCACATTCCTGAACATGGCATGGCGCGGGAATTCGCCGACGTCGCAACCACAATCAATACCATACTGGCGAAACTTGATCGCTCGCTGCAATTGCAAAAGCAGTTCACCTCGGACGTCGCTCATGAGCTGCGCACGCCGCTTGCCGTCCTCCTGCTGGAATTGTCGCATCTACCGTCCAGCCCCACGCGCGAACGTATCAAGGTCGACTTGAAAGAGCTTAGCAATTTGGTCAATGAGCTGCTCCGCTTCGCCCAGGCCGAGGACGTGATGGCGACCGAGGCCAGCGATGTGGACGTCGCGGCGCTGGCGCGAAAGGTGACGGAAGAGTCCGTCACCGAGGCGGTCGCGAAGCGCCAGCTCATCGAATTCTATTGCGCCGATGAGGCGATGATCGTGCGCGGGAGCAGCGCCCTGATCGAAATCGCGATCCGAAACCTGATCTACAATGCGCTGAAATATTCGCCTTCGCAGACGACTGTCACGGTAAGCATCGATCCAGGTCCCGTCGTGACCGTCGAAGACCGCGGGCCTGGAATCCCACCCGAACACCGCGACAATGTATTCGAACGGTTTTGGCGCATGAGCGAGCGAACGGGTAACGGCGCGGGCGTCGGACTGGCGCTTGTCCGGCGCATTGCCCAGCTCCACGACGGCAGCATTCGCCTGGAGGATCGCCCCGGCGGCGGCGCCCGGATGATTTTGAGTTTTGCTCGCGCCTCCTCTCCTCCGCTTCAACGCAACGACCCCGAGCGCCCCGGCAAAGTCTCGCAGACAGGATAGTCTTCGAGCGGGACGGCTCGTCGGCGGCCTCCCCCCTTCGCCGCGATAACTGCCGAGAAGATTTACGCGCCCATCGTCTCACGCCTCATCGCGGTCCGCCGAACGCCTCCATTGGCGTCGCCAGCTACGTGAACTGGCGACGCCAGGCCGCACGCCCGAAATCCGGCGCGTCGCGGGGGGGGGGATCGAGACGCCTGTGGATAATCGACGCGATTGGCGAGCGCGTAGGTAATGAGGTCAGCTTGCCGTCAGCAATCGGTCAGTTCGCCGTCAGAATGTCATCAGCGGATTGTCAGCGAACCATGCTACATGTTTCATGAAATGCGAGTTGCGACACCTGTTGCGATGAGCAGTTCGAAATCCCCCCGGTTCAACACTCTTCCGGCGGGGATGGCGCTGCTTCAGCGCTGGCGCATCGCCCATGTGGCGACAGATCAGGTGTTCGTCATGCTGAATTACGATCGCAGGACCTACGAGGACAGGCGCGCGAGGCCCGTACCAGTGATCGGTGGCGGCAGCGGCGAATTCTGGCGTGACGCGCCAAGCCGCTGCGGGCCGTATCATCGACCCAAGGTTTTTCTGTACTCACATGACACCTACGGACTGGGTCATTTGCGCCGCAATCTTGCGATCGCTGAACATTTGCTCGCGCGAAAATCCGCCTTCGCCGTCCGCCTTCTCACTGGCTCGCCGGTCATCGGCTCATGGACGCTCCCAGAGGGCCTGGACGTCACAGCCCTGGAACCCGTGGTCAAGACGGGCGTAGAGACCTATGCGCCTCGCAGTTCAGCTCTTCCTTTCAGTCTAGTGAAAGCATACCGGGAAGCCCTGATCCTGCGAGCCGTCATCGAAGAACGGCCAAACATTCTCCTTGTCGATCATGCGCCGGCGGGCATGAACGCCGAACTCTTGTCGACCCTTGCGTTCATCCGGCGGGAGATGCCCGGCACGCAGTTGATTCTTGGCTTGCGCGACATCCTCGATAGTCCCGAGACGGTTCGCGAAATCTGGCGCGACCAGGGCATCATGCTTCTGATGGAGCATCTTTACGACCATATTCTCGTTTATGGCAGCCGCACTCTCTTCGACGTCGTCGCGGAATATGGCGTGCCCGCGCATGTCGCCGCCAAGTTCAGCTATTGTGGTTATGTCGCGCGTCCAACAAAGCGGGCCGCGCCGGTGGCGACGGCCGGTCCGCCGACGGTCCTCGTCACCGCCGGCGGCGGAGAAGATGGTTACTTTCTGATGGAAGCCTTTCTCAAGGCCCTGACCAGGATGCCGCCCGGCCGCACGCGATCGCGGATCGTGACTGGCCCACTGATGTCGGCCGACCAACAGCAGTCGCTCAACGCGCTGGCGGCCGCCGACCTTGACGTCGAGATAACCGCCTCGACCACGGACCTGCCGATTTTGCTCGAACATGCAGATCTCGTCATCGCGATGGGAGGATACAACACCTGCGTCGAAGTCGTGGCGAGCGGCAAGCCCGCCATCCTGGTGCCGCGCGCGGCGCCGCGCGCGGAACAGCGGATGCGCGCGGCGATGTTTGAACGGCTCGGCCTGGCCTGGTCGCTCGAGCCGGGGCCGGATCTCGACGGCCGGTTGGCCCGGCTGGTCGAAAGCATTCTGGCGGGAACGGCGGCGCAGGCGCCGCGGCAGGCGCTCGACCTTGATGGCGCATCGCGCGTCGGCGACCTCTTCGAGGCCATCACCAGAAGCGACAGCCTGCAGGAAATTATATAATGACCGTCATGTCGTCGCGTGTCGCCTATGTGATGAAGCGCTATCCCCGGCTGACAGAGACCTTCATCCTCAACGAAATCGCCGTGATGGAGGCGCTGGGCGTCAAACTTGAACTATTCTCTCTTCTCCAGCCTGAACCGCCGCCTCATCACCCGATGGTGAGCGAGATCAAGGCCCGCTTGAACCATCTTCCGGTCGCCTTTTTCTCCAAGACGAAGTTGCTTGCGATATCCCACGCGGCCAACCTCCGGGCGCAGCCGCTACGCTACATGCGGGCGCTGGGCCGCGCGGCCTATTCGTCGTTGCGGTCGCGGCATCCTTTCGATGTCTTGGAGCAATTCGTGCGCGCGGGCTTCATCGCCGATCGGTGCAGGCGCGAAGAGATCAGTTTGCTTCACGGCCATTTCGCCAACGCGCCAACGCTGGTGAGCTGGTTCGCCAGCACCATGACAGGAATTCCGTTCAGTTTCACCACTCATGCGAAAGATCTCTACCTGACCGCGCCAGGCGTGATCCGCAGGCATGTGCGCGACGCCGCTTTCGTCGCGACTTGCACGAGCTACAACGCCGACTATCTCAAAAGCCTGCTCCCGCAGCGCGACCATGGAAAAGTGCACCTCGTCTATCACGGCATCGATCTGAGCCGGTTGGCGGCGCGCTCGAAAGAACCCGCGTCAGAGAGCGGCGGCGCGCCGCTTATCCTCGCGGTCGGCAGGCTGGTGCCAAAGAAGGGCCTTGGAGATCTGATCGCCGCCTGCGAAATCCTCCAGCGGGCTGGACTCCGTTTTCGTTGCGCCATCGTCGGGGAAGGTCCCCTGCGCGCGACGATGGAAGCCGACATCGAGCGCCGCGGCCTTGCCGGTCGCGTCAGGCTGTTGGGGGCGATGACGCATGCGGATCTGATATCCGTCTACCGCAAGGCGGATCTTTTTGCGCTTCCTCCCTGCATCGTCGCCGATGGCGACCGGGACGGCATTCCCAATGTGATCGCCGAGGCCATGGCGATCGGCGTGCCAGTCGTTTCCACGTCGGTGTCGGGAATCCCAGAACTGGTTGAGCACAATGTCACGGGCCTGCTTGTGCCGCCCGAATCGCCGGAAATGCTGGCTGCGGCTTTGCGCGACCTTCTGGGCGATCCACAAGCGGGCGCGAGGCTCGCACGCAACGCGCGAGCGCGGCTTGAAAGCGCTTTCGACTGCCGGGAGACAACCAAGGCGCTACGCGATCTGATGCATGGTTGCGCCTGCGGCGGAATCCATGAGACAGCCCCCGCGGCGAGTTTCCTCGCCGATTCGGCCGAGCCTGAAGCCCAATTGGTCGGCGAGCGGTCATGAAGATCCTTTATCTCAACCTCGATCACGGCATTCCGGTCCTCGGCGACAAGGGCGCCTCCGTGCATGTGCGGGAGTTCACAACTGGCCTGGCGCAGCAGGGCCATGAGGTGAATTTGATCTGCGCCAAGCTTGGAAAAGGCAACGCGCCGCCGCCTGCGACCCTGATCGAATTGCCGCCCGACGCAGAAGAGCACGACCTCTTCCGCGAATGCGCGGCAAAGCATCTCCCGGCTTCCTCGATGGTGGAGCCGATCCTGCGGCGCGAAGTCAGCCGGCTGAAATATGATCGTGGATTTTGCGCCCGCGCCATCGCCGCGCTCGAGTCGCGGAGTTTCCGCCCTGACCTCGTCTACGAGCGCCATGCCCTGTTTCACAGCGCGGGCGCCGCCCTGGCGCGGATGTTCGGCGTTCCGCGGCTGCTCGAAGTCAATGCGCCGCTGATCCGCGAACAGGAGCAATATCGCGGCCTGGTTCTCAAGGGAGCGGCGACGACGGCCGAGAGCGATTCGTTCGAAGGCGCCGACAGCATCATCGCCGTATCGGACGAAGTCGCCGCCTACATCGCCTCCCGCGGCGTGCGCGCCGGCAATATTCTGGTGATTCCGAATGGCGTCGACACGGCCCGTTTCCATCCGGGCGCCGGCGGGGAGGCGGTTCGCGAAAAACTGGGGCTCGGCGCCGACCCCGTCATTGGATTCATCGGCAGCTTCAAGCCCTGGCATGGCGTCGGCTTTCTGATCGACGCATTCGCCGCGATGGCGGCGCGCCATCCACGGGTGCGGCTGCTCTGCATCGGCGAGGGACCGGAACTG
>Ga0224559_1001665_pt1 | contig 12044 bp, 9 predicted proteins | sample 714S33034metaG_FD_180676 | JGI IMG/M metagenome (GOLD analysis project Ga0224559, IMG submission 180676) | Peat soil microbial communities from Stordalen Mire, Sweden - 717 S3 30-34 | ecosystem: Environmental > Terrestrial > Soil > Wetlands > Peat | place: Sweden: Norrbotten County, Stordalen... | reverse complement strand
GCTCTTGGGGGTGAACCCGAACTCTGGTCTGGTGCGAACGCTCAGAGTGCCAACCTCCCAGTTCACATCTTCCCAGGTCAGGCAAGAAAGTTCGCGAGATCGAAACCCGGAGCAAAGGAAGATCTGAAAGACGAGCCGTTCTTCGGGAGTGCACGCCTTAAAAAAACGGTTCATCTCCTCGCGTTCATAAATCTCAACACGCTTGTCGATGGTCCGCGGCCAGTCCCCCTTGCGAAGCTGGATATTCGCGCCGGCATGGCGCATCGCCTGGAGCATGACAATGACGCGCTTATTGATGGTCTTCTGATTGAGATCCTCTCCGCGGCCGGCTGCGAAGAGCACCATCGCATCCGACCGCCCGAGCTGATCGACGTAATGCTTCTTGCACACCTTCTGAAACCAGGCAAGATCGCCGGAGTAGGCGCGGAAGGTGGCATCCCCCTTCGTGGCCTTCACCTCATCCAGGTAAGTTTCGACGGCAGCGCGGATGGTCCTCGAAGCGGAGACAGCGGCAGGCTCCTCTTCCGGCGCCTCGATTTCGCCGGCGAGGATTCCGGACTGGAGATACCAGGCATCCAGGGCTTCGCGTGGCGATGTTCCGACCGGGCGCGTGCGGCGTACGCCGTTCTCCCGCCATTGCAGGTAGAAGGTGCCGCTCGTTCCACGCCGCGGCTTTCCTTCGATGATGACGAGTTCCGGTTTTGGCTTGCCGTTGATTTTGGCGACAGGGAAAAATTGCCATTTCCCGTCGTAAGCGAGATACTTCTTAAGGTGGGTTTTTCGCCCGAGATTATTAGCCATGTTTACTAGCCAAAACGCAATCGCACTCGCGCCGGAAGGGGAATTTGGGGTCCGTAGGGGGTCCCTGCTTCCGAGTAGGATTGTAGCAAGTTGGCTAGTAAGCGACCACCAATCAAGTAAGTAGCTGATTCTAAAGGGCGGGAGTAGTTCAGTGGTAGAACGTCAGCTTCCCAAGAATAAAAACTAATATCTTTTATACTCAATCATTTAGCTCTTCTGTTCGACCTTACTGTCCACTATACTGTCCATAAGGCACCAGAGGTGGACAGTATGGCTACCAAGACCTACTCCGAGCGCGTCAACATCATCAAGTACGTCAAGCACGCTGACCGCTGGCGCTTCGCGCCGGTTGTAAAGCGCCCCAACGGGAACATTCATTGGGATTACGTTTTGATCGACGGAACCGCCCAGCAGCATCTTGAAGGAAAATACTTCATCGAATGGCGGGAAGACGGCGCTCGAAGACGAAAGAGTGTGGGCACCATTCCGTCCGACATCCTGGCGGAGGCTCAGCGGCAACGCGCCCTGCTAGACGCGAAAGCTGCGGGCATTGACGTTGCCAAGACGGAATCCACGCCAGCGGCCCGCCAACTCCTCGTCGCCGATGCCGCGGAACGGTATCTACGTGACGTGCAAATGAACAAAGCAGCATCGACGTTCCGCCACTACAGCCATTGTCTCGGCCTCTTCAAGCAATCTCTGGCGAAGGCTTCAATGGACGCAATTGATCGCGACGACATGATGGACTTTCAGGCTTACCTATACAAACTTGGATTGTCGGCCAGAACAGTCAAGCACAAGACAATCATCGTGACCCAATTCCTCAAAGTGTTTGGAGTTCGAGGGCTGCTCAATAAAGGAGACTGGCCGACGTATTGGACGCGCATATCCGGCAGAGCATCACAGCAAAACCGAAGCTGGTACAAATCAGCACGGGCTATGGTCAGCAGAAGGAAGGCAGCACTACGCTACCGCGAAACAAGTATGTCGAAATCCGGCAGGAGAAGCCCAAGACAAAAGAAGAGGCCACACGCGCGGAGTTCAAGACGTGCAAGTACACCACCGAGGCCATCGTCTCCGAAGGCATCGAGAAGGGCGAAACCCGCACAGTTTGCGCACAGGCAGATTGCCCGGTGCATCACCCGAAGAAGCAGACCAGCACACACGAACCGAAATGGAATGCCGAGGAGCAGAAGCGCCGCCGCGAGGAAGCACTCGCCCAGGCGACCGGACTCCGCACACTTGCCGCCATCGTTGCAGCGGTCCCAGTGCGGTTGATGAAGCGCGACCTGCTATTCGTAGTCGAGCGGCTGGCGACATTGCTGGACGAACGCCGCTTGGAGATTGTCGCCCGTCAGCGCGGCATCAAGAAGGCAAAGGACAGCGACTCTATCGGGAAGTTGTTTACGGCCTACCTGCGTCATGCTGAGGAGAGCGCGTTGGGTGGTTTGCTGGTAGAAATCACCATCCTTCACGCGGCTACCCGGCAGAACGCCGCCCAGGTACTCCGCGACGCCACCACCGCGTACAAGGTGGACGTGGACGCCATCAGCCTCAAGGTCAAGCACGAGTTCGCCGCGAAGGAGAAAGCCAAGCTGGCACCAAAGCCGGCAGCAAAAGCAGTACCGCCGAAGGCCAGAAAAGCGGCTTGATGAGAAGAGTCAATTCGGGGGTCTGCTTCGGCAGACCTCCATTTTTTTGCGCGCCCGTCTTCCCACCCTGAAGGTCGCTCTTGAAGGCCAGAGCGCCATGATTTGCCCACCCGCCGGGCGAAGCGACCTGAGAAGCCGCGCTCCTCTTACCGCACCCTTGACGGTTGGACCGTGCTAAAGCTGCGGCAAACGATGACGCGCTCAGCTTTGAAATTCTCGCCCAGAATATTGAAATGCCGATTAGACGCCGGTCCATCAATACCATGCGCCTTGCCACAGGCCTGGAATTCCGGGCAGTGGCGGTGATGGCTTGCGCCCATGATGTGATTCCGCTCCAGCAACGAATTGAGATCGTCACCGATGAAGCCGACCTTGAGGACGTTTACAACACCGAGCGCCATTTTCTTTACGTTGCCTGCACCCGCGCCCGCGATCATCCGCTCATGACGAGCACAACTCCGGCATCAGGGTTCTTGGACGACCTTGGCCGCTGAGTTGGGCATAAAAAGGTGGTGGATACGAAAAGCACTCGTCTCATGGGCACGTTGATGATGAGTTTCTCGTGCTCGTTCATCGCCTTCCAGCACCGTTGATGCTGAGAATACCCCGGGCGGAGACATAAGCAATGCTTTGTGCTGGTTCTGTATGTTGGCTCCAACATTGGCAATTGCGTTGGCTACATTTCCATCAAGAACGTACCCAAGCATTCCGCCGTGATGGACCGCTTTAGAGTATTGCCCTGTCACAAACCTCACCATACCATACCGAACGTATTGAGACGCAAATGTCTGCTTTATTCCATTCGTTACAACATTTAGGCGCTTACACTCAAGACAGAAATAGGTATCCTCTCGTGGAACCAAGGGAATGAATGCAATATCCATTCGACCAAGATCCTCTCCAGGCATCGGATCTAACTCGACAACCTGGGTACGAATCTGAAACATCAGTCCACGAGCGGTACGGTTTTGCGTCAATGTCCGCCATAGTGCATCCGTGATGTTATCTTCCTTGGCATCAGGTGCTGGTGCTGGCATTTCTATCCAACTAGCGATAACCAGATGGAGGATTTCAGGAAGCATCGGATCGATCAAGTCGGACCACTCAGTGGATGTGCCGATTACGCTCACGACACCCCCTGTGGCTTGCTCATGAGAATCGAACCGGCAATTTCGTCCGCGTCATTCAGTGCCGCTGTCTCCGTCCAAAATCTATGCCCCAACGGCTTAACGAGATACAGCTGATCTCTATCGAATACCTTTGTTCCACGAATCAGGTCAAAGGTATTTATCCTTTGTTCTGTGACTTTGCGGAGACGCTCCAGCGCGACCAAAAGATTGTCAAAATCTTGAGGTTCGTCAGACTTCCTCTCGCCAAGCCGAGTCTTTCTCAGAACTGCCACTCCAATTCCTAGACCGGCTGAAACTGCTGCGTGTCCTTGGACCTCGAAGCGTCCACCTCTCGCCCACCCATTAAGCGTTTCACAGAGCCTTGCTATATACCGGTTCTGTTGCGCGTGAGTGATGGGTTGAATCGTTGGAATGACTCGCTTCTTTCTTGTGGGACGCACACTGGGGATGATGACTTGTATGGTGTCATCAACAAGAACCTTCTCTGTCGGAAGTATGTCGAAGTACTCGTCTATCAAACTCTCAATTGAGTCCGTAGCGGCACGGACGATACCTTCACGATCAACAAGGAATCCAGCAGCCTCGGTTGTCGCATTAGAGACAATCTCCGCCACCTCTTTGACGATTTCCCGCGATCTATCTGGATTGGAGGTTGCATCCGGCAACGGAAATGGCAGTCGGAGAAGTTCCTCTACATGAACTTCTTGTCTGCTTACTCCCCAGTTGGAAGATGTTTGGAATAAAAAATATTTTGCAACGGAAGAGCGCAAGTACGCAGCGAGGAAGATAAGCATTTCTCGATCTTGATTTGGGCCACTAATGCCGCGAAGTGCATGTCTGAAGGAGACATCAAAATCGACAAACGCGACGCTCGTAAACCCCTTCGCAACGAGGACGTGCGGCGCGCGAAAAACATCGACTCCCTTATTTGATCTATTCCTTACGTTGACTCCTAATGTAGGCAACTTGGTACAGTCGTCGGGAAGCAAAAACAGGTCGAGTTCGGAAGAATATGCTTCAACGAACAGCTTTGATGGCAATTGCAGTGTATCTGCCTTTGCCGGATTGTCATTCTTGCCAACGGGTTGAAACCCTTCGGCAATTAGCCAAGGTTTGCTCGTATCTTTCTCGCGAGTCTGTCGGACATGGTCACGCAAGCGAGGGTAAAGCGACAGGCGATCAACCAACCGCCGGTCTCTCACCGTCGCCCAGTATCTTTGCTTCCAAATCTGAGGTGCGTCCTTCTTCTCCAGGTCATCAGATACTTCCCCCGTACTTAAAGTGCAGCGATCTTCTGGCATCACCGCGATTACTTCAGCCCGCGTGACGAGCCAGTCAGTCTTTGGTGCCCAGTATTCGATGGGATGCTGACGATTTTCAGGTGCGCACTTCCGATAGGTAAGCACAACGGCCGGATGGCGAGCCTCCTCAAATAGGAAGAACTGATAATCAACGAGATTGAGCACGTGGTCAACCGCGTGGCGCTTGAAAAACGTGCGCTGAAACTCTAAAGCAGTGGTGCTGTGATTGAAAATAGTGCCGTGCGGTAGTACCAGACAAATTGTGCCGCTTTCCGCTATATGATAGGGAGCTTTCCATACAAACGCAGCCGAAATCTGCTTGTCTGGGACAGGGCAGTGATGACCGGGATTATCGCACCATTCCGCTGCCGGTGTTCCCGGTAATGCGATGCTACCCCATGGCGGATTCCCAATGACCAAATCGACATCAACGGCATATCTGGTGTCGTTTGCGAAGAAATCGCCGCACCAGATGTTACCTTCAATTTCACTATCAGCATTGGCCTCTGGGTAGTGGACCAATGTTGGCAATTTGTGGCCTTTCTGCTGTAACTCCTGGATATCCCTTGGGGTAAGTTGATCGAGATAAGCCAAGTAGAGGCTGAATGCCGTGATCCTGCAAGCTGTCGGATTGACATCGACCCCATTCAGGCTGCAAAGGACCTTGCGAAGCTCCCGTGCGCGGCGATCATTGCTGGCCTTGGAGTTTGCCTGCCTCCACTCTTCAGCGATGCGGTTGAATAATCCGACCAGAAAAATTCCCGACCCGCAGGCAGGATCGAGACTGCGGATTCCGAGCAATGACTTTGACTTGGAGAGCGCCAGATCGAGGACGAGTTCCGCAAGGAATCGTGGCGTATAGAACGCCCCATTAAGTTTTTCTGAACCCTTCAGAAACCGTTCATAAATTGCGCTGATAGCTTCGACTGGGATAGCCGCAAAGTCGTATGGCCAAAATGATTCCTGGCCGCTTTCAACATTCGTCGCACGGAAAAAATCATCCAACAGAGCTATATGCGAAGATAAAACTTGTTTTTCTTCTGCATCAAGGTTGCCGCTAAATAGGTCACCGTTGAAATCTTTTCCCAGTTGCCTGAAGAGGTCATAGAGATGACTTTTGGCTTTTGTTCTTGGAGTTATTGCAAGAACGTCGCGCAAGTGCGCTGCATTAGGCAATCCGATGTCGCTCAAATATGTCTGGCCGACAATTTCACGGTCGAAGAGATAGCACACAAACACTACACGACAAAGCAACGCATCCAATATTCCTTCATCGGACTTGCCTCGGAGCGTCTCGACCAATTTATCCCTGGTCGCTTGAAGATTATCGAGGAGCTTCCGGTCCACGCGGCTTGCTGGGTCGAACGATTTTGGATGCTGGTGGAAAAACTCGCCGGACTCGACCGTCGGCAGGAATTCTCTGATTGTGGCGGAAGCCCGATCAAGGGTTTTCACCAGTGCTGAGATATTTCCAGTAGTGCCCTGTTGTGGGAGCGGCGGAACGAGTCCAGAGTAGACGTGTACCTGATCGGGTGCGACTAAAACGAGAATAGGCGCGCCACCGTGGTTCCAAAATTTCCGATGAAGTCTGGCAACCTCACCAGGCTCGATCCGCTTCACCTCTTTGAAGTAGATGAGTGGGATATTCTCGGCACAAAGAACCCCGTCAAGTTTGAGAAGATCGAAGGCACGGCGCAAGACGTGACTCTGCGATGCTGCCGCGTCCGGCGCTTGCAGCTCCGCTTTGCTGGCAAAAAAGACCTTTGGCCCTACGTCCGCGATGCCAAAATCTGTTCGCCAATCGTTCGCCTTTATCACGTCAACCATTGTATATCCGATGGTTCAAAATGAACATCCCGTAACCTTAATCTTCGCACAAGCTGGCAAGACCTGTATGTGCGCTACAACCGCCGACAGCAGTAGCCGCATTTTGTCCGCTGCCCACCCCCCGCGACCCAGGACCGCTGTGCGCAGTGAATGCCTGTCCCAGCGGGGCTAACCGATAGCCCTCATTGTGAAGCGAGCGTCTGTTCATTGCCTACAAACCCGGAATGTGGAAAGTTACGGATGGTTGTCATGGTGTCAATATATTTCCATAACAGAACTATAGTGACATTGCAGCGTTGCCGTTGCATACTCTATTCATGCCACGTACTCGGATGGACGAGCTGTATGCACTTGCCGAAGAGCACGGCGGCCTGCTCGCGTCCAAAGACGCACGCGCCCAAGGGATTCAAGATTCTGTACTGGTGCGGCTTGCGCAGCGTGGTCGGTTGGAGCGAATGAGCAGAGGCGTCTACCGGATTGCGCACTTTCCGGCAGACCGGCTTGCCCAGTACCGCGAAGCTGTCCTGTGGGCACAGGCAAGTCAAGGACCGGAGCGCGTCGCCCTGTCTCATGAAACGGCCCTGCTGCTCTACGGCATCTCGGACGTGAACCCCGCGCGTATTCACCTCACTGTTCCGATGTCGGCTCGGCTGCGGCGGGAGCACCCGGAATGGGTCGTGATTCATCGCGCCGACCTCACGCCGCAGGAGATCAGCCAGCATGAAGGAATGCCGGTCACTTCGGTAGAACGCTCGGTCTTGGATGTCCTCTCGACAACGCATCGAGCGGATATTGCCAAGAAGGCCATCACGGATGCTCTTCGGGCCGGACTGCTCAATGTGCATCAGGGAAGCGGGCTTCGGCGGTTCATCACTCGTTCCGCGCTTTGAACCTTCGTTGTCAACGAAGAGAAGCGTTCAACGTGGTCTGTTCATTCGGAAAGAGAGCCGGTAAGGTTGACCGGCTTTCCGAGAAGGTCGAGCAACGCTTGCGCGCAGTAGACGCGGTCACGCTTGGCATTTGTCGCCTGATTCACAATTCCGATACGCTCCAGCCGTTCGATTGCGCGCTGTGCGGTCGTGAAGGCAACGCCCAGTTCGCTGGCAAGAGACCAGCCGGTATGAAGCGGGATGAATAATTTATCAAATCGCTCTTCCCTACATACCTTCGTAACCCATCCGCCGTTCCAGTGAGGGCTCCTGCCCTACGCTCCAGGCGCGCCGCAGTGAAAAACGGCACGTCTTGCGCTACCCCTCTAGCGGACCTGTGTCCTGTCCGCAACGCCTGCCCTTGACGAACAGCAACAGCAAAAACCCTTCCTAAGGGGCTCTGCCCGCTCGCGCCCGCAAGGGGTTTCCCCAGTCTTCCGCACTGCGCTGCGCTGCGTTTGTGCAGACCAAGGGGCTTTCCACTCTCGCTGCGCTCCGCTGCAAGCCCTGGGAGATTCCCCTCCCCTTGCACTTGCTACCCCCGCAGGCGTGGGCCTGGGCCAAGGCGTTGTTGTGTGAACAACAACAGCACCGCCATTTCAAACCCGAAAGGAAAAGATCAAATGACCCTCGCAATTACCGCCACGTATAGCCCCGAAGACAACAAGCTCCGCCTCTATGCTTCCAGCCGTCTCGACACCGCAACCTATGAGCGCGTGAAGGCCGCAGGGTTCAAATGGGCACCCAAACAAGACCTTTTTGTTGCCCCGATGTGGACACCGAGCCGTGAAGACCTTTGCATCGAGTTGGCCGGTGAGATCGGCGACGAAGACACTACTTTGGTTGAGCGGGCCGAGGTGAAGGCCTACCGATTGGAAGACCTCAGCGCCCGATGCGCTCAAGACGGAGACCGCGCACAAAACGCCGTTCACGCAATCGCCGACGGCATCCCGTTCGGTCAGCCGGTTCTTGTAGGCCACCACTCGGAGCGCCACGCACGGAAGGACGCCGAGAAGATCGAGAAGGGAATGCGCCGCGCCGTCGAGATGTGGAAAGCAGCGGAATACTGGCAGAGCCGCGCCAAGGGAGCAATCCGGCTTGCCAAGTTCAAGGAGCGCCCGGACGTGCGCGCCCGCCGCATCAAAGGACTGGAGGCCAGCAAGCGCAAAGAGGAGAAAAGCCAGCAAGAGGCCGAGATGTGGCTCAAACTCTGGACAGCTTGCAGCCTAGAACAAGACAAGAAACTTCAGGCGCAAGTAGCTCTCAGAATCGCCGGAATGTGTCACCTGAATTTGTCCCGCAAAGAAGGCGACAAAGAAGGCCATCCGCACACGCCCAGCGCATACGATGCGCTTACCGGGAGTTTCCCCAGCCTTTACGCGCCGCGCACACTGGACGAGGTTTTTACCGCCGCACTTGCGGCCTATCCGCGCAGAATCGAACACACTCAGCGGTGGATTGACCACTACACAAACCGCATTGCATACGAGCGGGCAATGCTTGACGACCAGGGCGGCACCGTGGCCGAGCAGACCGGCCCGGAGAAGGGCGGCGCAGTGAGATGCTGGACATTTCGCGGTTGGTCATACATCCAGAAAGTCAACAAGGTTTCTGTTACCGTGCTTGACAATTGGGGCAACGGTGGAGCGAACTTTACCCGCACCGTGCCGTTTACCGACCTCAAAGGCGTGATGACGAAAGCCGCCGTAGACGCGGCCCGCGCCGATGGGCGATTGATTGAGAGCGCATCCAAACAGGGTTTCTCTCTTTTGGACTCTACACCTGCCACTTCTTCGGTCCCGGCCCCTAAGCCGGAGCCGGAGGCCGCAGCTTCCGATGAGACCCCCGCGAAGGATGACACGGTTTGCCCGGATGGTCCAGACTGCGAAGACTCCGAATGCAGAGCCGAGAGAATCCGGCAAGGCATTACGCCCACAAGCACCCGCGACAAGATCGAGCAAATGCAGAACGCCTTGAAAACCGGAGTTCAGGTAGTGGCCGCGCCGCAACTTTTCCCGACACCGCCCGCGCTGGCCGAGCGCATGGTCGAGGAGGCCGACATTCTGCCAGGTCACAGCGTTCTTGAGCCGAGCGCGGGAACCGGCGCAATTCTTGCAGCACTTCCGAACGTGAGACCGTTCGGCAGCGTGACCGCTGTCGAGATCAATGCAACATTGGCCGCATCATTGGAACAAGTCGCAGACGAAACCATTTGCGGAGATTTTCTGGAGCAAAACGGAAATCTTGGAACCTTTGACCGAATTGTGATGAATCCGCCCTTTGAAAATGGCGCGGACATCAAGCATATTCAACACGCGATGAAGATGCTGAAACCCGGAGGCCGCTTGGTTGCCATTTGCGCAAACGGCCCCCGACAGCAAACCACCTTGAAGCCTCTGGCCGAGAACTCAGGAGGATGGTACGAAGACCTGCCCGCCGGAACTTTCGCCAGCCAGGGAACCAACGTCAACACCGCTCTCTTGCTCATCGAAAACTGACAGCCACCCAAGGGCCGGAGCGATCCGGCCCCACCTTTTCCGGCAACGCCGAAGAATGCGTCATTGCCCGTGCCGCCCGCTACGCCCCCGGCACCCCGCCCGTTTTTAGTGGTGCCGAAGCACCACACCACAGACAAAACCCTGCCAGGTTCAGCACAGTTGAAACGGCCAGTATACCTTTTCGGGGGTTGGCCAATAATCACCTGCCCACGCCACATCTTGCGGCGTTTCATGCCGCCCGCTGCGCCCCCGGCACCCCACCCGCTCCCAAGCTGGCCCTGTCGAGGCTTGTAATTTCGTTGCGCCTATCCTGCGAGGTATAATTCTGTCTGAAGCGGGAGTAGCTCAATGGTAGAGTAGCGGCTTCCCAAGCCGTTGGTTGCGGGTTCGATCCCCGTCTCCCGCTCCAGATCAGCAGAAGATTTCATGCATTCCCCCACTGAAAAATCCACAGCGCTCTCCAAATAGCCTTACTGTCCATACTGTCCAAAATCGACGGAAATGCGGGACAGTATATGCAAACTGTGCAAGGTATGCACGTGGTTCTCATCTCGTATCATATTGAAAATGAATAAATTAGATGACAAGCGCCTGATTCGATACGAGATCGTAAAACCAGCAAAAGGGAACGTCAGCTTCCCAAGCTGAATGTCGCCGGTTCGATCCCGGTCTCCCGCTCCATAAAATCAATAACTTACAGAATCTGCAGAAACCGTGAACTCCATTTGAACTCCATTAAGCGAATTTTCCAATTTGTTTACGGCATTCTGGCGTTTTGAAACCGCCGACTGCGTGTAAACATTCTGGTTGACGTCGAGGCTGTGTCCGAGTTGATCGGCCACCAGTTTGCCCTCGACGCCAAGATCGCTCATGAGGCTGGCATGAGTCCGGCGCATCACTTGGAAATTTACCCAGTCGAGGCCCGCCTTTTCCAGCTTCGGACCAATCGACCGCCGCCAGACGTTTTCCTTTGCCATCGGCGTCATACGCTCCGACGGGAAGACCCACGCATGGGCGGCTGTTGATGGAGCCAGCTTCCGCCAATCTTCGATCTCGCGCAAAAGCCCATCGGAGAGAGCAGCCCTACGGAAGGACTGCGCCGTCTTTGGGCTGTCGATCACGCCCCGATAAACACGTTGTCGGATATTGGCATAGGTTGACGTCATTTCGCCCCAGGTCAACGCAAAAATTTCGCCGGGGCGCATACCCGCAAGAATGGCTAGTTTGGCAATGAGCCTTTCTCTTGGGCCAAGAACTCGGAAACAGTTCTGGACTTCCGCGCCGGTCATGATTTTTCGCTCGGTCCTCTTGGCGTCTTTCGGGGTAAAGAGCAGTAACGCAGGGTTGCGAGCGATATGCCCTTCCGCCACTGCCATATCGAACACCTGCTTCAGATCCCAGCGCAGATGAGCGACGGTCGAGAAGGAAAGGGCTTCCCGTCCAGCCTTCAGGTCAAGCAAGTCCTGAAGCTCATCTCGTGTCAGGCCGGAAAGCTCCCGGTTCTTCAAATCCGTCACGAGATGGATAGCAATCCTGTTCATAGTGCTCCCGCGCGTTGAAGCCTTCCATTTGCGGCAGTAGTACGGGAAGAACACTTGTTCGACGAACTCCCCGAAATGCCACACCTTGTTGGCCGCTTCGCACTCCACGTTCGACTCTGCGACGAGCCTTGCAACTTCTTCGCGGGCCTTGGATTTCGTCAAGTCCTTGACCAAACCGAGAACCCGGCTTTTGCGCTTACCGCCCTCCCACCACGTGCCGAGCCAGCGTCCGCGCTGTTTACGTAAACCACCTGCTTGGTGCCGTTGTCGCATAAATCTCCTTATGCGCGCTTCCGGACACCCCTTACTGGCGATGCCTCTATTTTATCGGTTTCGTTTCTCTCCAGCCAGACGAAAAGTGATTC
>Ga0224559_1001664_pt1 | contig 12047 bp, 11 predicted proteins | sample 714S33034metaG_FD_180676 | JGI IMG/M metagenome (GOLD analysis project Ga0224559, IMG submission 180676) | Peat soil microbial communities from Stordalen Mire, Sweden - 717 S3 30-34 | ecosystem: Environmental > Terrestrial > Soil > Wetlands > Peat | place: Sweden: Norrbotten County, Stordalen... | reverse complement strand
CATAAAAATCAAAAACCCCCAAGTTTTTGACAGTGTCTTTTTTTATGGAAAAGATAAGATTAATCGGATGGAACAATATTATTGAATGGTATGTAATAATCTATTTAATCATGTTTGCAACTGTAAATATGCTCTATTTGCATTATAAGTACACCGAATAAGACTGGAAAAGTGATGTTAAGGCAGATACTGATCATGAAGCAATATCCATATTGTTAATCAGTTAATAAATTAATGGAATTCCGATAGATTAAACTAATTAAAAAACTATAAATAAATAAGACAAGATACTTATTTAAAAAATATGAGATGATAAAATCTCCACGGTTTACAATCCAAATCTAAAAACACATTCATGGTATTATACAGGCCCAAGTCCATCACCAGAAGATTATATAATGATGAAGGAATATCTAAATCAAAGATATAAAAGAAATAAGAAATTTAAAGTCATAAAAGTTGAATCTATAATAAAATAGAATTATTAACTTTTTTATTACGTAAGTAAGTTTACTCTATAACATTATAAATAACATTTAAACGTTTATTTTTATTAATAAAATTGGTATGCCAATCAATTAATAAAAGAAAAATTTATAATTGATGGTTGAATTTTCTTCCTAAATATTTTAGATATCCACATCATTTTTTTTGACATATATAATATGACATGGATTAAATTATCAATATTTTGTAACCTACATATTACTGTAAATTTTGACTATAAATATTATAATTAATTTTATAATTAATTTTTATACCAAAATATAACCTCTAATTTTATATATAATACCTCCATATTCATTACTAACATTTAATAGGATATATAAGGTCATCAAGGAAGGGGATATAAATGAATAATAATTGGAACAAAATTAGCATCATTTTGGGCATTCTATGTATCGGTTTGGGTATAATGGATGGTTATAACAATCTGATTTCAGGAGAATTAATTTCAAATCCTGGAACAGTGGGAAATGGGTTTGATCTTTTCATTTTGATCTTAGGATTTCTCCTGATTTATTATTCCAGAGCAAGCGTGAAATTACATAAAAATGAAGAAGAAAAATTTAACTTTCGAGAAACAGATTCCCATGATAACTGTTTGAAGTGTAGATGTTGTGATCCAAAATCATTAACAGAATGTAAATTTTTCCATATAAAAATAGATGAAAATCATGTATGTGACTTATTGGAACCCCAATTAGACGAGGAAATGTTAAAGGATCAAAGTAATGTGATAACCCATAATTGAATCTGCTATTTATCAAAACATTATTTAATTGATTAAATATCAAATATTATCAATGATATAAATATTAATAAAATTATTGGCTCAGTGGATACCATATTTAGCTTCATGAGGAAAAACCGATGAATACACTTGGAAATACTATCTCACCTGTTTATTTGGGATATATAATAATATTATAGTTCTTTATGATAAAGTAAAACTTAAATTAATGTTATATCCTATTCTCGCCATTATGCAATGTATTATGGTAACTTTTACAGTCAATTATTTGTTACTTTCACTTTAAGATGAATTATCCGAAAAAAAATGAAATACTGATAATTTAAATCCATATTTAATCTTAATTAATCAAGGTTGTCAAGTTAATGGGTGTTGAGCTTAATTTATATTTTTTGAGTCCCTTTTTCCTATATTGGCCCTTCTAGAAAAGCTTAAAATTATAATCGTGGTTACTCCACACCCAACAACTTGACAACCCCATTAATCCAATTCTTAATAGTTTAAAAACAATATAGATCCGTTAACCCTTATTTATCCTGTTAATATAATGATCTATTTTAAATATTATTGATTTTTTTTTTAAATTTATTAATTATCTGATGCTCTCATAATCTACTTTATCTTTGAGTTGCATAAGAATATCATGGTTTCAGTAGCATTTATAAATCCACTCTCTGATGAAGGAGAGATTGTAGTTCGAGAGCTTGGAGATTTTGGAAGGGTATTATCAGATAATAATGATCTGATGCAGATTGTTACAGGTAGTAGATCACAGGAAATATCAGATGATTCTTTTATTCCCCGAAACTTTTTTGATTTGGCAATTAAAAGGATAGAATGGTTTGTTAAGAAAAAAAATGACAGAAACTTTGATAACAATCAATATGATTTCTTATTCAACCCAGAAATACAAAAATTTGATGTTATTGCATTTTATCTTTTATGTCAAGCAGTAGGAGTTAAATACGGACCAAATTCAAGGGAAAGTAGAGTAATGGTTGAATCTCAGGGTAAACTCATTGAATATCGTCTTGAAAAACTTTCAAAAAATGTAAGGGAGGAACTTGTAACTAACATTCTTAATAGTTTAATAAGTTCCACACATATTAAATGGACATTCTTTGAAGATCTGATAAGCACCAAGAAATTAAAGCTTCAGGATCTGATACTTGATCAAGGGGAAATAATACTAGATAAGGATGACTTCCTAGAAAGATTCAGTCATAAGATACATGGTCGAAAGCCAGGAAAAATGTATGAAGCCCTCATTGGTGATCGTATCAAAGAACTAGTCATGATCAAGATGGTTATGCAGACTACTGAGAATTATATTTTGAAGGTAGGTGAAAAATCAGATAGGGAAATAGAACCCAATCCTATCCTATTGGAACTTGCAGATAAAATATCTGATGTTCTGGTATCTTCTGTACGAAGCTATGGAATAGGAGGAAGTTATAGTGGAAGTGTTAAGGCTTCGGCATTAAATCCAAAAGCATTTCCTCCATGTGTAAAAAAGGTTATGGAAGGAATGAAATCAGGTGGACGTAATGATGCCATAATTATGTTTTTAACACCTTTCATATCATATGCACGTTTATATCCCTCTGTTTTCAGTGAAAACATTACCAAACAGATATCCGATATTGATCCCTCACTCTTAATTATACAAAATGAAATTCTTCCCCTAATATTTGGAGCTGCAGAAAGATGTACACCGCCATTATTTGAAGACCAGCCTCAAGATAAGGTGAATCTAAATGCAAAACTTGGATTTGGTATGCATCAAAATCCTGATCTTAAAAATGAGGGAGAAACAATATGGTACACTCCCATGAGCTGTGAAAAAGTTAAAATACATCTTCCAAGTCTGTGTAAACCCGATGAAAACTGTAAAAAAATTGGAAATCCATTATCATACTACAACATGAGGATATGGAAGGTTAAAAAAGAAGCTAAAACAGAATCAACAATAGATAATAACGAATAAAATATATTAATAAAAAAATTAAAGAGATGGTAAAAATCGAATATTTAACCCCTGCAAGTCCAGAAGAGCGAAAAAGATATTATAGAGAAGAATGGGATATTAAACAGGTCCCAGATTTCATAGCTCAATCTATTCAGGAACGAGAATTTGGTTTTGATCATATCGGAAGGGGACCCAATGACAGATACAAAGTCTTTAGAAACCCGGATTTACTGAAACGTTTTCTAAAAGTTAGAACACCATTTGCAGCATATTGTTCTGTAGCATTTTATGATAAACCACGAAGAAGAGATAAATGGACCAAAGCAGAACTTGTTTTTGACGTCGATGCCAAGGATATACCAATACGTACATGTGAATGTGAAGGTGTTTGTGAGATTTGCTTAAACGAAGCTAGAGAAATTGTTTGCGGAATCATTGACACATTAAAGGAAGATTTGGGATTAAACAATATTCATATAGTATATTCTGGTAGGGGATATCATGTGAGGGTATTAGATGATGATGTTACACATGTTAACAGTGATGTAAGATCACAAATAGTTAAGTACATTGTTGGTGCTGAGGTACCTGAAAACGAATACAGCCTAGACTTTGAAAAGGTATCGTATGAACATTTTGTTATCCCATTTGGATATCCTAATGTGTTCACAGAACGTGTTAAATATTCAATTCTTCATCTAAATGAACATTCTAATCTAGATGAGGTTAACAAAAAACTTCTTAAAGATGTATTAAAAAACAGACACCTTATAGAAGACAATAACTGGGGAATGTTTAAAAACAAAATAGGACCAATACGCTACAAAAAAGTTGTAAATGGTATAGCGTCCATTAATATGAGTCTTGTAGATGCTAAAGTATCAATAGATCTTAAAAGAATACTAAGGCTTCCATCTTCTCTACATTCAATGGTGAGTATGAAGTGTACAGAAGTTAAAAATATTGAAACATTCGACCCATTCAAAGAAGCAATTCCCAAATTCGTTTACGAACGAAAAGAATAAGGATATTTTATATATAATCTCAATGATTTCATAAATTATAATAACTTTAAATAAACGGCTAAATTTGTTGGAGATATGAGTATATGGACAATACAGTTAAAGTACTACTCATAATAATTTTTATATTTTTAGTCATAGGATTTCTAACCAACACCACAAACAATACACAAGTAAAATATCCTCCAATATTATCCACATCTAATGGGACAACCTATAACCCTAGTTTGATAAGTCCAAACGAAGCAATTGGAATTGCAAATGAAAATATACCAGCTTTTGGCCAAGCGAGATATGGTGTTGTATTAATCCCTAACAGTCAAAATCCATATTATATGGTTACACTTTATGGTAACGATGCAAGCTTGGATAATTACGGTCAAGTAATTATTGTTTCCAGGGTTGATGCTAAAACTGGGCAGTATTTAGGTTCAAAAGTTTAAAATAAAGTATATTAAGTATTAGATTAAAACTTAACTTTTTTTACTATTTCTATAAAATCCTTTATTATAAACTATTTTTAATGAAAACTAAAGCTATTATAATCTTATTAACTTAAAAACAGTAAATCCCTAAGGATAAAACACGTATATTTTAAAGTCTGAGTTTTATAAGATTTAATAGTAATTAAATTACAATAATTTTTTTTAATGAAGAATAAAAAAATGATATATCAAAGAATTAGTTTATGCTAATCCATTTTTGTTTATTTCTGGGGAATTAATGTATTCTAATTTTCAAAATCATAAAACTAAATATTGGGAGTTCACATATATATTATACAAATTTGTGGAATCAATTAAAAAAAAGTGAGGACAGAAAATGGTTACCCGATATATATTTTATCGGAACAATTTTCCATTTAAATTTTAATTTAATTAAATTTTATCGATAAAGAAATTCTCCTTGGTTTAAATAATGGTGTAAAAAGTATAAAATTTTCCCTTCTGATTTATCTGAATTTAAATATTTTATTACATCGATTATTTGATGTTCTTTCATGATCTTCTTTTTTAAGTGTTTTCCAAATTTGAGATATCCTGATTTCTTTCCGGTCATAAGATCTGATAAAAGTAATTCACCATCCATATAATCTCTTTTTACACCTACAACCCATCTATCCTTTTCAATCCATGCATTTTTATCATATTTTTCTAAAAATCGTTCCTGATGTTCTCTGATCCATATCTGAGGTCCTTCATGTTTTTTGATACAAGGAAGTGTCCAAGTTTCAAATTCTATCAGAATAACAGCTAGATCATTTTCATCTGTCCATGATTCACTTCCAAAAATAGAAAAACCTTCTGATTCAACAACCCTTACAATAGAGTTTTCAGTCTTTTTGATCTGTGGATAAATTGCATCTGCAGGTATTTTTGGTGGTTTAAAACAAATAAGCAATGTTTTGGTTGTTCTTTTTTTAAACTGCTCAATCATTGTATGTTGTTCGGTTTTATAATCCTTTAACATGAAATATTCTTCAGATGGGCTGTGTATGAAGTTTCCAGCTGCAACAATAAATTCTGACATTTTTTGAAGTGTGAGCGCTGCAGCTACATTTCTTTTTTTATCAACAGGGTCAACCGCTACCAATGGATCTTTAAATAAGTTGGCGGTTCCATAATTCTCTATATCAACAACAGATCCATAGTTCCAGTTTTTAGCAGCATTTTTAAGTGTTTGAATAAAATTATCGTATTTAAGTATCAGCATTTCGCATAGGTATCCTGAAAAGCCACCAACTCTAAATTCTGATCCATATGTTCCAACAGAGTCCATAAATTTTTTAAGTAAAACAACTTCATCAGCTTGTTTAACAGATAAATTAGCTTTAATATACTCTGTATGGAGTAAGGTACGGTCAACAGCTGATTTAAGTTCGGTAGAACTTTTTATATCGTAGCAAGGTACAAAATCAACATAATAACCATCGATGTAACCTGTTACATATGGATGTGATGCGTAACGTTCTTCTGAACTACCTTCCATCTTTTGAATACATTTGTGTCCAATTTTTAAACCATATTCCTTGAGATATTCACTGGGTGTTTCCAGTGGAAACTTGATAAGAATATCAATATCTGCATTGCCAGCCAACCATGTACTTTTGGCAACGGAACCTACAAGAACAGCCGTTGCTGGTACATCCAGTTCCTTTGAACTTTCATTGATAACATTAATAAGTTGATTAGAAAGTTTTTGTACCTTTTCATAATCTTCTTTTGAAGGTTTTATTTTCATTAAAAGGTTATTATAATTTATATCTGTCAAATAGGTCACCTTTAAATTTAAAAAATGTAAATAAAAAATATGTGTATAAGAGTATACATTTTAAAGATCTAAATTATTCTAAATCATCAACTTGTTGGTATATTTTATTGGAAGTGAATTTATCTTATGCATACTTTCAATTTAGTTATTATAAGTATATTTCCTTTATATCAGTATATATGGGCCCAACAGGTGTTAGATCACTTTCTTTTAGAATTAATCTATCCACATTCATGGTTCCGATATCAACATCTTCAAGTTCTGTTACCATTGATACTAGAAGTTCTTTATTCTGCACACCCTTAACACGTCCAATTGTTAGGTGTGGTATGTAACTTCTTTCTTTCTTAAATCCCATCTTAACAAATTCTTGGTCAAAATCTTCTTGCATCCTTGAAAATTCATCTGGTTCTTCAATACCTAGCCAGATAACCTTAATATATCCCAGGTTTGGAAAAGCACCAGTTCCTTTAATTTTAATGTCAAATGGTTTGTAAGATTCTATTTTATTTTCAGCCATATTGATGATGTTTTCTGTCTTTTCAGGAGTTATATCACCTAAAAATTTAAATGTAAAGTGTAAATTTTCAGGTTCAACAAATTTTATAAGTGCATTTGCCTCTGCTAGTGTTTTTTGTATTTCAATTATTTTATCGACAAGTTTAGAATTTAATTCGATTGCCAGAAATGCTCTCATTTTATCACCTAGTTGCAAGATTCTTTATTCTGTTAAGACTTTCGTTAGGAGTTTCAATAGTGTTTAGGAGATACACATCTAAATTACTGAAAAGTTCCCTGAAAAATTCTTTTCTTAGATCGAACTTTCTAATACTCCTAACCAATTGATGTGGATTACAAAAATCCTTTTCTATCATGAAATCCATTGCATCATCAACATTAAGTTTAACAAATGACGGATGTTTTTTATCCCTCTCAAGCAATACTACTGTTTTTAGTGTTGAACTTTCCCTTGTACGTCCCTCAAACAATGTATTTACATCAGCCAATCCTCTGCCGCGAGTATCAAGTTTAACTTTTTTAAGTTCTTCTGAAAAGGGTTTCCATACATTTATTATATCATCACGTATGTAAGAATTTTTTTCAGATGAATATACTACAGCTGCATTTTTAAAGAGTCTTGTAAAAAACCAATCATCGGATATATAATTAAAATCCTCGTTTTCAAGCAGTCCATATGTGAGTGTGGATTTACCAGTTCCTGGTGGGCCTATTATAGCTATAGCATGACCTTTATAATCAACTGTTGAGCCGTGTACAGAGTATCTTCTGTGGACACTGTGATATTCTTCAAAGAAATCAGATATTGCAGCTAGTGCAATACTTTTTATCCAACCATAATAATCACAGTTTTTAATTATACACGTCTTAGAAAGTGGTTCGTATATAACCCGAAGTTTTCCACCATCTACAACTGAAAATATTTTTGCATGTGGTCTTATGTCTTCATTCATGAATTTGAAGTTATCTTCCCATTCTTCTTTAAAATCAGTGTTATCTGTTAAAAGTTTAACACATGCACCATGGATATTAGCCTTTCTTTCATACCTAACCTTAGCAAGTAAATCATCAAAAAGGGCATCTTTATCACTAGGACTAATTATTTCAACTTGATATCCTGACATTTTGTTAAATCACCCTCAAATAATGGATAAAAAAATCCTATGAAACTATTGTATAATTTTCAATTATTAATTATTTTTCGATTATTGTCTCTTCAATAGCCATCCCAAAGTGTCTGGCACTTTTATCCAAATATGCCATTACTTTATCCCCTATTTTGAGTTCAGCAACGGATATTGGATTGCCATTATCTTGTACAAGTCTGATGGTTTCGGCATTTTGAAGAAGTGTCTTTATAGTAAAACCATCATATTCTGCTTCAACCAGCATCAATGGTCTTTTCTCAATTTTCACACGGCCAACAACTGTGGTTTTGGTATTTCCATTCTTGTCCACAGTTAATACTTCATCTCCTGTTTCTATTTCAGAAAGATATCGTGTCTTGTTACCAGGTGTCATTACATATGCATGTACTGGTCCGGCATTAACTCTGAATGGTCTAGATGCCACATATTCACTTTCTAAAGATTCGCTGTGAACTAGGAATAGCCCTTTAGAATAGGAACCTACTAACATACCTTCCCCAACATTCATTATGGAGCATGTGTCTACACAGACCCTGTCTCCTGAACCAACAGGTTCTACACGTGTGATTTCAGCAAGTACAAGCTCATATCTTTCTGAATCTATGTTTTCAACTAATTCTGCAACTTTCTTTATCTGAGATATATCATCTGGAACTAAAAGAACCCCATCTGTACCATATTCAAGTGTTTCAAGGGCAAGTTTAGCTTCATCAAAATTGTTTACAGCAGCTATAATTTTAACATCTTCACCCTGGAGTTCTGCAATGATATTTTCAAGTGGTATGACAGTCCAATCTTTACCAAGTAGCACAAGATAATCTGCTACTTTTCCAAGTTTGGATGCAAGCTCTTCGTGTTTTTTACTGCTAATCTCTACATAAGCAGCAACTGTTTTACCATTTATTTTTAAATTAGATACTTTTTCTAAATCCTTTGATTTTGATAAGTCTTCAGGAATTAAGTTGGTTCCATCCCCTTCAGAATTTCTTCCAACCATGAATATATCTGCATCATCAGTATCAGATATAATGCTAATATTTCCAACCTTTTTTATTTTGTCAACATCGGAGAAGTCAACAACATATTCTATTCCTGATTCAAGTGCTGTTGTAATGAACTGCTTCTTTATATCCCATACTTTTCCTTCTGCCATAATCCATGCAAACTTCATGTTATACCTTCCAGTTACTGAATAATCTAGGTAATCATGTTACCAACCAAATAGTTTGATGGGCACTTTAAATATCTTGATAAATAACCAATTTCTGTATTATTGGTTAGATTATTTATCTAGCCAGTACCATTAAGGATCCTGAGTGCCTCTTCCACATCCATGTTCTCATGTACTATACCTGCTATTGCTCGAGTTGTCTTTCTTGGTGATGGTGCCTGGAATATATTTCTTCCAATTGCTACACCAGCGCCTCCAACATCAACAGAATTTTTGACCATTTCAAGTAGTTCCCTATCAGTTCCAACCATTGGTCCGCCTGCTATTACTACTGGTACTGGGCATCCGTCAACAACTTCTTTGAAAGTATTGGGATCTCCTGTGTAGTTGGTCTTAATAATATCTGCACCTAACTCTGCACCAGCCCTTGCAGCAAGTTTTACAACATCAACAGAATGTTCACTGGTGATCTTTTTACCACGTGGGTACATCATAGCTATTAATGGCATTCCCCATTCATCACATGTTTCGGATATCATACCCAGCTGTGAAAGCATTTCGGGTTCCTTTTCAGATCCAACATTGACGTGTATTGATACAGCATCAGCACCTAATTTAAGTGCCTTTTCAACGGATGTAACAATAACTTTATGATCAGGATCTGGTCCAAGATCAGTACTTGCTGAGAGGTGTATTATAAGTCCTATATCACTTCCGTATCCTCTATGGCCTTTCCCTACCATTCCTTTATGTTCTATAACTGCGTTAGCTCCACCACTTGCTACTTCATCAATTGCTGCGGCCATGTCTGTAATTCCTGCAACTGGTCCAACTGAAACACCATGATCCATTGGAACTATAACACATCTTCCTGTTTTCCTGTTCAATATTCTTTCGATCCTGATCCTTTTGCCTATCATAAAACACCCTCCTAGTTTATTTTAGAAGACCAAAGTTTGAATTCCTTCAACCTTGGCGGTATTCCATCGTTTCCAGACGATTCAAGCCATCCCATTTCGGATTTTATATGTTCGTCTGTTGAAGCGGAATGTATAAAATCTAAAAGTCCTCTATTTCTTATTATAGTGTCACGAGGTTTTAAAGTTGATGACCATATAAAAAATACCTTGAATGTTGTGTCGGGATGGTAGCCACCACCCAGGTCAACCGATAAAACATCACATCTTCCAATCTTTTTAATCTTATTAGCTACTTCCTCCAAGATTTCATGAAGCCTAACATCTGCTTTTATAAATTCAACATTAGAATATTCATCTGTAACTGATTTCATGGTATTAATAGATTCTGGACTGTTATCAAGTGATATAATTTTACCATCTGGTGAAAGATCCTGTATGATCCTAGTTGAATTACCTACATGGCATCCAAGCTCTACCACCACATCATTTCTCTTAATAATATCTCTTAAAACTTGCCTATAAATTTTGATATCGTATACTACTTTTATCATGATTTAAACCAAAAATTTTATTTAACTTTACCATTATCTGTCTTACAATTATCATAATATTAGAATTTATAATTTAATGATGATATAAAAAGTTATATATTAGGTTAGTTCATAACTAATATTATATTTTCATTTTTAGATTAATTTATAGAGTTTTATTCCTGTTACTCCTACCCATGCCCAGGATATTATAAGGAATGCCCTTTGATAAAGTCCGGGATAAACACCATAAAATATTGCAATTTTGAGTATGATCACGAGAATTAAAGATATTAATCCACTTAACAGCGAATAGGTTGCATATCTACCACATACAGCACTATCCATATTTTTTAATCCTTGCCAAATTAATAATTGCGCAGTTATAATAGCTACAAATGCTGTTGCACTCACAATATTATGTGGATTTGCTGATAAATAACTTTCAGGAAAAATTCCTGCTAAAAATACTCCAAGAGCGAATAATATTACTAACCATACTCCTATTTTTATTGATCTATCTTGTGAATTTGGTAAACCATTTCTAAGACCTAATGCTAATCCCATTGTTAAAATACCAAATACTATGAAATTAATATTTTGGAGTACTGCTAAATGTCCAACCCCAAGGTCACTAACAAAATTGTAGTATTGACTGTAACCAGGCCTTAATATGCTCTCAACAATAACCATAAACCAGAATAATATTGGTGCAACAATACCACATATTGCATAAAATCGTTGTTTTTTTATATTTAGACCATTATCCTCATTAATCATTAAATCACCATATTTTCGGTATTTCAATGTTATCTATATTAAGTTAATATTTTAATTCAAAGATTTTTCTATATATCTTTTTTAGGGGTTTTTTTTTATTTTGTAAGCTAATATCATGGATGGATTATATTTTCCATGTTGTAACTATATTATGGTCTAACCTGTTACATCTACTGATTCAATCAGTTTTTCTTGTCAACTTTAGCTCATTTCGGTATTTTTTTAATTTTATTTTCATAAAATACACTAATATCTATAATTTTAATCATCTATTCTTAGTTTATATCTAGTTAAACTATTTATTATTCCCCTAACTACTAAGGGAACAAATATTAATATCTTTAAGTTAAATTGAACAATATTTAAACTAATCAGTGTTGCTAATAATATTATGCTTATTACTAATGCCCAACATATTCCTTCGTAAAATTGTAATTTGATTGTTCCCTTTCACCCATTGAT
>Ga0224559_1001663_pt1 | contig 12049 bp, 10 predicted proteins | sample 714S33034metaG_FD_180676 | JGI IMG/M metagenome (GOLD analysis project Ga0224559, IMG submission 180676) | Peat soil microbial communities from Stordalen Mire, Sweden - 717 S3 30-34 | ecosystem: Environmental > Terrestrial > Soil > Wetlands > Peat | place: Sweden: Norrbotten County, Stordalen... | reverse complement strand
CGCGGCAAGCACGACGAAGCTTTACGCGCGTTTCACGCCGGAGCGGCTCTGCGCTTTGACATTCTCATGGACACCGGCGGCTTCCGCGATATGCACCGCCACCGCCGCTGTACGCAGATCATCCAGTCGATCACCGCGCGGCACGGCTATGAGACTCCCACTTGCGGCGATCTTGGCCCGGAGGTGAACGTCCTGGCCGAAGCCGGCATTCTGGGCGATTATCAAGCCGCCGTCGAGCAGGCTCACCGGGCCAGCGCGCAGATCGCGGCAAGCCAGGCTGCCGAGGCCGCTCAGTCCGCCCTGTACCTGTTGCCACTGGCCACGCGGGTTCGCTCGTTGTTCAAGATGGATTTTGCCGAAGCGCAATACATCATCGAATTGCGTTCCGGGCCGGCTGGGCACTTCAGCTATCGCCGCGTTGCATGGGAGATGTATCTGGCCTTCCAGCGCCAGCACCCGGCGCTGGCCAAACATATCCGCGTTACCGACTTCACAAAGCCCATCGACCTGCTGCAACGGTGACGCATCGCGTGAACCCCGCGATTGACAGCGGGGCGCTTGATGACGTATTTGTAAAAAAGTTGGTAATGGTGAAGGAGTTCACCTTTAACCGCTGTCCATAGAGTGTTCCGGACAGATGATGACTCCTGACAGGGAATCCTGTTGCGGAGTCATGCCCCGGCCCGATCCCTGATCTGAAAATTTAGGAGTTTACGTTGATGATGAACACCTGGGCTCTGGCTGCTCTGTGGGTGGGACTGGCATTGGCCGCGACGCTGCTCGCGATCTGGTTCAAGATTTCGACGGCGCTTTCTGAGATTGTGGTGGGCACGGTGGCCCAACTGGTCATCGGTGTGTTCCTAACCGGGTTCTTCGGTTTTGCGCAGGGCGGACTCGCCGGAAATACGCAGTGGATCACTTTCATGGCGGGAACGGGAGCAATCGTTTTAACGTTCCTTGCCGGTGCGGAACTCGACCCCGTAATCTTCAGAGCCAAGTGGCGCGAGGCGTCAGTCATTGGCCTCGCGGGGTTCTTCGGCCCGTTTCTCGGCTGCACCGCGATTGCGCACTACGTGCTGCATTGGGCCATCATGCCCAGTTGGCTTTGCGGTGTAGCGCTTTCCACGACTTCGGTTGCCGTGGTGTACGCGGTGATGCTGGAGCTTGGTTTCAATGTGACGGAGTATGGGAAGGGGATTCTCGCCGCCTGCTTCATCAATGATCTCGGAACCGTGATTGCGCTCGGACTGATCTTTTCACCGTTTACCATCAAGACGCTGATTTTTGTGGTAGTTTCCGTTGTCGTCTTTGTGGTGCTGCCGTTTCTGACGCCGCGGTTCTTCAGGAAATACGGCGGGCGCGTCTCCGAACTCGAAGCCAAATACATTCTCTTCCTTCTCTTTGCTATGGGCGGACTGGCTGTGTGGGCTGGAAGCGAAGCGGTTCTTCCCGCGTACATGATCGGCATGGTTCTGGCGGGAACGGTGGGAAAAGACCACTCGCTGATTCGCCGCCTGCGTACACTTACTTTCGGGCTGCTCACTCCGTTCTATTTCATCCGAGCCGGTTCGTTTGTTTCCGTTTCCGCACTGATGGCCGCTCCTGTGACGTTGCTCGTCCTCTTTGGCGCAAAGTCGTTTTTCAAGGCAGTTGCTGTATATCCGGCCGTGCGCGTGCACAAATACGATGGCAAGGCCGGAGCGTACTACACGCTGATGATGTCAACCGGCCTCACCTTCGGCACCATCTCTGCGCTCTTTGGCCTCAATCACCAGATCATCACGCAGGCGCAGTATTCTTACATCGTGGGCACAGTCATCGCCAGCGCCGTGATTCCGACCGTGATTGCGAATTCATTTTTCCTGCCCCGCCATCTACTTCCCCACAATCAGGCAGGCAAGAATGCAGAGAAGGAAGTGATGCGGCCAGTACCCGCAGAAGAAGGTTAGGTGATCGTCATGGGAAGCCCGGTTTTTGTAGGAATTCAAAGAATACTGGTGGCATTCGATGCGTCTCCACATGCGGAGCACGCTTTGGATGTTGCTCTGTCGATGGCCGGGGACATGAAAGCCAAGCTCTTCGTTGTCTCTGTAATCCGCCCGCCGGAACCCGCCGAGAGCGCGGAGTTCAATGCTGTCCTCGAAAACGGGCGTGAACGCTTTGAGAGCAGCTTCGCTCCGCTGCGCGAACGCGCCCGGCAAAAGGACATTGAGCTCGAAACGGATATCGTCCTCGGTCATCCGGCGGAACAGATCATCCACAAGGCGGACACAATCCAAGCCAGCCTGATTGTGATGGGCAAGCGCAGCCATACCATCCTCCATCGCTGGATGCTGGGCTCAAATTCGGAACGCGTTCTGCGGTATGCGCATTGCCCGGTGATGATCGTCCATTGATGCAGTGCGCCGGCGTGCGGCCGGCGCGTACGCCGCGCTACGCCGGCATCGGCTCCAAATGCGCGGTAAAGTGGCGCAGGAACGGCGCCTCGTAGGTCAGCCTCATTCCTTTGATTTGAGCGCGCCGAGCAAAGACCTGCAAGATAATTTCCACAACGTAGTCGATGTGGCTCTGCGTATAAACTCGGCGCGGAATGGCCAGCCGCACCAGCTCCATCTGCGCGGCAGCGGCAAACATCAGGCTGCCAATTTCGACCGAGCGGATTCCGCCTTCCAGATACAACTCCGCGGCCAGCGCGACGCCGGGAAATTGATCCACCGGAATATGCGGCAGAAAAGCCTTGGCGTCGAGATAGATGGCGTGGCCGCCCGGCGGCTGCACAATGGGCACGCCATGTTCAGAGATGTGATCTCCCAGGTAAGCCGTCGAGGCAATCCGGTAGCGCAGATAGTCTTCCTGCAACGACTCCTGAATGCCTACGGCGATGGCCTCCAGATCGCGGCCGGCAAGTCCGCCGTAAGTGGGATAGCCCTCGGTCAAAATCAGCAGATCCTTCTCCTGGCGCGCGAGAATGTCGTCGTTGGTGCAGAGGAAGCCGCCGATGTTGGCCATGCCGTCCTTTTTGGCGCTCATGGTGCAGCCGTCGCCCAGCGCGAACATTTCCTGCGCGATTTGTTTGGGTGTCTTGTCTGCATAGCCGGGCTCGCGCAACTTGATGAAGTAGGCGTTCTCGGCAAAACGGCAAGCGTCGAAATAAAGCGGAATCTCATGCTTGTGGCAGACCGCTGAGACAGCCCGCGCATTTGCCATCGAGACCGGCTGCCCGCCGCCGGAGTTGTTGGTCACCGTGAGCATGACCAACGGGATGCGGTCGCGCCCCACGCGCGCGATCAGGGCCTCCAGAGCCGCAACGTCCATGTCGCCCTTGAACGGCAGGCGTGTGCCGGGTTGCCGCGCCTCGGGCGGCAAGAGGTCTACGGCCTCGGCTCCGACGGCCTCGATATTGGCGCGGGTGGTGTCGAAATGCGTGTTGTTAGGCACCATGTCGCCCGGCTTGCACATCACATTGAACAGAATTCGTTCCGCCGCGCGCCCCTGATGAGTAGGGATGACGTGGGTATAGCCGACGATGTCCTGAACCGAATACTTGAAGTGGACAAAACTCCGGCTTCCGGCGTAGCTCTCATCGCCCTCCATGATCGCCGCCCACTGGTGCGTGGACATGGCTCCGGTGCCAGAGTCGGTGAGCAGGTCGATGAGAACATCGTCGGCCGGAAGCAGAAAAAGATTGTAATGCGCGGCGCGCAGCAGGCTTTCCCGCTGCTCGCGCGTGGTCCAGCGGATGGGTTCAACGCTCTTGATGCGAAATGGCTCGATGATGGTTTTAGTGGACATGCGAAATGAACTCCTGTGACCGGGCAAACCTTTTCTGCCATTGCCCTGGCCGTGCGCCGCGGGTGCGGCGAGTTTGGCGAGCAAACAGGTATGCACCATTGATGGTGCCGCGCTGCCCCACGGGCGACGATCAGACCCCGTTCGCCAAACCCTGCCAATCCTAGACCAGAGGAGCGGGGAACGCAACCCGAGGGATCGGAGGATTGGATGGGCTGCTAGAATCTCTTGGGAGCAACCATGAGCGTAAAGGCCCTCTATCCCGGCACCTTCGACCCGCCGACCAACGGTCACATCGATCTGATCCAGCGCGGGGCCAAGCTCTTTGACCACCTTACCGTCGCCATTCTCGTGAACCCGGTGAAAGATCCGCTCTTCACAGTCGAGGAGCGGGTGGAGATGCTGAAGGAATCGACCGCCGCTCTGGGCAACGTGTCGATAGCCACGTTCGACGGGCTGATGGTGGAGTTTGCGCGCCAGCAGGGAGCCTCGGCGGTGCTGCGCGGCATTCGCGCCATTTCCGATTACGAGTATGAGTTCCAAATGGCGCTGATGAATCGGCGCCTGGCCCCGGAGATCGAGACCGTCTTCCTGCAACCGGCTGGCCGCTATTCGTTTGTCAGCTCGCGGATGCTGAAAGAAGTCTTCAGCTTCGGCGGCGATGTGAGCGGGTTGCTGCCGCCCAACGTGCTTAAGCGCCTTCGCGACCGCATGGGGACGAGCCAAGGCTGAATTCTGTTGAGGACGGCCTGCAACGGCGGGCTGAGAAGAGGAGAAGGCGATATGGCAGGTCCAGACCCAAATCAAAAAATGGTAGTCGTGTTCGAGAGTGACAATCCCATTGCGCTCGACATTGCGAAGTCCGCGCTGGAAGATGCGGGAATTGAGTTTGTTGTGCCCGATGAGGGGCGCATTGGCTTTGGAGTTACCCCGATCATTAATCCCGTTTACAGGATTGAGGTGCTTCAATCGCATGCAGCCGAGGCGCGCGGGGTCATGACAGACCTGACGAGCAAAGGGGATTCAGAACCGGCGGAGTGAGCGCGCTGGCGCAGGGGATTTACATCTCCGCCCAGCGCCGCAGCAGATTGTGATAGACACCGGTCAACCGCACGCCCGCAGGATTTCCCGGCACGTCTTTCGCCAGCCCTTGAATCGCCGTGTCCAGATCGTAGAGCAGCGTGCGGTCCCCATCGTTGCGGACCATGCTCTGAATCCAGAAAAACGAGGCTACACGCGCTCCGCGCGTCACGGGAGTGACCCGGTGCAGACTAGTCGCGGGATAGAGCACCATGTGCCCAGCAGGCAGCTTCACGCTATGCGCGCCGTAGGTGTCTTCGACGAGAAGCTCGCCGCCGTCATACTCTTCGGGGGAGGATAAAAACAGCGTCGCCGACACATCTGTGCGAATTCTCTGTCCCGTTGAAGCCATGGCGCGAATTGCCGTATCCACATGCGTGCCAAAGTGTCCGCCGCCCGCATAGCGATTGAACATGGGCGGAAAGACGCGCAACGGCAGCGCCGCCGACATGAACAGAGGCGACCGCGCCAGCGCAGCCAGCACCATCTCACCCAGCCTGGCCGCGACCGGGTGCCCCTCGGGCAACTGCAAATTCTCTTTCACGCTTTGCGCTTGATAGCCGGCTGTCACCTTGCCATCTACCCAATCCGCCGCATCGAGAGCGGCCCGCGCCTGCGCCACCTCATCGGCGCTCAGCACATCGGGAATTGTGATCAACATATTCTCTGCTCTCCTTTTTTCAGTTAGGGAATCTCCGCACGGTGCAGCGAAGATTCCCTCCTGGGCTAAAGCCCGCATTGATTTTGCGGGCCTTATGCGGGGGTTGAAACCCCCGCCTCCCTCCGTTTTGAGTTTTTCTGCAAGCTGTGAAGTCGTGCCCTGACACAATCCAGACTGCATCGCGGAAGTTGTTATTTGAACCTGAAGTTCACACCGATCAGCGCGCTCGCACCGGCTCCAGGAATGAGATGGCTGGGGTGCGGAAGATCGATGTAATAGCGATTCAGCAGATTATTGACATTGACCTGGAGCTCTAGTTTCTGCGTGAGTGGACGCTTCAACATGGCGTTGAAAACCCAGTATCCCGGCACCTGCTTCATGGCTACGCTCGTCACGAGGTAGCCCGGCCCGCTGGGATTGGGGGCAAATCCCGTGGGCATATACGGGACGGTTGAACTGGCCGTCCGGGCGCCCACGTAATTCCCACCCAATCCCGCATTCAATCGCAGCGGCAGCCGGTGCGTGACAAAAAGGTTGAACGTCTGTTTCGGCACATTGGCCAGCGGATAGCCTACGGCAGTCGGGAAGAATTGCGAGTATATTACAGCGCTGTCCAGATAGGCATAACCTGCCACGAGGTCCATTCCTTCCGGCAGGCGTCCTACGACGCTGAACTGCACGCCTTTCACAAGCTGATTGCCCGCAGCAACAATGTTGTTGGAGTTCGTGGGGCTGGTTTCTCGCGCGTTGTCCTTCTGGGTGCGGAACCATGCGCCTTCCATCAGAAGACGCTCATTCAGGAAGCTCCATTTTGCGCCAGCTTCATAGGACTCGTTCTCTTCCGGCGCAACATTCCCGTTCACCAACCCGACGCTCAGGCTCAGTGATTCCGCCGAAGGGTCCCAGCTCGTTCCGTAATCGAAATAAAGACTGCCGCGCGTGGAAGTCTTGTAGACAAACGCCGCGCGATAACTCGGCTGCTCATCGAGCCTGCTGATGGGAGGCACCGCGGCGGTCACCGTTCCGCCCGGCGGAGGGGTGGGCTGATATAGGTTGTAACCGGTATCGAATCGGTCCCAACGCACGCCTCCGCTCAACTCGAAGAGCCTTCCCAGCTTCATCGTGTCGATAAAGTACAGGCCGATGCTCTTCGACTTGGTATGGACGATCGAAGTGATGTACTCCGTCCCGGCGAAAGGCTGCCCTTTGTCGGGATTCAACAGGGCCGCGTAAGGGACTGTGTTGATGCCGTTGATTGTGTAGCTGTACCGGATGGGATTCGATATCTCCTGTCCTCCTTCGGCTCCCACCACCAGATCATGCCGGGCGCCTAGGGTCCCGAACCGCGCCGTCAACTCGGTCTGGTCCCACAAAATGCCTTCCACGCTTTTGGTCTGAATCTGGTTCCGGTTCACTTGAGTGATTTCACTCGCGGGCATGTTCACTGTATACGGACAAGTAAGGCTTGAGTTATACGCCAGCGTGGGCAGCGCCGAAACCAGGCCGCCCACAGGCACGCTCAGCGATGCGTTCGAGCAGATCTGCGGCTCGGTGATCTGCGCCTGGCGCGGGTAGTTCGCAGTGCGCGCAATCGTATGCAGGTTCAGGCTGGGAGAAAACCCGTGCTCCACTTTGAGCGTCAGAATGTCGTCGTTGGTCTTCAGATCATTCTCATCGGGGAATCCAAAGTAGCTGTGGCGGTCAGCGGGAGCAACCTTGTTGAAGAGCCACGGCAGGCCGTAGTCCGGCGTGTCGTCTTCAGAGAGATGCACATAGCTTAATGTGGCCGGCGTTTTGCTATTCATTCCGATCGAGATTGATGGAGCAATTCCGACGCGCCGGATTTCAGCGCCGTCGCGTCCCGCGACTCCGCCTTCCTGCTCCATCACGTTGGCGCGGAATGATGTACCACCCAGTTCACCGGCCAGTGGACTGTTGATGTCGGCGGTCAGCCTGCGTGTCAGGTCGGTGCCAAACTCCATCTGCACGTTCACGAATTGTTCCGCTTGCGGAACCTTGCTCTCCTGATTGATGACGCCGCCGGTCGATCCGCGTCCAAACTCAATCCCCGCCGGTCCCTCCAGCACTTCTACCTGCTCGTAGTTAAAGGAGTCGCGATAGTAGCTGCCAAAATCCCGAATGCCATCGAGGAAAATGTCGTTGCGCGCGGTAAAGCCGCGAATCGTCAGGTTGTCTCCCTGTGCTCCGGCCTCGCCTGCCGCAAGGCTGATCCCAGGAACATTCCGCAGCGTGTCGCGCAGCGTCGAATCCGCCTGGTCTCGCATCACAAACTGGGGCACAACGCTGATGCTTTGCGGCGTTTCGATCAGAGGCTCGGTGAATCTGTCCATAGAGATCGAGCCGGAGACAGAGGAAGTTACAGACACTGAGTTCTTCGCCTGTACCCCTACAACCATGGTCGCCGCATCCTCGGCCCGGTAGTTCAGCCCCGTTCCGTCCAAAACCTGCCGCAGGGCTTCGTCCTCGCGATAGAGTCCCACAACCCCGCGTGAAGTGAAGCCAGTCAGTGTCCCTTCAGGCAGCACAATTTTTACCCGCAGCCCGGTTGTTTTTTCGTAGGCCGCGATTGCCTGGTCCAGCGGCCCGGCGGGGATGTCAAACCGTTTCAGCGGCAGCGTGGCCGCGGGAGCGCCATCGCCATTTGGCTCCGTCTCCGCCCCGGCGGCAAGCGCGGACCGCGCTCCTCCCATCGCCGCATATGCTGCCAGGGTTCCCATTGCAATCCAGCCGCGCGTCTGGCCCAGTGTTCGCGCCTGTATGGTCTTCTTCTTCGTCAGCGGTTCTTGCGTACTCTGCTTCATGATCCTCCTCGGGGAAATCTCGTGCTGGGAAAATAGCGCAACGCCTGCACAGATCGCGGCGCTGCGCTCCTTGTGGTTCAATCACCTGGCGGCCGAGAAATGAAACAGCGCAGAAGGCCTGTTTCGCCACGACCGCAAGCAACACGTTTCTTCGCGGCGGGCTTGAAGCACCTGCGAAGAACTTGCTCCTCAGACAGAACCGGTTTTGGGAATATGGATTGAAACAGAGAATCGCAGTTGAGCCAGCCCGAAAGCGACCCTGAGCGGTTTCACAATTGCGGTACCCCGAAACCACCGCACTCATGTGGCATTTTCAACCGGGGTCCCCAGCGACAGGTCTTCGTCGCTGGGGTGGAAGAAAATGCCACCCTGTACGATACCAGAAAGGGCACCTTCATTGTGGAACCGCTCTATAATGCAGACAGCCTGCGGCCTGATGGGCAGCAGCTCCAGGGTCTTTGTGGTCTCCGCCAAGAGATTTTCCACGGGACCCTGGTCCCTTTTCCTGATTTCGTTCCATTCACAAAAAAGCGTTCGTTCAGTTCCGCTCTTCACACTATATACGACAAAATTAGTCGCATATCAACCCGGAACCGGAAAATACCGCATCGTGAACATCAGAATGGGCCAAAAGGCCGTTTACAAAGCAAATAGGGCACACACACCCTGTTTCTCTCTCCTAAACAGTTTTGCCTCAGCCCGAAAATCTGTAAAGATAGAAGCATCATGACGACCGTAAGCACTTCTTCCCAAGTCTTTACCGGCCGCATTGGCCGGATCGAGGTCTCGGCAACCATGGCCGTGGCCGCCGAGGCCGCCAAGCTGCGCGCCCAAGGCGCTAACCTGGTGGATTTCGGCGCGGGCGAGCCGCATTTTCCCACGCCGCACCACATCAAGGACGCCGCAATTGCCGCCATCGAAGCCAACTTCACTCGCTATACCGTGGTGCCGGGCATTCCCGACGTGCGCAAGGCCATCGTCGAGCGCCACGCGGCCGACTTCGGTTCTGACTACGGGATCGACGAGGCCATCTTCACCACCGGCGGCAAACTGGCCCTCTTCAACGCCATTCAAGTGCTGGTCGATCACGGCGATGAGGTGATCCTGCCCGTCCCCTACTGGGTCAGCTTCAAAGACATCATCCAGTACGCCGGCGGCAAGGTGGTGCTGCTCGAAACCAGCGAGGCGGAGAACTTCCGCATTACGGCCGATGCGATTGAAAAGGCCATTACGCCAAGGACCAAGGCGATCATCCTCAACTCGCCGTCGAACCCGGCCGGCTCGGTGGTGAGCGCCGCTGACCTGGAGCGCATTGTTCACCTGGCTCACGAGCGCGGGATTTTCCTGCTGCTGGACGAGTGCTACGTCTACTTGAACTATGCCGGCAAGCCCGTCTCCGGCGGCTCATTTACTTGGGCCAAGGAGCACATTGTGGTACTCGGCTCACTGTCGAAGACGTACGCCATGACCGGCTGGCGGGCTGGCTTCGCGCTGGCGTCGAAGGCCGTCACGGCCAATCTCAGCAAACTCCAGTCGCAATCGACCTCGAACGCCACCAGCTTTGTGCAGAAGGCCGCCGTGGCCGCACTGGCTGGCTCGCAGGAGTGCGTCAGCGAGTTCCGCGCCGAATTCATTGAACTGCGCGACCATATGCTGGCCAAACTGGCGGAGATCCCCGGCATCACCTGTACCAAGCCCGAGGGCGCGTTCTACGTTTACCCCAACATTGGCGCTTTTCTGGGCAAGGGCGGAATCAAGACCGCGACGGAACTGGCCACGCGGCTGCTCCACGAAGCCCATGTGGTTACCGTCCCCGGCGAAGCTTTCGGCACCGCGCAGCACATCCGCATCTCCTATCCGGTGACCCTGCAGAACATCGACGAAGGAACGCGCCGCATCGGAGAATTCCTGGCCAGGCTGGAGTAAACGGGGCGGTTCCACGGCCGGGTTCGCCCCGAAGGATGCCGCTGAGCATTTTGTGCAAATCCCTCCATTTTCAGCAGATGGGACGGTTTTTCGAAAAAGTGTCATTCAACCCTGTGCAAACGTATCGTTTGTCGAGTAGGATGTGTCAGCAATGTCGAAGCCTATTGATTTCCGTCCTGTAATTCTTGCCGGTGGCAGCGGTACCCGCTTCTGGCCCCGCTCCCGCCGCGCCCACGCCAAGCAGGTTCTGGCCCTGGACGGCGAGCGCTCTATGATCCAGCAGACCGTCGAGCGCCTGAAGCCGCTGGCCGGGCTGGACAAGACCTGGGTGATCACCAACGAGTATCTGGCCGCGGAGATCGCCGACCAGCTGAAGGGGATGCCTGCGGGGCAGATCGTTCAGGAGCCGGTGGCCCGCAACACCGCACCTGCCTGCGGACTGGCCGCCTTCCTCATCGAGCGCCAGAACCCCGACGCCGTGCTGGGCATCTTTCCCTCGGACCATGTGATCGGCGACGAGCCGCGCTTCCTCAAGGCGCTGCAAAAGAGCATCGCCAAGGCTGCCGCCGGTGACAATATGGTGGTGCTGGGCATTGAGCCCACCCGCGCCGAAACCGGCTACGGCTACATCGAGACCACCGAATACACCAGGGACGATTCCGCTCTCCACGTGCGCCGCTTTATCGAGAAGCCCAACCAGAACCGCGCCGATGAGTTTATCGCCGCGGGCAATTACTTCTGGAACTCGGGCATGTTTCTATGGACGGCGCGGACGCTTGCGAATGCTGTGCGCGAGCACATGCCGGAGACCGCGCCGCTGCTGGAAACCATCGCCGCCGCTTACGGCACGCCTAAGTTTGAGGCGGTCTTCCACGACGTCTATGCCAAGTGCGAGAACATATCGGTCGATTACGCCGTGCTGGAGGCGCGCTCGGCCAAGGGCGAGCATCTGTCTCATCTCTACTGCATCCCGGCGGAATTCAGTTGGAACGATCTTGGGTCCTGGGCCTCGCTTTACGAGTACCAGTCGGAGACACGCCTGCGCGGAGACAGCGAGGGTAACGTGGCCGATACCAGCGGCCATATGGCACTCGACTCCGGCAACAATTACATTTTCAGTCCGCACAAGTTTGTCGCGCTGGTAGGCGTCGAGGACCTGGTCATCGTGGACACCAAGGATGCTCTGTTGATCGCTCGTCGCGACCACTCGCAGGATGTAGGCAAGATTGTGCAGGAACTGGGTATCGCTGGACGGACCGAACTGATCTGAGGAGGGTTTACAATTCGAGGTTTGAAAGGAAGAGTGAAAGGATATGACTCGAATGAAACGATGGACATTCATCGCGGTATTGCTGCTCTTTTGCACCGCTTTGCCGGTCTCCGTGGAGGCGCGCAACAAACGAGCAGTACCTGACCTGTCGAACGTGCAGCATGTCTTTATCGGGTGGGCAGATATGGACCCTGAAAGCTATTTCGATCTGGGCTACTCCCGAGCTGAGTGGGAAGATGTGATTCGCCATGAGAACGTAATGTTTCAGAAGAAGTTCCAAGAGGGACTGAAGTCAAGGTTTACCTCGGTTACCGCGGCAAAGGATCGGAGTGACGAAAACACGGCGGGCAATGATCTCTACGTAAAAATCACCGATGTCTCCTTCGACACAGGCTATGTCCTGCATCTTTCTGTACATATCATCGACCTCAAGACTAATACCGAGATTGCATCGATTCCCGAGAGCAAGTACAAAGGCCATCTTTGCGGCCTTACCACTTG
>Ga0224559_1001661_pt1 | contig 12052 bp, 4 predicted proteins | sample 714S33034metaG_FD_180676 | JGI IMG/M metagenome (GOLD analysis project Ga0224559, IMG submission 180676) | Peat soil microbial communities from Stordalen Mire, Sweden - 717 S3 30-34 | ecosystem: Environmental > Terrestrial > Soil > Wetlands > Peat | place: Sweden: Norrbotten County, Stordalen... | reverse complement strand
ATCCACTGTAAGTGGCTCCCGTAGCTCCTGTTGTGGAATAGGTGATATTTGTAATTGCTGTATTGATACAGACAGTCTGGGCATCAGTTCCTCCTGCAGAGGTCAGGGTGATGGTGTTATTCGCTGTAACTGTGATGGTTCCGGTTTTAGTGATAACTCCGCAACCTCCCGTCAAGGTTATCGTGTAGTTGAAGACTCCAGAGGCCGAAGGAGTCCCGCTGATGGTAACAATACTGGCAGCCCAGGCACCAGTTACTCCAGCAGGTAAACCTGCAAAGGAAGCTCCAGTGGCGCCAGTTGTAGAATAAGTAATATTAGTAATTGACGTGTTAATACAGACGGTCTGATTATCGGTTCCGGCTGCAGAGGTCAGAGTGATGGTATTGTTTGCTGTAACTGTAATTGTTCCAGTTTTGGTTACGACTCCACAACCTCCGGTTAAGGTTATCGTGTAGTTGAAGATTCCAGAGACCGAAGGAGTCCCGCTGATAGTAACAATACTGGCAGCCCAGGCACCGGTTACTCCGGCAGGTAAACCTGCAAAAGAAGCTCCCGTAGCTCCGGTAGTGGAGTAGGTTATATTTGTAATTGGAGTATTTATACATTTGGTTTGGTTATCAGTTCCGGCTGCAGAGGTGAGAGTGATTGTATTAGTTGCATTTACTGTTATGGTTCCTGTCTTGGTTACTACTCCGCATCCTCCGGTCAAGGTTATCGTGTAGTTGAAAACCCCTGCGGCCGAAGGAGTCCCACTGATGGTAACCACATTGGAAGCCCATGCACCGGTAACTCCCGTTGGCAATCCGCTATAGGAAGCTCCAGTGGCGCCAGTTGTAGAATAAGTAATATTTGTAATTGCCGTGTTAATACAGACGGTCTGATTATCGGTTCCGGCAGCAGAGGTCAGAGTGATGGTGTTATTCGCTGTAACTGTGATGGTTCCGGTTTTAGTGATAACTCCACAGCCTCCGGTTAAGGTTATTGTATAGTTGAAGACTCCAGAAACAGAAGGTGTCCCACTGATGGTGACTACATTGGCAGCCCATGCACCGGTAACTCCTGTTGGCAATCCGCTATAGGAGGCTCCTGTGGCTCCTGTGGTAGAATAGGTTATATTGGTGATTGCTGTGTTTATACAAACCGTCTGGGCATCAGTTCCGGCTGCTGAAGTGAGTGCGATTGTGTTGTTTGGATTAACTGTAATTGTGCCTGTTTTTGTAGTTGGACAACCCCCAATTAATGTGATTGTGTATGTGAATACTCCTGATACAGTTGGTGTTCCGCTGATTGTAACCACATTGGAAGCCCAGGCACCGCCAACACCAGTAGGCAACCCAATGAAGGAAGCTCCAGTGGCCCCTGTAGTGGAATAGGTAATATTTGTAATTGCATGGTTTATACAAACGGTCTGGGCATCAGTTCCGGCTGCAGAAGTCAGTGTTATCACATCGAGAGCGTTGACAGTTAATGTCACAACATTACTGGTTTTATTTCCACAGGCGTCAGTCGCTAAACACCGATATTGATAGGTCGACATTGAAAGTAAGGCTCCGGTGATTGTCAATGTCCCGGTCGTAGCCCCGCTGTAGACACCTCCATTTGTTACAGCTGTCCATCCGGTTCCTGGATTTACCTGCCATTGATAAGTCACTCCATTACCTGTAGCAACAGAAATAAACGATGTATTGTTTCCCACGCAAATTGTGCTGCTTGTAGGTTGTGTACTAAAAGTCGGTGAAGCTGCTGCAACTACCATAGTAATCGCATTTGAAGTTGCCGGGTTTCCCGAAGGACAAGTAGCATTGGAAGTCAGCACACATGTAATAACATTACCGTTTACAGGAGCAGGTAATGTGTAGGTAGCACTATTTGTCCCCACATTCGCTCCATTTAGTTTCCACTGATAAGCAGGAGTGGTGCCACCATTTGTGGGTGTCGCCGTAAATGTTACTGAAGTCCCGGTGCAAACTGGATTAGCAGATGCTGCAATGGAGACACTCACAGGCAGAAGTGGATTAATCACAACAACCACAGGCTTGATATCCTGGCAATTGTCAGATGTAAGAGCTTTTATATAATAAGTTCCTGAAACTGCCACAGCGGTTGGAGTTGCGAGTGGGATGGTCGCTGCAGCATCCATCCAGTAACTCAGTGTGGCATCTGTTAGTGAACTTCCTGCAGTAACTGAAGCTGCCGTAATGTTGACTGTATTTGGAGAACAGACTGGGGCAGGGTTGGTAATGATCAATATCGGAGTTGGATAAAAAACAACGACTACAGGTTGGATCACAGTACATAACACCGGAACTGTGTTTGATAATTTGATATAGTAAGTTCCAGCCACAGTAACTGCATTAGGGCTGGCCAGGGGAATGGTACAAGCTGGATTTGTCCAGTAAGATAAAGTGCCTCCACAAAGTGAACTACCAACTGTTACAGAAGGGTCTGTCAGATCTACTGGTCCGAATGAACATACCGCTGCTGGGTTGGAGATCAACAGGGTTGGAATAAAAAGCGTAACGGGGGTTCGCGTACCACTTGTGCAACCCCCGGCGGTAAATCGCGCTTCAGCCCAGTAGGTTCCTGCCCCTGGGGGGGTATAACTTAAACTTCCGCTTAATAAGAGTGCCCCGCCAACGGGAGCGCTGTACCAATCTGCCGTGCAACCAGCATCCACTGTTACTGTGAGGGCCGGAATAGGAGAACCCTGGCAGGCAGTTTTATTGCCTCCGCTTACAGGAGGGTTTGGAACCGCAGTGTTGTTTATAGTCACATTAAATGAACATTGTGAAGTGTTCCCGCCCGAGTTGGTGGCAGTGAAGGTGACAGGTGTGGTACCAATATTAAAAAGAGATCCTGATGGGATGCTTGATACCAGGGTCTTGACACTGCATCCGTCAGTGACTGTCAGCCCAGGAATTTGAGCAATTACCGTATTAAAGGCAAGATGGTAAGTGTGATAATATCCTGGTGGTTGTTGTGTCCCTTCATAATCATAATATCCATAGGTTCCACCCCCAGGCATTGGATCTGGAAATACCGGTGCTGTGCAACTCGAGGCACTTAGCCACCAACCATGTTGCCAGGCATTGATATCATAACTGCCAATACCTGACATACATAGAGTATACCAGTTAGGCCCGGCCTGCATATATGGTGCGACATTATCTGGAATAATAAATGTATAGACACCATCGGCAGTACCACCAGCAACGGTGAAAACCGTATCGTATTCCCATATCGGACAAGTATTCGGATATTGCGGATCTACCGTACTATCAGGTTCACCAGGAAACAATTTCAAATGAAGAGTAAATGGCAGGTGATCACAATTTAATAGACCGATAGTCAAACTTTTCATGAGACCAGTTTTACCAGCATGAAAAGTCTGCCATACCCATGGCCCGTTATCCACCCACATGGAAGCACCGTTGTAGGGGCAAACCACACAAGAAGGACAAATCAATTCATGAATGTCAGTTACGGCGTTCTCCCAGCTTATATTTTGCACACCGCACTTAGTAATGTTCGGAAGACAAGATCCAAACACAGGTGCAGCATCTACAACATGAATCGTCGTAGTTCCTGAGGATTGTGCTCCAAGATTATCAGTCACGGTGCAGGTTAATGTGTAATCGCCGACAGGACAGGCAGTGAAATTCGGATTATAAATATTAATTTGATCAAGATATGCTGCACCTGATCCTGTCCATAAATAAGTATAAGGTGCCGTTCCTCCAGACGGTGTCGCAGTTATCTGTAAATTCCAGACTGGGCAAGTAGTCGGGTTGACGGGTGTGATCGTAACTGTAAGAGGTGCTGGAGGAGAACTATAGAGTGCTACCTCAAATGGAACATTCTTTTCATCATTTAAGAGAGGAACTCCTGCTTTAACGAATGATGTAATGGACAACAATGCCAAAAAGATCCACCCGAATAGATGCATCTTTTTAAAATACCTATGACATTGTAGACGATGTTCCAAGTACCTACTTGTTAATTAATTAAGAATATATCTCCTTTAACATAATGTGAGCAGTATATTAACATATACTAGTCTCATCTCTATCTAAGAATAAAAATCTTGATACAATATTCAACATCTTGATAATGACCTGTTACTTATTATTCCATTAGTTCTATTCCGCTTGCTTCTAAGGTCTGGAGAATAATCTATCATATTCAGAATATTGTAAAATATTAGGTTTCTTTCAGTAATTAGGTTAGGGCTTTTATAATGTTCAATCACGTGGTTATGTTAATTAATCACGACAAGTGATTGTCATTCATTATATTAAGTCGATTGTTCTTTTTGATAAATATTCGCTGTTGTCAAAATGTACAAAATTTTACGGTGAATTCTCTATAAGGTTACAATTTCACATAATTATTATATTAATTGTCAGATACGAGGATTGGAATAACTTGACTAAAATTACTTGTAACTTATCCTATGGGTAACTACCTGTTATTATGATAGTTGAAAGAGTAGTAACAGGATATGTTAGTAATTCGTTTCTGGCAGGCTAATCACCGAATGATCTAATCAAGTGTAAAAATCATATCATACCTCCATGTTTATCCTTTGTTCCTGCGAGAAACATGCATATTATGTGCCGGAAATGCATGCAAATTTGTTTATTTATGCCGTGGAGACCTTAATGACTTATATTTCAAGCTATAAGATAAAATATTTGAGCTGAATAATTGAAAGATGTAGGGCTAATCAGAAGAACTGCAACAATAATATCGCACACATGTGCGATTCCGTCAGATCTTTGAACTCCTGATGTACTCAATATTCTTTTGTCGCACTGCCGTAAAAGCATGCTGGTATGCTCACATAGTTTATCTATGTATGCAATTTCAGATTAACTTATTGTTGCAGGATTATTATAATGCTGTCAAACAAGAAATGACCTCTAATATTTTCTTCTGTCTAGCATATGCTGAAGGGTAGATAGCCAATTGAAAAAAGAAAAAATGTAAGCTGAAATATTTTGCAACAGTTTAATTGTTAGGACTTAACATTACAAACTTGTTAAGTAGTATTATAGTCTCATAATTAAGATGGATCCTGAAGCCAAATAATGTGCTGGTTTTCAATCAATTCTATCCTCTGCCTGCGTCTTGTCTGCGTCGTCCCTGTATCCATCCTTCGCTCATTGTTCGTCCATCGTTCGTCCATCGTTCGTCCTTCATTCGTCTTAGTTTCGGTTTCCCCAGGTTTATACCGCGCCTTAGATTAGTTCAGTGACCTCAGGAGAACCATTGAAATAGATAATTTTGTTGGGAAACAAATCATCCTTCAATTATGAAGGATAAATCTCAGTTGTCAGTAAACGAAGACTTATTCCTGATACAAGTTCAGAAGGATCCACTGATATAATGGATTGAGAAGATGGTCTGATCATCAATTTCATACACAACAACGTGTTTAACCATATGTTATAATCCGTTAAATCATTATTAATTAGTTGCGATTCATTTCCTGGATTTAAAATGTATTCAATGCGAACACATAAGTTGGCTGTCCCGTTGATTCCAGGAGGTATCTTGTTGATATCTCTGTTTAACGCAATTTTGCCATCAGGAAATACAGTCATATTCTGGGCAATCTCATCATATCCATGCTCAAAGGCCTGAAATATCTCAATTTCCTTAAGTATCTGTAAATAATTTTTCCTGCCGAATCGCGCATAGAAGGGTATAATTGTGTAAAAATTTTGTATGAAACGTATTGATCTTGATATCTCTTTCGCCTCAAGCCATTTAATAAACTCATTACTGGTCAGGATCCGGGGACAACATGAGAATTTCATGACAGAGACGTTTTTCTTATGCTAATTTCCCATGAATTATTCGTGACCCTACTTTCAGGTCATTCTATCTATTTAAGACCAGTAATTTTTGTAGGAATTAAATTGGATTTATGAAATTGGTCCGAAATGGAAATTACCCGGATGTCATCCTGAGATAGTTGCTATAGATTTCAGACCAGCAGGATCAAGTAGGTAGATCTTTCTCCCTTTGATAGTGATGTATTTATCATCCTTGAACTCGGAGAGAAGTCGGATAACTGTTTCAGGTGCAGTTCCTATGATATTGGCAAGATCTGTACGCGTAAGATTCAGGTAATCTTTCATTGTATTTTGTTGCTTCGGATAGAAGGAATCAAAAAGAAAAAGAAGTGTCTCTGCAAGTCTTTCTCTTACTGGTTTATACGCCAATGAAATCATTCTTAATTCTGCCTCTTCTAAAAGTTTGCTAAGCATCAGTATAAGTGAACGGGTAAATTCGGGATACTTGATCATTAGCTGGAAAAAATCAACCTTTGAGATAAAGCAGACGAGTGAGTCCTCAAGTGCGGATGCTGACACTGAATGATCGTTACCACTGAGCAAAGCTTTTAAACCAACAAATTCTCCGGGCAGAACAACACGGGTAATATGTTCTTTTCCTTCCTGCGTGTTCTTGAATACTTTTACCTTTCCTTCACGGATACAAAAAACACCCAATGAATTATGTCCTTCCTCATAAATAAGTTGACCTTTTTTATAAAAAAGCGTATTCTTCTGCTCATTAAGATACTGAAGATCAGCATTGTCAAGAGCGTGAAAATAACTCAGGAACCCTGATTTACACTCCTCACAGAGAATATTCCTGATTTTTTTCATTTATTTGTGTGTTTCCTTTCATAATTCCGGATTAAATTTACAATTATTATTACAAATGAATTAAAATATCTAATTTTATTCATATTTCTCATTTTTTCTCGAACACTCTGTAAAATATGGATAAAGCTTGTCATATTATAGTTACAGGCCTTGTGCAGGGGGTTGGATTTCGTCCATTCGTCTACCGGATTGCATTGAGATGCAACTTGTCTGGATGGGTCAGAAATACAAATGAGAATGTCGAGATATTTGTTCAGGGTCCACAATATTTGATAGAAGATTTCATTAATGAACTGAATTCTGACCCACCAGCAGCATCTCATATTCATAATATTATTACTTCCTATACAGAACCAATTGAACTTCAAGGATTCCAGATTAGAAGAAGTGAAAATACATCTGAAAGAATCACAGAGATCAGTCCGGACATTGCTGTTTGTGATGATTGTCTTGAAGATATGCGCGTTCAACATAATCGTGTGAGCTATCCTTTCGTCAATTGCACTAATTGTGGACCGAGATTCACTATTATCAGCGATCTTCCTTATGATCGGCAGAATACCAGTATGAAGGTATTTCCAATGTGTAACTCCTGTAGAAAGGAGTATGAGGATGTAAATGATCGTCGTTTTCATGCGCAACCTGTTGCATGTTCGGTCTGCGGTCCGCAATATACACTCTATCAGGGAAGTACCCGGATTGCAGAAATTGAGTTAATTGTTGCTTCAGTTGCAGACTTTATTGAGAAGGGAGGAATCTTAGCTGTGAAAGGATTGGGAGGATATCACCTGGCTTGCGATGCGACGAATGAAGCAGTCATTAACAGATTGAGATTGATGAAAAATCGTGAAGGCAAACCACTTGCAGTAATGTTTCGAAACATTGAGACAATTAAGAAATACGCGGAAATCAATATTTTAGAAGAAAATAGCCTTCTTTCACAAAGAAGACCTATTGTGCTTTTACGGTCTTGGGGTGAAATCCAGCTCGCCCAAAGTGTAAGTGTTGGTTTGAATACCATCGGTGCAATGTTGCCTTATCTTCCTTTCCATCATCTTCTTTTCTCTAAATTAAATATTCCTGCCATTGTTCTGACCAGTGGAAACATTTCTGATGAGCCTATTATTATTGATGATAGAGAGGCAATAGATACCTTCCTCCCAAAAACAGGCGCCATCCTGGTGCACAATCGGGAAATAGTAAATAGGGCAGATGATTCAGTCGTGAAGATTATCAATGATTCTGAGAGAGTATTCAGAAGATCACGAGGATATGCACCTTCACCAATAATATTAAATATCGATTCTAGTAATATTCTTGCCACTGGGGCTGAATTGGTCAATACCTTCTGTATTGGCAATGGCAGGCAGGCAATTATAAGCCAATATATTGGAGATCTGCAGAATGCAGAAACAACCTCATTTTATTTGGAGACATTGAATAAGTTTCAGCATCTATTCAGAATGAAGCCTGAGGTCATTGCGACAGATCTTCATCCTGATTATTTTGTAACGAGGTTTGCTGAAACCATTGCAAATTCAGGAACCCTGATAAAAATCCAACATCATCATGCTCACATTGTATCTTGCATGGCAGAACACCATCTCGATGAACCTATACTGGGTGTGGCCATGGATGGAACTGGATTTGGAACCGATGGAAATACATGGGGTGCCGAATTCTTATATTGTGATCTGGCTGCTTTTACAAGGGAAACACATTTTGATTACCTTCCTTTGCCCGGTGGTGATAAAGGAATTGATGAACCATGGAGAATGGCAGTCTCATATCTCTACAGAATTTTCGGAGAAGAAGTGGTAAATCTTAATATTCCTTTTATTGACAAAATTGGGAAAGATAAAATTGATATAATCATGAATATGATTAGGTCTGGTACTAATTGTCCATTGGTTTCCAGCGCCGGTAGGTTGTTTGATGCTGTCTCAGCATTACTCTGCCTTTGCCATTATTCTACATTTTCATCGGAAGCTCCAATACGCCTTGAATCAATAATTGAATTAGGTTGTTCTGATCTTTATCCCTTTACCCTTATTGAGACTGTTAATTTCGATTCGACTTTCACCGGTATATTGGCTGATATCAATAAAAATATCAAAAATGAAGTTATTTCTGCAAAGTTTCATAATACCATAATTGCAGTGATCTATGAGGTAATTATTAAGATGCAGCAGCGTCATCCTTGTAACAAAGTAGTATTATCCGGAGGAACATTCCAAAATAAATACCTCCTTGAAGGTACAGAAATGATGCTGAGAAGGAAAGGTTTCGAAGTCTTCTCACATCATCTCATTCCGACAAATGATGGAGGGATCTCTCTCGGACAACTTACAATTGCAGCGAAACGAAGAGAATTAGGCCTGTTGACCTAGCGCATGTCATTGATTTCAACTCCCGGAAATTTTGATTTGTCAAACGTGAAGTCAGATGCCGGTAACGGAATGTCTGTCTGATATTTAGTGATTTTATAGGTGAATGTATTACCGCTTTTATCAAAAAGCATGAAGCTTCTTACCTCTTTTTTAACCTTGTCTACGACAAGAATTGCTTTTGTAAAATTCTTGATAACGTTTGGGATTAGTTCAATGGTCACTTTATCTGCATCCTTTGAGGGCTTGTCTTTCAGTATCCTGGATTTATAATTTGCATTATATGAGCTCAATAGCTTTGAAGGTGTCAATGCATCATCTTTCGAATCAAGATCATTGATCTGAACTTCATTGGATTCCTTCATGTAAGTCCATATCAATTTACCATCACAGATTACTTCCTGACCAGAAGCCTTTAGTCTGTATTTATCTCCTGAAAGTGTTAGTGTGCCTGTTTTTTCTTCATTAATCTTTGCCTGTTTATTTTCCATCGTGTAGGAAAAATCAGCACGGATCGTTTTGTATGATTTCGTCTTCGCACTTACCTCATCAAGCAATGCGATTGCTTTAGTGTCCTTTGTCTGACTGAATATAGGAAAGACTAGAATAAACATTAATATTGATAATAAAATTTTCATATTTAACACATTATAAAGGTTTGTAATTCTAAAATTATGTTTTGATTAAATCGCTCCGATATCTTTCAGGTGGATCTCAAGTTGAGTCAAATCCTTGTATCGGACATCACGTGCTTTGCTTCCTTCAAATGGACCTACAATTCCTGCAGATTCTAGCTGATCGATAATTCTTCCTGCACGATTGTAACCTAGTTTGAGTTTCCGCTGAATAAGCGAAGTCGATCCTTGTTGATTCTGGACAATAAGGCGTGCTGCATTAGCAAACAATTCATCCCTTGAATCAGGATCAGACTCCTTTATATTTTCTGTTTCTTCTTCATTGAATTCAGGCAAATGGAATGCATCCGGAAATCCTCTCTGACTCCCTATGTACTCCGTTAGTTGCTCAATCTCCGGCGTGTCAACAAATGCACATTGTAACCTTATTAGGTCGCTTCCTGTTGACAGCAGCATATCTCCTCGTCCAACTAATTGATCAGCACCCCCTGTGTCAAGAATCGTCCGGGAGTCGATCTTTGAGATAACCCTGAAAGCAATACGGGCAGGAAAATTAGCTTTAATCGTACCGGTTATAATGTTGACAGATGGGCGTTGGGTAGCAATAATTAGGTGAATTCCAACTGCCCTGGCTAACTGTGCAAGTCTCGTAAGTGGCGTTTCAATTTCTCTTCCTGCAGTCATGATCAGGTCAGCAAACTCATCAACAACAAGAATCAGGTAAGGTAGGAACCGATGTCCATGTTCGGGATTCAGTTTCCGCGTGATAAATTTTTCATTGTATTCCTTAATATTCCTAACCTGGGCATTCTGCAATAGATCATAGCGGTTATCCATCTCGATGTTGAGGGAATTTAGAGTCCGGATAACCTTTTTTGTATCGGTAATGATTGCTTCCTCTGAATCTGGAAGCTTTGCCAGAAAATGCCGCTCAATCTTTGAAAATAATGACAATTCCACTTTCTTTGGATCAACCATCACAAATTTGATTTGTGATGGGTGCTTTTTATAAATAAGGGAAGTGATGATGGTATTTAATCCCACAGATTTTCCTTGACCAGTAGCTCCAGCCATCAGTATGTGAGGCATCTTTGCCAGGTCAACAACAAAGGTCTCATTTGAGATGGTTTTTCCCAAAACGATAGGTAATTCATATGTCGATTGTGTGAATCGGGGTGAAACCAGCAATGACTTCATTGAAACTGTTTCTGGATTTTTATTGGGTACTTCAATCCCGATAGTCCCTTTCCCGGGTATTGGCGCAATGATACGGATACCCAACGCGGCAAGGCTCAATGCAATATCATCTTCCAGATTTTTGATCTTCGAAATCCGCACCCCTGCCTCAGGAACAATTTCATACAGGGTAACGGCCGGACCAACCGTTGCCTTGATCTTGTCAATCTTTATCGAGTAGTTGTTCAACGTTTGCACAATCCGGTTTTTATTGGCTTCGAGCTCCTCTTTGTTAATATTAATCTCTTCACCGCCATAATCCTTAAGCAAGCCAAGGTGTGGGAATTTATAGTTCGGAAGGTCCAAAGTAGGATCATATTTAGTATCAAGCCCAAGGTGAACTTTCCCATTTGAATCAGACGTTTCTGTAACAATTTCTTCTATAGGTTTTTCTATCTGAAGTTCAATGTTGCTTGATTCGTCCTTGTTATCTGCAATAGAAGTAGTTTCCTCTTCCACCTGTAAGTCAGTCGGCTCTTGATTCTCGGCGTCATTCCCTGGTTCCTGAAAAAATACATTCCCTTCTGATTCTCCTGTTGATTCAGGTTCTGTCATCTGGGTTGCAACTTGCTCATCCGGTATGATCTCCCCATTTATATCAGGTAAAGGAATTTCTTTTACTTCCTTTTTCTTAAACCACCGGAACGGGATATTGAAAGAAATGATAAAGAAACTCAAAAAGAGAAAGATCACGAGTAATATCATTCCTGAATATCCAAGAAAATCCTGTAAGAACTTATTGGTCTCTAACCCATAAACACCAAAAAGAAGGTCGCTTTCTGGAAAAATTACACTGAGACAAACCGGTGTCCATACAATTCCAAAGAATGAATATTTAAGGGTTTTACTAATGGGGAAGATTTTAATCTTAAAAAGAAATTTCATCCCGGAAATAAACAGGATCAGGACGAAAAAGAATGAAGCTACTCCAACCCACTGTGAAATGAAGAGATAAGCAGAAAGCGCACCAATTTTTCCTACCCAGTTTTCAGGTGTCTTACTCTCGAGGAAATGATTTAGTGAGAAATTGGAGAATACCTTGTTTGAAAAATCAAAATCTGCCTTCCACGTCTGCACATAAGAAATGAAGGCAAGAAATAGAAATATGGCAAAAAAA
>Ga0224559_1001660_pt1 | contig 12053 bp, 12 predicted proteins | sample 714S33034metaG_FD_180676 | JGI IMG/M metagenome (GOLD analysis project Ga0224559, IMG submission 180676) | Peat soil microbial communities from Stordalen Mire, Sweden - 717 S3 30-34 | ecosystem: Environmental > Terrestrial > Soil > Wetlands > Peat | place: Sweden: Norrbotten County, Stordalen... | reverse complement strand
CTTCGGGCAATATGCACCATTGCTATTCCGGTCTTCCGCAGCACCGCATTCCACTATGCCACGTTCGGTGATCGGCGTGTTTCTTCGGCGCGATTTGCGGCACAGGGCCGATTACTGCGCTAACCTTGCATTCGAGAGGAACTGGCTACGCCAGCCCAATTTAACGTTATAACACCACTGAATCGTTTTGCGATTTGGCTTATCCAAGACATGTTTTTTATCGCCAAGGGATGATGTTTATCGATTGGCTAAAACATTGCGATGAGGGGAAATTCAAAATAATTTTATTGTCTATCCAAGATGGTATCTCTTTCCGCGATGCGTTTAGTAGCGCCTTCGGCGGGAACGTGCAGACCTTGCAAAGAGAATTTATTCAATCATTTAAACTCGAATCAATGAGAGTGCTACCTGACCTCCTTACACTCGAGTGGGACAGAAGAAATCTATCACTCAATTCAACGACAGCCGCAACATTATTTTAGGAAATTCAAAATGAATGTATTTCAGAATCAGAGAAAAATACCGGCATCATCAAAAGAAATATTTAAGGTCTTTGAAGACCCGACACTATTGGCTAAATGGTGGGGGCCAAATGGCTTTATATGTTCATTTGATCTCTTTGAGTTCAAGCCTCAAGGTAAATGGTCATTTACTATGCATGGTCCCGATGGAACTAACTACCCAAATGAAATTGTATTTAAAGAAATTGCTGCCCCTAATAAGGTTGTGCTACGTCATTCAGTAGAACCCTATTTCACTTTGACAGTAACGATTGAAGATGTTGAGGGCGGTGCAGTCATAAACTGGCATCAAGATTTTGATAACGAAGAGATAGCCAGAAATATTGCTCCTATTGTTAAACCAGCCAATGAACAGATTCTGGAAAAACTCCAAGCGTTGGTTGCAAGCAGCTAAGATAATATTGGAGAGTTGCCTATCCTAATAGCACATGCATGTGCCATGCGTAGTTACTTGCTTTCCAGCAATCCCTTAATCCAAGCTTGCTGACAGACGCGTTTGCGTTTTTGTTCCATCAGTTTGCGAATATGCGGCTTGGCCTGTTCCAGCGTCAATGCGTCCTCTCCGGTAATAACATCGCAACGCAGAATGTGAAAACCAAGTTCAGACTCCAGAATGCTGCTTAGCTCTCCTGCTTGCAATTCGAATAAGGCTTTATCCAATTCCGGGAAAAGCTTGCCGCGCGGCAAGTCGCCAAGTTTTCCACCATCCAGCGCTGTCGGGCATTCGGAATGTTTGAGCGCCTGTTCTTCAAAACGCTTGGGGTCTTTTGCCAGGCGTGTTGCGATTGCCGCGATGCGCTTGCCAGCTTCAACACGGGTATTTTCGGCAATCGTTTCGTTGATGGTGATTAGTATATGGCGAGCCAGGCGCGTTTCAGGCCGACGGAATTGTTCAGGGTGATATTGGTAATACAGCTCGACATCCATGTCACTTATTTTGGCGGCCTGCGTGCCAACTTTTTCCAGTATAGCTTCAACCAATAATTCACGTTCCAGCGCGCTGGCAAAACTTGCCTCGTCCAAGCCGTTGCTTGATAGATCACCGACAAACTCTTCCTCGCTCGGATAGCGTCCGCGTATTTCTTGCATGGCAATTTCTACCGTGGAAGGAGGTACCATCGCATCGCGCGCTTCAGGTGCGATCAGCACTCGCGCTTCGAGTTTGTGTTGTTGCACTGCCATATTCTGCACACGCTCGAATTCGTCCGGCTGCAACGCAGCAGGAGCTTTGCTGTAAAGTTTTTGCGCAGCCTTGAGGGCAAGGTAGGCCACGCCGGACTCAATGACTTGCGGCATTACTTTTCTCCTCATCGTTGTAAACACGGGTTGCCTCCAAAGAAGCCTCGGGCACTTGCAAAACCTGATCGTGAAAAATCACGTGATATTGCACGCCGTTATTTTCATCGCGGAACACTTTCAAAATCTCGCCTTCCATTCCCGGCGACACCCGCACTTCGCCGCGCACCGTTAACGTAACCTTGCTGCGTACTTTTTCACGGCTTTCGAATTTGCTGGGCACCCACGGATCGTGGATGCTGATGAGCTCTTCCTCGCGAAAGCCGACGATCTTGTTTTGCTCAAGAATATTTACGGTATAAATTAATTGATCCTGTAAAAAAGTCCCCACATTCATGACAAAGCCGGTTGAGCCGCGACGAATAAGTAGCGTGCCAATATCTACACCCGGATAAGTACCGTCGTTGCGCACGTTTCTAATGATGCGCACTTCATCCCCGAATTCGTATTTAGGCAGCATGATGAATTCCTTTGATAGCCATATAAAGTTTCGTACTCGCTACTCCGCTTTATTTACCGTAATCGAGGTCAACGGCACGAAATGAGTTTTGGGTTCGTGCATGTGGAATACCTTGAACACTTTTTCGGTCAGCGCATCCGATTTCACAAAATCCTGATAGGCCTGTTGCAGCAATTTTGCATGCACAGCACGGCTGGCATTCTCATCCGCAGGCAAGGTCTCTTTGGAGAGATAATTGTGGAAGCGCTGCAAAATATGCAGCCGATTCACATGCACTACCGACCGTTCATATTCAATACCGAAATAGTCCAGAAAATCTTCGGCAGAAACCAAGTCCTCCATTGCTTCATCCAGTGTCAGTTCGTCCATTTTGGATTCCTCTCCGCATTTGTTTCGTTAATCATCGATTGGTGCAGTACATCCAACAAGGCTTTGCCACCGATGCGATCATGGCTATCCAGTTCAACCAGTTTTTCCAGCATTGCTTTCCCGAGCGAGAATTCACCCTGGCGCAGGTATAAATACCCAGTCGCTTTCAGCAGCATGAGGTAGAAGCGCACCAAACCCATCGAGCGTATTATTCCCGCGCCGATATTGGCTTCCCGCAGATTGCGCCAAGTGTCTGGAAATTCGAGCCTGCGTCCTACCACTGCCAGAGTACTTTCCGCCACCAGCAACGCATCTTCAAGGCGATGCTGGTAGAAATAGTAACGATACAATGCGACCAGTACCATTAGATGTTGCGGCGCAATAAAATTGGCGCGCAACAACATCAACTCGGCATCTTCATTGCCATAGTTTGCCGCTGCCATTGCAATCAGGTGTTCGACTTCCGCACTAATCGGTTCGTCGAAGTACAACTCGGCTTGTTCAAAATCGAGCAGGTCCATACTACGCTTTCTTGATGACTCGTGCTATTTCAGTTCCGCACAAATCATCTGCATCACATGTGCGACATTGACCGTTCACCGGTTTGCCCTGTTTGCGCAATTGTCCTTCCAATACCTCAATTCGTTCCATCAAACAGGCAATTGCGCGCCCTACCGGATCGGGAATCAAATGATGATCAAGGTTGATGCCGTAAATATTGTCGGCATTCGCATCTTCGGTTCGCAACACTATCTTGGCCGGGATACCGACGACGGTACGATCCGCCGGCACATCTTTCACCACGACCGAGTTTGCGCCAACGCGGACATTTTTGCCCAAGGTAATTGCGCCCAGTATTTTTGCGCCCGCACCAACAACCACACCGTCACTCAGTGTCGGATGGCGCTTGCCTTTGTTCCATGTCGTGCCACCGAGGGTTACGCCGTGATAGAGCGTGACATCGTCACCAATTTCTGCTGTTTCACCGATCACGACACCGGCGCCGTGATCGATGAAGAAGCGCCGACCGATGCGTGCCCCCGGATGAATGTCGATGTTGGTCATGAAACGGGCAAACCAGGAAAGCAAACGCGCCAAATAACGCAGACCAAATTTCCACAGCCGATGTGCAACACGTTGCATCAATATGGCATGCACTCCCGGATAGGTCGTCAGCACTTCAAAACGTGAACGCGCCGCCGGGTCGCGCTGAAACACACAACTCACGTCTTCACGCAGCAGGGTGAACAACCCCAACTTTTTCGGGCTCTGAACTCGCCCCTCACCAGACCCTTCGGGCCACTCTCTCCCGCTTGCGGGAGAAGGTTTGGACGTCACGTTTTCGGATGACAGAACGGTGTCCATAAATTCACCTAGTGCGCAGCACTGGGCAGTGTGCGCCCGATATAGCGTTGGTAGAGGAAAAGCAATTCCTGATCTGCCGGAGAACGCTTGGCGCGTTCAGTGAATGTGCGAATATCGGGAAGCAATGCCCGTGCTTCAGCCTGGCTCAGTGTCAGCCCCATGGTTGCGTAAGCGGCGATAATGCCGTGTGCGCCGGAATGTTTTCCCACGACTAGCTTGTGATGGCGCCCCACTTCAACGGGATCGAAGCCCTGATAGGTGTCCGGATCTTTAAGCAGGCCATCAACATGAATACCCGCCTCGTGTGTAAACACGCCTTCGCCCACCAAACTTTTTTGCCAGGGCACAGGACGGCCGGATGCTGAGGCGACCAATTGTGATAACGAGGGGAAATGCGCAAGGTCGACGCCGGTATCCATGTTGTAAAGCTTTTTTAGCCCCATGGCGACTTCTTCCAGCGGCGCATTACCTGCGCGCTCACCCAGACCATTTACAGTTGTGTTTATATGCGTGGCACCGGCTACGGCAGCCGCAAGACTGTTCGCCGTGGCAAGACCAAGATCGTCATGCGCGTGCATTTCGATTTCCAGGTCTGTGACTTTGCGAAGATCAGAAATTGCTTTGTGTACGCCAAAAGGTTCCATCACGCCGAGGGTATCGGCATAGCGAATACGGCGTGCTCCGCATCTTTGCGCTGCTTCGACTACACGCAGCATGAATTCCGGATCGGCGCGCGAAGCGTCTTCGCAACCTACGATTACGTCCAAGCCGTAATCATGCGCGCGCATTACCACGTCGTAAATGGTTTCGATTACCCACTCGCGGTCGCGCTTTAGTTTCTTGGCAAGATGAATATCCGAAACAGGAATAGATAAGTCAACCATGTCCACATCAAGTTGCTCGCATAAGGCGAGGTCGGCATGACACATGCGACTCCACGCGATAAGTTTCGCGTTCAATCCAAGTGCTGCTACTGCGTTAATACTTTCACATTCTTCATGCCCCATGGCAGGAATACCAACTTCCAATTCCGGCACGCCCAAAGCATCGAGTTGGCGAGCAATATCCAACTTTTCTTCCAATGTAAACGCCACACCTGCGGTCTGTTCGCCGTCGCGCAGGGTAGTGTCGTCTATGATGATCGAGCGGGACATGATGATGACCTTATGCGTAAGTCGGCGCGAACGCTTTTTCCGGTTCAGCCGACGGTCCGTCACCATCCCAATAAGGTGAAAGCTTGCGCAGTTGCGCGATGATCTCCGGCACAACTTGAATCACGCGGTCCACTTCGTCTTCGGTGCTGTAGCGCGACAGTGAAAAACGCACTGTGCCATGTGCGGCAGTGTAGGGTATGCCCATTGCGCGCATGACATGTGAAGGTTCCAGTGAACCGGAAGTACATGCCGAACCAGAGCTTGCCGCAATGCCAAATTTATTCAGCAGCAACAAGATTGCTTCTCCTTCAATGAACTCAAATGCAATGTTGCTGGTATTCGGTAGACGGTTGTCCGGGTTGCCGGTAACAAAAGAGCGCGGCACTTTGGCGAGAATGGCTGTTTCCAGTTTATCGCGCAAACGGGCGACTTCTGTGTTCTCGTATGCCATGGCTTCAATCGCCATCTCGGCAGCTTTACCCAAACCCACAATAGAAGTTGTATTTTCAGTACCGGCACGGCGACCGCGTTCTTGATGGCCCCCACGCAACAAAGGACGGAAGCGTGTGCCGCGCTTCAGGTACAACACGCCGATGCCTTTGGGAGCATGCAATTTGTGGCCGGACACGGAGAGCATATCGATCTTTGTATCTTTCAAATTCAAAGGAACTTTGCCCACGGCTTGAACTGCATCAGTGTGAAACATTGCACCTGCCGCATTCGCCAACTCGGCCATTTCGACTACCGGGAAAAATGTACCCGTTTCGTTGTTTGCCCACATCACCGATACAACAGCAACTTTGTCGGTAAGTAATTTTTTGTACTCTTCCAAATCGAGACGACCTTTGCCGTCGACTTTGAGCAGATGCACCTTGTAGCCATCTTTTTCCAAATGCGTACACAGCGTCAGAATGGCCGGATGTTCAACGGTGGTAGTGATAATCTCCTTGCGCTCCGGCTGAGCCTTTAACGCCGAAATAATCGCAGTTGAATCCGATTCGGTTCCGCACGAAGTGAAGATAATCTCTGAGTCGTGTTCCGCTCCGAGCAATTCTTGCACTTGCATACGCGCCTTTTTAATCGCCAGCCCGACCTTGTTGCCGAAACTGTGCATTGAAGACGGATTTCCGAACTGCTCGGTGAAATAGGGCAGCATAGCTTCAACCACGGCAGGATCTACCCGCGTCGTTGCGTTGTTGTCAAAATAGATGCCAGTCATGATTACTCCTTTATTTTTGGACGTAGGGTGGGCACGACTTTGTTCCCACCAGACTCTTCCGCGTGGGCACAAAGTCGTGCCCACGCTACATATTCAGTTAACCCTTCATGGCCCGTGTCAGCGAACTCACTTTTGTCGGCACGATCTTGATGAATTCTTTCAACTCTTCCATGAGTTTTTGTTGAATACCTTGCAGTGTCAGCGCTTCCATCTGGCAACCGGCACAGGCGCCTGTCATGTTGACGTAAATGGTTTTACCGTCGACATCTACAAGTTCAATGTCACCGCCATCACGCTTCAACTGCGGGCGTACAGACTCCAGCACAGCTTCGATCTTACGAATGCGTTGCAAATTAGTCATTCCGGCAGGTGCAATTGCTTCTTTGGGTTGAGCACCGGGTTTGAAACTGTCGCCGCGCTCGGTCATTACTTTAACCAATATCTCTTCGATGCCCTCATGGCAGGATGAACAACCGCCACCGGCTTTGGTGTAGTTGGTCACGTCTTGCACTGATGTGAGGTTGTTGGCGCGAATTGTTTCTTCGATCAATACTGCGTCGACTGCAAAACATTTGCACACCAGCGCACCTTCTTCGTGATCGTCACTCCACACTTCGCCACGATAGTTGGCTACTGCTGCCTGTAACGCTTCACGCCCCATCACTGAGCAGTGCATCTTTTCCGGGGGCAGACCGTCGAGATAGTCGGCTATGTCTTGGTTGCTTACTTTGAGCGCTTCATCCAGTGTTTTACCTTTGATCATTTCGGTCAACGCTGAGGAAGATGCAATCGCAGAGCCGCAGCCAAAAGTCTGGAAATGCGCATCAAGTATTACGTCGGTTGCTGGCTCTACTTTAAGCATCAGGCGCAACGCATCACCGCAGCTCAGCGAACCAACATCACCTACTCCGTTAGCCCCTTCCAGAACACCCGAGTTGCGGGGTTGAAAAAAATGTTCTTTAACTTTGTCTGAGTAGTCCCACATGGCAAGCTCCTTATGCTGAGAATGATGAACCGCATGCGCAACTGGAACTCGCATTCGGATTTTCGAATTTGAAACCGCTGCCATTTAGGCTATCAACGAAGTCAACAGTCACGCCTTCAAGCAGTGGAGCGGATAAGGGATCAACAAGTAATGTCACCGCACCGAATTCCAGTACTGTGTCATCTTCACTTTTGGCTTCCTCCAAAGACATTCCGTACTGGAAGCCTGAACAACCGCCACCGGATATGGCGATGCGCAGTCCAGCCACAGGAGTGGACGATCCTTTGATAAACTTATCTACGGCAGAGATTGCATTGGGTGTCAGGGTAATCATGGTTCTCTCCTATCAGTGGTTTGTACCTGATAGTTTGCAAGCCACGTGCCAGCCTTGTTGATTAATTCAATCTATTGTTTATTTGAATAAATATTTTGCTTTCACGCTCTACCCCCATGTATGGAACAAGACGGGGATGGGGTGATGTAAGGTTTGCGACAAGCTGATTTTAGATATATTCCAAATAAAAAGGGCTAGCGTAATTTCACTCTAGCCCTTATTTATAGGCGTTGCTTTCCAAGTAATTTATATCTTGAAACGGTTTACCGTGGTGGTCATATCATCTGCCAATTGCGCTAGCTGGCCTGCTTGGCCTGCTGTTTGCTCGGCTGCACGGCTGTTCTCTCCTGTCAACTGGGCCACTTTTTCGATATGGGCTGCAATTTCGTTGCTGGCCGTAGTTTGCTCTTCCACTGCTGTTGATATGTCGGTTACAGTCCTGAGCACTTGACCGGACTCCAGTTTGATTTGATTAATAGCATCACCAGCTTGCTGTGCTAATGCAACTCCACCATCAACTTGTACTACTGTTGCGTTCATACCAGCCACTGCCGCAAGTGAGGCCTGCTGTATAGTCTCTATCATTTGCGTCACTTCTTGCGTCGATTGTGTTGTGCGTTCCGCCAGTTTGCGAACCTCATCCGCGACCACAGCAAAACCCCGCCCCTGTTCGCCTGCACGAGCAGCTTCGATGGCTGCATTTAACGCCAACAGATTGGTCTGGTCGGCAATTTCCTTAATAACCTTCACGATGGAGGATATCTTGGTCGATTGCTCCCCAAGCTTTTCGATGGAAATGGAAGTTTGTCTTACTGTGTCGGCAATCTTTCTCATCTCTTCCGCAGCGTGCAGAATAATTTCGCCACCACGTTCAGATAACTCTCCGGAACTTTTGGAGATTCTCAATGCCTCGCGCGCACCATCAGAAACGTGAGCGATGCTTACCGTGACTTGATCTACTGTTTCAGCCATCGCGGATGTCGCGGTACTTTGGATAACAGAGCCGGATGCAACTTGCGATGAAGATGCCGACAAGGAGTGCGACGATTCTGCCACTCTTTCAATTCCGTCGTGCATTTGTCGAAATGCGGTTTGCAAACTGCTCATCAATTCATTAAAAGAACGTGCGGTTTGCCCTATTTCGTCATTGCTATTAACAGAAACCCGGCGTGTAAAGTCCCCGGTAGCACTAATTTCAACGATAGCTGTTTTCATCCTGCCTGCCGGATCGGAAACAAATTTTTGCAATATATAATTAATTAATAGCCAAAGAGCCACCTGCACTCCGATAATTACCAGGATCGAAATCCATATCAAGTGCCTCAATTCTTCGTTGTTCGCTGTTATATCAAGATCGATTACTGATGCGCCGTTATGGTATCCCTCTGGAACATTGTGGCACATCAAACAATTTGTCCCTCTAAAATCTTTGCTTTCGGTGTAGGGAACAATGCCATGCAGTATATCGCCTTGCTGCTGGAATAATGTTTTACCGTCCTCAAGTGATCGAAGCTCCTCTGCACCGACTGGCTGTTCTTCCGGCAATCCTTGTCCGAATTGTGATTGCACTAATTTATTTCGAATAATTCGCAGAGATTTAATATCTTCGCCGGAACCCATCTTTTTAATAAATAGCTTCCGCTGATCAACATCGCTAATAATGCCATTTAACATCAGCATATTCGCGCCATTAATTACGCCGTCAGCCAATGCCAGAATCTTGCCTTGTTCTCCGCGCTCAATCGCATTTCTTTCGATGCTGTAAAATGCCATCGCTGCTGCAATGCTGACTCCCAATAAAAGTAACTGGACAGTTAACTGAACTTTAAGAGCAATACTTGAATTAATTTTATTTTGCATTGCGTGTCCCCACAGTTATGGATCGGCTAACCTAACTTCGCCTAGCCCGTAATTCTTATTGCAGCTTCATGAGTCCTTAACCTTCGTTTCGTGTAACCCTATACTCCAGTCCGCACTTTACTGTAACACCAATATTTAGGTTGGTTGCGGAAAGAAGAAACTAAAAAGCCAGTCAATTCACTTTTTCAAGTGACTCGACTGGCTTTATTTTGTTATGAGCACTGCCGAACTACCATGACGTAGTTCCCCTGGGACTTTCTACGCCGAAACTCGTGTTTTATGCACGAGAAGCTCTTTTGCGCTCGTTCTGGTTACGGCCACCGCTGCTGCGGTTTACCCCTCGCTCACGCTCTGGTTAGCCTACGCCGAAACTCTCGTCTTATGAACGAGAGGCTCTTTTGCGCTCGTTTTCTGTGAGGTAGCGCTTACGCACACGAATAGACAATGGAGTAATTTCTACCAGCTCATCATCGTCAATAAATTCAACCGCACCTTCAAGTGTAAGCTTGATTGGTGTTGTCAAACGTACCGCTTCATCTGTACCGGAGGCACGCACGTTGGTTAATTGTTTGCCTTTAATCGGGTTTACCACCAAGTCGTTATCGCGGCTGTGGATGCCGATGATCATACCTTCGTATACTTTGTCGCCAGGAGCAACAATCATGCGACCACGGTCTTCCAATTTCCACAAAGCATAGGCCACTGCTTCACCGGCATCCTGAGAAATTAGCACACCGTTATGGCGCCCCGGCATGTCCGGTTTGATTGGGCCGTAGTCATCAAATACATGGGAGATTAAACCCGAACCGCGTGTCATGGTTAAGAACTCACCCTGAAAACCAATCAATGCACGAGCGGGAATACGGTATTCCAAGCGTACACGTCCCTTGCTGTCCGACTGCATATCCTGCAAATCACCACGACGGCGACCCAACTCTTCCATAACTGCACCTTGGTGTGTATCTTCAACATCCACGGTAAGCATTTCGTAAGGCTCACTCTTTTCGCCGTTAATTTCGCGATAGACCACGCGCGGCTTTGATACTGCCAATTCAAAACCTTCTCGGCGCATCGTTTCAAGCAAAATAGTCAGATGCAATTCGCCTCGACCCGATACCAGAAGTGAATCTGCATCTTCCGTATCTTCAACACGCAACGCTACGTTAACCAAAAGTTCTTTATTCAAACGATCACGAATCTGGCGGCTTGTAATCAGCTTTCCTTCTTGCCCAACCAGCGGAGATGTATTCACCTGGAAGTTCATTGCCAATGTTGGCTCATCTACCTTTGGCATAGGCAAGCCTTGTGGCTGGTTCACATCAGACAGCGTAACGCCGATACCAATTTCTTCAATGCCGTTGATCAGCACGATATCGCCGACTGAAGCTTCTTCCAGCAACACTCGATCAACGCCTCGGAAACCTAAAACTTGATTGATGCGGCCCTTCTTCATTGGCTTGTCGCCAGCCATTACCATCACTTCTTGACCCGGTTTAATACGACCTTGCGTCACGCGGCCTACACCGATACGACCTACAAAACTTGAATAATCCAATGCGGCAATTTGCAATTGCAACGGCGCATCACTGTCTCCGACTGGCTCATGCACGTGCTTCAGCACGGTATCAAACAGCGGACGCATATCCTTGCTTGGCTTGGACAAATCCAGTGTTGCATATCCATTTAATGCGGATGCATAAACTACCGGGAAGTCCAATTGTTCATCGGTTGCACCGAGCTTGTCGAACAAATCAAAAGTGTGATCCACCACCCAATCAGGACGCGCACCTGGGCGGTCAACTTTGTTGATAACGACAATAGGACGCAAACCAAGTGCAAGTGCTTTACGTGTAACGAAACGGGTTTGTGGCATCGGACCTTCTACGGCATCAACCAACAGCAGAACACCATCCACCATCGACAAAACGCGTTCTACTTCACCACCGAAGTCCGCGTGTCCCGGGGTGTCCACAATATTAATATGCACGCCTTCATATTCCACCGCGCAGTTCTTCGCCAGAATAGTAATACCGCGTTCTTTTTCCAGATCGTTGTTATCCATCACGCGCTCCGCAACATGCTGGTGCGAAGCGAAGGTTTGAGTCTGGGAAAGAAGCTTGTCCACCATGGTTGTTTTACCGTGGTCAACGTGGGCGATGATGGCGATGTTACGAATAGCGCGCGACATGATTTACTACCTGCATAGATTCAAAGGGCGCGCATTCTAACACATTGAACACTCTGATATTGTGAATCCGAAGTTACAGCGAATTTTTGTTAATATTATTTTCACCAAATGCGTACTTTATCGCACTGAGGGTCTATCTATTAGTTAACTAATTGCAGTAGCTGAAAGCAAAACGCCCCACCATATTCTGGCGGGGCGTTTTATTTATAAGGAGTCTGACGATGACCTACTTTCACATGCGAGGTGCACACTATCATTGGCGCGAAGTCGTTTCACTGTCCTGTTCGAGATGGGAAGGAGTG
>Ga0224559_1001658_pt1 | contig 12063 bp, 9 predicted proteins | sample 714S33034metaG_FD_180676 | JGI IMG/M metagenome (GOLD analysis project Ga0224559, IMG submission 180676) | Peat soil microbial communities from Stordalen Mire, Sweden - 717 S3 30-34 | ecosystem: Environmental > Terrestrial > Soil > Wetlands > Peat | place: Sweden: Norrbotten County, Stordalen... | reverse complement strand
CGCAATGCGCAGGTCTATTCCAACTCTCGCCGCGGCCCTGTTGCCGCTGCTCTTCGCCCTTCCGGCCACCACGCAAACGTCTAACAGCGCTGGCGGGCAAAATTCGGATCCACTGACTGCTCAGTATAGCCAGGCCATGCAAGCGAGGGACTGGTCTCGTGCCGTTACTACCGCCCAGCAACTGGTAGAGCAAAAGGCAACGTCTCTGAATCTGAAGTTGCTGGCCAATGCGCAGCTTTATTCCGGTTCGGCAGAGGATGCCCTGGCAACTTACAGCCGTGCCCTGGAAGCAGCGCAGCAGGAAAAACCAGCAAACGATCAGCCCATGGGCAACTGGAAAGACGGACTGTCGCAGATCTACATTGGCAAGGGCAATGCGCTGCTCAAGCTCAAACGCACCCCAGAGGCGATCGAGGCCTATAACCAGTCCGCCGTGTTAGCATCCAACGCCGGGTTGGCCTACTTCAACCTTTGCGCGATGCTCTACAACAACGGCAACACAAAGGATTCGGCGACCGCCTGCCGCAAGTGCGTGCAAGCGGACCCCACCAGGGCCAATGCCTGGTTCATCCTCGGCTCAGATCTCTTTGCCGATTTGCCTGTTACCGCACAGGGCAAGGTTCAAGCCTCCTCCGAGACGCGAGAGGCGCTGGAGAAGTATCTTGCTCTAGCCCCCGACGGCCCCCACGCCGCTGACGTGAAAGCCATGCTCCAGATGCTCAGCAAGTAGCAAATCGCTATCCACACTTATATGGGCCTTGAGAAACTGTGCCCTGTTCATCACGGTTTCATCGTGATGAGCGGGCGGGAGTGCCTCCTGCATCCGTCACACAATACTTCGGTTGCCCCACATCTCGCCTTTGAGATGTGGGAAACGAGGAGGCAGGTGGCCGCAGGGCTTTGCACATAATTCCGTTCCCCCGGCGCACAATCAATGAATGAACAATGTCCACAGAACGGGTACTAGTTGCCTGATCCCTGTTTTCTGATCCCTGCTTTACCCCACCCCCCACCCTATGAATATCCGTTTATAGCCCTAGTTTCGCTCGTAACAATATATGAATCAGTAGCGTACGCTTATTAAATTTGACGAATCAGCAGCGAAAATCACCCGATTTTGCCCCTTTTTTCGGTTATTTTGGGGCCAAAAGCACAGGAAATCGACCGATTTTTGCAGGGATTTGGCACATTTTGGAACTGCACAATCAGTACCAAACAGCACAAGCGCCGCCCGAAGGCGGCGCTTGTGCAAAACAGGTTCAGGAGTAGAGAACTTACAAAGCGGATTCGATCTCAAATCCCCAGGCTTCGAGAAGCGCCTCAGGGATGTATTTGGAATTTTTATTCCGGCGAGCCCACTCCCGCAGACGGGTTGACCGAATGTACTGGTCAGGGCTGAGCTTGAACTCCTTTACAATCTGCTCAAAGGAGGTCACTGTGGGCACAACCGGGCCAATGGGCTCCGGCTTGCCCCAATTCGGATTTCCACGACGCTTTGCCATTGATTTGAAGTCCTTAGAAAATGTGATTTGTCTTAACAACACTGGACCCTAAGTGAGAGGATATAGCCGGTCCAGACGAGGTATTACATTCTCATTTTACGGATTTTTTATTCAAAAATCAATAGCATATCTGCACAACTATCAGGGCATTTACGAACCATTATTGACCGTGGACAACTGCCTATCTGATTGTTGCAGTATGAATTAGCACTTGATGGCCGCTCATTTGGCGCGGTCAGCAAGCCCAATAAATATTCTTAAATCCTATGCACACCAAGAGTAGAATGAACCGCCTCTTACAGCAGCCGCCATCGCTTCTATGTCGTGTGCCAATACCCGATCCTGCTCCAACCTCGGAACTACCGCTCTTACCGCCTCGTGGGCGCGTTCCACCTCCCGGCTGGCCTTCAGCGGCCTGCGGAACTCCAGCCCCTGCGCTGCGCACATCAATTCGATGCCCACAATCCGCTCGGCATGCTCCACAATCTGGCGCAACTTGAGAGCCCCGGTCATGCCCATCGAGACATGGTCTTCCTTCCCTCCATCGGTGGGAATGCTGCTCGCTGAAGATGGATGCGCCAGCACCTGGCACTCGTTGATCAGCGCCGCCGCTACGATCTGCGCCATCATGTACCCCGATGACAGACCCGGATCAGGCGACAAAAACGCCGGCAACCCCTCATTGATGTCCATATTCAGCAGCCGGTCGATCCGCCGCTCGGTGATTCCGGCCAGATCAGTGAGCACAATGGCTGCGTAATCGAAGGCATATGCCAGCGGCGCCCCATGAAAATTTCCACCGGAGATAACCGCCCCGCTCACAGATTCTCCAAGCGAGTTCCTTGGAAAAACCAGCGGATTATCCGTGGCCGAACCGGATTCAATCTCCAGCACTCGCCGCACATGTTCCAGTGCATCCCTTACCGCCCCATGCACCTGTGGCATGCAACGCAAACAATAGGCATCCTGCACGCGCTTATCGTGCTCGCGATGCGACTCGCGAATCTGCGAGTCGGCAAGCAGCTCAACCAGGTGCTTCGCCGACCGTATCTGTCCTGCGTGGGGCCGGGCCTGGTGAATGCGTGGATCGAAAGCGGCCGGAGTGCCCATCAGCGCCTCCAGGCTCATCGCTCCTGCCAGGTCAGCCAACTGAGTAACGCGCACTGCCCGCGCAACGGCCAATCCTCCCACAGCGGTCATCGCCTGGGTGCCGTTCAGCAGCGCCAGTCCCTCCTTGGCCGCAAGAACAATCGGCTGCAACCCGGCCCGAGTCAGAGCCTCGCCGCCGGCCAAACGCTCACCCCGGTAAAACGCCTCCCCTTCTCCAATGGCAACCAGCGCCAGGTGCGCCAGAGGCGCCAGGTCGCCGCTAGCGCCTACCGAGCCCTTTTCCGGAATCACCGGATGTACGCCGGCATTGAGCATCGCCACCAGCAGCTCGACCAGCGCCGGCCGGCAGCCGCTGAATCCCTTGGCCAGCACATTGGCTCGCAGCAGCAGCATCGCCCGCGACTCGCCCTCGCTCAGCGGCTGGCCCACCCCGCCGGCATGGCTGCGCACCAGGTTGGTCTGCAACTGCGCCAGTTTACCTGCGGGAATCCGTACCTCCGATAGCTTGCCGAAGCCGGTGTTGACCCCGTAGACGGTCTCTCCTGCGGCAAGAATCTCCTCAATCAGTGCTCGGCTCTCAGCCACCCGTGCCAGAGCAGCGGGCGCAAGGCCCACCCGGCGTAGAGTCAGTGAAACAGCTTCAATATCGTCCAGTGTCAGTGGCTGGCCGTCAAGAATCAAAGCATCCATGATGCCGATAGTAGGCGGTCAAATTGCCTCGGTACAGTCGAAATACACATCAGAGATTGAATATGCTAATTAAAACCATTATGATGGCTGTCTATGACGATGGATTCCACGGCACTACTAGATTCCTACGGCCGAAAACTTCTCGACGAACTGCAAGCCAATGCACGCCTCAGTCTCGCCGAACTGGGCCGCCGCATCGGCCTCTCTCCTACCGCAGCCGCTGAACGTCTGAAGCAAATGGAAGAGATAGGCATTCTGCACGGATACACCGTTGAAATCGACCGCGAGGCGTTAGGCCTCGAGGTCATGGCCTTTATTCGTATGAGCTGCGGCGGCCAGCACTATCACCGCCTGATCGAATTTGTGCAAACCCTTGAAGAGGTGCGCGAGTGCCACCATCTGACTGGCGGCGACGATTTTCTGCTGAAGGTGACGACCATGAGTATGGCCTATCTTGAAGCGCTGATCGAGGCCCTGTTGCCCTATGGCAATCCGATCACCAGTCTGGTGCTCTCATCGCCTGTCGAGCGGCGCCGCTATGCCGTCACCGGCAAGCTTGCCACCGTCCAGAAGAAACCGCCCGCCTGGTGGCGATAACTTTCATTTCTCACTCCGGCTGCCTTCGTTGGCTCGTCCCGCCGCGACACGATAATCTGTATGTGAACCAGGAACGAATGACAATGAACGCTCTTCATATTCCCGATTCTTCCCGCCGCTGGGATTGCCTGAGCCTGGGCGAAGTCATGCTCCGCCTTGATCCCGGCGAAGGCCGCATTCACACTACGCGCCAGTTTCAGGTCTGGGAGGGCGGCGGCGAGTACAACGTAGCCCGCGGCCTTCGCCGCTGCTTCGGCTTGCGCACGGTAATCGCCACCGCTCTTGCCGACAATCCCGTTGGCCGCCTCATCGAAGACCTCATCCTGCAAGGCGGCGTCGATCCATCACTGCTCCGCTGGGTTCCCTACGATGGGGTAGGTCGCCAGGTTCGCAACGGCCTCAACTTCACCGAGCGCGGTTTCGGCGTGCGCGCTGCCGTCGGCTGTTCAGACCGCGGTCACACCGCCATCAGCCAGGTCAAATCAGGAGATTTTGATTGGTCCGTGATCTTCGGAAACCAGAACGGCACGAGGTGGTTCCACACTGGCGGCATCTTCGCTGCACTCTCTGCGTCCACTGCCGAAGTTGCCGCCGAAGCCATGGACGCTGCCCGGCGCAACGGTACCCCCGTCTCCTACGACCTCAACTACCGCGACTCCCTCTGGAAGTCGATTGGCGGCAAGGCCAAGGCTCAGGAGGTAAATCGCGAACTGGTCCGCAAGGTCGATATGCTGCTGGGCAACGAAGAAGACTTCTCCGCTATGCTCGGCGTAAAAATTAAAGGCGTCAGCGAAGACTTTGCCGAACTGCCAATCGCCGGCTACGAAGAGATGCTCCGCGAAGTGGCGGCCATCTATCCGGATCTGAAGCTCATTGCCAGCACTCTGCGCACTGCTCAAACGGCCAGTCGCAACGCATGGGGAGCTATTGCACTCTATGAAGACCAGATCGTTCACGTCCCGCAGCGCGATATCGACATTTGCGACCGCGTCGGCGGGGGAGATAGCTTTGCATCCGGTCTCATCTACGGCCTGCTTGCCGGCAAGCCGATTGACTGGGCTCTCCGCTGCGGCGTTGCTCACGGCGCGCTTGCCATGACCACCCCCGGCGACACTAGCATGGCCACGCTCGCCGAAGTAGAACGCATCATCAAAGGCGGTTCAGCGCGCATTGCACGCTAGCCCCGCATCGCATGAAAGAGAGTCTAATGACAGAAACTACAGCGCAAATTCTGGAACGCATCGGCCTGATTCCTGTCCTGCGCGCCCGCAATTCTATCCAGGCCCACGCAGTAGTCGAAGCCATGATCGCGGGCGGCGTCACGGTCGTTGAAGTCACCATGACCGTCCCCGGCGCAGTCGATGTGCTGAAAGAGCTCAAAAAAGAGTACGGAGCGAAGCTCCTGCTCGGCTCCGGCACTGTCACTACTGCCGCGCAGGCCGAAGCAACCATTGAGGCCGGTGCGGAGTTTGTTGTCAGTCCCAGCTTCCATCCGGAAGTTGTCGCTAGAACCCGTGCTCTTGGCAAGCTTTCCATTCCCGGTGCTCTCACTCCCACTGAGGCAATCACCGCATGGGAAGCTGGCGCAGATTACGTAAAAATCTTTCCCTGTTCGGCAGTAGGCGGCGCTAGTTACTTGAAAGCCCTGCTAGCGCCTTTTCCGCACCTCAAGCTGATCCCTACAGGAGGCGTCACGATTGAAACCGCCGCTAGCTTTCTCCGTGCAGGCGCCCGCGCCCTTGGTGTCGGCAGCGATCTAGTCAACCTAGCCGCCATCGAAGCCGGGACTCCGGAAGTCATCACCAATGCAGCTCGCGCCTACGTAAAGCTCCTGGCCCAGGTGCGCGAGGAACAGCGTCTGGCAAAGTGAATTTTACCGTCTCTTGAAACCGGAAAATCTATTCTACTTGTTTGTCTAGATCGAGGTTGAGCGCGAGCACGTTGACTCGCGCTTCGCCGAGAAGCCCCATCTGTCGGCTCGTGATGTGCTGCTCAACGAGTTTGTGGATGCTCTCTTCGCTCATGTTGCGGGCCTTGGCAACCCGTGGAATCTGATAGTAGGCCGCATCCGGCGTGATGTCCGGATCAAGCCCCGAGGCAGAAGTCGTAACCAAATCAATCGGCACCGGCTTCCCGGGATTCTGAGAGGCGAGCTTGTCTATATCACCCTGTATGCGCGTCACCAGAGTCTTCGAAGATTGGGCCAGGTTCGATCCGCCTGAGTTTTGTGCATCATATCCACTGCCCGCCGCCGACGGCCGCGGATGGAAGTAGCGGTCGCTGATAAAGCTCTGCGCCAGCAGCTCTGAGCCGATGACGGTACCGTCCTTCAGTTGAATGAGGCTGCCGCCGGCCTTATGTGGGAAGAACACTGCGGCAATGCCGGTGACTAGCAGTGGATATCCCACTCCTAGCAGAAGTAAGGTAATGAGAGTGAAGCGAATGGATGTCTTCCAGACAGAATGCACGTTCTCTCCTTGCGGGCAGCGCCCGTATTTTATCAAGCTAGGTGCAGCGCTACCAGTGCCAGGTCAATTGCCTTGATGCCGATAAAGGGTACGATGATGCCGCCCACGCCATAGATCAGCAGATTCTGGCGCAGCAGCACATCGGCCGGTTTGGGCTCATACTTCACGCCCTTCAACGCCAGCGGAATCAGCGCCACGATGATGATGGCGTTGAAAATGACCGCTGATAAAATCGCCGACTGGGGCGAGTGCAGGAACATAATGTTGAGCGCGCCGAGCACCGGGAAAGCGACAGCGAACATCGCCGGGATAATGGCAAAGTATTTGGCCACATCGTTGGCGATCGAAAAAGTAGTCAACGCGCCGCGCGTCATCAACAGTTGCTTGCCTATCTCGACTATCTCAATCAGCTTGGTCGGATTGGAATCCAGATCGACCATGTTGCCGGCTTCTTTTGCCGCTTGTGTGCCGGAATTCATCGCCACGCCCACATCCGCCTGGGCCAGCGCTGGTGCATCGTTGGTGCCGTCGCCGGTCATCGCAACCAGCTTGCCTTTGCCCTGTTCGCGTTTGATCAGGTCCATCTTGTCCTTGGGCTTGGCCTCTGCCAAAAAATCATCAACGCCCGCCTCGCGCGCAATCACCGCTGCGGTCAGCGGATTGTCGCCGGTGATCATGATGGTGCGGATGCCCATGGCGCGCAGCCTCGCCAGCCGCTCCTTGAGGCCCCCCTTGACGATGTCCTTGAGGTAAATGACGCCCAGTGCTGTCGTATTTTCGGCCACCACCAGTGGAGTTCCGCCCAGGCGCGCGACCTCTTCCACCGTGTCGCGCACCTTTTTTGGCAGCGACGACCCCTGTTCTTCGAGGAAGCGTGCGATAGCATCCACTGAGCCCTTGCGAATGCGCGATCCCGGCTGGTTCACGCCGCTCATGCGAGTCTGCGCCGTGAAGGGAACAAACTGCACGTGAATGCCGCCCAAATCGCGTCCGCGCAGGTTGTACTTCTCCTTAGCCAATACAACAATCGACCGGCCCTCGGGAGTTTCGTCTGAAAGTGAGGAGAGTTGCGCGGCGTCGGCCAGCCGCTCGGGGCTTACGTCCGGTGCGGGAATGAACTCGGTAGCCTGTCGATTGCCCAGCGTGATTGTCCCGGTCTTATCCAACAGCAGCGTATTCACGTCGCCTGCGGCCTCCACGGCGCGCCCGCTCATTGCCAGCACGTTGTATTGAACCAGCCGATCCATGCCTGCAATGCCGATTGCCGATAGCAGTCCACCGATGGTCGTTGGAATCAGGCAGACCAGCAGCGAGACCAGCACAAAGACGGTCTGCGGAGCCTTGGAATACATAGCAAATGGTTGCAGCGTTACAACGGCCAGCAAAAACACAATAGTCAAGCCACTCAGCAGAATGCTCAGCGCTATCTCGTTAGGCGTCTTCTGCCGGGTCGCACCCTCAACCAGTGCAATCATACGGTCCAGAAAAGTCTCGCCGGGGTTGGAGGTGATGCGAACCTTGATCCAATCCGACAAAACTTTCGTCCCGCCTGTGACAGCCGACCTGTCGCCGCCAGCCTCTCGAATCACCGGCGCCGATTCACCCGTGATGGCGGATTCGTCCACCGAGGCCACGCCCTCAATCACTTCGCCGTCTCCAGCTACGTAGTGGCCAGCCTCGATGTAAATGATGTCTCCGGCGCGAAGCAGACCGCTGGCAACATCTTCCAACTCGTTTGAGTTGGTATAACGGCGGGCAATTGTCTCGCCCTTGGCCTTGCGCAACGTATCGGCCTGAGCCTTGCCGCGCCCCTCGGCCATCGCTTCTGCAAAGTTGGCAAACAGCACCGTGAACCACAGCCAGAGCGTGATCTGAAGGTTGAAACCGAAGCCGGCTCGGTGGTGTATCGTATTGTCGATCAGCAGCACTGTGGTCAGCACACTGCCCACCTCGACAACGAACATCACCGGGTTCTTGACCATCCCGCGTGGATCAAGCTTGCGGAAGGCGTCCACAAGCGCCTGGGCCATAATTTCCGTATTCCAAAGACTTTTCTTTTCAAGCATGACAGTCCGTTTCGCGTTGTCGTTTGTCGGTGTGGGCTAGAAAAGCTGGCCCGATTTAAGCAGCAGATGTTCTAAGATCGGTCCCAAACTGAGAGCCGGGAAAAAAGTTAGCGCGCCGATGATGACAATGACGCCAACCAGAAGCACTGTAAACAGAGGAGTGTTTACAGGGAAAGTACCCGGCGAGGGAGGAACGCTCTTCTTCTGGGCCAGGTTGCCTGCCAACGCCAGCACAGGAATCATCATCAGGAAACGGCCAAACAGCATGTCCCAGCCCAGTACAACGTTGTACCACCAGGTATTGGCGTTCAAGCCAGCAAATGCTGAGCCGTTGTTGCCCGCGCCCGAGGTAAATGCATACAGAATCTCGGTCAGCCCGTGCGGCCCCTGGTTGTTCAAGCTGCTCAGGCCAATCGTAGGCGAAAGCACAAACGCTGCGGTCAGCGAAAGAATAATAAGCGGGAAGATGAGTACGTAGAGCATGGACATCTTCACGTCGTAGGCTTCAATCTTTTTGCCTAGGTACTCCGGAGTGCGGCCCACCATCAGGCCGGCGATAAACACAGAGAGCACCACCATGATCAAAATTCCGTATAAGCCTGAGCCCACTCCGCCAAAAACCACCTCGCCCAGCATGATGTTGGTCAGCACCACCATGCCACCCAGCGGAGTCAGCGAGTCGTGCATGGTGTTCACAGCGCCGCAACTGGCGTCGGTCGTAATCGTGGCAAACAACGAGGATTGGCTGATGCCGAAGCGCACTTCCTTGCCTTCCATGTTGCCGACCGGAGCGGTCACGCTGCCGGTTTGTGCGGCTCCGTGAATCAACAGATGTGGATGCGACTCGGCCCAATAAACCGTGGTGAATCCAGCGGAAAACAGCACAAACATCGCCGCCAGCACCGCCCAACCGTGGCCCGGCGAGCCGGTCATCCGTCCCAGCGTGTAGGTAAGCCCCGCCGGAATGATGAAAATAGAGAGCATCTCAAGAAGGTTCGAAAAAGGTGTGGGATTTTCAAAAGGATGGGCGCTGTTGGCATTGAAGAATCCGCCTCCGTTGGTGCCCAGCATCTTGATGGCTTCCTGCGACGCCACTGGTCCCTGCGCAATCGTCTGTGTTTGGTTCGGTTGCTCCACGGTTCGGGCCTGTGTGTATGCGTTCAAATTCTGCGGAACGCCCTGGCCGACTAAAAGCAGCGCGTAAATCAATGACGCAGGCAGCAGCACATAGAGCAGTGTGCGGGTCGTATCTACCCAGAAATTGCCGATGGTCCCCGAAGTAGTTCGCTTGATGCCGCGGATCAGCGCTACAGCCACCACGATGCCCACGGCTGCCGACCAGAAGTTGTGCGTCGCCAGGCCGGCCATCTGGGTTAGATAGCTCATCGTGCTTTCTGGCGTATACGACTGCCAGTTGGTGTTGGTGGTAAAGCTGGCGGCGGTGTTCCAGGCAAGATCGGGACCAACAGCGGCCAGATGCTGCGGATTCCAAATAGGCAGCAAGCCTTGCAGCCGTTCGAGTCCGTATGTGACCAGCATCGTGACGGCGGAGAAACCCAGCACAGCAAAGGCGTACTCACGCCAGTTCATCTCCTTATTGGCATTGACGCCGCAGAGCTTGTATATAAACCGTTCGACGGGGCGAAGCATCGAAGTGAGCCATGTGCGCTCTCCCTCCAGCACGCGGGCCAGATAAATGCCCACCGGACGTACGCTTGCCAGAAGAATCAGCGAGAAAACGGCAAACTGCAACCAACCGTTGACAGACATCTCAGAATTTCTCCGGGAATAGCAGGGTGAGTGTAAGGTAGCCCAGCAGTAGAACAGACAGAATCAGCGCGACAGCAGCAGTGATGTCAATTTGCATGGGGTTACCTCAATTTCTGGCAGGCTTTGACGTATAAAAACGCCAGGCCGAAGAAAACAACCGTGAACAGCAGCATCGTTACATCTTGCATTGTGGGTCTCACAGTCCCATGAGCGGGCTGTTGGTAAATCACCTGCTCAAAGATGATTCTGGCTCACGCCAAGTATAAGTATCGATAAAGTTTCCTAAATAAAACATAAGGAAGGGAAGGGAAGGAAGAATTTATCGAAATTTCTGCTATATTCCGGACCCCAGGTGGGTTGCTGATAATTTCCTATACATGACGCACGCTGAGTGAGTGAACTAAAGCGGCCAAACCTGGTTCAACCAGTCAGAGTCCGCACACACTCTATCAAAAAGTGCCTCCTACCCCCTATTTCTATGTCTTTGTGAATTATGAAACTGTGGACTTTCGGTTACTGCATCCCGGAACGATACAATCTCCTCTAGGCGGCCTGAGTTTCCTGGCCGGCCGCAAGGAGCGGGATCGCCATGGGTTACCAGGTTCTAGCCAGAAAATACCGTCCGCAGCGCTTTGCCGACGTGGCCGGCCAGGATCACGTCACCCGGACCCTGCTCAACGCGCTCAGCCAGAACCGCATCGCCCACGGCTATATCTTCAGCGGCCACCGCGGCATCGGCAAGACCACCATCGCCCGCATCGTAGCCCAGGCGCTGAATTGCCGCACTGAAGTGGGCGCACCCACCCGGCCCACTCCGGAGCCCTGCGGCCTCTGCGACTCTTGCATCGAAATTCGCCAAGGCAATGCCGTGGACGTGATCGAAATTGACGCCGCCACCAACCGCGGCATCGACGAGATTCGCGAATTGAGGGACGCCGCCCGCTACGCGCCGTCGCGCGACAAATACAAAATCTACATCCTCGACGAAGCCCACCAGATTACCGATGCGGCCTTCAATGCCTTGTTGAAAACCCTAGAAGAACCTCCCGCGCACGTTATCTTCATGATGGCCACCACCCAGCCGGAGGATATTCCCCAAACCATTCGCTCGCGCTGTCAGCACTTCAGTTTTCACGCCGTAAAGTTCGATGACATTCTGGCGCAGTTAAAGATGATTGCTGGTCACGAAGAAGTTGTTGCCGAGGAAGCCGCGCTGGCTTTGCTTGCCGAGGCCGGTGACGGCTCCATGCGCGACGCGCTTTCCATCATGGATCAGGCAATCGCCTCCGCGCCGGTAGAGAATGGCCGGGCTGTGCTCTCTGCAACGCAGATTCGAGACCTCATGGGTGCGGTGCCCAACGCAGTTTTCGAGCGACTGCTGGAGGCTGTTGCCGCAGGGCAAAGCGTTGAACTGATGGAGCAGCTCAGCCTACTGGTCAATGCCGGTCACAACCCTTCGTCTCTGGCCCGGCAAATGGTTCGCTACCTGCGAAATACGCTAATGGCCAAGCTGGGCGGCGAGCAGACGGAGTTGCTACAGATCTCCGCCGATGAGCGCGCTCGCGCGACTCGCACAGCACTGCTCTTTACCGAGGAAGAGTTGACCCGCAATCTGCAGATCATCCTCCGCACCTTCGACGATCTCAACTACCGCCAAGAGCAGCGATTCCACCTGGAACTAGGCCTGCTCAAGCTGATTCATGCCCAGCGTCTGCTGCCGCTTGAAGAGCTGTTGAGCGGTGTCTCGGCCGGGGGTGGTTTCCGCTCCTCCGCGCTTACTTCTGCCCCGCACCCAGCCGCAACTCCGGCGCGCCATGTCCCGTCTTCCGCACCTGCTCCGACTCTTTCACCCTTTGCACC
>Ga0224559_1001657_pt1 | contig 12069 bp, 12 predicted proteins | sample 714S33034metaG_FD_180676 | JGI IMG/M metagenome (GOLD analysis project Ga0224559, IMG submission 180676) | Peat soil microbial communities from Stordalen Mire, Sweden - 717 S3 30-34 | ecosystem: Environmental > Terrestrial > Soil > Wetlands > Peat | place: Sweden: Norrbotten County, Stordalen... | reverse complement strand
CATTATGATGCCGCCTCCCAATGGGTTCGAGCTTCGTAAGTTGATGAGCTTGGACCCGAAGTTGGCCTCCATTCCCTTTATATTTTTGACCGCTCGCACCGACCCAATGGATAAAATCAACGGTTTGAAGGAGGGGGCCGATGACTATATTACAAAACCATTTGTGACTGATGAATTATTGGCAAGGATCGAGGCCGTCCTGCGACGGGTAAATACCGAGCAGGCACGCGGCCGCGATCAAATGAAGGCGATTGCCGAGCAGGACATGAACAGGCTGCGGCGTGAAATTTTACAGAACCTTCATCATGAGTTGCGTACCCCATTGACGAACATCATGATGCCCTTGGAGTTGGTAGCAAATCAAAAGTTTAATACCCCGGAGGAACAAAGCCATTTCATCAGGATAGCATTATCGAATGCCGATCGTTTGGATGCGCTTATTACTGACCTAATCTTGTTGAATAATATTGATCAAGGAAGCCTTAATACGATCAGACAACGAATTGACCTGAATTCGGATATTCGTCCTGCGGTCAATAAGAGACTCGAGAGATACCAGATTAAGGGATTGGAATTTGAATATGAAATTCCGGCTTCCGGTAAGATCACGGCTCCGCGTCGTGAATTCATACATGCTCTCATACATCTTGTTGATAACGCCTGCAAATTCAGCTTGCCTGGAGGAAGAATTCGCTTGACGATGTTACCGGGTTTGAATGGGGGCGTTTCGATAGACGTTGAGGATGACGGGCCAGGAATTCCTCTTGATCTGCACGAAAAGGTCTTTGAGCGTTTTTACCAGATTAGCCAGGGCGATACGAGAGAAAACGATGGAATGGGGGTCGGTTTGACGATTGCGCGTGCTGTATTCCGAGGCTTGGACGGTGATGTCCGGTTACTCGAAGTTTCCGAGGGATGTCACGTACAGGCTGTTCTACCTGACCATCGGCCCGAGGACATTATCTATGGATGATAAGACCATTCCTCTAAGTAAACTCCCTGCTGGTTCATTGCCACTGTCGAAGAAGCATATCGAGACGTGGGGTGAGAATTCGCATTACCGGGCCTTGTTTGACCAGACAGGGGAATGCGTGTTCATTATCGGACTCGATTTGCATTACCTTGCGGCGAATCGCCGGGCATTGAATTTGTTAGGCTATGAAGAAGATGAATTAATTGGAATGCCCGTTAGTAAGGTCATGTCGCTTGGTGAAAGTATTGGCCACGACATCCTTGTAGAGGATCAACCAAGTTTGTATGAGCGAATTCTCAAGAGGAAGGACGGGACCACACTTCCGGTTGAAATTAGCGCATCCATTGTTTATGACGAGGATAACCAACCCGCATATATCCAAAGTGTCGCACGTGATATTTCTGAAAGAAAATATTCGAAACAAATGCTTCAGAAACACGCCCGGATACTTTCCGCGATCAGCGACGCAACCGCGCGTTTATTGCGTTCCTCCAATATTGAAACAAGGATACCGGAAGTTCTCGAATCTCTTGGCCAAGCCATTGATGCGTTTGGTTGCGTTATTTTTGAGATTAATACTTTTTCGTCCCGCCCAACCATTAACATCCAATATAAATGGAATCGACAAAACTCTCCCGATATTGATATTTCCAGCGTGATTGTCCCATTTATTTCCTCCATCCTAAAGATATCGGGCATCAATTTTTTCAATGGCAATGGCGTCGCATTGGGGCCGTCTTTTGCCGTTGTGCCTATAGGCGGAACGCTGGGATCTTGGGGCTTTCTGGGTCTTTTTTATGAATCAAAAGACGTTACCTGGTCATCGTCCGAGCGGGACGCGGCAGACGTGGCCGCAAACCTGATTGGTTCAGCGCTCCAGCGTTATAGTTATGAAGAGACGATCCGTTTGAACGAAGTGCGTAACCGGATCATCCTCTCGGCCATGCCGGACCTTCTCATACGATTGGATATCCATGGCGTTATTTTGGATTACAGTGCGAATCCAGATCACCCTCTCTATATGCACCGTGAAATGATCTCCGGGAAAAAATTATCGGATATCTGGCCGGAAGATGTGGTTAAAAAAATCATGGGCGAGCGCGGAGAGCAGGGCTTTTCCGCATCTAGTGAAGTTCAAAGTTTCAGCCTGCCATTCAGTAATGGCGCTTATGAATCGCGTCTGTCACCGATCATCCACAAAGAAGCATTGCTTGTGATTCGGGACGTGACCAATCAGACTCGCCTGGAGAATATGAAATCCGATTTTATTAATCGCGCTTCCCATGAATTACGCACGCCATTGACCACTACGATTTTAATGACGGAATTGATTCAACAGGGCGGCACGAAGGAGGAATTGGATGAATACTGGCGCACCTTGAAGAGCGAATTGAACCGCCAGAAGAATTTAATTGACACGTTATTGATGGCGGGCCGCTTTGAAAGCGGCGCCATAAAACTTGAAGCCGCGCCCATGGATTTGATCCCTGTTTTGCGGGAATCCGTCCAGGCGATTATGCCGATCGCTTATAAGAAAAAAATCTCGATTCATCTTGATGTTATCGATGAATCTCTCTCGGTGATGGGTGAGAAGGGCGGCCTTCAGCAAGTCTTCATTAACTTTATCAACAATGCAGTTAAATTTTCACCCGAAGGCAGTACTGCCGAGGTAGTCGTTAGGAAAGTCGAAAACGAAGCGCTAATTTCCATTATTGATCATGGACTTGGCATTCCGTCTGATGCCATTCCGCATCTATTCGAGCGCTTTTATCGTGCCAAGAACGTTACCATTGCCGAGATCCCGGGCAGCGGTATTGGATTATATGTTGTTAAATCGATTGTCAATGAATTGGGCGGAACAATTGAAGTGGAAAGCGAATTGAACAAGGGAACCACATTCATCATTCACTTAAGGCAATCCCCCCAAAGAACAAATAGCAGACTGATTCTTTAACTGTGCTTCATGACAATAGAAAAAGCGCCTGTATAAACTTACGGGCGCTTATCATTCCAGAGGAGAATATGGCTTATTTAGCCCACGTAATCTCCAACGGCTTGTGGAGCGTTGCAGCACGGAGCGGTCTGGTGCCCCCATGGAGATTCGAACTCCAGTTTTAACCTTGAAAGGGTTGCGTCCTGGGCCTCTAGACGATGGGGGCAACTGCATATTTACGCACCAATGACTCGTATCACCGGTGCGGTATGCGGTGGCATGAAGCCACCCATACCAAAGCGGGCGGATTGTATCATCCCCTTGCACGCTGGTCAAGCGATTTGCTTTAACTTTCGGGCTTCACGCGCTGATTAAGCAGCGCGATCAGATCAATCTGCTTGCGGTTGATCAACATGCCCGCCGTCTCCACGCGCAGGTTGGGGAGCAGGATGGCCGTCAACGTGGCATTGAAGATCGGGACAAAGTCGCGCGTGCCTTCCGACATCAGCGTGGTGAAATCAAATCGTCCGGGCAATTCCATCGTGCCTTCAATCTCAAACACCTGCGTTGTGATGCGGGCGGGATATTCGACGATGCTGGTAAATCCGCCGCGTACCAACGCCTGCGGGCCGAGGTCCTCGCGGCGCGCCATGCAGACGGCATAGACATGCGCCTTCATCATCCGCACCAATTCATAATGATCCACCAGCTTGGTAGGCATGTGCAGACGCGCCAAGCGCGCGTCGTGGACTTCCATGGCGGAATGGGTGCTGTCGTTCAACATTCCCATCGTGCCGGTGTTGGAAACCATAATCTTGCCCACCACACGATAACCGGATGTCAGGATATCGGCGGGCAGAAAGCGATACGTATGCGGAGAAGTATCCACTGCCATATTTGGATTCCTCGTCAGATCAAGATTCGGCCGGTGGACGCGGAGCCGGCCGAGGTCGGGTTCGATGCGGGATGCGTTGTTTACTGGTCGGCTTGCCTGCATCGGGATTCAAAAGCATTGTCAGCATGGAGATGGATTTTTCATCATACTCGCGATGACCGCAAACGTCGCAGATCCAGGCTGGAAAATTTTGCACGGTGATCAGTTCCTCACCGAGCCAGGTGAAGTACGTGATGAATCGCAGGCGCATCATGCCTGCGGAACATTCACGACACGGAGCGGGTTCTGGAATTGCTGCATCACTCATTTCGACCTCTAAGGCGTAGGAACTTCGATTTTGATGTGATCCACCATGGCCCATTCCGTCGGAGGCCAGTAGATCAACAGCGCTTTGCCAATCACATTTTGGATCGGCAAAAAGCCCCATACATGGGAATCGGAACTATCATTGCGATTATCGCCCAGCACAAATAAATAGCCATTCGGCACATGCCATTCGCCGGAATAATTCGGAGCGGCCGCGATATAAGGCTCGGTCAGCGTCTGACCATTGACGGAGACTTTGCCAGCGCCGATCACGATATGATCACCGGGCAAACCCATGACGCGCTTGATCAAGTCGAGGTCTTTCTCAGACGTGGATTGGAAGACAATGATATCGCCGCGCGTCGGGTGACCAGTATGATAAGCCAGTTTATTGACCAGTACAAATTCGCCGTCATGCAGGGTGGGCAACATGCTAGAGCCGTCCACGCGCACGCGCGCCGATAATGCATTGATCACTAAAAACAAAACAACAGCCAGCCCGACCGTTTCAAGCAGGTCGAGCAGGAAATGTTTCCAATCCGTTTTTTCCTGTGCAGGAGTTTGCGGTTCGGTCTGGTTTTCAAGTTGTACAGTTTGCAATATGCCTCCGGGATGGCTCTATTATACCTGACCCCACGCAAAATACGTTGGCACATTCAGCACACGTGTTTCACGTTTCCGTGCTTCTTGATCCAGTTTTTTCAAGCGTGCGATTTCCTTTTTCGTGACGGATTCAGCCAGGTCGGATTCGATCACAGCCCATTCGTTTTGCCACTCTTCCGAAGATAGCGCGTCATTCTCCCGACTTTGAATGACTCCCGTTTCGATGATGTTGATTCCAGCCCGAAAGAATAAATCCGCCAGCCGCGCGCCGAGGCTGATATCCGCGCCTTGACGTTTAAGCGATTCGTTTTGCAATTTTCCAAGCGCCGCCAGTTCATCCGGCTGATCAATGCGAGCAGTGTAATCCGGTTCGGCAAGCGCGAGAACATGCCCGTTTGCTTTAGTGACGCGTTTCATTTCGGTCAATGCTTGAAGCGGATCATTCGCCCACAGCAAAAGGAAATGACAATAGGTTATGTCGAAGGATTGATTTGAGTAGGGAAGTGAATGCGCGTCGCCGCGCGTCAATAAAAAATTATTTCGTAGGGGCGACGCATGCGTCGCCCCTACCAACGCGGCCGCATCGAGGTCAAGGCCGTGAAGCGACATCATCCTCGAGAAGGAAGCGGAGGTTTGCAATGTCGAGAGAACTGCGCCCGTGCCGCATCCGACTTCAAGGACGCGTTCCGCGCGTGAAAGTTTTGTTTTGTCAAATAAATAATCACGCAAGCCGCGCGTCCACGCGGCCTGCTGAAGATAACGATGATGCCAATTTATTTTTCTCAATTGGGATGAAACCTGCTGTTCGTCGACTGAAATCAGGTGGACATGATGCTAATTTATTGTTTCCAATTTAAATACCGGAAACTCTGATGCTATTTTTTCAAACTCGGAGATGGGCGCATCTTTATCAACTGGTATATGCGGACGCGCACCAGGCGCAATTTGTAAATATTCCTTTAAGATCGGCGCTCTCTCTTTAACGTTTACCTCTTCCAAGAGCACTTGCTCGCTTGTCCCATGTCGAAGAGTTGCCTTGCCACTTGCGGCTTTTACATTGGATACCCAGTTTGCCTTCTCGCCCAGCATGGATACCAAATATTTCTCGCTATTCATCACTACCATTACCAAAGGAAAACTTATCAATTTTCCCGAATGCCTTCCCACTACTTCCAAGGTGACGGAGTAGTTGGGAAGTATTCCTAACAAGTTAAATAGTGCTCCGCCCTTATTCAGTATTTTCGCTAATTTATTTGGATGACTACCGCGATACATCCATCTTAACAATGCAGTCGAAATATCCGATGCCATCATTCATCCTATTTCTTGTACATCTTTTCCCACGGATCGCGCAAGGCGTTTCCAAGGATTTGATCAGCCATACCTTGAGCAGGAAGAACATCACCATCCGGTTCGACATACAGCCAGGTTTTTCCGGCTCCATCGGGGATGTTATCTTCCGCGGTTTCTAACGCAACCGGATGATTGGCTGAATACGGCACTGGCAGATCATGCTTGAGAGTCAAGCCGAGGCTGGCGGCTTTATTCTGTAAATCGAAAACAGTCAATTGGGAATCAGCAGAAGTCAGTGAAAGCGATTGAACGCCGAGCGAACGAATTCTTTCCAGCACTTCCATTGCTTTTGATGCATTATCTTTCGTTACGGTTAAATGGACCGTCACGAACACGCCTTCAGCGATGATGGTTTCAAGTGCTTTCCATGAATCGTTGCTATCAGGTTGAAGCAGAAAGAGAATGTGATCAAGTCCAGTCTTCAGTAACAACTCAAGATAACCCTTATCAGCAAGCTTCATGCCATCGGTCAGCAATCCGCAGACCTGACCATTCTTCTCGGCACGTGCAATGAGATCAACTAAATCGTCGCGCAAAGTCGCTTCGCCGCCGGTGAATGTCACATGAGGGATTCCGAATTGCCAAGCTTTATCGAGAATGGAAAACCATTCGTCGGTGCTTAATTCACGGTCAACGCGTTTCGTTGGTGCATAATCGGCTTGAGTTCCAGCCGGGAGGCGGTAAGTCAGCGCGCAGTCGAGTCGAAGCGGGGCGCTGAGCTCAACCGAATGAGGCGAGACGCGTTCAAAGTCGAGGTAGGATTCGGGATCCAAATCGGTGGCGGTCATTAGCCTTTGAATCCGCGCCGCGAAATCGTTGTAATCTTCCAAGGCAGTCTTTTTATTGATACGATAGCGTGAAGCGATTTCCTTCGCAGCCTTATCCGGCGCGGTGCCTTTGATGAAATGATACGCGCACTCCGCCGCGGTGGGATTGAGATGCAGAACGGTCGCGGCATTGACGACGAGCACGCCGGACCCATCCGGCTGAAGCCGCAAATGAATTCGATATGGCGTTTGCTCTTCGGGCGCAGATTGCTTGGTATACATGCCGGATTGAACCGGCTGGACTTTTGTAAAGAATTTTTTCATGGCGCTCTCCATCATAGGTTTTTACGAGCGAATAAAATGCGGCATCTCAAACGGAATCTCAAGCGATAGTTCAACGAAGCCCGCATATTTTCCATCTTTGAACCACGGCGATTGGAAGATCAATTTCTTGATGCCGTTCTTTTCGATGGTGTAAATATTTTTTTCTTTTGTCGCTAACAATCTTTCCGCTTTGGTACGCGCTGGTTCGGGATGACAATCGAGCATATTCTTTCCGATTAAAGCATAACCGCCATCTTTCTCGAAGCTCTTGGCAGCCTTATCATTCATTTCGAGAATGACGCCTTTCGCATCACAAACGGTAACTGACCCAGGAAATTCTTTGATCCACTCGTGTTCATTCATGCTAACATCTCCTGTTTGATGAGTTCTTGATTGACGCCAAAATCAGCGCGATGATTTTCAAATTGCAACGGACATCCGCCGCCGCATTCGGCGACGACCGGACAGGTCTCGCATTTGGCTGGAAGATTTTTTCGCTCCCGCAACTGCACCGACAGCGGATGATTCCAAATTGAGTCCCATGAATCGGTCAACATATTTCCAAGTGGATGATAATAGGATTGGCACGGCAGAACATTTCCATTCGATTCGATGCACATGCTATAAAGCGCAGCGGTGCATCCCTTGACTCCGAGGTTGTTCGCCGTTGGATCGAATTCGCAATACTGCGTCGGCGTGTACCAGATCAGCTTTTGTCCGCGTTCGGATGTTTTGCGCGTGGCCATATCGAGGATGGGTTGCAGTTCGCTTTCTTTGAGTCCCGTTCCGACCGTCAAGGCGTGACCGGAATAGATCAGCGCGTTTAGTCCAATCGTTGGGACGCCGAGTTCCGCGAGAAAATCCAATGTGTCGGGAATCTTGTGAACATTGTTTTTCAACATCGTGGTGTTGGTCATCACATACAGCGGACTGGCGAGAGCATTCTTGAGTCCGTGAATCGTCTGCTTGAAGGCACCCTTCGCACACACCATCTGATCGTGGATTTGCTCGTCACAAGACTCGACCGTAATCTGCACATGGTCAAGTCCCGCGTCCACAAGAGTCTGAAAATACTTTTCATCCGATAACCGCCGCGCATTTGTATTGAGACCAGTAATCTGTCCATTGGATTCAGCATGATGAATCAATTCCGGCAAATCATTGCGAAGCGTGGCCTCGCCGCCGGTGAAGATAATGTGCGGCACACCGAGCTCCCAGAGCTGATCAAGAATCTTGAACCATTGCTCCGTGGTCAGTTCGGGGAAGTCCCGTTCACGCGCGTTGTAGCAATGCGCGCAATCATTATTGCAGCGATACGTGACAGCCAAATCCATTCGGTACGGCGCAGAAGGCCGCGCGCTGAACGGCATGTCCACTTCCAGTTCAAGGTCATGGATGGGACAGGCGCCATCCGGACGAACCAATTCAGAAAGCTGATCTCGGAATGTTAAAAGATCGTCGCGGGCTTGCGACCCATTCACGCGATATTTCTTTTGAATCGTCTTTATCGCATTTTTCTCATCGACATTTTCAAGCACCAGATAAGCCATCAGCGCGGCGGTTGGATTCAAGTGCATCACGCGATTTGCATTGACGATCAATGTGCCATGACCATCCGCATCGAGGCGAAGATGAGCGCGGCTCTTTTCATTTTTGCCCTCGAAGCGATAATGATAGAGTCCCGGTTGAGGAGCTAATGATGAGCTAGGCTTGAACATCTCTATAAGCTTCATACCGATAATCCTTTGGCGTATTGATTATCTTCCACCACCGGCACAGGCACAGGCGCAACCGGCACACGCGCAAGCGCAAGCACAACCTCCGCCGCCATGATAACCGCCGCCACTCGTGGATGGCGGAGGCGGGGGATTGGTTACGTTGCTGACGCCGCTGGTAAACGAGTTCAAGTTGCCGATCACCTTGGAGGAGAAATTCTGCACGCCGCCGACCACTGAGGCTGCAAAGGTTGAGCCCGGCAATGACGTAGAACGAACGCCACCAGTTGGAAGAGATGCAGGTGCGGCGCCGGTCGTCATGGGCGCAGAGCGATACATCGGGTCATAGCCTCCCCACCAGATCGGTAGGAAGATCGGGCCAGTAAAGACGCGCTGTGAGCGATTGTTGTAATCGTGATCGAGCATCGTCCACTCCAGGTTTTGATCAATGGCTTGACCTTTGATTTCCGGTGTCTTTGCAGCTTCCACTTGCGCCCAGGCTTGTTCCATGATGTTCTTGTAGTAATCCTGCGTTTCCTTGCGGCTAAAGCCTTTCATTTTCTCCGAAACGGATTTGACCAGCGCCACCGTCATATCCTGCAAGGCGCGGCGGCGAAGGCTCAGGTCCTTTTGCCCAAAAGCCTTCAAGAAATCAATTTCATATTGATTTAAATTCGCAGGTTGAGTTTGAGCAAAAGACAACTCCAACGGATCGCGCGTAGTAACTTCAGCCGCGCCTTTCTTGATCACTCCGAATAGAATCATCGTCATGACTTTATCGAGCGGTTCATCCATCAAGATGGCGGCCTCCACCGCGGTCAATCCGCGTTTGATGCCATGACCTTCAATGCCAATGCGCGGCGGGATGTATTGCAGTTTGCGACGCTGTCCTTGAATCGCAGAGAGGATGGGCAGTCCGATAAACAGGAGCGCAAAAAAGCATAAACAAGAAATAGTCGGAAGGTCGCTGATCAGACCGGAGAAATCAATATTGAAAGCAGGTGCTACAACAATTGCATCAGACGGCACATAACTTTTTGGAAACGACGCGCCGAAGGTGTATTGCGATGAAGCGCTGGCGGTTGCAGATTCCCATGTATAAGTGACGCGACTCTGGCTATCCAATGCGGCTTGCGGCTGGGATGGAAAACCGGAGGGCGCAGCGTGCCAGCGTCCTTCTGTGGTTTTAACTCCGGGCGGCAGATGGAAGGACACGGTCATGTCCGTATTGCCGGTCACATATTGCGAGCTAAAATATGTGGGTGCGAAATCGCCGCTGGCATAGGTGTTATCGCTGGTATCCGGATAAAGCACGCCCGTGATACTGCCAACCGCCACATGCACGGATCCGCTTGCGCCGGGTTGGATCGTTTGCGATCCCATCACGACCGAAAAGCCGGAACCACTTCCTTGATAGTCGCTTTGCGAAACATCCACGCTTTGTCCACCGACATCTGCGGTGACGGTGCTCATGTCGAAATTGCTGTTGGGCATGCCTACATCAACGAAGTCAATTGGATGCGCGCCGGGTTGGTTAACAAAGTTGAATACGTAATCAAGGGACTCTGTTCCATCGGCGTTCCAATACACATTCACAGATTCTTTGGGCACGCCGAAGAGATAGGATGAAGAAGATTGTGCCGCCGCATTGGTCGCGCTTGCGATGAGCAGTAGGAAAGCGAGCAGGAGAGCCAGACGCCGTTTCATAACGCCTCCAACGTTCTAATAATTTACCACTTGGGTTCTTCAGTCATTTGATAGATGGTGTGACAATACGGACAGTTGACCATCGGTGCGCCATTCACCAGTGTTATATCCTTGGCGCTCAGGGTTCCACCGCATTCTTTGCATTTGACTTCTTCGATCTTGGTCTGACCGGGCAAATCCACTTGCATTGTCACGTTTTGTGCTGTATCCTGTTTGGTTTTATTGACTGCCAGGACGATCAATAGAATCCCACCAACCAGTGCAATGGCACCGATGCCCATTCCCGCACTTCCAATCCCTGTTACGCCCTGTGCTCCGCCAGAAGCGCCGAGAAGAATAAAGCCTCCTACGCAAATGCCGCCAGCGGCAAGGAGAATAAGAATGACTGCGCCAATATACATCCAGGTAACAGGTTTCATAAGAATACTCCTGAGTTGGTATACGAAGAGTTTAGCATTTTCTCTCAGACTCTACAAATGACTTTTGTCCTGATTTCGCCCATGTTTATCCAATTGTGTGCGCGGGAATTGGCTGTATACTTGGAAAAGAAATTAAACACGAAGGACACCAAGGGCACTAAGGTGGGCTCTTCCTTCGAGTTCTCCCCGGCACTTGCGCCCGAGGCAAGTGTTATGACCTTTGTGTTTAAAAAGGATTTCAACATGACTCTCCAAGATCAATACAAAAAATGGCAAGAGAATACGCTCAAGAAATCGCTGGATAGGTTTTCAGAGCGGAAAAATAAATTCGAGACGACCGCCGGTATCGAAATTCCGCGCGTGGCGATGCCGGAAGATGATACCGATTATTTAGAGAAGTTGAGCTTCCCCGGCGAATATCCGTTCACGCGCGGAGTCCAGCCGACGATGTATCGTTCGCGCTTCTGGACGATGCGTCAGTACGCCGGTTTCTCGACCGCCGAAGAATCCAATAAGCGCTATCGCTATTTGTTGAATCAGGGTCAGACCGGATTGAGCGTCGCATTCGACCTGCCGACGCAAATCGGCTACGACGCGGACGACGCGATGGCACTCGGCGAAGTGGGCAAGGTGGGCGTTTCGATCTCGTCAGTGGAAGACATGGCGCGGCTCTTCGATCAAATCCCGCTCGATAAAGTTTCGACCTCGATGACCATCAACGCGCCGGCCGGTGTTTTGCTGGCGATGTATATCGCAGTGGCGAAGAGGCAAGGCGTGGAGATGAAAAGTCTGCGCGGCACAATACAAAATGACATCCTGAAAGAATACGTGGCGCGCGGGACCTATATCTTTCCGCCTGCGCCTTCGATGCGACTCATCACCGACATCTTTTCGTTCTGCATGCGCGAAGTTCCGAATTGGAACACGATCTCGGTTTCGGGTTATCACATCCGCGAAGCCGGTTCGACCGCGGTGCAGGAAGTGGCGTTCACGCTGGCGAATGGAATCGCTTACGTGGATGCCGCTCTCAGGTCAGGGCTGAGCGTGGACGAGTTTGCACCGCAGATATCCTTC
>Ga0224559_1001656_pt1 | contig 12070 bp, 14 predicted proteins | sample 714S33034metaG_FD_180676 | JGI IMG/M metagenome (GOLD analysis project Ga0224559, IMG submission 180676) | Peat soil microbial communities from Stordalen Mire, Sweden - 717 S3 30-34 | ecosystem: Environmental > Terrestrial > Soil > Wetlands > Peat | place: Sweden: Norrbotten County, Stordalen... | reverse complement strand
TTTAAATTAATAAGTTTAATAAAGTAAATAATTTAAAAAAGATTTAAATTATTATGGTCCTTTGAAGCCACATTCACATTTGTATAAATGTCCGAATGTTCTACATTTATCGCATCTGTAGAGTATCTTCTCGCATTCTGGGCATGGAAACTTAACATAGTTTTCCACTGGTGATATTTCCTGTTTACAGGATGTACATTCTATTTTCTCCATTTAAATTCCTCCAATGAGTGTATATTTAGAGCTTTTACCTTCAATAATCGATATGACCCTTTCAGGGTGCTTGCCGTTTACAACATAACAATCGGATTTATATCTGAGTAAAAGCTCGGGTAAAAATTCATCAACCGATGTTTCACCAAAATTTAGTAGTTTTTTTGCACTTATAATTTTTATAAATTTCGCACCATCTTGGCAAGGATCATGCGTATATATACCATCTACATCTGTTGCTATTAATAGTTTGGCCTTAAGGAGATCGGCTATGTACATAGCTATTGAATCAGAAGTAACCCTCCAGCTATGTTCAAGGTTATCATGGCTTTCAATTAGAGCTGATGGATTTAATAACGGTAATTTCCCCTGTTTTAATATTAACTCAACCATATCCAGAGATTTGACAGATTCAAGTCCTTCAACTTTATCTACAAGGAGAGTACCAAGTATGTCCATACACATTATTGCACAATTATGGTTAGCTGTATCAGAAAAATGTAGATCTCTGCTATAATCCCTTATTTTATTTGCAAACATACCTCCCCCACAAATAAAAACTATTTTCTTAGGAGATTTTAAAGAATCATTTAAAGCTATTATTGCTTCGCATAGTTTTATAGCTTTTTCAGGAAACAAACTTCCACCAATTTTTATAAGCCAATCCATGTTACCCATCCATAATTACATATCAAATCATTATTTAAGAAGTTTAAGGTCCTGTGTGATCTTATCAATCTTTTCATCTTCATCAGGACCAATACCAAGACAAGTTATGGTTGACTTGGGTAATTCAGTGTGTCCAGCATCATGAACCAAATATATGGGCATATTGGTTGCTTTTGAAAGTTCGTAGATTTCAAAAAGTTCCTCAAGATCATTTACCTTTAAAACAACCTTCTTTTCACCTTCAGTTTCCCATTTTTTTAATACACGATCATCAGCTTTTTTATATGCACCTAAACATGCATGACATGCTTGAGCAGCTATCTTTCCACGGCTCATTTTAAGATCTGCCCTCATAACTATGATTTGTTTCATTATTTCACCAGTTCATATATTTGTTATTCGAAAAAAAATAGTTTAAATTAATGTAATCCTAAAATTCCTATTTATTAATTAAAATATTTTAATTATAATACTCTTTTACCTGCCCTGTTCACATCAACGGAATATAGTTCCATTCCAGGAATTAAAACCCTTACAACTGGAATTTTAATCTCAGGCCGTGTGAGATCAACATATAAAATATCTTCAAATCCACGGTTACTCAGAAGTTTTTTTGAAGTTTCAATATCCTCTTTAAAAGATTTGCCTGAAACATTTTTAAATTCATTTAATCCAATTGATATCTCAGATTCACCAAACCAATGGCTATTAATGCGTTTCATTCTTTGATATCCTGCTTTTCTCATGAAAACAGCACGTACTGTATCTTCCCTTGTGCCATGAATCTGTGTTGCCCTACTCTGTGCAACCTCCGTAAGTGCCCTAATAACTGCAATTTCAGGATCTAAATGTGTCCCAATGCCCAAAGTCAATAATGCAGGGTCTTTTAAAATAGTATCATCTGAAACTGCGGCAACAGTTGTAATTTTAATATCTGCTGTTAGATCAATGAGTTTAACATTAATTCCTGCTTCCTTAAACATAGCCATGATATTATTAATTATTTCATTATCCGTATTTTCACAGCTGATCCCGGGTTTTTGTTGACGTTTAGACTCAAAAATACTCCAAGCATCCCTCTCCACAACTTCCATCATTCCATGAAAAACAGCCTCTTCTAGTTTATTTCCAGATGCAAGGCCGTTAGTGTTGGATTGAAAAATTTTAACACCGTTTTCTGGGATATAAGGATGATAAACAGCATTAGCAGGTACTAATACAATACTATCATCTTTAAGATTTGTTGATTTAACCCACTCCATTTTCGAAGTTTCAGGATCAAATAATAAATTTGGGAGTATCAAAGAATTTGGATTTATATATTCATCAGCAGTATCCTCAAAAACACCGTGAACAAAGTTTTGCCTATGTTCATTATTTAATTCTGCGGAGTATCTTTCAAAAGATTCCATCATTGCAGATGCCTTTGCTTGTGGTTTGGTTGCACCTTTACCCGCATATATACTTACCGCACCTTCTGCTGCTCCTGGCCTTATAGCAGAGTAAACAGGAATTCCAATCCTATCAAGATGAGTTATTTCAGCGACTCTAGTAACTCCAGCAGTCCTAAGCTTCGATTCTACATTTTTAATGGTATCCTCTGGAGCTATAGCTCGATGAGTACATCCAAAATATTTGACAGGTACTTCTTTAAACATTTGAATCACTTTTAGAGTGTTATTAAAATGAAATTGCAATAACTTTTTTTTGGTTATATTATTTTTATAGTCATATCCTAGATGTTAAATTCTTTGCCAATCATGAAATCATAAAAATTAAAAACTTATGTAATTTAGAGCCTTTAATACCAAAATTACAGAAAATACAAAGGTAATAGCCCATATTAATGGATTCCATCTTATTACTTTAGCACCGTCGAGTATGCTTAACGGTATAAGATTAAATGCGGCCAAATAACTGTTTATAAAGAAACCAAAGTAAAGTAAGTTGCTTATTATAAATCCCCAAACATCAGTTGTATGATAATTTATGTAGGGTGTTAAACCCAAGAATATTAAAGCCAAAACTATATTCACCAATGGACCTGCCAGCGATATTTTCCCATTTTGCTCACGTGAAATGTTATTTCCATGTATATAAACTGCACCAGGAGCAACAAAAGCTAATTTTATTATTATAGCAGTGATTACAGCGAAAATTAATCCTTCAAACCATATCCGAAATTCTGCATAGAATCCATACCTAACTGCCACGAACTTGTGAGCAAGTTCGTGTAAAACAAAGCCTAACCCTACTGATACAAGTAATGATGGTATTAATAATATGAAAGCGTTGATGTTACTTTGGCTGAATATATATGCAAATATAACAGCTATAAACAACATCGAGATAATTATATCCCTAACCTCTCGGGCTGTGAAATTAACCATATTTTAAAGACCTAGCTTTACACATATAATGATTTCCATAAAAGAAATTAGTATAAAAAAATGACATTACAAAATTAAATCCTTTTAGAATATTTCATCTCATGGAACACTATTTTAAACTCAATTCCACTATCACCTTTCAGTTTAAAAAAACCATCAAGCTTCTTAACAAAACTGGTAATTAATTGCAATCCTAATGGTTGAGTATTTAAAAATTCAATCAATTCGGGAAAGCCAATTCCATTATCTTTTAGTTCTCAAATAATTTTATCATCACTTCGCATAAAGTTTGATGTTTATCTGTCTGTTAGTTTGATTTGGGAATGCGTGTTTTAATGAGTTAGTTAATAATTCATTTATTATAAGGCCGCATGGTATGGCAGTATCTACATCTAAAAAAACATCATCTACATCAGTTATTATGTTTACATGATCCCTATCTCCTGAACCCAATACAAATTCGGGTGATACTAACTTTCTGAGTTCAAATTCGTTATCCAATTACATTAAACTCCTTGATTGATATAGAAAATAAAAAAATAAAATTTTAGACTCTAATTAACCATCTTTAGCATATAATAATATAATCTAAATATCAATTACATAAGATCATGATTATATAATAATAATATGTTCCAATGATCTAAGCTAATTAACATAAGATCATCAGTTTTAATGAAATGAATCTGTGATACAAAATGAAAAGTCAATACTGTGAAAGAGGAAGTTATGGTATACTCATAACTGAAAGGGAATATTGGAATATTTTTCTAGCACCTAGCCAAAGATATCTAGGAACGTGTGTAATTGCAATCAAAAGACACTGCAGCAATTTATCGGAACTTGAAGATGTTGAATGGGCAGAATTTTCAAAAATAGTTCGTGAAATGGAAATTGTTATCAACAAATTATTCAATCCTACATTATTCAATTGGAGTTGCTTTAAGAATGCAGCATATAGGTGTGATAATCCAGATCCAGAAGTTCATTGGCATTTGATTCCCAGATATGATTCAGAAGTAGAATTTCAGGGCATTAAATTTGAAGATCCTGACTTCGGTTATATACCCCAACCTATAAAGGGAGAAATTCCAAGGAAAGTAATGTACAGCATGTTGAGTGAATTCAAAACTAATTTACAGCTTTAAAAAGATTAGCTGATTAAAAAAATTTGTTGAATATATAATTATTATATAGATTTAGTTTAATGGGAATAGGAGATAAAATGAACACCAAATTGAAACAAGTTATTGAATCAATGCATAAAAAAAACATCAACTGCATGGTAGTTTTAAAACCCGAAAATATAAGGTATTTAACAGGATTTAGACCTTCAAGCTCTTCAATATTGATATTAAAAGACAATCCAATTCTTTTAGCCTCAAAAATAGATCGAGAAGATGCATCCGGGAGTTCGATGGTAAATCTTGAAGTTTACAAAGAATTTGACGATATAAAAAAATTATTAAATGGTAAAATTGGTATTGAAAGGTCGATGACAGTTGAAACATATAAAAAATTATCTGAAGGTTTTGATATTGAAACAACTGATATAGTGGAAATATCTAGATCAGTAAAATCAAATTGGGAAGTAAAGAACATTGAAAAAGCACTTCAAATAGCGGAAAAATCATTTATGGAACTTGAATTTACAGGTACAGAAGTAGAATTGGCTGCCCAACTTGAATACAACATGAGAATTAATGGATCAGAAAGGGCATCATTTGATTCCATCATGGCATCAGGGTCCAGAACCAGCTTACCACATGGTACTCCCTCATTGAATAAAGTTGAAAGTCCCATCTTAGTTGATTGGGGTGCAGTTTATAATAATTATTCATCAGACACAACAAGAACAATTGTAGAAACAGAAAGACAAGAAGAAATATTCAATATAGTATTAGATGCCCAAAAAACTGCTATTAAAACAATAAAACCCGGCGTAAGATCATGTGATATAGATACTGCAGCTCGCGATGTTATAACAGAATATGGATATGGTGATGCATTTATTCATTCAACTGGTCACGGTGTTGGGCTTGAAATTCATGAAAAACCTAATTTATCAAAAAATGATGAAGGTAAGCTTGAAAAGGGAATGATAATTACTGTTGAGCCAGGAATTTACCTTGAAGGTGAATTTGGTGTAAGAATAGAAGATATGGTTCTGGTAAAAAATCAAGCCTCTGTTTTAAACAAAATTAAAACAAAAATGAACTTTTAATAAATTTAGATTAAAGTTAAAATCTTTTATATTATTTTTTTTATAGTAAAAATAATCAGAAACCTTATATACATATAATTTATATAGTAAATTAATATAAAAGGTGGAAAAAATGGCAATTATACCCACAGCATTATCTCCCGTATCAAAAAGCTTGGACAATCTTTTACCAGACAAATATCTAGTTTTAATACAGGAAAATCTTATTAGATCCGGGATGTATGTTAAAGCATCTGATCTTATGACACTGGTCATTTTAGGTGGTTTATTATTTGGATTACTTGGAATGGTTCTATTCATTGCAATTGGAATCAATCCACTCATAGGGTTGGTTGTAGGATTAGTTACGCCTGTTGCCATTGTATTTGCTTGGATATTTTTTGCTATGGAACGCAGAGTGGATGCAATAGAACAAACAACACCTGATTTTTTAAGACAAATTGCATCACTTTTAAGGGCAGGTATAGGTATTGAAACCGCTTTAGAAGACATTTCAAAACAGGGTGGTGGACCACTCAACGACGAACTTAAAAGAGCAGTAATTGAGATAAAAATTGGAAGCACATTTGACGATGCATTACTTTCAATGGGTGACAGATTAAAATCAAAAACACTTGATAGAACATTCAGGATGATTCTTGAAGGTAAAAGAGTAGGTGGAAGCTTATCAGATGTAATTGAAACTGTTGCAGAGGATTTAAGGTCTGTTCTTGCTTTGAAACGTGAAAGAAGAGCCAATGTTATGATGTCGGTAATGTTTTTGCTCATTGCCGCAATTGTAGCAGCACCTTTTGCACTTGGAATGATCATGATCTACTCAGGCTTCATAGCTAGTTTAGGTAAACCAAATCCACTGTATGACGCATCTTACATTGCAGCAAGTGGCTACATTATTATCCATTCTATAATAGCTGGACTTTTAATTGGAATAGTACTCTATGGTAGTGCAAGGAAGGGCGTAAGATTTTCTTTGATCCTTGCTCCACTGGCTTTTGGGATATTTTATGCTATAAAAACCTTTGGAATGCTGTTCATAGGATTTAAATAAATGGGTGGTTTAATTATGAATATTATCAATGATGATGCAGCGCAAACATCAGCTGAAATGCTTTTACTTTTTGGGGGAATTATTGTAGTTGTGATTGTGGCTGCGCTTTATTACAGAACATATTTAAGTGGACTTGGAACCACAATAAATCAAACAGATACACAACAGGTAGTCTCAAGTATCAATAATACTAGCAATCCTAAAAGTTTAATAAATAAGATTAGTTAAATTAATTGTGAATCTGATTTAGAACAGAATATCTTATTGAATAATTTTCTCTCTTTTTGAATGAAATATTTGAGGTATCAATAAATGAAAATGGTTATAAACGGGAAATTAATGGATAAAAATGATAAGATCAACATTCTAAATCCTGCAAATAATCAAATTGTTGACACAGTACCTTCAGGGAGTCTTGAAGATATAAAACAAGCTTTAGAGGCTGCAAATCAAGCAAAAGCTGTAATTAATGATATGTCTTCCCGTAAGGTATCTAGAATATTATATGACATTTACAAGGATGTATTAAAAAATTCTAGTGAACTAGCCCAATTAATAACATTTGAAACTGGCAAACCCATTAGCGATTCAATTGATGAAATAAATAGATCCATAGAAACAATCTTATTATCTGCAGAAGAATCTAAACGAATTTATGGTGAAACTGTTCCGTTGGATGCATGTATAGGTGGCAGAACTGCATTAGGATTTACAATAAAAGTTCCATTAGGCGTCATATCTGCCATAACACCTTTTAATTACCCTATAAATCTCGCAATACATAAGATTGCACCAGCAATAGCTGCAAAGAATTGTGTAGTTCTTAAACCATCAATAAAAGCCCCTTTAGCTGCACTGAAACTTGTTCAGATCATGTCAAGTCATTTACCTCCCGGAGTAGTAAATGCTGTAACTGGTCACAGTAGTGTTATTGGTGATGAAATGATATCAAACCCTCTTGTAAGCAAAGTATCATTTACAGGAAGCATTAAAACAGGCATTTCTATCTCTAGGAAGGCAAGTATGAAAAAAATAACTCTAGAACTTGGTGGTAACGATCCATTAGTGGTACTCGATGATGCAGATATTAATAAAGCTGTTAAAGCTGCTGTAAGTGGATCTTTCATCAATGCAGGACAAGTATGTATAGCTGTAAAACGTATAATACTTCATGAGGCAATTGCTAATGAATTTGTAAATAAATTAGTTTCAGAAACAGTCAAATTAAATATGGGAAATCCAAGTAAGATCAAAACTGATGTTGGCCCTTTAATCGATGAAAAAGCAGCTAAAAAAGTGGAAATGTTAGTTAATGATGCATTAAATAATGGTGCAGAGCTTTTATTAGGAGGAAAGCGAAGGGATGCATTTTACACTCCAACCATTATTGACCATGTCAAATCCAATATGAAAATTGTTAGTGACGAAACCTTTGGACCCATAGCCCCTATAATACGGGTTAGTAGTGTAGATGAAGCATTTGAAGTTGCAAACAATACTGAATTTGGACTCCAAGCAGGTATTTTTACCAAGAGCATCGAAACTGCACTCAAAGCAGCTAAAGTTATTGAAGCAGGAAGCGTAATTATCAATAGACAACCAACGTTTAGAACAGACAACATGCCATTCGGAGGGTTTAAAAATAGTGGAATGGGTAAGGAAGGAATAAAATACGCAGTTGATGATATGACCAAGACTAAATTAATAGTATTTGGTTAAGATATTATTTACAAATTTTTAGACAATTTTGGATAAATAACCCGTATACCATCTTCTTCAAGTACTTTGAAATGTTCCTTGAAAATTGTATGTACCGGATAAAGTATTTCTGGTTGTATCTCCCTTATCATATCCAATAACTCTGGTCCAGATGCATGTCCAGATACATGCATTTTGTGTACTGGAAGAAGATTAAAATGATCAAGCCAATTCTCAACACGTCTTTCATCAAATTCCATTTCTTCATCAAATGGTTCTGTAACAGATTTAATATAAATTGAATTTACAGGTTTTATATCGATTAACTCTTTGAGCTCAAAAAAGTCACACCGGAATATATATTTTTGAGGTTCTTCTTGGATATCTTTGTAGTTGATAAAGTTCCCACTTTCTATGAATTCCTTCTCCCACTTTTTATAGTCCGAAGATTTATGATTTGGATCAATATCTGAACCACACAACCATTCTCCATCATAACATACAAAAGAATCAGTTCCAATAAGCCCCCATCCTCTTTTAGGAATGTAAACTTCCACATCTTCCAGTTCAGGATAATCCCTTCCACTGAAAAGTTTAAGTAAGTAGGCTTGTTTCAAATTAACCACCAAAGTTCTATCTGTGTCTTTTGCAACTTTGTAAAAGGTTAAAAGACGATCAATATCTCTTATTGGAAAATTTACAATTACAAGCCCTTTAAAATCTGAGATTAGATTTTTTGCATTAATTTCAATATCCTCCTCAGTTTCGGTGCCCGGAATATCTATCCTGGTACCTTCAGAAATTAATATTTGGGGGTTCGATTTTTTTGCTTCTTTAACAAATTTATTTGTTATTTCAGGTTTTCTACCATGAAATCTTAGATCTCCTGTATAAACAACGGTTTCCTCGTTATTTTCCAAAATAAATGCAGAAGCTCCAGGTAGAGAATGATCCACAGGAGCACTTTTAATTGTGAAATCACCTATTTCAAAATTTTTATATGGTTCAACAATATACAATTCCCTTTTTATACTAGCGTCTTTACCTGAAAGTCTTTTATAACCGTCAGCATTCTTTTTTGCAGTGTAATAAAAGGTTTTTTTGTATTCTAATGTTTCACCGAATGAAACTGCACTTGTATCCTCTAAAACCTTTAAAATAAGTTGTGAATCCTTTGTCATGTAAAGTGGTATATCATGACGTAGATGATGTACATAAGCGGCATGATCCATATGTGCATGACTTAAAAGTACTCCATTAATAGATGGTTTCTCTGATGAATTGAATCCCGAGTGATGGAGGTAATCTTCTCTGTAAATTCCTTTTATTTTAGGCAGAAGTCCCATCTCAATAAAATCCATTATACCATTGCTCTTTCGAGGTTGTAGAAACTCTGAAAAATAATCATTTGCCTTATTAAAACTCATACCAAAGTCTAAAAAAACTGAAGTGGAATTTGAACCGACTAATATCTTATTTCCACCTATTTCATCGACTCCGCCGTAAAAATCTATTTTTACCATGTTTTTATAGGGGTTAATCTTACTATAATTTTTTTCTATATTTAATTAAGAGAAGTTAATTATAAAAAAATTAATTTATTTTAGAAAGGTTTCAACCAAGCTCCTAGTTTCATTAAGGGAATCAAGTGGAATTCCATGGGGCATTTCTCCTAACTCTCCCTCAACATCTTTAAGCATACCCTCACTTCCCCGAAGGAACATGCCTTCACTTGGGACTCCCATGAACACTGTTGGAGGTAATATTGCAACAGCCACCCGATTACCTTCTTTAACAGTTAAATTATTGGTTACAACAGTTATTGCACTCTTTCCAAAGTTTACATTACACACTAGAAGTTTATCTAACTTCTGAATGCTTACAATTTCTCCTGTTTTTATATCTATTCCTATAATAGGATCATTTATTGGTCCAAGTAGAAGGCGTTTATCAACTGTATAAATAGTGTTAAGTGCAAATTTCATCTTAGCAATGGATTCCACAAGTTTTTCTTTTTCTTCCTTATGCACCAATTTTAAAAACTCTAGATGCCACCTGTCTCCACCTAATGATTCAATAATATCATTTACCCTTCTTTTAAGATCATCAATCTGCGGTGAAACAGCAAGATCGGATGGTTCCATATAGGAAAAATACATCATCTGTATAACCGGCAACATAGCTCTTGCTGAAAGTAAACATTTTTGTTTGTTCCATATTCCCTTCAGATTTGCACCTTGGGCTGTTCTTATGAATAGATCTACTGATTTCTCTAAAACACGTATTCTATAATCTTTACTTGTATCCCACATTTTTTCACCTTATTTATTAAAAATATTGTATGAAATTAAAAATATTTGGATTTTAATCCTCATTAAAATTTTCTTTACTACAATGAGTAATTTTCTTTATTATTGAAATTTTTGTTTTCCAAAGATTATTTAATTAATTCATAATTCTAATGCTCTGATCTGAGGTATAATAATGATAATCTATTTTTATTATTGAAAATAATTTGGGTTATTATAATTGGCTAAATATCAGAATAAATAAAGTAAAACAATCATGTCAGCTATTAATATAAATTGTTATGTCCATTAAATGTTTTCAATTTAGTTTTATAAAAACTTATACATTCTGATTTGTACAAATAAGGATAATTGTGGAGCAAACCAACAAATAATAATCCAATAAGATCCATTCTAATTATTATCTAAATAATTCAGTTGAATTGAATAGTATTTTGTACAGAATTAGTAATATAGTCCATTTAGATTATAACTATGATTTTTTTTGTGTTTTAATTGTGAAAATTTGTTTATTTACTGATTGGTCGTAAAGTTTAAGTATATAGAGGGATTTAAATTTAAATTAGATTGTAAAATTTATTGAGAGATTAGAAAGATAAAAGGCAATCTTAATTAGTAAGAACTTGCCATAGTAAAGGATAGGTGGTATTAATGGTAGATTTATCAAGCCTGTACAATTTAGATGTGTACACAACACGCGGAAAGTACGTTGGAAGAATTCATGATGTTGTATTAAATATTAAAAAGGGTAGAGTGTCCCTATTGAAGACAACAGCCATGAAACCAGATAAAAAAAGTGTCGGATTAAAAGATGTAATAAAAACCAGCATAAGAATAGTTCCAGAGGGAGATGAAATTCGTCCTCTTAGAGAGGAAGGAAGTATTGAAATACCCTATGAACGAGTTCAAGCAGTTGGAGATATTTTATTGATCAGTCCAGAGATAGTACAGACACCTGTTAACCCAGAGATGTAGGAAGTAAAATATGAATGTTGGGATTCTTGGATGCGGCGCCATAGCTAATATAATAACTAGTTTTGCAGTTGAAGGTAAGCTTGGTGTTGATCTAAAATTTTTTTATGACAGGGACATGGAAAGGGCAGAAAACTTGGCTTCACAAGTTGATGGCACTGTAGTTTTAAACATAGAAAATATGCTGGACAAAGTAGATCTTGTTATAGAAGCAGCATCTCCACAGGCAGTTTCAGAAACTGTGCCCCAAGTATTAAAACATGGTGTTGATGTTATTATCATGAGCATTGGGGCTTTAATGGATTCTAAACTCCGGGAAGAATTAAAAACATTAGCTTCTAATAACAATGCAAAAATATATGCGCCATCAGGCGCAATAGTTGGAATTGATGGTATTAAAGCCGCGTCTATTGGTAAGATTGAAAGTGCTACTTTAGTAACTCGTAAACCTCCACGTTCTCTGGGTGTATCAGCAGACGAAGAGACAATACTTTACGAAGGAAAAGCTGGAGATGCTGTTTTAAAGTTTCCTATGAACATAAATGTA
>Ga0224559_1001655_pt1 | contig 12075 bp, 10 predicted proteins | sample 714S33034metaG_FD_180676 | JGI IMG/M metagenome (GOLD analysis project Ga0224559, IMG submission 180676) | Peat soil microbial communities from Stordalen Mire, Sweden - 717 S3 30-34 | ecosystem: Environmental > Terrestrial > Soil > Wetlands > Peat | place: Sweden: Norrbotten County, Stordalen... | reverse complement strand
AAGATCGGCCTGTTCCCAACCGGGGGCAGGCCGATTTTCTTTTCCGAGGGCTTCACCCCCCGCCGATGTGGGGCAGGCAATCTTGCCAAATGCCGTCTACTTTTCCCACGGACGGGAATTCGGCGGAAGTTGTGGGGCAGGTTGTCAACCTGCGGCGGGTTGGTAACCCGCCGAAATCCGCTGCCAACGCGCCCGGCGGGCGCCGGTTGCCAACCGCCGCGCAGGATACCATCCTGCCCCACAACAAATCCAGGTGTGAAAGTATGTGGCATTGGGCAGGAGTGCCTGCCGTGTTGGCGACTCGTCTCGACACCTCTTCGCGGCCCTCACGCCAGTGTCGAAGGCAGGCGTCGGCAGGAGTGCCGACGCGGCAGGCAGGAGTGCCTGCGCCACGCCCCGCTTAGACCGCCGTGCGTAGCGGCCGGTAGCGGCGGCAGGCGCGCACGCCGATCAACTCGGCGACCTCGCCCAGCAGGTTGGGGAGGTTCTCCGTATAGATCGAGAGGTCGTGGCGGCCGCGCGCGGGTCGTCCCTTGCGGGACGGTTCGTAGGAAGTCACTTGGGCGGTAGCCGGACGGTAGTCTTTGACGCGGGCATAAGCCAGGACGTTGCGCGGCACGTTGGTGTCACTCAGAACCAAGGCATAGCGGCCTTCGTCCAATTTGGACAGCGCTTCCGCCGGAGATGCGGCCACGTCCACCGCGTATCCGCCGGCCTGCAAGATAGTCTGAAGCGCCAATCGCGGTGCAAGATCGCCATGCACCAACAATACCCGGGCCAAGTCTAGCGCTCGACGGGAACCGCCGCTGCTGGGGAGCACGGTAGGTACCTTAAGCATCTGATCTCTACGTATACTCTACCCGAGATCCGGCAATTTTGACCCTTTTTTTTCAGTGGATTGGTCCGATTTTCCGGATGCCACCCCTGTCAAGGTGTGTCTTCAGGCCAGCACGCCCATACGGCCTTCCCGGTAATCATCCACCGCTTGCGCCAGTTCCTCTTTGCTATTCATAACAAATGGGCCATAGCGCGCCACCGGCTGCCCGATCGGTTCACCTGCAAGCAGCAAAATACTGAGCCTGGACGCGCCGTCGTTGGCGATCCGCACGCCTTCTCCCCCGCGGTCAAAAAGGACTACCTGGTGGTCCCGCGCCTCGATCCCGTGGAAGTCTGCTGTGCCTTCAATCACGTACGCGAAGGCGTTGCGGGTCTTTGGGACCGCCTGTTCGAACCAGGCGCCGGGTTCCAGCGTGAGGTGCAGATAGAGAATTGGTATGCGCGTCTCGATGACACCCTTGGTGCCAAGGCTCTCGCCGGCGACCACCTTGGCGGTCACCGTCTCCTCCGGGTTCCGCGCCACCGGGATGCTCGCCGCCGGCGTGTCCTGGTAACGTGGCGAGGTCATTTTGTCTGGCTTCGGCAAGTTCACCCAAAGCTGGAAGCCGTGCAGCGTACCGCCTTCACGTACAAAGGTTTCGCTTGGCAGTTCCGAGTGAACCAGGCCGCTGCCGGCCGTCATCCATTGGACATCGCCCGGCCGCAGCGTGCCGTGGTTTCCCCAGGAGTCGCGGTGCTCCATCTCGCCGTCCAGGAGGTAAGTCACGGTTTCGAATCCACGGTGCGGGTGGGGCGGGAATCCACGGGCTTCTCCGGGCGCCAGGCGCGTCGGCCCCAGGTGGTCCAGGAGCAGGAACGGGTCCAGGTCCATGAGGTCTTCTCCGGGAAATGCCCGGCGCAGATCGACGCCGTCTCCATCGTGCGATGGGGCGGCGGTGAACACCTTGGTCACGGTTCGATAGGTCATTGCATTTATCTCCACGTCAAGATAAATTGATGCTAGACTCGGACAAAGGATTCCGAATGGAAACGACGGGCGTGCATTTGTGGTTGGTATTGTGGAAGGCCTACCAGGCGCTGCTCTGCCACGCCGAGCGCCACATCCATTCGCTGGGTCTCGGCTTCTCCGATTTTGCCGTGCTGGAAGTGTTGCTGCACAAAGGCCCGGCACCGGTGAACACGATTGGGCAACTGGTACATCTGACCAGCGGATCCATCACCGCGGCCATCGACCGTCTGGAGCGGAAGTCGCTGGTGGCCCGGGGCGCCGATCCATCGGACCGGCGGGCGCGCGTGGTCCATCTGACGGAGGCGGGCCGGGCACTGATCGAGTGTGCGTTCCGGGATCACGCGGCGGCAATGGAGGCGGCGACCGCTGGGCTCTCCGCCGAGGAGCGGGGCGCAGCGGCGGCGCTGCTAAAGAAGTTGGGGCTGAGTGCAGGCGAGCGGTGACTCAGCCTGGCAAAAGTAATGCAGTGTGATGAACAATACTCTGTTATCCTGGGCGCAAGGCCCATGCCTGATCGCCACGTTGACGGACGGGTGCTGTCCCATTCCAAACTTGCGCGACATCTGTTGCCGGTGCTGTTCGCCATCCTGGCCGCGGTGATCGGCGGCGTGACGTGGCGGTTCTATGCCAGCCAGAAAGAGCTGACTGAGCGCGGAGTCCAGTCCCAGTTGTTGAGCGTGGCCGATACCAAGGTCAGAGAAATATCGGCGTGGCGCAAAGGGCGTCTTGGGGAGGCGCGCGCCATTATGGCCGACACCTTCACGATGGCGGCTTTCGAGCGCGTGATCGCTGGCAAAGCTGCGCCATCCGAGCGCGCGGCGGCGGTGGACTACCTTCGTTCGATCTGCTCGGATATGCACTACGCCGGAGCCGTACTGGCGGATCTTGAAGGGCGGCCGGTGCTTTGGGAAGGGCGCCGGTTCGGCGATTCCGGCCCCCTCCTGTCCGTGATGCGCAGCGTGACACAGGCCGGCGACGTGGCGGAGCGCGATTTTGACGTTGGGGAATTGCCGCAGGCTCCCCACCTGGGGTTCAACCTCCCGCTGCGTGCCGGCCCCGGGCGTCCGGTTTTTGGCGGTTTGCTGCTCTCGGTGGATCCCCAGGACTATCTGTACCCGCTTCAGACGTGGCCGGTACCCTCGCGGACTGCCGAGGTGTTCACGGTTCGCCGCGAGGGCGAGTCAGTCCTCCATCTCAGCCCGCTGCGCCATCATGCCGATGCCTCGCTTCGGCTCCGGGTTCCGCTCACCAGGGGTGGCGTGCCGGCGGTAATGGCGGTGGAGGGCCATGAAGGAAATGTGGAGGCGGTGGATTACCGGGGCGTGCCGGTTTTCGCGGCGCTGCGTCCAGTGCCCGGTACCGCCTGGTATGTGATCGCTAAAATCGACACCGAAGAAGCGGACGAACCCGTCCGGCGGCGGTCCATCCTGTTGGGGGTCACGGCGGTCTCGCTGATTCTGGCGACTGGCGCGTTGATGCTGATTTTGTGGCGGCGGGTGCAACGCAGCCTGTACCGGCAGCGCCATGAATCCGAAATCGCCCACCGCTCCCTGGTGGAACAGTACAACAACTTAAGCCGCTTCGCCAATGATGTGATCCTGCTGGTCGACGCCGACGGCGCCATCTTGACGGCCAATGACCGGGCAGCCGATGTTTACGGCTACAGCCTCGACCAACTCCACGGCATGCACATCCAGCAATTGCGTGCGCCTTCCACTCGGGCGGCTTTTGCGGCCGATTGGCAATTGGCCAGAGAGCGCGGCTCGCTGATCTTTGAATCGGTGCACCAGCGTTGCGACGGCCACGAGTTTGCCGTCGAAGTCAGCACGCGGAGCATCGTCGTCGCGGGCAGACCCTTGCAGCAGAGCATCATTCGCGACATCAGCGACCGAAAACAGGCTGAGCGGGAACTTTCCGAGAGCGAGGCGCGATTCCGCCAATTGGTGGAGAGCGCGCCCTACGGGATCCTGGTGGTGGACCAGGATTTCATCCTTTACGCCAACGCGGAGGCCGTGCGCATGTTTGGCGCGTCCACGCCGGACGACCTGGTCGGTCATCCCCTGGCGGAGCGAGCCGCTTTCGAGGAACGCGAGAGCGTGGTGCGGCGCGCGCGGGAAGTGGTTTCCGGTGTACCTTCGCCCCCGGTCGAGCGGCGTTACCTGCGGTTGAATGGCGAGGAGTTCTGGGTCGCCGTGTCGGCCGCGAGTATCGAGTACAACCGGCAACTCGCCGGCCTGTTGTTCTACCGCGATATCACCGCCGCCAGGCGCGCCGCGGAAGAGCATGCGCGGTTGGAAGAGCAACTGCGACAGGCGCAGAAGATGGAAAGTGTGGGCCGGCTGGCCGGAGGTGTTGCCCACGATTTCAACAACTACCTCACGGTGATCAACGGGTATTGCGAGATGCTTCTGGGGGGACCCGACGCCGGCCCGGAGATTCGCGAGAGCCTGGAAGAAATCAGCGCGGCCGGTGCGCGCGCGGCGTCGATCACCCAGCAGTTGCTGGCGTTTAGCCGCAAGCAGATCGCCACGCCCCGCGTGCTCAGCCTGAACCAGGTGGTCACGGACTCCGGCCAGTTGCTGCGGCGCCTGATCGGCGAGCATATCGCGATCGTTACCCGGCTCCACCCGCAGCCCGGCAACGTGATGGCGGACCCGTTACAACTGGGCCAGGTCTTGATGAACCTGGCGATTAACGCGCGCGACGCCATGCCGGATGGCGGGCAGATCGCGATCGAGACCGGCCAGGGCGAAATCGACCAGACGGCGGAATCTGGCTCCGCGGTCCGCCCCGGCCGCTACGCCCTGCTCTCGGTTACCGACACCGGCGCCGGTATGAGTCCGGAGGTCCAGGAGAGAGTTTTCGAGCCGTTCTTCACCACCAAGGGAGCGGGTACGGGCACCGGACTCGGGCTGAGTACCGCGTACGGCATCGTACGCCAAGCCGGCGGTTGGATCGAGGTGCGGAGCTCGCCCGGGGCCGGCTCGTGTTTCGAGATCTGGCTGCCCTTGACCGGCGAGGTGGCTGTGGATGCCACGGCGCCGCCGCCCGCCGCCGAAAGCGGGCGCGGCGAGGAGACGCTGCTCATTGTCGAGGACCAGGCGGATGTGCGCCGCCTCGCCCTTTCCATCCTGAAGGCGAGCGGCTACCGCCTACTCGCGGCGGAAAACGCGGAACAGGCTCTGCAATTGAGCGCTGGCTATGCCGGCCCGATCGACCTGCTGGTCACCGACGTGATCATGCCCGGCCTGAATGGCCGCCAACTGGCGGACCGCCTGGCGAAAGAGCGGCCCGGCCTGAAAGTGCTCTACACCTCCGGCTACGCCGCCGATGTGATCGCCCTGCAAGGGTCCCTCGAACCGGGAATGGCCTACTTGCCCAAGCCTTTCGGCGCCGCGCAGTTGGCTGCCAAGGTTCGGGAGGTGCTGGGTGCCGGCAGGGGGCCGAGCAGGCTGCTGGTGATTGACGACGACCCCGCGGTCCGCGGGTTCCTGCGGCAGATTTTGGCCGGCGCCGGATATGTCGTCGTGGAGGCCGCGGACGGCAAGAGCGGCATGAGCAAAATCGATCCGCAGGCGGTTGAGCTGGTAATCACGGACCTGGTGATGCCGGAACAGGAGGGCCTGGAAACCCTGCAGCGTTTGCGGGTGGAGCGTCCGAATCTCCCGGTGATCGCCATCTCGGGGGCGTTTGGCGGGTCCTGCCTGAAGACCGCCAGCCGCTTAGGCGCCGTCGCCACCCTGGCCAAGCCGATCGATCCCGAAATCCTGCTGCGCGCGGTGCGCGAAGCGCTGGCTTCGCCTCCAGGCGCTGGTCGCGGTAACCGCGGGGCGAACCCTCGCGTCGTTTGATATAGTTACGCTAGAAGTACCGCCATGCGATCCATAAAACTCGTTGTGCCTTGCGCTGCCATGATTCTGGTGGTGGCGAGCCTGCTGATTGGTCAGACACAGGGTCCGCTCAAGGATCCGGGGGCCACCGTGGCGCGTCCCCGCAAGAGCACGGACAGCACCACCGACAAGGACGAGGAACTTCCCAAGATTCCCTCGAAGCTGAAGAAGGATCCGCAGTTGAACAAGGGCGGCGACGTGGCGCGGTTCCAGACCGACGTGGATATCGTGACCATCGACGCGGCGGTGATCGACAACAAAGGCCACTTCATCCCGGGCATTCCGCCGGGCAATTTCCGCATTCTCGAAGACAATGTACCGCAGCAGATTCGCAAGGTGGATATGGGCGAAGCGCCGATGACCATCGCGATGGTCATCGAGTTCAGCAATCGGTTCCAGCGGTACTACAGCTACGCATGGTTCCAGACGCTGCAACTGGCATGGGGATTTGCGTCGACGCTGAAGCCGGAAGATTACGTCGCCATTGTGGCCTACGACATGCGGTCGGAAATTCTGACCGATTTCACCACGGACAAGGCGAAAGTGCAGGAAGGGCTGCACCGGCTGCAGATCGCCGCCTTCAGCGAAGCCAACATGTTCGACGCGGTCACCGACACGGCCGACCGGATGAGTGAAATCGAAGGCCGCAAGGCGATTCTGCTGATTACCAGCGGGATCGACACCTTCAGCAAGCTCACCTACGACCAGACGCGCAAGAAACTTCAGGAGGCCGGGGTGCCGATCTACTCGATCGGGCTGATGCAGATGCAGCGCGAGATGGCCGACCAGTACATGAGCGGGTCGCAGCGCATGGATTTCCTGCAGGCGGACAACGAACTGCGCACCTTCGCCAAGGAGACGGGCGGCGCCGCCTATTTCCCGAGGTTTCAGGGCGAATATGGACAGATTTTCCAAATGCTGCACCAGTCGCTGCGGAACCAGTACGTACTGACGTACCAGCCCAGCAATACCAAGCACGATGGCGCGTTCCGCAAGATCAAAGTGGAGCTGGTGAATCCGGCGACCAACGAGCCGCTGCCCGTGAAAGACGAAAAAGGCAAGCCGGTCAAGTACCAGATCGTCGCCAAGTCGGGTTACAAAGCGCCGCGCGCGGTGGAATAGCGGGACGTAGGACAGGCCGGCGTACCCTATGGGTCCGCCTGTCCCGTCGCACCACGAAAATCCGTTTGTCAAGAACTGCATCTGGCTACTTTCCAAGGCGATGCAAAACCGTTGACATTGAGGTTACACGTCTGTTACGCTCCTACTCGTTTCCCCAATGAATATTCCCGCCCATTCCACACCGAACATTCTTCTGGTTGACGACAATCGCGATGGGTTGTTGGTCCGCCGCTGCCTGTTGGAAGAGATCGGATGTTGCGTGCAGATCGCCCTCAATGGAGAAGAGGGCCTTAAACTCTTCCAGGCCGGCAAATTCGACGTGGTGGTGACCGATTACCGCATGCCTCGCATGAACGGCGGGGAACTGATCCAACGGATCCGCGCGCTGGACCCGAATGCGCGGATCATTCTGCTGTCGGGTTTTGTGGAGCCTCTGGGCCTCACGGAACAGAACACGGGGGCGGATGCCGTGATCGCCAAGAGCGCCAACGAACCGGCGCACCTGTTGCGCACCGTGAAACGCCTGGTGAACCGGACGGTGCGCAAGCCGCCGGGCTCGCAGAAAGCTCTTCAGGCGCGAGCCACGGCCATCGGCCAATAAAGAAAATCGGACATACTGGAAGCGTGGTGCTCTCTGCTGGTGGTTTGATTTCGGTGTTGCTGGCGCTGGCGGCGGCCGCCGGTGGCGCGACTCCGGCTCCCCGGAAGGGGCCTCCCGCGGCCAAAGCCTCGGTTTCGCCAAAAGTGTCCCCCACGGTGCGCCATTGGATGAAGGGCATGACGTTGCGCGACGAAGTGGCGCAGTTGATCTTCATTGCTTTTCACGGCACGGCGCCCCACTCGCGTTCCCGGGAGTATCGCAAGTTCGTGGCACACATCCGGGACACGAAAGTGGGCGGATTGATCCTGGTGAATTGGTCCAACGGGCGGGTCATGCAGAAGGCGGAGCCCTACGCGGTGGCGGCGTTTCTGAACCGCATGCAGCGCCTGGCGAAGACGCCGCTGATGGTGAGCGGCGATTTCGAGCGCGGCGCTTCGATGCGGGTGGAGGGCACCACGGTGTTTCCGCACGCCATGGCGTTCGGCGCCGCCGGCAACCCGGCGTACTCGCGGTACGAGGGCGAGGTGACGGCGCGCGAGGCGCGGGCGCTGGGAGTTCATTGGATTTTCTATCCCGTGGCCGACGTCAATAATAACCCGGACAATCCGATCATCAATATCCGATCCTTCGGGGAGAATCCCGAGGCCGTGGCAGCGCAAGTGAAGGCCTTCATCGAAGGAGCGCACAGCGACAAGAAGAACTACGCGCTGACCACCGCGAAACATTTTCCGGGACACGGCGACACGGCGGTGGACAGCCACATGAACATGCCCACCATCACGGTGGACCGCGACCGCCTGGAGCGGGTCGAGTTGGTGCCGTTCAAGGCGGCGATCGCTTCCGGAGTGGATGCGGTGATGACGGCGCATATCGCGGTGCCGGCGCTCTCGCCACCGGAGATCCCCGCGACGCTTTCGGCGGCGATTCTGACGGATCTGTTGAAAAAGGATCTGGGGTTCCATGGCATCGTCGTGACCGACGCGCTGGAGATGGCGGGCATCGTCAAAAACTTTTCGACGGGCGACGCGGCGGTGAGGGCGCTGGAGGCGGGCGTGGACGTGCTGCTCATGCCGACGGATCCGGAGGCGGTGGTGAAAGCCGTGACGGCGGCGGTAGCGAGCGGCCGCCTGACGCGCCAGCGGATCCAGGAAAGCGTCATCAAGATTCTGGCCGCCAAGGAGCGGGTGGGGCTGGAGCGCAAGCGTTTCGTGGATCTGGAAGGTATCGGCGACGTGGTGGATTCGCCGGAGTCCAACGAGAAGGCACAGGAGATCGCCGACCACGCGGTGACGCTAGTGCGCAACGGCGGAGGCATGATTCCGCTGGCGGCGCCGGACAAGGCCTGCTACGTGACGATGCCGGAGAGCCGCCTGTCCACCGAAGGCCAGTCATTCAGCCAGGAAGTGCGCAAGATTGCGCCGCGCGCGCAGGTGACTTCGTGGGATTCGTCAATGTCGCGCGAGCAACTGGTGGAAGCGGTGGGCCGGCTGGGGAGTTGTGAAAGCTTCGTGGTGGCGGCGTTCACCAGTGTGGGAGCGTACCGCGGTACGGTGGGCATGCTGGGTGGGGAACTGCCCTGGGCGCTGGACGCGTTGATTTCGTCCGGCAAGCCGGTGGCGCTGATCGCGCTCGGCAATCCGTACGTGTTGCGCAATTTCACCAAGGTGACCGCCTACCTGGCCACCTACAGCAATGTGGCGCCGAGCGAGATCGCCGCCGCCCGCGCCACGTTGGGCGAGATCCCGATCGGCGGGCACCTGCCGGTCACCATTCCGGGGCAGGCGGCGTACGGCGAGGGGATACAACTGCGCGCCACGCGGGCCATCACGGTCACCGGCGGCGAGCAGTAAGCGCGTGCCTGACGTCCCGGCTTCGCGCAAGCGTGCGGCCGCGGGAGGCACTGGCGCGAAGTTAGCGGCGGGTATTGTGACAGCTATCGGCCCAGCTAAAGCTAAACGCTACGGCGTCAGGGAGGATCTATCCTCTCGGTGGGCACAGCTCAAGCAACAGTTGACGTTACCTCGGCGTTCCACGTATCCGGTCGGACAACCTCCGGGTAGAATTTGCCTCTGAGCGCCTTTCACGGATTTGCCGGCACCGCAGATGCCAGGGACCTGCAATTCGCCGTGTCGGTCTCGGCGGACGCCGAATGGCAGGTCCGGGAAGCCGCTCCTCGCAACAGAGACTTCCGGCCAACGATCAAATCAAAGCGCCAGCGGCAGTCCTCGGCCGACGACGAAGATAAACAAGCAGCTGACAGCGATGGAGGCGACAAGCCAACCGGAGCTACGCATGAGGACATGTTCAGCATTTGGCTGGTCGCGGGATCCACCCCAATCATGAATTGCCAATAGCCCGAGTCCTGCGCCGAAAGAGGCTGCAGCGGCCACCCACAAGTAGGATCGACCCAATGGAGTCATGAGCGCAGCGGCGCACGCAACCACTCCTGCCGCAAGGTACGGTGCAATCGTGAGGCGCCGGCCGCGCGCCACACCACTGCTCGTGCCACCGAGAAACACGTAGCCGGAAGAAGCAACAGCGTGCATGCAGCCATAGTAGAGCAAGCCGCCGAGCAGTGCGAGTCCCACCTTCCACCAAAGCTGCACCGCGGTCAGGAGGACTCCCCAATCACCGAAGCCAGTGATGGCGCCCAAACAGAAATAGCCGGTTGCGTCAAACAAGTTGAACGCCATTGTGAGCCACAGGAAATAATGGAAGTGAACTGAAGACGGTCGGAAACAGGTAAGGATGATCCAAAGGGCGACACCGACGACGATGTTCGTCAGGGGCCCCGCAGCTACGAGTATCGGGCTCGCGACGGTGCACTGCATCGACACCGGATGCACTAGAACTCGTCCGCCAAGAACCAGGCAGTAACTCCCGTGGCCCAGAGCTTCGTGGGCAAAGGTTGCTGAGACAAAGGCCAACGATCCGATTGCCGCTGCTGATAGAGTGTCGTCATGCGCGCCACAATCCTGGGCGCTGTCGCGTGTCGTGCCGAGCGAAGGGCCTTCCATAAGGTGATATTCTCTCACGAGCAATCAACTACCGAATCGTCGGGTTAAGCTGGGAAGGCGTTTTATGCCCGCCACCGCGCTACAATGATCACTCCATGAGTCTGTTCACTCTCCCGCCGCACATAGTGGAGGTGGCGCTGCTCGCAGTGCTGTTGGCGGCCGCCGTGTTCGACGTGCGTTATCGTCGAATTCCCAACTGGCTCACGGTGGGTGGCGTGGTGCTGGGCCTCGTCATGAACACAGTCATCGGTCCGCCGGCAGCCGGCGTTGGGTTCGCGCTGGCCGGGCTGGGGGTAGCGTTTGGCATCTATGTGCTGCTCTACGCCTTGCGCGCTATGGGCGCCGGTGACGTCAAACTGATGGCGGCGGTGGGCGCGCTGGTGGGGTGGGAGCGCTGGTTTGGCATCTTCTTCATCACCGCCCTGATCGGCGGAGTCATGGCGTTGATCCTGGTAGTGGCGCGCGGCCGGCTCAAGAAGACGTTGTTCAACGTGGGCTTCATCCTGAGCGAAATGAAGAGCCTGCGGCCGGCATATCTGGCCAGAGAAGAATTGGATGTGAAGAACAAGAAGGCGCTGGGGCTTCCGCACGGCGCGGTGATTGCGGTGAGCACAGTTTTCTACCTGGCGCTCTGCGGGCGCCTGATGAAATAGCAGGGGCCGGCCGGGGGAATTCAGTCTACCTGCACAACCAGCCGCCGTCGACCGCCAGCGTATACCCCGTCACATAATCGGAAGCGGCCGAGGCCAGGAACACCAGGGCGCCCTGCAGATCTTCGGGAAGGCCCCAACGGCCCGCCGGAATGCGGCCCAGAATCTCGGCGCTGCGGGCCTGGTCGGCGCGCAGCGGGGCGGTGTTGTCCGTCGCCATGTAGCCGGGCGCAATGGCATTGACGTTGATGTGGTGCGGCGCCAGTTCATTGGCCATCAGCCGCGTGAGACCCATGACGGCGCTCTTCGATGCCGTGTACGAGGGCACGCGGATGCCCCCCTGGAAAGACAGCATGGAGGCGGTATTGACGATCTTGCCGCCGCGTCCCTGCGCCACCATCTGCCTGGCCACGGCCTGGGACAGGAAGAAAACGGCGCTCTCGTTGAGCTGGATCACATCGTCCCAATCCTTCTCGGCGAACTCCAACAAGGCGGCGCGGCGAATGATACCGGCGTTGTTGAGCAGGATATCGATGCCGCCGAGTTCGCGCACCACCTGATCCACCACCGGCTGGATGCTGGCGCGTTCCAGCAGATTCGCGTGGACCTGGGAGACGCGGCGGCCCAGGGCGCGGACCTGGGCGGCGGTTTCATCGGTGCTGAGGATATCCACCAGCGCCACGTCGGCGCCGGCTTCGGCGAACCCCAAGGCGGCGCCTTGGCCGAGGCCACGGCCGGCGCCGGTAACTACCGCAACTTTTCCGTCGAGCTTAAACTTATCGAGAATCATCGTTAAGAGAGCCTTTCCAATGGGACCGCATCCATATCCGTGAACTCCTGGTTTTCACCGCCCATGCCCCAGCAGAAGGCGTAGGATGCGGTGCCGCAGGCGCAGTGGATGGACCAACTGGGCGAAATCACGGCTTGACGGTCGGAGATCGAGATGTGG
>Ga0224559_1001654_pt1 | contig 12078 bp, 7 predicted proteins | sample 714S33034metaG_FD_180676 | JGI IMG/M metagenome (GOLD analysis project Ga0224559, IMG submission 180676) | Peat soil microbial communities from Stordalen Mire, Sweden - 717 S3 30-34 | ecosystem: Environmental > Terrestrial > Soil > Wetlands > Peat | place: Sweden: Norrbotten County, Stordalen... | reverse complement strand
GTTGTGACCTGTGTTCTTGGTTCTTCAATAACAGCATGTATCTCCAACAACCCCGCGACTTCCAACGGGATAACGATGGTTGTTAATCCCAACCTGCCGGTGAGTGTTTCAGTGGCGCCATCCCAAAACCCGGTTTGTGCAGGGAGTATAGTAACATTTACTGCAACCCCCACAAATGGTGGTTTATTGCCATCTTATCAATGGAAAGTAAATGGCGTTGGTGCTGGAACCAACAGTTCTACTTATTTTTTTATACCGAATAATGGGGATGTTGTAACCTGCATCTTAACGTCGAATACTATTTGTGCAACCGGGAATCCTGCAACAAGTAACCCTATTATCATGACTGTGAATCTAAACATGGCTATCAGTATCACAATATCTGCATCGGCTAATCCATTCTGCCAGGGGTCTACGGTAACATTTACAGGGATACCAGTGAACGGCGGCGTTACGTCATCATTTCAATGGCAGGTTAATGGGGTAAATGCCGGAACCAACAGTCCGAGTTATACATACAACCCGTTGAACGGGGATTTGGTAACTTGTGTGTTGACTTCGAGTATTGCCTGTCCGCTTGGTAATCCGGCGACTTCGAATATTATAACGATGGTTGTCAATTCAAATCTTCCTGCGGGAGTCAGCATCGTTGCATCATCCAATCCATTCTGTCCAGGATCATCAGTTTTATTCACCGCCACACCAATAAATGGAGGAACGACACCAGCATACCAATGGAAAGTAAACGGAGTTGATGCAGGTACAAATTCACATACCTTCACTTATAACCCTGCAAATAATGACAGTGTAAGATGTATCATGACCTCGGACCTTAGTTGTGTCACAGGAAATCCGGCAAGTTCAACAGAGATCATAATGAGCGGGACACTGGCTCCGACAGTTACTTTTACCTCCTGTTTTGATACTATGACTACCGTCAATGCTAAACCTATCAAGCTTAAAGGGGGAATTCCACTAAATGGTACATACTCGGGGCCTGGCGTAAATTCATTAACGGGGGTTTTCGCGCCCTCTGTAGCTGGGACCGGAACAAAAACAATAACTTATACTTATACAAATGCTGTCTTATGCACAGCAAGTAAAAGCATTCATATTATTGTTCAGGCGGCACCGGGATTCATTTGTGGAAATAACATGACGGATATCAGGGATAATAGAGTATATCCGACGGTTCAAATTGGGTCACAGTGTTGGATGGCCTCTAACCTGAATTTTGGAACTATCCTGGCATCGACACAGGATCAGAGGGATAACTGTGTTTCAGAGAAGTATTGTTACAACGATAACCCAATTAACTGTATGAGCCAGGGAGGGATGTACCAGTGGGATGAACTTATGCTATATGATAATACTCCTGCTGATCAGGGCTTTTGTCCTCCTACCTGGCATATTCCAACTGAAAATGACTGGAACACACTATTTGCCAATTACATAAACAATGGCTTCGCGGGTAGTCCTCTTAAATATTCCGGTTATTCAGGTTTCAATGCACTATTATCGGGAGCAAGACATATTGACAAAAGCTGGGATTTTCAAGGCTTTGCAGCCTTCTTATGGTCATCGACTTCTTATGGTAGCAATAAAGCCTGGGCACATGGCATGAATGATCCGGATCCGAGTGTTTCCATTTATCCGGCGAGCAAGGCGAATGCGTTCTCAGTGCGATGTATTAAAGATTAATTCGCCATATTTCAAACCATCCCCCTCTGCTTTTTAATCTCTTCATAAGCTGCATTCAACGTTTGGAATTTTTCAGTAGCGGCTTTTTTAATATCGTCGCCAAGGTGGGCTACTTTATCGGGATGGTATTGAATTGCGAGTCTCCTGTAAGCCTTCTTGACTTCCTCGTCAGTTGCATCCGGATTGAGTTCAAGAATATCATAGGCACTGTTTATATTCCTGACAAACATGGCTTTTATGGAAGCAAAATCAGAAGGGTCGACACCCATATATCCGGAGATCTGTTGAATGACATTTTCTTCAGCTTGATCAAACTGGCGGTCGGCAATGGCTATACCAAAAAGATAATGGAGGAGTTGCAGGCGGGATGGATAATCCATAAATTGTCCCACCTGGATACTCACATCCTGCAAATTGATTTCCTGGTTTAAAACCTCTTTCAGAATCAAGATAAGGCGGTTTGTTTCCTCTATTCCGAATTGTGCAAGAAAATAATTCCTTACATACTCCAGCTCCGACTTGACCACTTTGCCGTCGGCTTTCATTACGGCTGCGGAAAGTACCAACAGGCTCATTGCAAAATCCCCGCGGGCAGTACCGTGGTAGAATGTTTTTTCTATTCTTACACCATCCAGAACAGACCCCATTGCAAAGCCAAGTATAGCTCCAATAGGGCCACCGAATGCCCAACCCAGTCCTCCTCCAATCCATTTCCCGTATTTATTTCCTCCTCGTTTCTGTCCATTCCCGTTCACGTCCTTCTTCTTCGTCATGCTTAGAATTGCATAAACAAAAATGATAACAATCACAAGGATAATTACATAAGACATAATGAAACAATTTTTTTATACGATATTTTCGCTTATCGGAAGCCCGTATTCCTCTGTCATCCGAATGTTCATGCTTTCGAGCTGATCGAGGACCGGATTGTAAATCTCCGGTATTATCGGGATATGAACACCTTTGACTGTAATCTTTCCGAGAAGTATCATCTCTGCTCCTATCGCTGCAGGTAACGCCACAGTCCGGGCAATTGAGGTATCGGTAGCCAGGGTTCCGTAGTCAAGCATCCGTGAGCGGATTATTTCTTTTCTGCCATCTGAATATCCAGCCAGAAAATTATGCTGTAAAACCACCATATCCCTTTCTTCAGCGCCCAACCCCATCCTGCTTATCATTTTGTCAGAAGTCACTTCAAAGGTTGAATCAATTCCACGGCCCATTGGCTCTGCTTTGAACATACCGAGCCATTCCAATGCATCAAGAGCATAGGATGAAACAGGAATATTAAGAAAAATTGCAACCTGTTGCCGGATTCCGGTCGAATTTTGTTTACCTATCTGGTGAGCGATCATATCGGAATAAGTCATTCCTTTCATGTCAAATGTATCACCGGAAATGAGGTTCAGTCTCTTCATCACATCAAGTGTTTCGCACCAGCCCTTGTAACGGAATGTTCCGCGATATACCGTTTGAGCCTCGGGTATTCCATAAATTGCTCGATAAGCCATAGAATCCCTGTTGGGATAAACATCAAGTATGCCGACCTGTGGAAAATCCACCTGGAAGGGATTCTTAAAAAGGTCATGGGTAGGAATGTTCACTTCTTTGCCATGACGAAGAAAATGTGCATCATTGTTCCCCGCAAGGATCACGCCTTTGGGACTCCATGAAAACTTGTACCTGAATGGGTTATCTGCAGCTTCAGGGGCAGGGAGTGCTCCGCAGAGTGAATAAAACTCAAGCACTGCGCCTCCTTTGGTATGGATATTATCAATGATACGCATTGCCGACATATGATCGATTCCCGGGTCCAGACCCATCTCATTGAGAAAAAGAATTCCTGCCTCTTTTGCTTCTTCATCCAGAGCCATCATATCAGGTTTCACATAGGAAGCTGTAACCAGGTTTTTCTTATGTTTCAGGCAATGTTTTGCAACCATTACGTGAAAACGGTATGGCAATAAACTTACCGTCAGATCATTCCCCGCGACCAGGGTGTCCAGAGTTTCTTCATCATCTGCTTCCCAGAAAATGGTCTGTCCAGAAGGGTGATTTCCAACCATAGCTTGTGACCGGTCAGGGGTATTGGAAGCTACCGAAACTTTAAATTTCTTGTCAAGCAGGTACTTAACCATCGGACTTGCCACGAGGCCGGCCCCAAGAATGAGAACTTTTTGCATGGGTTTTGGGTATTGGGTATTAGGTTTTGGGTATTAGGTATTGGGTATTAGGTATTGGGTTTTGGGTATTGGGTTTTGGGTATTGGGTTTTGGGTATTGGGTTTTGGGTATTGGGTTTTGGGTATTGGGTTTTGGGTATTGGGTTTTGGGTGTGAAATGTTGAGTATTAGGTAATTGTTTCAGGACACTGGGTATTCAACCTAATGCTTTTCGAGAAACTCTTCAAGGTATTTGAAGTCGGGGGTGAGTTCGCCACGGTGAAGGATCAATCCTTTTTTTATTGATTTTGGAAGGTCCAGGTCTTCGAAGGAATCTTCGAAGTCAGCATCTGCAATAGGTTTTACAAAATTCGCCAGGATCTCCCCGAAACCATTTGAAGCGTCACGTGGTAACTCTGCCGGGAGGATATCTACAGCCATCATTAACATTCCTTCTCCCTGGTGACCCATAGTTATTTTTTCCGTTTCCGGATTATAGACATAGATAGGATCGTCGATCGTAGCAGGTTTTATTGTGCACTCAATTGATCCTTCAACATCGCAACTAATGTCGCTGATAACACTCAGTTTCGGAAGTCCTTTTGTGAATGATTTTTTAAGGTATTCTTTTGTGAACAGCCGGGGATACCGACAATCCCAGTAAATACAATTAATCAGCAAGGAAAGATGAGGAATGTATTTTTCAAAAACGCTCCGGTAATTCTGAGGATTTGCATAATAATCATGAAGGTCAAAAGGTTCGCCTCCAATGTGTTCTACCAGGTCCTCCTCATGAAATATTACTTTGTAAACAATGTTGTTGGGCAATTTTTTCCGGTCACGCAGGTTAAGCAGTTTTTCGGGAGAGATTTCCTTGACCGGTAAAAGACCGCAGATCTCCTGTGCACCCTGGGATACATTCCCATAGCCTGTAAACCCAATAACAAATGGTATGAGTTCTTGTGGAATCCCCTGTTCCGCAATCCGCTGGCCGATTGCAGAGATATCCTCCCTGGCTTCCTTCAGAGAATGATATTGGTGTGATTGTTTAATCTTCAGCAGATTCGAAATGTAGCCATAGTCCTTCATTCTTAAACCCAGTGCCCAGAATGAATTGATCATGCCGGCAAGGCCTGCATATTTGCCAAAAAAAATCAGGCGTTTACCCTGTTCATCAATGATCTTTTCATATTCGATCAGGTTGCATCTCAGTTCCATCATTTTTTTCAGCATGGGCATATTATAGGGTTGCCCCTTTATAACATGCGAAAAGAATACATAGGTTTTATCAGGCTCGAAAAAGGACAATGGTATCTCTTTGACTCCGAATATAACCGAGCATTTCTTCAGATCGTCTTCAATCAATGCCCCGGCGTTCCGGTATTCTTCATCTTTGAAGATCCTTTTATTGGACGATTGAACGATGATATCAAGCTTTTTTTGCCTGACTAACCGTTCAACCTGTTTTGGTGTAAGCGGAGCCCGTTTTTCGAGTAGGTATTTATCTTCGTGGCGTATTCCGATATATTTCGTCATCAGGGTAGAAGTTAATTCGGAGTTCAAAATTAGAAATAAAACTTGAATTTATAGTGTTTTATGGAGGTTTGGCGGCTATATCTTTTTTTGAGATGCTGGAGCAAAAATATAATTTACGATTAGACGATTTTCGATTACCGATTGAATTTTTTGATTGACGATTTGCGATTGAAGTCAAGACGACTTATGAATTAACCGGTTTGGTGTGGTTTGTTTTCATAAAAACTACTTAAATATGCTTTGTTAATAATTTTTTCATTGACCCAGGCATAAAAGTGCTTTACATTTGTATAAAAAACAAAACCATGAAGACCTTTATCAAAACATTTATTATGCTTATAGCTTTCGGTTTTTCTGTAAATGCTATGAGCCAGGGGACGACCCTGACTGTTTTTTCAGAAAATGGTGAACATTTCCTCTTATTTGTAAATGGGATTCAGAAAAATTCTCCGGAAGCCGATCATGTTACGGTTGAAGGTTTGGGTGGCCCAAGTTTCAAAGTCAGGGTGGTATTCAAGGATCCCAGTATCCATGAGATCAATAAAACGGTATTCAACACACCGGGCGGAGAACTATATTATGCTGTTATACCGGGCAAGAAAAAAGGCGAGTACGTTCTTGAGAAAAGAAGTTCTGATAATGTGACTACCAAGGAAACGGTAAAAGAAACTTCAACCACTACGACAACTAAGCAGGAAACCAAACAATCCACGACAAAAAGTGAATCCACTACTAAGAAAGAAGGAGCAGGATGTGACAATCCCATGTCTGAGGGTGATTTCCAGGCATCAACAATAGCTATTTCAAGCGCTCCTTTTGATGGTATCAAACTCACGCAGGCAAAAAAAATGGTCGAATCCCATTGCCTGTATGCTCGTCAGATCACAGAAGCAATGTATCTTTTAAGCTACGATAATTCACGATTATCTCTTGCAAAAGATGCATACAAGCATTGTTATGATCCTGAGAATTATAGTGATGTAAAGAACGCGTTGCATAGTAATAAATCGAAAGATGAGCTTGATCATTATATAAAATCGGTCAAATAGTTAAGGATGAAGAAAATCTGGAAATTCTTTCTCCGGTTCCTGAAATATTTCCTTATCCTGTTTTTCAGTTCTTCAATTTTCTTTGTCGTAGGATATCGTTTTGTTAATCCTCCGGTAACTCCGCTGATGCTTATCCGTAATGTTGAACAAGTCATCAATGGAGAGCCACTTTGTCTATCCAAAAACTGGAAATCGATAAAAGAGATTTCCCCACACCTTCAACTTGCTGTCGTTGCTTCAGAAGATAACCGGTTCCTCGAACATTCAGGTTTTGATCTTGAGGCCATCAAAAAAGCGCAGGATTACAATGATCGTAAAAAGGGTAAAAAAGTAAGAGGAGCCAGCACCATATCTCAGCAAACCGCTAAAAATGTTTTCCTTTGGCCCGACAGGACCTGGGTACGGAAAGGGCTCGAGGTCTATTTTACGTTTCTGATTGAAACGGTATGGGGTAAAAAGAGAATCATGGAGGTTTACCTGAATGTGATTGAAATGGGAAATGGGATTTATGGTGCCGAAGCAGCTTCACAATATTATTTCCATCGACCGGCTGCCTCGCTCACCCGTGAAGAGGCTGCTCTCCTTGCAGCCATTCTTCCCAACCCACAAAAATGGGATCCTTCCCGGCCATCGACCTATCTACAAGGCAGGAAGCAATGGATAATCTGGAACATGGGGAATATAGGGAAGGTGGAATACTAATTGGTGAACTAGCGAACTGGTGAATTGGCGGGTTTAACATTCAAAGTAGCAAAGTAGCCAAATCGGGATTTGATCTATATTAATTTTATGTGAAAATCCGCGTTCCTGGCAAAAAAATCCGTACTTTTGCCGCTTCAAATTTTTAGTATCAATAGTAAAGATTATCAACTATTTAAACATTGTGAACTATGTCAAAAGATGTGAATGAAAAAAAGTATGTTTACTTTTTTGGAGGTAAGAAGGCAGAAGGTGAAGCAGACATGAAAAACCTGCTCGGCGGTAAAGGCGCTAACCTTGCTGAAATGGTCAATATCGGGCTACCAGTTCCTGCCGGTTTTACGCTTTCTACGGAAGTATGTACTGCTTACTACGAAAACAACAAGAACTACCCGCAAGAATTAAAAAAACAGGTTGAAGATTGTTTAAAGACGACTGAAAAAGAAATGGGCGCTATTTTTGGCAACAAGGACAACCCATTGCTTGTATCTGTAAGGTCGGGTGCAAGGGCATCTATGCCAGGGATGATGGAAACTGTTCTGAATGTCGGTCTCAACGACAGTACCCGTGAAGGGTTGATTAAAAAGACCAACAACCCGCGTTTTGTTTACGATTCACAACGCCGTCTTATTCAGATGTACTCAGATGTGGTAATGGAAAAAGCGGCAGGTATTGAACCCATAGAAGGAATGGGTGTGAGGAATCAACTGGAGAGGGAACTTCATAAAATGAAGGAATCAAGGGGATATAAAAACGATACACAACTTTCTGCAGATGACTTGAAACAATTAATCGAAATCTATAAGAAAAAAGTTAAGGATGTATTGGGAAAACCTTTCCCTGAAGATGCAATGGAACAACTGTGGGGCGCTATCAGTGCCGTGTTTCAGAGCTGGATGGGGAAACGCGCCATCTCTTACCGTCGTTTTGAAAATATACCCGATGAATGGGGTACTGCCGTAAACGTTCAGTCAATGGTATTCGGGAATATGGGGGACAGCTCAGCAACAGGCGTGGCATTCACCCGTAATCCGGCTACCGGAGAAAATTATTTTTATGGTGAATGGCTTGCAAACGCACAGGGTGAAGATGTGGTTGCCGGGATCAGAACGCCAAATCCAATTAATGAGATCGGGAAAAATGAACACACGATGCACCTGCCATCCCTTGAAACGTCGATGCCGCAGGTTTACAAAGAACTGAATAAGATACAGCATACCCTTGAGAACCATTACCACAACATGCTGGATATCGAATTTACTATCCAGGACCAGAAACTTTACATGCTTCAATGCAGGGTAGGAAAAAGAAATGGTCCTGCTGCCGTGAAGATGGCACTGGATATGTACCATGAAAAGCTAATCCAAAAGGAAGAAGCCGTAAGCCGTGTTGAACCTTCGCAGCTTGATGAGTTGCTTCATCCCATTTTAGATCCAAAGGCAGAAATAGGATTAGTGCCTATGGCTAAAGGATTACCGGCCGGTCCCGGCGGAGCTACCGGACAGATTGTTTTCAATTCCGAGAAAGCAGTCGAATGGGCAAAAGCAGGTAAGAGCGTTATTCTTGTCAGGGAAGAAACCAATCCGGAAGATATTGAAGGTATGCGTGCGGCATATGCCATTCTCACTGCACGCGGTGGGATGACCAGCCATGCAGCACTTGTTGCCAGAGGCTGGGGAAAATGCTGCATCGTTGGTGCAGGAACGCTTAAGATTGAAGCCTCGACAAAAACCCTTTCTGTTAATGACATCGTTCTTCATGAAGGAGATTACATCTCACTGAACGGATCCAAAGGATATGTATACAACGGCAAGCTTAACATGATCAAGGCGGCAGAGGAGAATCCCGATTTCCAGGCTTTCATGAGTCTATGTGATGAGATCCGCGTAATGAAAATCCGCACCAATGCCGATACCCCGGATGATGCTGCAAAAGCACGGGCATTTGGCGCTGAAGGCATCGGATTATTCCGTACCGAACATATGTTCTATGGAAAACATGCTGAGAAACCTTTATTCATTCTTCGTAAAATGATCGCTTCGAATACCGAAGCTGAAAGACGTAAGGCCTTGGATGAACTTTTCCCATTTATGAAAGCCGATATGAAAGGAACCTTGGAGGCTATGGATGGATTCCCGGTAACTATCCGTACTCTGGATCCACCTCTTCACGAATTCATTCCTCATAATCCGGAAGGACGTCATAAGATTGCAGAAAGTCTTGGAATTTCAAAGGAAGAATTCGATAAAAGAGCTGATGCTTTGCACGAAACCAATCCAATGATGGGACATCGTGGTGTACGGCTTGGTATTACTTTCCCTGAGATTACTGAAACCCAGGTAAGGGCTATTTTCGAGGCCACCGCTGAGCTTCTTCAGGAGAAAAAACATCCTTTCCCGGAAATCATGATCCCGGTTACCTGCAGTGTGAATGAAATAAACCACCAGTTCAAGATCGTAGACCAGATCCACGAAGAAGTTTGCAAGAAGTTTGGTGTTCCGGAGATCCCGCATATGGTAGGAACCATGATCGAGATACCCAGGGCCTGTTTGACAGCAGACCAGATTGCCAAAACTGCACATTTTTTCTCTTTCGGAACCAATGACTTAACACAAATGACTTTTGGTTTCTCCAGAGATGATATTGGAAGCTTCCTGCCCGAATATCTTGATAAAAAGATCCTGCCCGTTGATCCATTCCAAGTAATTGATTTCGAAGGTGTCGGTCAATTGATGAAAATTGCTGTTGAAAAGGGCCGGAGCACGCGTAAAGACCTCAAGATCGGTATCTGCGGTGAGCATGGTGGCGAACCGAAATCGGTGGAGTTCTGTCATTCATTGGGATTCAGCTACGTAAGTTGTTCCCCATTCAGGGTTCCCATTGCACGTCTGGCCGCTGCACAGGCAGTTATCAAGCAAAAGAAAGCGTCAAAGAGTTAATAATCCTTTCTCAGATATATATAAGAAAGGCTTCCTCCGGGGAGCTTTTCTTTTTATTAAAAAGTCATTTATTAATCACTTCCAACCGGGTTTGCAAACGTATATCTGCGGAAGAGGCTCCGACAAGGATGTCATATATTCCGGGAACGACTGAATAATCATTTTTGGAATAATCCCATTGTCTCAGCGCATTTACGGCCAGTGGAATTGAAACCGTTTGTTCTTTACCTGTGAGATCCTGCAAAAATATCCGGGATGTCATGATTTTTTTATTTTTCCAAAGACAAAGACAAAGATAAAAACCTTTATCTTTGTCTTAAGAATCGTTTTTTCCAACCTCAAATTTGATCCTTTATGAAAAAATTTTCCCTTGCATTGCTTTTGATGCTTATAAGCATGTATTCATTTTCGCAGGAGCAGGAAGTTAAATTGAAACTTGATTATCCCCCGAATTACAAGGTCAATACCGCTATTGACAATATGGGTTACTGGGCGAGAATGGCTGAATTGGGACTTGTTTCTGTTCAACCGATGTACAGACCTGAACCTGCAAAATTTACAGGTACTAAGGTGTTCAACAACCACAGGATCCTTATACAAGATTCTCCTGATGTTCCGGTAACGACCAATGTAAATACTGAAAGTGAAAATTCAATTTTTGGAGATCCGAATGATAAAATGCATGTCCTCGAGTCGAATAATTCCACTCCCCAACCCAGTAACGGCACTGTATATGGGGCAGACTGGTACAATTCATTTGACGGGGGGTCGACATGGTCAGGAAACTATCATGGAGCTGGTACTGGTAATAGTGGCGACCCGGCGGCCTGCATCAACATGAGCGGAAGATATTTTGTAGGATACATCAATTCAGGGGACGGGCAGAGTGTATCCTATTCTGATAATAATGGAGCCACCTGGACGGTTTCGCTTGTTGAAAATGGTTCGGCTTCTAATTTCCACGATAAGAACCATTTATGGGTTGATAACTCCCCAACCAGTCCATTCAAGGGAAATTTATATGATGGATGGATGACTGGCAGCAGTCAGATTGCAATTTCCCGTTCTATAACAAATGGAACCACCTGGGAGTCTTCACAGGTAGTCTCAACCAACATTGTTTCCGGCGGCCAAAAGCAAGGAGTTAATTTAAAGACTGGACCGAATGGCGAAGTCTATGCCGTATTTGCAGTTTATAATTCCTGGCCAGGTAATGAAACATCAATCGGCTTTGCTAAATCAACCGATGGTGGCGTCACTTATTCACCGGCGGTAAAAATTATCGATAATATTAAAGGAATCCGGAGTTCCAATAGCGTTCCGGAGAATCAACGCACCAATTCTTTCCCTTCGATGGCATGCGATATCAGCAATGGGCCTCACCGCGGTAATATTTACGTTTGCTGGACGAACCAGGGAGTCCCCGGAGTAAACACCGGAAGTGACAAGGATTGTTACATGATTAAATCCACCGACGGTGGAAGTACATGGTCGGCTCCTATCCGCATTAACCAGGATCCGATCGGACAGGGAAGAGCACACTATTTTCCGTGGGTTACATGTGACCAGGCAAATGGTAATGTAAGTTTTGTTTTTTATGATAACCGGAATGTTGCCAGTAACCAGGCCGAAACATTTATGGCTTATTCATTCGATGGATGTAATACCATTTCAGACATGCAGGTAAGCGATGTCTCCTGGACCCCTTCACCTATCCCACTTATGGCAACAGGATATATGGGCGATTACCTTGGCATCACCGCTTATAATTCAATGGTATATCCAACCTGGACGGATAACCGGTTGGGTTATTGCATGACCTGGGTATCCCCAATCCTATTGGTTATTCCCGAGGGTTTTGTTGGTGTCACCGCCGACTTTCTTAATGATACCACCTATGGAAATGGAGATGGAAAGATGGATTTTGGAGAAACCGAACTTTTAGGCCTCACAATGACAAATACCGGTACCGCCGAAACCGATAGCGTAACAG
>Ga0224559_1001651_pt1 | contig 12086 bp, 12 predicted proteins | sample 714S33034metaG_FD_180676 | JGI IMG/M metagenome (GOLD analysis project Ga0224559, IMG submission 180676) | Peat soil microbial communities from Stordalen Mire, Sweden - 717 S3 30-34 | ecosystem: Environmental > Terrestrial > Soil > Wetlands > Peat | place: Sweden: Norrbotten County, Stordalen... | reverse complement strand
GAACAGCGCTTTGAACGCAGGTCCGCCGGTGGCGCTGTTGTCCGCCGCGTGGGCGAGCAGCGCCACCTGCCGGATCGCACGCTCGAGCGCGTTCTCGGAGATGTCGCGTGAGTGACGGTGGGCTTTGCCCAACGTCACTCGCCGCGGGAGTTGGTAAGAACCCTTTGAGGGTTCTTACCTAAAAAGTTACGGCGACGCGCAGATTGGTCATCGCCTTCTCGGCGGCTACACGATCATCTGCCGCTACTTGCAAGGCATCCTGCACGGGCTGAAACGCGCTGGCCCCTCACCCGCCTCGCTGCGCTCGGCGACCTCGCCCCGCTGCGCGGGGCGAGGTGGTTTCAGGCGAGGCCATTGCGGGTTTTACACTTCGCATGGGTTCCTCCAGTCCCGCCTCCATGGCGGGCAAGCGACACGGATTGTTGTCGGAGAGGCGAGGCGTGTCAAGAGGGGGGACAGGGACAAGTCCGCGGCAAGCCCGGCCTTGATCTTGGCCTTCCATCCCGTGCGACGTACACTCTTCATTAGGCCATGCAACGCGAGCGAATCATCGAAACCATTCGGTCCCACGCGGGCGAGCTTCCGCGTTTCGACGTGGAGTTGCTGTTGTTATTCGGCTCCGTGGCACGCGACGAAGCGCACGAACAGAGTGACGTGGATCTGCTGGTATCGTTCCGAGGCGTGGCGACATTTGGCCACTACATGGGATTGAAGCTCTTCCTCGAAGACTTGCTCGGCCGTCGCGTGGACTTGGTCACGAAGCGCACCCTGAGGCACGAGCTGCGTGAGCGCGTCGAGCGCGAAGCCATCCATATCGCGTGAGGTTCTGGAGCGCCTTGAAGGAAGGCTTCGGACTTCGTCACGATGACGGTGATCGTCGAACGGGTACAGCAGTTCGCTGAGCTCGCACACTTTCCCGACGGCCATGTCGATGACGAAGTCGAAGTCGTTGGAGGCGCGCGGTTCGCCGTCAGCGTCCCGCGAACACGCGCCGAGCTACCTCGGCACCGTAAAGGCGTTCGGCAAGTTTCTGGCGAAGCTCGTCGTCCGAGAGTGTGCGGTCGGGATGCGCCTGTTTGATACCGGCGATGGCAAGCTCTCGTGTGGCGCGCGACAGGTCGAGGCAGATGGCGAGCCGCTTCTCGGGCCCTGCTTGGCGCAAGAGCTCGAAGTATCTGGCGTTTGCCTTGGGCGAAGTGTCGCTCACGAGGGTCAATTTACCACGCGCCAGTCTGGACTACCGGTGCTGTCCGCGCTTGAACACGGTGACGCGCGAGAAGTCGGCCTTGCGGAACTGGTTCACGCAAAGGCCGAAGAATGTCGCTCCTATGGCTAAAGTGATCAGCACTCCGTGGCGGGGCTGCACCACGAATCCATGGAGGTCGAAGGCCACTCCCGACTTGACCAGTTCGGTCGTGGTCATGGTTTCCATGTGAAGCGCGGCGTAGCGGAACATGGAGGTCGCGTAGGTCAGAGGGTTCAAGTAGACGATGGGGCGCAGGACTGCCGGGATCACCGTGGTGGGGATGTAGGCGCCCGACAGGAACGTGAGAGGCATGGTCACCACGGAGATCATGATCTGGAAGGTGGTGGATTCCTTGGACAGGGCCGCGAGGAAGAGTCCCAGGGAACTGAAGGTGATCCCCACCAGCAGCATGAGGCACACCATCATGGCGAAGTGAACCGGATCCAGGTCCAGGCCCATGAAGATCCCCACCACCAGGACGATGACGCCTTGTAAGACCGCCACGGCCGCGGAAGACAGGACCTGTCCGACGGCGATCTGCCACCGCGCGATGGGCGCCACCAGGATCTCCTTCATGAAGCCGGTGGAGATGTCCTCCAGGATGCTCATGGAATTGTTCAGCGCCGTCTGGAACACGGTCATGATGATGATGCCCGAGACCAGGTAGTTCATGGGGTGGGCAAGTCCGGCAACGGCGGACTTCATCACGAACGAGAAGGTGAAGAGCAGGAAACCGCTCATGAACAGCGTGAAGAAGAAGCGCATCTTGTCGCGAAAGAACTTGATCAGGTTCCTCGCCAGGATCGCTCGGATGGCGCGCATCAGTTCCGGATCTCCTTGCCGGTCAGGGAAATGAAGACGTCGTCCAGTTTTCCCTTGTTGATTTCGAGGTCCTGGATGGAATCCTTGAAGATGGAAACAAGGTCCATCACCGCGCCGATGTCCGTCGACGTGATTGAAATCCCCTCGCTCTCCCTGGCGACGGGAAGCGACTTCTCGGCGCAATAGCGGAGCAAGGGATCCGGGTCGGAGGTCTTGATCCTGGTCGTGGTCCGGGTGTGCCGCTTCTTGAGGTTGTAGGGTGTGTCGTGCGCCACGATCTTGCCGTGGTCGATGATGGCCACCTGGTCGCAGATCTCCGCCTCTTCCAGATAGTGGGTCGTGAGGAAGATGGTGATGTTCTTCTGCTTCTGGAGTTTCTTGATGTAGTCCCAGACATTGGCGCGGGTCTGGGGGTCGAGACCCGTGGTGGGCTCGTCCAGGAACAGGACCTTGGGGAAGTGGACCAACCCCCGCGCGATTTCGGCCCGCCTCTTCAAACCGCCGGAAAGGGCGCTGACCGGCGCCTTCCCCCACTCCTCGATGTCCACGAGTCCCAGCACAAACTCAATCCTGTCCTTCATCTCCGATTTGGGCACGGCGTAGAAGTCGCAATGGAGCTTCAAGTTCTCGCGCACCGTGAGCTTGGAATCCAGAGTGCATTCCTGGAATACGATCCCGATGTCCTTACGGACCTTGGCCTGTTCCGTGGTCACGTCGTTGCCGTTGATCCGCAACGTCCCGCGCGTCTTGTGCTGGATGGTGCAGAGGGTGTTGATGGTGGTGCTCTTTCCCGCGCCGTTGGGCCCCAGGAAGGCGAAGATGGCCCCTTCTTCCACGCTGAAGGAAATATCGTCGACGGCGCGGAATTCGCCATATGCCTTGGTGAAGTTCTCCACCTCGATGCTGCTTTTCATTGCGGAACCGTTCTCCTTGGGTGCCCTATCATACTGAAGACTGTTCGCGCCAGTCCTTCGCTTCGACAGCCGTCGCGTAGCGCCCGCTTCGGGCTTCTGTTCGCGACGGCCCCACCAGCCGCTTCGTCTCAACGTCCTGTCAATTGATCCAGTTTCTCTGGGTAACGTGCCCCTTGCAGGGTGATCTTGGAAGCAGCGCTGTCGATCTCGCGCAGATCGTCGGGAGTAAGGTCGACTGTCGCGCCGCCGATGTTCTCTTCTAGTCGCGCCAGCTTCGTGGTGCCTGGGATCGGAACGATCCACGGTTTTTGGGCCAGCAGCCACGCCAGTGCAATCTGGGCAGGCGTCACCTTCTTCCGCTCCGCGATGGTGCGCAACAGATCGACCAGGGCCTGGTTCGCCTTGCGGGCTTCTGGTGTGAAGCGAGGAACGATGTTGCGGAAGTCGGAGCTGTCGAAGGTCGTGCTCTCGTCGATCGTCCCTGTCAGGAAGCCCTTTCCGAGTGGGCTAAACGGGACGAAGCCAATGCCGAGCTCTTCCAGCGTGGGGATCACTTCCGTTTCGGGGGCTCGCCAGAACAGCGAATACTCGCTCTGGAGGGCCGCGACCGGCTGGACGGCATGCGCGCGACGGATGGTCTTGACCCCCGCTTCCGAGAGGCCGAAGTGTTTGACCTTGCCTTCGTGGATCAGATCCTTCACCGCGCCGGCCACGTCCTCGATGGGCACATCGAGGTCGACGCGATGCTGGTAGAACAGATCGATGACGTCGATCTTGAGGCGCCCAAGCGACGCCTCGGCGACTTGCTTGATGTGCACGGGCCGGCTGTCGAGGCCGGCTTGCTTGCCGTCGGTGTCGATCTTGAACCCGAACTTGGTGGCGATGACCACTTGGTCGCGCACGGGTGCGAGCGCCTCGCCGACAAGCTCCTCGTTGGTGAACGGTCCGTAGACTTCGGCGGTGTCGAAGAACGTGACCCCGCGGTCGACCGCGGTCCGGATGAGAGAAACCATCTCCTTCTTGTCCGCCGGCGGTCCGTAGCCATAGCTCATGCCCATGCAGCCAAGCCCCATGGCCGAAACTTCGAGACCGCTCTTGCCCATTTTTCGCTTTTGCATTTGTCGTGTCCCCTTCCTTTGGATTGCATCACCCTAGCGCCCCCCGTGGGCGTGTGCTATCCCGCTCCTGGATAGTTCTTGCCCAATCCTGCAGGCTTGAGGCAGGAGGCGCGGATGAGCCGGCTATTCACCCTAGGTTCCGAGAGCACCTCGCCGACGCGGCGGGATCTGTTGAGGCGCGGCCTGCGACTCGAATACCTCACGGTGGGATGGAATGTCATCGAGGGGTTGGTCGCGGTGGCAGCGGCGTTGGCCGCCGGCAGCGTTGCGCTGCTCGGTTTCGGCATTGATAGCTTCGTCGAGACCACGTCGGGCCTTGTCTTGATCTGGCGCCTTCGCGCCGAGCGACACCAGCGCGATCCCGAGGAAATCGAACGCCTCGATCAACGGGCGCACAAGCTCGTGGCATTGTCCCTGCTCCTGCTTGCCGCATACATCGCCTTCGACGCGGCAAAAGCCCTCATCACCCGAGAGAAGCCACAGCCCAGCGTGACCGGCATTGCCATCACCTCGCTGTCCCTGGCGGCTATGTGGTGGTTGGCGCGTGCCAAACGTCGCACCGCCCGGGGTCTGGCGAGTCGCGCGCTCGAAGCCGATTCGTTTCAGACCACGGCGTGCTTCTGGCTTTCGTTGATCACGCTTGCAGGCATCGGCTTGAATTCGGCTTTCGGTTGGTGGTGGGCGGATCCGTTGGCGGCCCTTGGCATGACCTACTTCCTGGTGAGCGAAGGCCGCGAGGCGTGGCGAGGCCAGGACTGCGCATGCGTGGGTGAGCACGGGGAGTAGCAGGGCGCGTAGCGAAACTCAGAACCCTTTGGTGTGGCGGGGAATCAAACCAGCGGTTCGATTTTCACAACACATTTGCAGCGCCGGCGCGGGCGTTGCGTAGGAGATAGAGCATGCCCACCCTCATCGGCTACCATCATGTGAAGGACAGCAAGCATTGGCTGGCCTCGCCCATGCGCGAGAAGTTCTTCGGACCCCTTGGCGTCACTGGCATTCGCACATTCGTCGACCCGCAGAATCCGACTCGCGTCGCGGTGCTGATGGAGGTTCCCGATATGAATAAGCTCAAGACCGCGATGAGCAGCCCAGGTGCCGCCGAGGCGATGAAGCACGATGGAGTGCTGGCCGAGACGCTGGTGCTGCTCGTCGAGGCGTAGCCCTAGTCTACCTCCCCCCGACCTCCCTGGTGGCAGCGCCTTGACCAGGTGAGGATACCTGTATAAAAGGGCCACTATGACTAATTACCGGATGAGGATCGCTCCTCTTGGCGGATTGATCGTTCTCTTCGTCGCATGTGGCAGCAGCGAGACCAGCAAGGGTGGAACGGACAGCGGTGTGGGGGGAAGCGATTCTGGCATCGCTACTTCGCCCGGGGATACCGGCACCCCCATCAGTGTCGTGGGTTATGCCTACGTCGCCAATCAGTACGAGGGCACCATCTCGCAATACGTGATCGCCGAGAGCGGCGCGCTCATCCCCATGATTCCGCCTACGGTTGTGGCGGGCGATACGCCCGAAGCCATTGCGGTGGATTCCTCCGGCAGGTACGTCTACGTGGCCAACGTAAGGCCCAGCCCGGCGGGCAAGATCTCTCAGTACGCGATCGGCGCGGATGGGGCGCTTTCTCCCATGGCAACGCCCTCGACCTCGGCTGGGACCTATCCGGTGTCCATCGCGGTCGATCCCTCGGGCAGGTATGCCTACGTGGCAAACAACCAGAGCGGTGACGTCACCGATTTCCAGCTCGGCGCGGATGGGTCACTCGCCCCCATGGGCACGGTCAAGTCGGGGGCGGGCTACCCCAACGCTCCCGCCTCGGTCGTGGTCGATCCGTCGGGCAAGTACGTCTACGTGGCCAATGCCGACGGCAAGAGCGTCTCTCAGTACGCCATCGGTGCAGGCGGGACACTCGTACCCCTGACTCCGACCTCGGTTGCAACGAACGGCACCAACGGCAACGCTTCCCACATGGCTATGTACCCCTCGGGTGCGTACCTCTATGTTGCAGGATACTTTGACAGCGTCGTCTTCCAGTACGCCGTGGGCGCCGACGGGTTGCTCTCGGCCCTGACCCCGGCCACGGTCGCGACGGGCGCGTACCCAGGTGCCATCGCGGTCCACCCCTCGGGCAACTTCGGTTATGTCGTGAACGCCGATGCAGCGGGGGCCATCTCGCTATACACCGTCGGTGCGGATGGAATCTTCACGCCCATGACCCCTGCCACGCTGGCGGCGACCACGGCCTTCGCCAATGTCGCCATCGACTTCTCGGGCAAGTACCTCTACGCGACCAGTGGCTACCCAGGCAGCTCGGTCTCCCAGTACACCATCGGTGCAACCGGCACGCTCACCCCAATGGCCCAGCCCACCGTCACATCGGGCAGCGGGCCCAATGCCATCGTTACGGTGAAAAAGTAGATCGCCTTCGTGTCTCCCCTCACCGCGCGTAGCGGGCCGGATCTCGGACGAATCGATCGCGGCAGAGATCGCTGCAAAAGTAGTACGCCTTGCCCTGGTAGTCGGAGCGTGCCGCTGGATGGTTCCGTTTGATCTTCATTCTGCACACCGGATCCTGGACTTCGATGTCGGCGCCTTCGGGTGAGGGTGCCGGGTTCGCCAAGCCCGCGGTGGCGACCAGTGAATGCAGATACGCGACCAGATCGTCGACTTCGGGCTCTGTGAGGTAGCCACGGTATGAAGGCATGAGCGGGTTGTAACCGGAGACGACCTTGTCCCCAGGATCGAGGATGGACTGTCGCAGATACGCGTCATCGGCCGTTACCATGGCTCCGCCCGCGATGCGCACTGTCTGGCCGGCCAAGCCGGCGAGCGAAGGTCCGAGCTTCGGGTCGGCGTGGCATCCGCCGCAGCCGAGAGTTTGAAATAGGGCGAGCCCGCGTGACACCATGGGGGCTGGCCGCTTGCCGTTCGGCTTCGTGTCCCCTTTGGCTGGCGAATCGCCGTCAGCATCAAGTATGGTCGCATCGGCCACCAGGCGTAAGACGGCCTTGTCGTCCAGGCTGCCGTACACGCCGCGGACGTGTCCACGGCGATCGACGAGGAAGAACTGCGACGTATGCTGGATGGGTTCTTGTCGATCGGTCGTGCGCTCGAACGGCACATGCATGGCATTGGCGAACTCGGCTATCTGGCCGGGAGGCGGGCTCAGGAGCAGCCAGCGCGCATCGGCCTTCCACCTGGTGGCGTAGGTTTTCAGCACGTCCGGCGTGTCGTATTCGGGATCGATCGAGAATGAGACGAAGCGAATGTGGGCCGACGGTATCGATCGTCTGAGTAGGCTCATCTTGGCCGTGATGATCGGACACATGGTCGTACAGCGGGTGAAGATGAAATCGGCGATCCAGACATGCCCGCGCAATGCCGACAGGTCGATCACGTGACCGTCGGTATCTGCAAAGGCGAAGGGAGGCGCGTCGCTAAGCATGGACTGCGAGCGCCAGTGGGCGTCTCTCACGAGCAAGGTGGCGAACACCACACCCGCAAGCGCCGTGAGTGCGCAGCAACCGAGAACGAGGACACGCTTGGATTCAACCCGACCGGGCCGGGGCGACAACGGGCGCTTCAGCCTCGTCGCCATCGCCTTTGCAGCGCTACCATCGCGGCGAGCATCGCAGCTAGCATGTCCCACGACGATCGGCCGCGCGAGGAGAGGTCGCATCCACCTCCCGCCCCGGACCTCGCCGGAGCTTCTGTCCCACCCCCTGTGCCCATCGAACCACTTGATGCGCGTGCACCCGCGACACCACCTGAACCGGTGCTGGTGCCCGTCCCCGCGATCCCTCCAGCCCCCGAGCTGCCGCTCCCGCCGCTGGCACCGCCCTCACCAGCGCCCCCGCCCAAACTTGCGCCGCCCGCGATGGTGAGGCCACCCGCTCCACTGCTCCCACCCCTGCCTGCGACGCCGCCTTCTCCGCTCCCGCCCGCTCCCGTCAACCCTCCAGTTCCGGCGCCTCCGCCCCCACTTGCGCCGCCCGCGCCGCCGCCGGCACCGGATCCGCCCGCGTCGTGAGCCCCATTCGATGCGTCTTTTGCAACAAGCGCGTCCGTGCTCGGGGAATTGGGGCCAGCGTCTGCGGTCGCTTCGGTCGAAATGTCCGCGCAGTGGTGATAGTAGCAATCGCCGGAGGAGTGATCCGTCATCACCATGATGACCTGAAGGGTGCAGGGCCGCGCACTGGTGCAAGTGGCACTCTTGGGAATCGTGACCTGGAACGTTTGGGTGCCAGTCTGTTGCGTCGTGGCGGTCGAGCCGGCCGGCAAACCATCGGCGATGATTGGCTGGGTCGATGACCAAACCGGATTGCTCATCACGGCCGGCGTGCAACTGGTTCCTGTCTTGGCTTTCGGATCGGCAAGCGTCGAGAGTGTCTGGGTCGAGCTTGCTCCCTCGACCAGCGCGATACGAAACCAGCCCGGGTGCCCAACGGTCACCGTGATCGAGACGGCGACTGTTTGACCTGATTGCAGCACGGTGACCGTCTTGGTCGGCGTACCGGCCGAATCGCCGAGGGACGTATTGGGCACTGCCGCACAAGGTCCGTTTTTCTGTGGGCCGCCGAGGGAGTCTTGCGACATCCAACTTGGCGGAGTGTCGATCTTGAAGTGGGCGTACGCCGTGGATGGCGTCAGGCCGATGGCGCCGAGGGCCAAGCAGCGCACGAGAACGGTCATCCGGCCGCTGCCCTGTCCACCGAGCAAACGCGTCCAAGGCCGAGACCGACACGCCATGATCCTTTTCGACGCCCGGGTCGCCCGAAGGTTTCAGGATTTTGTGCGCCTTCCGAAATCGATGGCTGATGCTCAGCTTCCCGGTTGAGAATCGCCGCCACAATTTCGCCATAGTCTGGAACCTGCACAGCTGCGCGGTGTCTGTGGAAAATGCCGAACAGTCCTGAAGAGACAATTTCCGCGTTCGATCCCCGATCCCTCGGTTGGGAATCGCGGAGCGCGGGCGCGACAGTAGCCGGGAACGTCTCTGCCAAATATGCAGCGCAAGAAAGACGGACATGGGGATCACGATCTTGTCGTGGATTTCCACCACAATCGAGCGTCGCAGAGGCGCCGACCTCATGGCGCCTCGATCCGCCGTTGCAAGGACCGAACTACCCAGACGTTTGGGAATCGTGAAACGACAGCGCGGGCGATCTACTCTCGCAAGGTCGGTTCCACCTGCAGGTCTTGCTTCTTGAGGTCGCGAAGGATCGTGATGGTCGCGCCCACGCCCGCCTGCTCTTCGGTGAGTAGACGGTGTAGGTCGTCGATACCGGCCACGGGCTGTTCGCCATAGCCGACGATCAAATCGCCTTCGCGTAACCCTGCACGCGCGGCGGGACTATTGGGCTCGACCGACACCACGAGCACGCCGCTTTCGCTCGCCAGGCCGTGAAAACGGACCACGCGGCGGTGCAGGGGCACGTTCTGACCGGCGACGCCCAAGCAGGAACGGCGGATGCGGCCTTCGTGAATGAGCTTGCCCATGACGAAGCCCGATCCGCTGCCGGAAGCTTCTATGCGCACCACCGAAGGACTGACCTGCTCCGCGACGACAGTTGCCGTCTGCGAATAGGCGTCGAGTAACGCTTGATCCTTCTTCTCGATACCCGTGGCAATCATGGACATGGGAAAGCTCCTCGCGGGGAGGGCATAGCCGGCATAGCCTCCCTCCCCGAGAAAACGTTGACATGGAAACCCTGGGAGGGTTTCCAAACCTTCCCGCGATGGTTGGCGCCGAGCAAAGCTCGGCGGCTCCCCACGCGACTCAGCCAACGGCGCCTACAGGGCTAGGACACCGGTTCGGATTAGGTAGGCTAGCCGCTCGCGCTGGTCGTTCTTCAGCAACGCGTGAATGCGGGCGAGCGCCTTCGTGACGGCGTCGCGCAGGCGTTCCGCCGTGGCGACACGCAAGTTCGCTGCCTCCTTGGCTCGCGCCTGATCGAAGTTCTCGCCGCCCACGGCATCCGCGAAGGCCGACAGCGTCCGCCGTCGATCCACCTCGGCCTGGGCGCGTTCGGTCTTGAGCTCGTCCAGAATGCGCGCAAGCTCAGCGACTTGACGCTCGTCCAATTCCAGTTTGTAGGCCAAGAAGCGCAGGGGGCGCCGAACGCCGAAGCCGCCGAACCCTTCCCCATCGCCTCCTCCACCCGGACCGTCGCCACTGCCTCCCCATCCATGATGGCTTCGATGGCCGCCAGGGCTGCAATTCCAGGCTGAATCGCCGCCGCAAGCCCCGTGATGCGAACGCCACCAGGATACGACTCCACTGTGCATGTTCTCTTCTCCTTTCGCCGAGGCCTTGAGCTCCCAGCGGGTTATCTGAGAAAGACCCCCGATCAGGGTCCGTCTATCTCTCCGTGGGCACCATGCCTCACGGACCGTTCGATCAAATCTAAGCGCCAAAATCCAATCGTCAAATCACAACGGCCCACGCCGTTGCTGCGACTACGAATTTCCGTCGAGCACCTCGCGCACGTTGCGCCTCAAGTCGGTCAGCCCGAACGGTTTCGTGATGAGGTGCGTTCAGGATCGGGGGTTCCGCGGTTGTCAATGGCGTCGTCGGTGTAACCGGACATGTATAGGGTCTTGATGTCTGGTCGCGCCTTCGCCAGTTGCTCGTCGAACACCCACAGGCGGATTGGACATCGCGACGAAAAAGAGGATGTCGACCTTTGTCCGGTGGGCAGCGAGGGCGAGGCTGTAGATGAAGGCGTTGTTGGCTTCGGGGGGCCGGGACGCAGGAAGAAGCGGCGCTCGGAGCAGCGGCGGGTGATGATGGGGTCGCGACCGGGCAGGACCTGGGCTGGGAGGGTCGTGCTGGTTTATCGGTGGGTGGCTCGGGGAAGTCGCTTAAGAATTGCCGTTGGTCAGGGTTTTGGGAATTGCCCTTTCGCTTCTATTCGGCAAGGAAAAGCGCTATCTCCTCCGTCTTGGTGTAGTCGCTGGTTTTGTAAAGGAGCGAGCCCTTCGCGTCGGTGATGAGAAGAAAGGGCAGCCCGACCTTCAGTTCCGGAAAGCGCGAGTCGCGTCGATATTCCTCGAAGAGAGCCGTTGTGTCGCGAACCTTGAGCAGCACGGCGCGTTCGAGGGCCGCATTCAGCTTGGCATCGGCCAAGGTCATTTCCTGGAAGGCCTTGCAGTTGGTGCACCAGTCGCCGTGAAAATCGATGAAGACGGGCTTCCCGGTCTGCGCGGCCGCCGCGTACGCGGCATTTTTGTCCAGGTGCCAGGCCAGGTTGCCGTGGCGTTCTTGCGTCACCCCCGAGGTCGCGGCCGTCGATTCGGCGGAAGCTGTCGCGGGCACGCCAAGCAAGGTGCGACCGATCACAAAGAAGCCGACAACCGCAGCGACGGCCAGCGCAGATTTCTTGGTTCTTTCCTGCGCGAGCTGTTCGGGGTTTTGCGCCAGGTAGACGGCGCCCGCAAGAACGACGGTGCCCGCGATCAGTGCCCAGCCAGCGCCGCTGGAAAATCCAAGCGCGGCGAGTCCTTTGAAAACGTAGCCGATGGCGAACCAGGCAATGAGCAGTCCGAATACCTGCTGCATGCGAATCATCCAGCGCCCACCGCGCGGTAGCGCGACGCCGAAGACGCCGATGAGGAGCGATGGCAGCCCCACGCCCATGCCGAACAACATCATCTTGAAGGCGGCGAGCAAGGCGACGCCGGCCGATACCCGCGTGGTGCTCGCCGCGATCGAAACCAGGATGCTGACCACCACAGGCCCGACGCAGGCACTCGATAAAAGGCCCGCGCCAGCCCCCATGACCATGGTGCTACCCAGTCCAGTTCCGCGATTTTCGCCGACGCCCGTGATGGCCGGGAAGTGCAGCAGCCCGGCCGTGGCGAGGGCCAGAAGCACCATCAGACCGGCAATGGCCAGGTTCACTGCGGGCAGGCGCAAGACCTCGTTGAAACTGCCGCCAGTCAGCGAGGCCGCAATCCCGAATGCGAAGTAAATGCCAG
>Ga0224559_1001650_pt1 | contig 12098 bp, 6 predicted proteins | sample 714S33034metaG_FD_180676 | JGI IMG/M metagenome (GOLD analysis project Ga0224559, IMG submission 180676) | Peat soil microbial communities from Stordalen Mire, Sweden - 717 S3 30-34 | ecosystem: Environmental > Terrestrial > Soil > Wetlands > Peat | place: Sweden: Norrbotten County, Stordalen... | reverse complement strand
GCCTTGCGGTGAGATTCACCGCGGGTAACGACGTAGACCTCGCAATCCCAGGACTGAAGGATGCGAATGGCCAGCGATGCCGAGCTGCCAAAGCCGTAGAGACCGACGCGCTCTCCGCGCTGAACCTCCGCGACGCGGAGGCTGCGAAAGCCGATGATGCCCGCGCAGAGCAGGGGAGCGACGTGGGCGGCGTCGAGGCCCTCCGGCAATCTGGTTGCGAAGTCAGCGCGCACCGGCACGTACTCCGCGTAGCCGCCATTCACCGAGTAGCCGGTAAAAACGGGGTGATCGCAGAGGTTTTCCATGTTGTGGCGGCAGAACCAGCAATCGCCGTCTACCCCGCCCATCCAGGAGACGCCGACACGCGTTCCAACCGGCAGATCCGGGGTTGCGCCTTCCACTACTTCGCCGACGATCTGATGACCGGGAATGATGCGCTCGCGGACGGGCGGTAGATCGCCTTCGACGATGTGAAGATCGGTGCGGCAGACGCCGCAGGCTATGACCTTGAGCAGCACCTCGCCGGGCTGCGGCTGAGGCTGGGGGATATCTTCGATGGATACCCAGTTTCCGGGGGTATTTGATCTGGAATCGAATACGGCTGCTCTCATCGCAAATCCTCCAAACACAAGCTTACATTTCTGGAGGAACACCGGCGCAGGCTTTATGAATCGTACGCTGACTGTGCCGCACAAAATCGGATAACATGACTAACAGCCATGCACAACCCGATTGGAAGCCGCGCAAGAAACCTGTTCGTCACCGCAATTGTTCTCACCGTCTCAATGGCAGCCATGGCGGCTCCCGCAGAGCCCGGCGTCTCTCACGCACTCGCCATCACCCGCGCTGCTCGCCTCTCAAACATTCACTATCGACTTTCATTCACGCTCAAGGAACACGAGCAGGCTGTGGCCGGTAACGAAACAGTTAAGTTCGAGAGCAAATCCGCAGGCGACCTTGCTATCGACTATCGCGACGGAATTCTTCATTCGGCCACGCTGAACGGCAGGGTGATTCCCACAGAGTTGGTGAATGGCCACCTGAATCTCTCCGTGCACGCGGGCCAGAACACTCTCGCGCTGACGTTCACCAGCAACGCCGCTCCGGCAGGCAAATCCATCACACGCTACGAAGACAAGGACGACGGCAGCGAATACTTCTACACCTTGTTTGTTCCCATGGACGCCAGCATGGCCTTTCCATGCTTCGACCAGCCTGACCTGAAGGCAAGATTCACCCTCGATATTCAACATCCTGACGGCTGGTCTGTCATTGGCAACACGGCCCCGGTCAGCGTCACTGGCACACACGCGCAATTCGCCGAAACCCGCTTGATCAGCACCTATCTCTTCGCGTTTGCGGCGGGGCCATTTGCCGCGGTGCGCTCTCAAAACCCAGCAGAGCCAACCGTCTACGTTCGCAAGTCGCAGCTTGCCCGTGCGCAGCAGGAAGCGCCGCAAGTGCAGCAGATGGCCGCGCGGGGCATCGCTTATTTTTCCAACTTTTTTGCCCAACCGTTTCCGTTTCCCAAGTACGACCTGGTGCTGATTCCAGGCTTTCCGTTTGGCGGCATGGAGCACGCCGGGGCTACATTCCTGAACGAAGACGGCGTTCTCTTCCGCTCGACGCCGACCGCGAGCGACTACTTCCGCCGCAACACGCTCGTTCTGCACGAGACCTGCCACCAGTGGTTCGGCGATCTGGTGACCATGCGCTGGTTCGACGACCTATGGCTGAAGGAAGGCTTCGCGCAATATATGGCCTACAAAGCTCTGGCGCAGTTGGAGCCGGAATCGAATCCGTGGAAGCATTTCTATGAAGACATCAAGCCGCTCGCCTACGGGATCGACGAGACGCAGGGCACCACGCCCATCTTTCAGAACATTGCGAACCTGAAGGACGCCAAATCCGCCTATGGGGCGATTGTGTATCAGAAAGCGCCGGCCGTCTTAAAACAACTCGAATTTCGAATCGGCCGGGACGCATTCCGCGAAGGCCTTCGCTCATATCTCAAGCAGCACGCCTACGGAAACGCGGAGTGGAGCGATCTGATTGCCGCTTTCAAGGCGGCGGGAGGCAGCCATCCCGCATCAGAGATCGGTGCCTGGGCCGATGCGTGGATCAAGCATCGCGGTATGCCGGAGGTTGATGCAGACTGGTCTTGCAGTGGCGGCAAGATCGACCGACTTGTGCTCACCCAGCACGACGTTCTTCCGGACGGCCTAGTCTGGCCCATCTCCAACCAGATCACGCTCAATTACCTTGGGCAGGCAGGCGTTCCGAATCGCCTGCTACGCGTGGATTGGAGTACGCCTTCCTACGATGTTGCCCAGGCGATTGGGGAGCGCTGTCCTACCTTTTTGTTTTCGAATAGTGGCGACGAAGCTTATGGGCGATTTCTCCTCGACCATACAAGCGAAACAGCAGCCGCTCGCCAGATTGTCGAAGCGCCGCTGGATGAACAGGATCCGTTACTGCGCACGATGCTTTGGGGCGCGCTGTGGGATAACGTCCACGTTGCCAAGTCGTCGCCACGCGGCTACATCGAGCTGGCGCTGAAGTCGCTTCCGGGAGAAGATGATGAATCTCTGGCCCGCATTCAGGGTGCTCGCGTTGCCACGGTGATGCATTCCTACCTGCGGGAGGCCGCACGACAGGCACTCGCGCCGCGAGTAGAGGCAGTTGTTACTAGCCGTATGCTCAACGCGCCAACACTCGGCCTGCGCATCGTCAACTTCCGCACCTTCACCTCGGTCGCCGAAACTCCCACAGCTCTTGAGCTGATGAAGGATCTGCTTGCCGGCAAGCTGGCCGTGCCCGGTCTGGAGTTGAAACCGCTCGACCGCTGGAACCTTGTTGGCCATTTAATTGCGATGAACGAGCCAGAAGCCCTGAGCCTCTTCGCCGCCGAAAAGGCTCGCGACCACAGCGGCGAAGGGCAGAAATACGCATACGCCGCCGATGCCGGCGCACCATCAGCGGAGACGAAAGCCCGCTACTTTGACGAGTATCTGCACTCGCAGACGATTCAGGAAGATTGGATCACGCAAAGCCTGCGGCCGTTCAACTCCTGGAACCAGACCGCCCTGACCAAGCCCTATCTGATGCAGGCGCTCAACGAATTGCCCGAGATCAAGCAGCACCGCAAGATTTTCTTCCTCGGCGCCTGGCTGGGAGCTTTCATTGAAGGGCAAAACACGATCCAGAACAGCCCAGAGGCGCAGGCCGTCGTGCACGCCTGGCTTACCGGGCAGAAGATTGATCCCGATCTACGGCTGAAGGTCCTCGAAGTCTCTGACTCACTGGACCGCACAGTGCTCATCGGCAAGAGATTTCCCGAATGAGCGGAGACGCAACCCGCATCGGCGGCTCCGCTACTGCTTTTGGCCGCCTCGATTCAGCAGAGACTTGCACTCACGCGTACTTCATGTTCGCGCGCAAGATCAAGATCGAAGCAACAACCCAGCTCAGACGATTATTCTGAAATGTGACAACTATGCCAGACACTCCCCCCAGCAACCCGCGTCGGAAGAGTTTTCTCCGATCCTTTGTTCGATGGTTTTTCATCGTTGCGGTGCTTCTTTGGTCGCTTGCCGCGCTGACTCTTGTGGCCGCACGGTGGATCGACCCACCGACCACCGCGGTACATGTACAGCGCCGCTTGCAGGCCTGGATATACCACACGCCGTATCACGAACGCTACACATTCATTCCGCTCAGTCAAATCTCGCCTAATCTACAACACGCTGTCGTCGCCGCGGAGGACGCGCGCTTCTACCAGCACCATGGCTTCGATTGGCACGCGATTCAACTCGCCGCCGAAGAGGATATGGAAGGTGATCGCACGCGCGGAGGCTCTACCCTTACGCAGCAACTCGTAAAAAACCTCTTCTTTGGAACAGGCCGCTCTTTCGTTCGCAAAGGCGCGGAGGCCACACTCGTGCCCGTGGCGGAACTCGTTCTCGGCAAGCGGCGCATTCTGGAACTCTACCTCAACGTGGTCGAATGGGGCCCTGGCATTTATGGCGCAGATGCGGCGTGCCGTTACCACGACCGAACCGCTGCCAGGAATATTGGCAGGGAACAGGCGGCTCGGCTGGCCGCGATTCTGCCGGCTCCTCTGAAGCGACGGCCCGAGCGCATGAATCGCTATAGTACGGTCATCCTCAAACGGATGCGCGAAGTGGGTTGGTAATTGCGAGTAGCATTTGACGAATGCGCGCTCATTTGCCGCCACTGGAGTTTTTTGGAGACTGATCGGCATGGACGCCGGGATTCTTTCCGGTGCTTAGCAGATTGGCCATGATGCGGAATGCTCCGGGCACACCTTCAGGCATCTGACGGAAGAATGCGTAGGACACATAGATATAGGTCCCTTTTCCATACGAGGCATAAATCAGGCCGCCCTTCTGAGGCTCCTGGCCGACGTCGTGCATTTCCGTAGGGGCTACATAGTGCGGGTCCCATGTTTTCATGTAGCCGTGACCGCGCTCTTCGACCCAGTTCTGGAAGTCGGCCAAAGTGATCTTGTTGGGCCAGCTCAGTAATGGATCGCTTGGCGAGAGGATGCTGACCTCACTGTTTTCTTCAACGACCTTTTCCGCATCAGAGGGGAGCGAAAGCGGATACGGAGCATAGTTGTGATCGTATTCCCCAGTCTGGTACTGGACAATGACGGTCCCGCCGTTCTTGGTGTAGTCGAGCAGGTGATTGTTGTAAGTCTTGAGCTCGGGGCGCGCGGCATATGCGCGGATGCCGATCACGATGGCGTCGTAGGAAGAAAGGTCGCCGTTCGCGATGTCCTCGGCGGTGAGGAACGTAACATTGATGCCCAGATCCTGCATGGAGCGAGCCACGTCGTCGCCGGTGCCGGCAATGTATGCGACCTTGAGTTTCGGCGCGACTTTAACATCAACTCCTGAAGTGTTGTATACCGCGTCGCGATAGGACGGGTAAGGACGCAGGCCGACGTAGCCTGTGGTCTGGAAGCCCTGTTTGTATTGCTGGCCGTTATACTCAGCAACCGCGGTGATGGTGTATGGCCGCGCCTGGAGGGATTTTGGAACGACGTTGAAGGTGAGCACCTGTTCGTCTCCGTCACTGGCAAGGGCAAAGGACGCCGACTCCGGCGTCGAGTGCCAATCCTGCGGCAACTGCAACCGAACCGCTCCCTGCGCAGGGCCTTTGACGCTGCTGTGCACAGTGACTTGCAGATGCAGTGAGGCGCCAGTAAGCGGAACGATTCCAGCTTGCGGCGAGACGGTAACCGAAATCGCGGGAACGACGAGAAGAGGCTCCAACACTGGGCCGGGGCCGGTGTAGCGATGAATCGACTGCACGACGCCTTCGAGTGTCGCCGGAACTCCGTTGTAGGTGTAGCGAACCTCCGCGGTCAGCGGATAAGGCGTGGTCGGGAGGTTCAGATAACGGGGATCCCGGATGTCGTAGTAGGACTGTTCGAGAGTAGGCCGTGAGAAATAGGGGCGCGTGAGTTCCGCGGTTGCGGGCGCTGTGACGGAGACGATTTGGTTGCGAGCCTCTCCGCCCGCAAGCGTTCCGGTCAAGGATTCTTTGGAGGCGAAATTCCAGCCGCCGCCGGCATGCGAGACGAGTTCGGCATGGTCGATGGTGATGGACTGGCTGCTCTGGTTGGCGAGATGGAGATTGACCTCAAAAGGCTCTCCGGGAATCACCGTCTGCGATGTGGGCTGAGTCGCGGGGTCATCGAAGGGGCCGCGGGGAGCTGCTCCGTGCCGGGTGGTGAGCGTGGCGAGAACGCTGAGGTCGAGTGCCTGTCCGAGGGCGGTGTTGAACTGCACTTGCTTCACGAGCAGCTCGTGGCTCATGTTGTACTTTGCTTCAGCGGGAAGATTGCTGCTGGCTAGATCCGCGATCAAGCTATTGGTCTGCGAGAGCCCCTTGGCGAGAGCAGGCGCTGTTTTTGCGGGGTCGAGTGCGTTGAAGGCTGCGATGGCGTCTTCGACAGAAGTATTCAGTTGGATCAAACGCGCGCGCCAGGCGGCCTGCTGGTACGCAGGCGCATAAGCGGCAATCCCGGCAAGCGATGTGTCAATGCCGTCAAAAAAGCCTTCCTCATGCACAGGCAGAGTGGCCGAAGCGCGCGAAGCATAGAGGTGATAGGGAGAGGCGAAGGGGCGAACGGAGGGAGTGCCGACGCCTCCATTCTGAGACTTCTGCTCGCCCAGGCCTTCGCGAGCCACGGCCAGGTAAGACATACCCAGGAGTGGGTTGTCGTTTCCTTCGGGGATATTCACCGTGGTGGATGGAATTCCCTCGATCCATGTGCGATCCACATAGTTGCGGAAACGCACCGGCTCCCAGTGCCCAGTGGCGTAGTCGTAGATGCCTTTCTCGCTGACGCGGGCAAAAGGGACACGCGCGTAGACTTTCAGCGGCTTCCAGGGAAGCAGGCCGGCGGCAACCTGATCGGGAAAGACGTTGGGATCGGCAGCAGCGTTGAAAACTTCCTGCGCCATTTCACCGGAAACCTGGTGATGCCCGTGACCGTCGGAGACATTGCCCGCAAAGGTCGATGTGACCACAAGAGGGCGAGTCATGCGGACGACGCGCACAACGTCGTAGAGGACGCGGTCATGTCCCCAGCTCTTCAGGGCCTCGTCAATCGTCTTGGAGAAGCCGAAATCGGCGACGCGCGTCCAGTATTGATGGACGCCGTAGTAGTTGTCCGCAGAGAGGAGTTCCTGCGTGCGGACGAGGCCAAGCTGATCCCAATAATCGGAGGACATGACATTTTGGCCGCCTTCGCCGCGATTCAATGTCAGCAGGGTGGTATCGACGCCCTGGCCGCGGCTCTCATAGGTGAGCATGCCACCGTCTTCATCGTCAGGATGGGCAACGATTGCGATAAGGCTGGCGCGCGTGTGCAGCCTTTGCATGCTTTGCCACAGGCCCGCGGCTCCGCGATCGATGGGAAGGGGGATGGCGAATCCAGACAAATACGAAGGAGGAGCTTGAGCGCCTGCAACAACTGATATACCAAGGAAGAAAGCTGAAACAAACAAAGAAAGAGCAGACCGAAGAACTGCATTCATGCGCATCAAATACTCCTTACGATGAGAAGGCTTGCAAGTGCATCACTATGAGCCAAGCTAAACGGATATCATCTGCAAAAAACTTTGTCAAGAACATTTGTAAAGTACCATTCATTACCTGTACAATTGTCCAAGTAAACAACCGCCAGTGACAAGAAGGGCTGCATGAGTAAATTAGTTTTGCCATCGTTGCGATCCATTCCGACGAGACCATCGGACCTGCGGCAGGCTAATGCACGCGGTTTATTGAAACTGTTGCGGGCGCATAATCCTTGTTCAAAAGCGGATTTGGTACGCTACTCCGGCCTGAGCGCGCCTACAGTCTCCAGCGGAATCGGACGCCTGGAGGAACTCGGGTTAGTGAAGCTAATAGGGGACGGCAAGTCCAATGGTGGACGGCCACCTGGAATGCTGCGCTTCAATACAACTTATGGATATGTGGCTGCGGTAGACATTGGCGGAACCCGGTTGCGCATGATGCTGACCGACCTGGACGGAGCAGTCGTGTCGCGGTGGTCTGTATTGCTTGGAGCGAAGCAGAAGACTCCGGAGGGGGTATGCCGTCTAGTCGCTGAGGGACTGGAGACGCTATGCGGACAGAGCCAGACGCCGTTGGGCAAGGTCCTGCATCTGGTTGCCGGCGCGCCGGGCATTACAAACGTTACGGAGGGCGTGATTCTGACTGCTCCGAACCTGGAGCGGTGGGAGGATGTTCCGCTGCGCGCCTTACTTGAAGAACAGACGGGAATCGCCTGTACGGTGGAGAACGATACGAATCTCGCCGCGTTGGGAGAGCACTGGCGGGGTGTGGCACAAGGGGTCGATAACTTTGTTTTTATTGCCTTGGGGACGGGTATCGGAGCGGGAATCTTTCTGGGAGGCCAACTTTGCCATGGCGCCCATTGGAGTGCGGGCGAGATTGGCTACTTTGGCGTCAACGGGAAGGAACGCGGACCAATACGTACGCACAAGACGGGACAACTGGAACAGATTATCGGCGGAGGCGGCATTCAAGAGGAATGGCTGCGGATTCTGCGGGAGTCTGCTTCGCCGGTGGAGCGCGGACTGACCTCGCTGAAGGCGACGCAGGTTTTCGACCTGGCAAGTGAAGGGGACAGCAGAGCAATCGATCTCATTCATTCGGTGGCACAGACGCTGGCGAATTCGATCACAGATATTTCGCTGTTGCTGAATCCGGACATGGTTGTTCTTGGCGGCGGAGTGGGTGCTCATCCGAGCTTGTGCCAGGAAACGGACAAACTTTTACAGCGCCAGGAATTCGCGCGTCCGGTATTGCGGTCGAGCGGTTTGGGGACAGAAGCCCAGCTATATGGAGCGATTGCAGCGGGTTTGAAACAGGCCGAAAACCGATTTCTGCCTTAAAATTATTGCCATAAAATTTTTGTTGCACTTCCAAAGAAAGCCGTGCTATTCTTCTGTCATCACTTACTAAGGACGCTTTAGTAAGTTGGTCCATCCGCTGAGTGCGGAGAAAGAAGAACAGAACACACATCTTCTAGGAGGAAGTGTCCATGCTCACACGTATTTGGAAAACCGTTCTCTCGGTCGCCCTCATTGGGGTGATCCTTCCGTTCATAGCTGTTCAGGGTGCGTTGGGGCAATCTCAGTCGATTAATGGAACAATCCGGGGCACTGTCATGGACAGTACCGGCGCTGTTCTCCCTGGCGTAACCATCACGGTCACCAACCTGGCCACAGGATTTACGCGGCAGGTCAAGTCGACTGAAGACGGCGCATATATTGCTCCGAACCTTCCGCTTGGAACCTATTCCGTGCTCGCTGAGGCGAGCGGATTTGCTCCGCTGACGCAGAAGGGCGTGAGCGTGGGAGCAGGCAGCAGCGTTACCGTGGATGCGCAACTGAAGACGGGATCAGTAGCCACGCAGGTACTGGTGGTAGGCGATGCCCCCATTCTGGAAGTGTCGCGGCTTGACCTGAGTAGAACAATCTCTCCGCAAGAGACGCAGAACCTTCCACTTACTTCGCGCAACCCGTACAACTTCATCTTGTTCCAGCCCGGCATCAGCGGACACCCTAACGCTGAAAATGGCATTCCGCGCACGGTGGATACCAATGGGTTGGTGGACCGCGTCAACTACCAACTGGATGGAATGGTCGACACGGAGACGGATCGATATGGATTGCGCCTGTTTGCAATCTCCGATTCTTATGTTCGCGAAATTGAGACGATTTCCAATAGCTATTCGCCCGAATTTGGAAATACCGCGGGCGTGATCTTCAACACCCTCACCGGGTCGGGTACGAACACAGTTCACGGCACGGCGCAGTATGTGTGGCGGCCAGAGGTAGCCAGTTCCTGCCCGATTCTTCAGAACTGCGATACTAGTGTTGCAGGTGGTAAGCCGAAGCCCAGCCTGCACGTTGATGACGTGATTGGGAATGTCGGCGGCCCGGTGTTGAAGGACAAGCTGTTCTTTTATGCCGCCTATGAGCACCTGAGACGTTCTTATCCGCAGCCGAATACCATTACGGCTTCTGCGTCACAGCTTGGCATCAGCGCGAGCGACTTGGATACTGCGCCCTCAGTGCAACACGCGCAGTGGTTGGATACCAGGGTTGATGCGGCGATTAACAAGAAGAACCAGTTGTTCATCCGCTACAACTACTTCCGCAACGTCTATCCTTTCAATACCAATGTGGGCGGACAATATGCTATCAGTGCCGCATCCGACTTCCAGGATCGCGCGCACATCATCGGAGCACAATTGGTCACCACCTTTTCTCCGGCGTTGTACAACGAATTCCGCGGTTCGTGGCCCTATCGCAATGAGCACCATGTTGCCGATGCTTTGACCGGCGCCGGACCGATGATTACGATCTCTGGCATAGCGAATTTTGGCGGGTCGAACGGTGTTGGAGACAAGTACCAGGAAAAGATCCCCAGTTTCAACGACAACGTCACCTGGATCAAAGGCAAGCACACGATGAAGTTTGGGTTCGGATTGCAACAGAACCTGGATACGCAGCTTGCTGACGTCTACACGCAATACACCTTCGCTTCGATTGCGCAATATCAGGACGCGCTCACCAATACACCCGCGGGTTCAGATCAGATTTACTCCAGTGTAAGCGCGAGCATTGGCACCCCGGGCGCCGCGTACCACTCCCTCTTCTTCGACCTGTTTGGGCAGGACGCATGGCAGATCCGCAAGAATCTGCTGGTGACCTACGGTGTACGCTATGATCAGTATCGCGCGCCCACTCCTCCGTCAGGCGAGCCGTTCTTCTATACGGACAGCTTCCGGACGCCGGAGGGCAATTTCTCTCCGCGCCTGGGCATTTCCTACCAACCGTATTCCAAGACAGTGGTGAGGTTAAACGCGGGCATCTTCTATGAAGCCACTCCGACGAATACGTGGTACAACCCGCTCTACAACAATGGCGCAGCGGGTACTGGGTCTTTCATTACATCGATTGTGCCCGGCTCTGTTCCTGCAAACTGCCTGCCGGTATTTCCGAACAGCCCGCAGAACCTGCCGGCAGGGTGCGTGCCAACGCAGAGCATCTATGCTTTGACTCCGCACTTCAAGAATGAGTATGTCTGGAATGCCAATGTGCAAATCGCTCAACAGATCGCGAAGAACGACTCACTGACCCTTGGCTATATCCTGACGAATGGCCGGAATATGCAGTTCCTGCGTAATCTGAATCTGCTCAATACAACGCCGACCGGTTATCTGGCTGATGGACGGCCAATCTATGGCAGTGCGCGCCAATATACCACGCTGAGCAACGGCAATCCCGTCAACAACATCACGCTCATCGATATCGGCTCTAATTCCTCCTACAACGCGCTGACAGCGACCTACGAACACAGGCTCTCTGCCGGCCTCACCACGAGCGCCTCGTACACCTGGGCACATGCGATCTCGAATACGCCTGAGGGCAACTCCTACGAGTTCAGCACGCCGGTTGAAGATACATCGGATCCGAATCGCGACCGCGGCAACAGCGGCATCAACCGGCCGAATGCATTTACGATCAGCCTCGTTTATGAGCCGAACACGCACTTTGACAATCGCATTCTGAACGGCGCCATAAAGGGCAACACCTTTGCCCTCTTGGGGAATATGTCCTCCGGCGACGAGCAGTCGATTACCACAAGCACTCACTTGAATCACGACTCTATCGCAACCAGCCGCCCGCTTTATGTTGGACGGGACACGGTTCGCACTCCGGCGATTTATCAGTTTGATCTTCGCTATACCCGCACGCTTGCCACACTCTTTAACAAGGTACAGCCGAAGTTGCAGATTGAAGGCAACAACATCTTCAATCGTTCCAATGTGACATCAATCAACACGACAGCAGTGACCGATGCGACTGGCGCCATCACAAAGCAGCCGTCATTCCTTCCGACCAGTACATTGTTGGAAGCGCGCATCCTTCAGTTTGGTCTGAAGTTCGATTTCTAATCCAATCGGGAATTCTTCCGGCTTAACCGGGGCGGCAGCCGGGAGTTGACACTTCAGAAACTTTGTCCAGGAAACTCCATCGCGTGAGCTACCAAGCGCACGAAGTGGAGTTTCTGGGTAGGCAAGTCTCATTGCCCAAGCTACACAAATCTGTTTTGAGCGCTTACGCTGTATAGCCTTCGCCTCTACCGGGGATCGTTACTCAAAAGGAGACCTATGGAGAAGCTTGCTTCTGGAAAGCACAAGTCGGCATTTCCAGCGCCGATCTACCGCGATACGGTGCTTGCCCCGGTTTTTGTCAACGCCAAACGGTTTTACCTTGAATGCCTGCTGGAGATCCAATATGCACATACGCTGATGCTTGGGCGGCAGGGCATTATGAAACGCGATGAAGTTACACGGTGTTTGAGCGCGCTGAATGCGCTGGATCTGGAGAAGATCCGGAGCGCCACCTACGACGGCAGCTTTGAAGATCTATATTTCTTTATGGAGAGGGAACTGGCGGCCATTTGCGGGTATGAGAACGCCGGCAAGATGCATACGGCACGCAGCCGCAATGACATTGATC
>Ga0224559_1001649_pt1 | contig 12101 bp, 10 predicted proteins | sample 714S33034metaG_FD_180676 | JGI IMG/M metagenome (GOLD analysis project Ga0224559, IMG submission 180676) | Peat soil microbial communities from Stordalen Mire, Sweden - 717 S3 30-34 | ecosystem: Environmental > Terrestrial > Soil > Wetlands > Peat | place: Sweden: Norrbotten County, Stordalen... | reverse complement strand
CGGACGAATTGTTGCGCGGAAATCAACCTGGGAGCGGGACGAGGGGACGGGGGAAATCAACCTGGGAGCGGGACGACGGCGGGGAGCGGGACGACGGCGGAAATGAGCGGGACGGGGGAAATCAACCTGGGATCGGGACGGCAACCTGGGATCGGGACGGGGGAGCGGGACGGGGGGACGGGGGGCGCAAACGTACGAAATGTAGGTGTAAGTAGTTCTTAGTGGTATGATTGCCCCAAGATGACCATCACACAGGCGATCATTCTTGCATCGAGTTTCGCGGTGCTTGCCGCGTGTTCGACGACCGGGCCGCGAGCCGTCCACGTGCCGGCGGCGCAGTTTCGCTCGGCCGTTAGCAAGCCGGCGGATCACCACGCACGCGCCAAGCACAGCGGCACGACCCTGGTCGAGGAATCGCTGCACGCGCGTGGCATTCGTTTTGGCACCGACGGCTCGGCCGTGGCGCTTTACACCTTTGTGAAGAGCCAGTTCGCGCAAATCGCGGCCGAGCAAGCGCAAGCGGGCGACGTTCTCTTCTTCGATGTCGGGCCAGGCTGCGGCAGCCACTCGGGCATCGTCGAGACGACCGATGCCACGGGTCGAATCGGTTTCCGCGAGTGGCGCGACGGGAGTTCTCGTCACAGCTTCGTCACGCCCCGCGAACCTTTCGTTCGCCGCGACGACAGGGGAAGGATTCTCAACAGCTTTCTGCGACCGAAACGACCGGAGGATGCGCTGGAAACGCGGCATTTCGCCGGTGACATGCTGTGCGCGGCTTTCCGCATCGACAGCCGGTAGCGGTAGTCGTTTCTGAACTTGCCAGCTCGCCGAGGTTGACCGACTCTAGTAGCCATGATCACCACCTTGCGAGAGGCTCGGGCCGAGGCGCGTGTCTTGCGGGAGCAGGGCGACTACGCGCGCGCACTTTCCATCTACGAACGCATCCTGGCCACGGTGCCTCTGGACTACGAAGTGCGTACGCTCGTCGCCGACACCCTGGTCGACATCGGCGCGCACGAAGTGGCCGCACAGGTGTATCGCACGGTAGCCATCCACGACGTTCGCGCCGGCCATCCCCTGCCGGCCCTGGTGGCGTGTCAAGCCCTGGCCAAGCTCGGGCAGCCCATCGGCGACATCGAGGAACTCTTGGTCAAGACCTACGCCTCGGGGTCGCCCCAGCTCGCGCGCTTCGCCATTCGGCCGGCGCCCGTGGATCCAAGCACCAAGTTCGACGCCGGCGATACGAGCCAGCCCAAGTCGCTCCAGCATGCCGCCGAGCACGCCCTGCGCGCGGCCCTGGATCTTTCGGTCTTCGTCGGCTACCAGGAGCAGTACCACCCGCTTCCCTTCCTTTCCGAGCTGTCGCGCGAATCCTTCATCGCGGTGGCCCGCACGCTGTCCATTTTGCGCATGCGGGACGGCAAGCTGGTCATGCGCCAGGGCGACATCGGGGATTCGCTCTTCCTGGTGGCCAGCGGCGAGCTGCGGGTCTTCGTGAATGCCCCCGGTGGCCCCAAGGACGTGGCCCGCCTTTTCGAGAACACCTTGTTCGGCGAGATGGCCCTCATCACCGGGCAGCCGCGCTCGGCCTCGGTCGCCGTGGTCGGCGAAGCCGATGTTATCGAAGTCAGCCGGGCCGCGCTGATGCAGGTTATCGTGGGCGTGCCCTCGGTGCGCGAGGCGCTCGACCGCTTCTCGCGCGAACGACTCATCAAGAACCTCCTGCAGACCTCACCGCTCTTCGCGCCTTTCACCAAGTCCCAGCAGGGCGAACTTCTTCGCCGCTTCGAAGGCATCGAAATCGAATCGGGTGTGGACATTATTCGCGAAGGCGAGCGCGGGCGCGGCCTATTCCTCGTTCTCTCCGGCGAGGTGGAAGTTGTCGCGCATGCCGCCGGAGCCGCCCCGGTTCAGTTGGCACGTCTGCGCGCCGGGGATCTCTTCGGCGAGATGTCGCTCGTCACCGACCAGCCGACCACGGCGTCGGTGCGCGCGGCCACGCCGGCCACTGTGCTCTTCCTCGCGCGCGAATACGTCGATCGCCTGGGCGAAGCCGTGCCGGAGGTGCAGGCCTATTTCGAGAAGCTGGCCATGGACCGCGCCCGCGACAACACCTTGCGCTTCGACAAGGGCGCCGTGCCCAACGAAGAATTCGACGTCGACCTGAGCGACGTGGTGCCTATTTAGCGTCGTCTTCCATCTGCGCACCACCGCCTGTTCGGCTTTCGTGCAGGCGGGCGAAGGCTTCTTCGCGCACGCGCGGATCCGGGTTTCTCAATTCGCGGATGAGGGCGTCGCGCGAAAGACGGCTCATGCTTCTGCGCTCGACGCTTGTGCAGCTGTCACCCGCATCCGAGGTCGCCCCGGCCTCGGTAGAGGCACGGGCCGCGCTCGCCCGCGTTGCGAGCAGGTTCTCGCCTATGGACCAGAATAGGCAGATGCGTTCGGCGCGCTCGATGCTGATTTGGGTTTCCAAGACCAGGTCCAAGGCGCCGCGGGTGCGGCCGTCGGGCTTGGGGTGCGCGAGCAGCGCGAGCAGTTCGGCGTCCGTCCAGATGCTGCCGGGAATCGGTCCTGTCTCCCCGGAAATCAGGCGTGCCTTGAGCGCCAGGATTTCGGCGCGCGGATAGAAGGCTGTGCGCATCGGTCCGCGCACCGAATGGAGAAGGCCTTCGCGTTCGAATTGCCGGATCTTGAACTCGCTCGCGAAGCCAAGCGCCCGCGCGGCTTGCCGCCGGGTCAGATAGCCGTCGCAGCCCTTGGGCGCATGTGGAGGAACGCGACCTTGCCGGGATTGGGGGAGCATCGATCGAAACGCTATACCTCGGCGACCCGCGCGCAAGTTTTCGCCGGGTTCCATCGGGGTTGCATCAACGCGGGCGCCGAGAGTTCATCGCAATTCCATCGGCCTTGCATCGGGCTTGCGCGCGTTTCCATCAGGGATGTATCGGAGGACGCGGTTCGATGGAATTTCATCCTCATCGGGGTTTCATCGTGGCTTCATCGCCCTTGGAGCATGGTTCAATCGTGAACGCATCATCGTTTTGCTGTTCGGTCCCGGTTCGACCCGACTAACGTGCACGCACATCTCGATCACGCCCACGCTGCCAACGCGTTGTGGCTGCGAGTCTTTGCCTTTGATCCACTTGGCCAGTAAGCTTCGCGCCAGGTGAGGCTCTCCATGATGCGTGCTCTTCGTTTCTCGACCCTTGTTTGCCTGCTGACCTTTGCCAGCGTGGCCCAGGCAGGACCCAAATCGGGCGGAAGTTTCGGCGGTCTGAGCGGATTCCGCTCGAGCTCCGGCAGCCTATCGCGCGGCATGTCGAGCGGTCGCAGCAGCTACGGCAGTGGTTCGAGCTTCGTGTTTCTGCCCAGCTTTGGCTGGGGCTACGGCGGCTGGGGCTACGGTGGCGGGATGGGCATGATGGGCAGCCTAATGATGGTCGGCATTGTCTGTTTCGGCCTCGTCATGGTGGTTCGCTCGATTCGCCGGGCGTCTCGCCGCGGGGCCGCCAGCGGAGGGACGAACTACGACGAATACGACAATGTCGACGAGTCGCTGGATCGGTCCTACGTATACAAGTTGCAGCTTGGCCTGGGGCGCTCGGGCCGGGGTGTGCAGAAGCGGCTGGAGGAATTCGCCAGCACGGGCGACACCTCCTCGGAGGCGGGCCTGGCCGAGCTTCTGCACCAGACCGCGCTGGAGCTTTTGCGTGAGAAGGATTCCATTCGTTACGGCCTGCTCGATTCAGGCGGCCCCTACAGCCTGACCAACGGCGAGGCGAAAATGAATGGTGCCGCGATGGCCGAACGCTCGCGTTTTCAGGTCGAGCGCGTGCGCGCCATCGAGGGCCAGGTGCGCCGTTCGGAGACCGCGGCGATGGTGGGCAGCGAAGCCCTGGAGTACCTTGTGATCACGCTCCTGGTGGCCACGCGGACCGCGCTCGGTGGAATCAAAAAGCTCGGCGACCGCTCCGAGCTTGAGGCCACGCTATCGGAACTCGGCGGGGTTCCCGCCAACGTTCTGCTCGGGCTCGAGGTCATCTGGACGCCGGCCGATCCCGAAGATTCCCTAACCGAAACCGACCTTATGACCACCTATCCCGAATTGCGGAGCTTGTGACGTGAACACGCTCGCGCACGCACCGCTCGGGCACACCATTGTCAACACCGCCATCATCGGCATCACCGGCATCGCCCTTCTGATTGTCGGGTACTACATCTGGGAACTGGTAACGCCCTACAATCTCCGGCGCGAAATTCAGGACAACAAGAACGTGGCCGTGGCCGTCGTCGCCGCCGCTTTCATCATTGGCATGGCCATCGTCGTGGCCGCGGCGCTGGTGCACCTTGGCTAGCCGTTACCGCCCATACACAGAGACGATGTTGGCCTGTACGGCGTCGTCGGCCGCTTCCGACGCGTAGTGGGCAGTTATGACTCCTTCGAAGAAGTTCCCTTGACCGCCGTTGCTGTTGTCGCCAGTCGTGCCCAGGATGATGGCGCCCTCTTTCTTCATTGGATTGTATCTTGAGTTGGGGCGCGGTCCGTCGAACATCGTAGTCAGGCCGCCGGACTGCGCATTGCCGGCTTTGATGGCCCAGTGGTTCGCGCCGGCCTTGTCGCCCTTCACTATGGCCGTGACGTACTTGTAGCTCACCGGCGTATTGTTGTTGTAGGGACTCGTGTTTCCAGCCCAGAGACCGTTTTCGAGATCCCCCATCACCCAAGGTCCAATGCCAGATCCCTTGTTCCAAAGGGTGCAATTCCCAAAGTAGATTGCTTCCATCGTGCCCTCGCCGTTGTCCCTACTGTTGGTCTCGGCATTTCCGTAGTCAAAGCAACACGCAGTGTTCACATAGTCGCCACTCGTGATCATGTACATTGTCTCCGGATTGTCGCCGATTGCGGTCCCCACGGCACTATTGTTCCGATAACCGACGCCGGCCGGGTTGTGTTCCCCGTAGACTTTATTGCCACCGATCGAGATCGGGAGAGCTTTCGCGTCTGCTTCGTTGCCGGGTGACGGCTTGGCACCCCCCGCAGGCGCCTTGGTAAGATGATTGCCCTTGCCGGACTGGTCATAAATAATCGAGATGGTGCACGCGTCGGCGCCGCAGAAAGTGTCCTGGATGGATGCATCGGCGAAGCCTCCAGGGCCGAGGGCGGGGATGTCCCTGAGGGTGCCATCCGCTTTCCTGACTTGGTAGAGAGGACCGCTATACGCGCCCAAAAGGGCGCGAACCGTGCCGTGGGCGGCGACACAGGGGCCGCCGTCAGCTGCGTAGATATCACAAGGTCCAGCAGTACCCGTCGTCCCTCCGGCCCCGCCAGTTCCTCCCGCGCCACCCGAGCCAGAGCTTCCGCCGCTGCCAGAGACGCCGCCCGAAGCAGGCGTTCCGCCGGTACCACCAGAGCTGCCAGAGCTTCCGCCGCTGCCAGAGACGCCGCCCGAAGCAGGCGTTCCACCGGTACCAGCAGAGCCGCCAGCGTTACCGTACGCTGCGACGATATTGGCCTGCACGGCATCGTCGGCTGCATCCGACGAGTAGTGGGCGGTCATGAGACCTTCGAAGAAGTTCCCTTGCGCGCTGTTGCTGTTGTCGCCGGAGATGCCCAGGATGATGGCGCCCTCTTTCTTCATGGGATTGTATCTTGAGCTGGGGCGCGGTCCGTCGAACATCGTTGTCAGGCTGCCGGACTGCGCATTGCCCGCCTTGATGGCCCAGTGATTCGCGCCGATCTTGTCTCCCTTGACCATGGCCGTGACGTATTTGTAGCTCACTGGCGTGTTGGCTTCGTAGGAGGCTGCGCTTCCGGGCCAAAGACCATTTTCAAGGTCCCCCATGACCCACGGACCGGCGCCAGCCCCCTTGCCCCAGACGGTGCAGGTTCCAAAGTTGACTGCTTCCATGGTGCCTTCGCCATTGTCCAGATTGTTAGTCTCGGCGTTCCCGTAGTCGAAGCAACACCCACCGTTCACGAAGTCGCCGCTGGTGATCATGTAGATTGTCTCTGGCTGGTCGCCGGTTGCGGTGCCTACGGCCGTGTTGTTCCGATAGCCAACACCAATTGAGTTGTGTTCCCCGTAGACCTTGTTGGCACCGATTGTGATTGGAAGAGATTTGGCGTCCGCTTCATTGTCGCCTGTTGCTTTGGCACCACCCGGGGGTGCTTTGGTGAGGTGGTTGCCCCTGCCGGTCTGGTCATAGATGATCGAAATGGTGCATGCACTGCTGCCGCAGAACGCGTCTTGAACGGATGAATCGGCGAAACCTCCAGGAGCCAGGACTGGGATGTCCTTGGTGGTGCCATCCGCTCTCCTGACTTGGTAGAGCGGGCCGCTATACCCACCCAAAAGGGCTCGCACTGTGCTGTGGGCCGCTACACATGGTCCGCCTTCAGCAGCATAGATGTCGCAAGGCCCAGTGGTGCCTGTCGTTCCGCCCAAGCCGCCAGTTCCGCCAGCGCCACCCGAGCCGACAGCTCCGCCCACACCATCCGAGCCAGCGGTTCCACCGTAGCCACCCGCAGCGCCAGTTCCGCTGCTGCCTCCAGCACTGCTCGTGTCGCCGTACCCCGCACAGCGCACTCCGGTGTCGAAGAAGTGGGACTCGGGGGGACTGCCGGTGCGGTAGGCCGACTGGATGCTCGAATCGACGTTGTTGAACTCGCCACCTCGGACTACCCGTTGGGATGTGCCCGCAAGAGCGGCGCAATTGGTGCATGGAGTTGGAAAGGGGCTTGCATACCAGTCCAGCGTCCACTCCCAGACGTTCCCGGCCAGATCAGCCTGCCCCCACTTCCCATCGCCCTTCGGAGACTTTGCACCGACGTTTTGTGCGCGGCCGCACGAGTCTCCACAGTAGGCCGCGTAGCTGCTGTCGATGGTCGTCGACGTCGGTGGGTTCGACCACGGATAGACCCGCTGCTCACTGCCGCCCGCGGCCGCGTAGTTCCATTCCGCCTCGGTTACCAGCCGTCCCCCATCCCACGCACAGAAAGCCGAGGCCGTGAACCAGTCAAGGCAGTTGATTGGCCGATTCTCGTTGCTTCCCGAGGTGTCCGTCCAGGTCGGATAATTGCACGTCATCGCTGCCTTCAGGGCAGCCGTGTTCGCGGACAGGCTCGCATTCCACTGCGGGTTCCAGCCCGAGCCAGAAATCAATGGATGGGAGCCTGCCCCTGCCTTGGGCGGGCTCGTCTGCGTTCCCATTCCCGCGTCCACGAACTGCCGGAACCGCCCCACCGTGACCTCATACTTGTCGAGGTGGAAGTTGCTCACGGTTGCAGGGTAGCTTTTGTCCGTGTAGGTCACACCGTCATAGCTTCGGTAGTATGTTCCACCGGGAACCAGCAGGCTGGTGCAGCAGTCTTCGTTTCCCGACGGTCCGCAGGTCGCTGCCAGGCCGGCGCAGCTTGGTCTTGCTGGACTACCTGAAACCATCGCGCCGCCTGAACCCGTAGCCCCACCCAAGCCCGCGGCGCTTTGACCACCGCTACTCCCCGAGCCTAGCTCTGGGTCCAACACGCCCAGGCTGTGGTTCTTGTCACAGGCAGAGAAGGCAACCAGGGCAACTAGGAATAGCTTGGATCGCATGTCGTTTCCTCCGTGGCTTTACCTGTGGGGCGAGCAGGAGCAAAACTTTCAACGATGTTCGAGCGCCAATGCCGCGCGAGCCTGCGCGGCGAAGCGGCCCTGCGGAAAGGTGGCGAGGTACTTCTCGAAGTCGCGCCGAGCACCATTCCAGTCGTCGCACTTTGCGCGACAGACAGCGCGACCGTACACCGCCCGCTCTGCGACCGCATCGCTTCGTCCCCACGCCGACAGCAGAAGGTCGAAGTCGGCGAGGGCTGCGGTGTTTCTGCCCTTGTCGGCGCGCAGCTCGGCACGCGCCACGAGCATCTTGCGGCCCACGCCTTGCGCGGACAGCGACTGCGCATCGAGAAGCGCGAGCGCTTGTGAGTTGCGCCCCAGTCGAAGCAGTGCCTCGATTCGGGTCGCCGTCGCCTCGGGCAGGAGCGCGCCAGAGGCAAACTCGGCCGCGTGCCGGTCAAGAATGGCGAGGGCCGCTTCGGCATCCCCTTCCTGCCTCAATTTGGCGATGGCGCTGGCCAGCAGCCGCGACTCGCGCGCAAGTTCGGAGGGTGCGGGCAGTGGCTGTACGGCTGGAGCAGGTTCAAGCCACGACGGTCCCGGCTCGCTCCGCCGCAAGCTGGGCGCCTCCTTGAGAGCGAACGGACGGCTGGGTTGCGGCAGGCGGACGGTAGTTGGCCGCGTCGGCGGCTTGGCTGGTTGTTCGACGGGTCGGTCAGCGGCTTGTTCTTGGTGGCGCGTTTCCGGAGGCAATGCCGGCAACGCCGGCGCGGACGTCTCGGCCGGAGCCTCTGGCGTGGGATTCTCGGCTGGCGCCTCCGGCGCGGGCAATGACGGCTCGTCGGGCTTTGCTGACCGCGCGCGCACGCGCCGAACCGGCTTTTTCGTGGCGCTTGGCACTGCGGTCTGGGCTTCGTTCGTCCGATCCAGCGTCCGTTGAATGACGTGCGACACGGCGGCGGACAAAACCCCACCGAACGAGATCAGGCCGACCGCGACGACCACTTGGCGAAGAAGCCGCCTCGCCGGCCGCGAAACGGATCGCGACCGCGACCGATGGCCGCCGCGCAGGCGGGCGTGGATCTCGGCCAGGTTTCTTTCGCCGAGCGGACATGTCTGCGCCGCCGACCGCAGCAATGCCCCGGCGATAGCCTCGTCACCACAGCCCGGCGATTGCGCCACCCAGCGATTGCGAATGGGGGTTTGCTCATCGGTGTTTCTCATGGCTCTCTCCTCAACACTCGCTTCATCTCGCTTAGAAAACGCGTTCGCGCCCGGTGTAGCTGAACCCATACCGTCGCTGGCCTGAGGCCCGTCAGCGCGGCGATCTCCTCGCCCGACATCTCCTCGAGTTCGAACAAGATCAGAACCGTGCGGTACTTCTCCGGCAGCCGGTCGAGGATGCGATAGACCGACTCCGCGGCTTGCCGCCGTTCGAGCGCATCGAGCGGCGTCGGCTGCAAGGGGGAGAAACTACGTTCGATTTCGAGCGAGCGCGCGTGGGCGAACCAACGGCGAAAGCGGTCCTTGCGGCGACTGTCGAGGGCGACCCGCTCGGTGATCCGGTAGAGCCACGTCGTAACTTTTGCGTCGCCGCGAAACTCTGGCAGCCTGCGCCCGGCCACGAGGAAGATCTCGTGCACCAGATCCTCCACGTCGGATTCCGGCCCGGCAAGACGGCTTGCCCAGCGGGCGACCGTCGGCGCGTGCGCGCGATACAGCGAATCCAGATCCGACACGGCGACCTGGCCGTCGATCTTGGAATCGGCATCCGAACTGGGCAGCGTCATAGTGGAGTCTTCTAGTGTCGGGGCACCTGTCGGATCTTTCACCGAAATCGCCCCAAGCTGATCCCGAAGGCAAGCTGCACTTCCAGGCGGGGCAAGCTGCCAACGTCGCCGTAGTTTCCGATGGTTAGCCTATCTTGGCCGGGGTAGGCAAAGAGGTCGGCGCCGAGCCAAACCGCGCCGTCGTTCCAGGTCCAAAGGCCGCGCAGGCCGGCATCGAGAGCGAATCGCAGGCTGGTATCCGATGCGGACTTCGAAAGCGCCCCTGCACCCCGGACGCGAAGCACGGCCAATGCCCCGCCAGCATGCACGTCGAGCATCGCCGCTGACTTGCCCCGCCAACGCAGGCTCGGTCCCAAGGACATCGTGGGCTGTATCCATCTGGCCTCGGCGGCAGGCGACAAGATCGTCTGCGCGTGGGTCGACGCCACCGACAAGGCAAGATCCAGCCCGATCGGAACCGCGAGAGGAAAAAGCGCGCCTTCCAGCTTGGCACCCCAAACAGCATCGCTGCCAGCGATGGAACTCAGGACACCCATCCCCGCATCAAACGCGAATGGTCGCTTCGCCCTCGGTTTCGGCTGTGGCACGACCGTTACCGCTCGGGCTGGTGGGGGTGCTGGCGGAGGTGCTGGCGGAGGTGCTGGCGATGGTGCTGGCGATGGTGCTGGCGATGGTGCTGGCGATGGTTGTGCTGGCGGCGACGGTGTCGGGGTTGATGGCGAGGGTATGGGCGGTGGTGTTGTCAGGGGGGCGGGCGGTAGCGCGGGCATCGCAATCACGGTCGGCGCCAGCATGGGGCTGAACTTCGCCTCCCATGCTGCAAGAATGACCGCCACTGTCTGAGCCAATTCCGCGCACGACGCGGACCGGTCGAGCTTCCGCTCCGCCACAAGTCCACCGTCGGGGCCAAGCAGCGCGACGATCACAAATCGTTCAACCGTCGAGAGGTAGGCGCGGTGTTGCGCCGACGGCTCCGCATTCCCATCTTCCGGACGAACACCCAGACTGCCGAGTTGCTCCTTGACCTGGGCGGGGGTCGGACAGGTGCTGTCGCCCTCGATGGCTAGCATGGGATCTGCCAGCCACAAGGCAAGCAAGACGGCCGTCACGCGGATCCTCCGCAGCTTCCTAAAGGCTCAAACACCCGCACAGTCTCATACCAATTACTGCTTCATGTCCAGCCAGGTTGCGCGCTCAGCCCAAGCACCGCCATTCTGGGGCCTCCTGGAGGGGCTTCCTTCAATGCACTTCCACCGAGCTGCGACCTTGCGGCTGGGGGTTGGCTTTCCAACGGAGGACGACCTCCCGATCCGGCCGGAAGGGCTGCATGGTCGCGACCAGGGTCGTTTGTCCGTCCGCCGTCGCGCGATGGAGGACGGGATAGGAAAGAGTGGCGCCAAGGAAGCGGGCCGGGTACTTGATGACGAAGACAGCCCGATCGATGGGGTAGGGCCAATGCAGTGCCGAGGTCACGAGGTAGACGGCCTGGTTTCCAAGCACGGGCTGGGCATAGCGCACGTGGAAGGATCGGATGGCTTGCGGCGGAAAGGACAGGGGAAACTCCGCTTGCACTTGCCCTTGGACTCCTGGCACGACTGGCAAGGTATGGCCATCTACCCAGACGCTCTTGGGCGCCAGACGATCCCGCGCCACGAGGATCGGATACGCGATGCGGATCCCCACCGATGCCGAGGACGGGTTGGCGAGCACGTAGTCGGCGTCGACGGTGACCGCATCGTCCGAGACATCCAGCTCCACCCGCTCGGCCGCGAAATGGATACCGTGAGTGGCGGGGTGAGGCGGCAGGTTGGCGCGCCATCGCGACCACGCTTCGTCGCCCAGCTCGGGCAGACGTGGAATGGTCCCCGGCGTGCCGGTGGTGGCTAGCCCAAGCGCCATGGCCGTGGTGAAGGATTCCCCCGGGGCAAGCCTGCGGTCGCGCCAGCCAAGGTTCAGGGCGGTCATGGTCTTGTTGTCCAAGGGTCTGTCCGGATGTACGTCTTTCGCCTCGTGGGCGAAGCGGTTGGCAAAGGCGGTGAAATCGGGCAGGGGCAGGCTGGGGTCCAACGCGAAGAAGTTGGCCTGGTTGGAAAATCCGGTGTCGGTCTGGCCAAGCTCGGCGTTCCCCAAATCGTAGATACCTCCGGCCACGAACTGTCCCGCTAGAAATGCCTTTTCCCGGGGAACCAACCCATCCGGCGTCCAGCCCACGTCGCCATCCGACGAGGCGTAGCGGCCAAGCCAGGGGTCATCGCCGCTGTAGAAATGGAAATGGACCGGATGGTCGCAGCGGTTCCGGATGCGCGTGGCGATGATCCAGGTGCGCCAACCGGCGCGCGTCGTGGCGATCTTGGAAACGTGGTAGCAGCCACCCTCATTCTCACTGGATAGGAGAACATGCTGGTCGTCGCGCTCCAAGATTGAACCGCTCAGGTACTCCAGCCGCTTGCCGTCGGGCCCGGTGCCGAAATTCTCCGACCAGCCGTAGGTGTATTCGGCCCCTTCGTCCACGTCCCAGATGGATTCGTCCTGCGCGCAGAAGACGTTGATTTCGGAATAGCCGCGGATGGGTTCGCGCGGACGGAAGGCCATTCCCGATGCACTGTAGTTCCCGATGACCAGGCCCCCGGTATAGCCGGGATAGCCGCAGTGGAAACAGGTGGACAGAGTGTCGCCGCGGGGAAGGCGTTCGGTCACCATTCCCCGGCCCGTGTCG
>Ga0224559_1001648_pt1 | contig 12102 bp, 12 predicted proteins | sample 714S33034metaG_FD_180676 | JGI IMG/M metagenome (GOLD analysis project Ga0224559, IMG submission 180676) | Peat soil microbial communities from Stordalen Mire, Sweden - 717 S3 30-34 | ecosystem: Environmental > Terrestrial > Soil > Wetlands > Peat | place: Sweden: Norrbotten County, Stordalen... | reverse complement strand
CTGTGGGTTCACCTGTGCCGATCCCGATCTTGCCGTTGGGGGAGATCCGCATCCGTTCGCTGGCTGAGTCACTTCCCCCGGTCAGAAAAAGTATACTTTTTAAGACATTACTATTCGAAATTATAAAATCGTTCCCTGAAGCAAGCAGGTAACAATCATTGGCTGATCCTATTTCAAGCGGGTTCGTGGATTGCCTGACATAGCCGGATCCATTGATCCCCATGTCCATATAATTGGTCGATTCTGTTCCGTTATCTGCAGTTGCACAAATATCACTGGAAGCAACGTCGCCGTTGGATAAATTACGGATATTGGTCTGGAGATAACTGTTGATATTGCCTTTGGCATAGATAGCGTTTACCGAGGTTGTGGTATCAGCATCAACGACAAGTTTCTCTGGATTCTCGCTGTCAAATATGGATGTTCCGATTCCAACATTGCCGCCTACATAATAAATATTCCCACCTGAGGTTTGCCAGTCACTCCCTAATGTCCCGGAATCAATAATGACCCATATAGTTCCATTAAAAAAGTAAAAACCTTTGATACCATCGGTCTGATATACTAGCAATCCATCGGCAGGTGATGCAATGGCCAGTCGCGCAGACTGCAGCATTCTCGGAGCCAGCATTCCCTTTGTAGTGGATTTAATATCAAGTACCGATGATGGATGACCAGTAGTGTATGCCGGATCATCAGTAACCACAAGTGTTTGGGAAAACAGAGTTCCGGAGACAGCAAAGAGGAGAAAAGAAACTAACAAAATACATTTTTTCATAATGAATAAAATTGTGCAGAAGAACCTCCTCCGTGCAGAGTAATAGCATTCCTGTTCAATTACGGGAACTTCCGTATTATGCAAGTGTAGTTCACGGGTTGTTCATGGATTATACCAATCCCGTTTACCATTTTGGTAAGATGACTACCAAAGCCTGTTTGTAAGTGACGATGACGCCGTTAATAAGTTAGGTTGTGGATTACCGCCTTTTGCAATTAGCTGATTGCCATGATTAAGTAGGCAAAAGACGTGCCATAACAATTTGTAAATCAATTAGAAATAATTATAGACATCTAACTATCTGAATATGATACTTTAGTGAGAATAATAAAAAAGCAGAGAAAGGTATTCAGGATATATTCTTAGGGGATTCTGATCTATTCATTAGTATAATCACACAAGTGTTCGGAAATGGGGCTTTTTGCATCAAAATGCAAGGCCGAAAGATTCTATTTTACTGCTATTTCAGAGAAGTTGTCATGACTTAAAATCCTGTAGCCATTGTGGTCATACGGATTCAATAACCGCTTCCGGGTGCCCCGTTCAAATGTTATGTGGAAAGGTTCACGGTGTAATTATTTACACTTTACGTTTTAGACCTCAGACTTCGCACTCCACGTTCCACACTCCAGACTCCAGAATTGAGACTCTGCACTTATGTACTTCTACCAAACACAACACCAGTTTATTTTTATTTTATTCTGAAGAATGTGTAAATAGGTTACAAGCACGAAAGCTTGAAAAAGCATCTGCTGATTACTTCACCTGAACGGCTTGGGTGAATATGCCGGTTTCACATGATGAAGGTTGAGTAGTGAAGAGTGAAGGGTGATCTAGTCCTTTATTATTTTGCCTTGCCTGATCGTATTAACGCCATCGTTTATTTCATAAAAATAGATTCCCTGCGGAAGCTGGTTAGTTGTTATTGATGCAGATCCGGTAAAGGTCTCCTGAATAACCCTTCTTGAAACAATATCATACATGATAAATTGCAACTGCTTTTCGAATGTTGATGCGATGCTCAAATTATTAACAAATGGGTTTGGAAAAACCTTCAGTTGCGCTTCCGCACTTAGTTCATTAATATTTGTTGCTGGGCCGCAAATGAATAGTGAAAAGATTGAACCCTCAGGACTGCCATACAACACAGTGTCTTTTATTTCTACCATGGTGAGAGGCCCGGGGACAGTAATTTCACTCCATCCTGAAACACCACATCCTCCACAACCTGCAATATTGCCTTCCGCTGTTAATACGGCTAAGGGATCGCAACTGTCCGCAACCCCTGCAGCGGGGATCGTGTAATGAGCCCTGTTTTTGTTCACTATTATTTCCTCTATCCCCGATCCCGGAACATTGGATATACCACTGACATTGAAAGTCACTGCACTGACCGGAGGAGTAAAACTAAACTGATAACTTCCGTTTCCATTCCCGCCACCGGCATATGTATATCCGATAAAATACGGTTTTGTTGCAGGACAGTATACGACATTGGAATCAACTGTTCCAACAGCTGTTACTGTAACGGCGACGCCATTAATTGTTTTCGTCCCTTGTAAATGGGTTACCTGGGCGGCACATTGTGTTTGTGATTTTGCATTGTTGCCAATGATCACGAAAATAAGAGAAAGAAACTGAAGCCGGAAAGTGACTCCAATTGCAAGATTGTATAACGTTTTCATAGGTTTTGAATTTTAAATCAATGCAAAGGTAATATGCGTTGGATTTATTTAGATTCCTTTTAAATAAATTATTTTGCTGGTGATTGGTTGGGAATTGGTTATTGGCTATTGGCACCGGTTCAAGTGCCAAGTCTCATGTGTCATGTCCCAAACGCCACAACATTTGACACTTGGCAGTTGACAGTTGGGACTTGAATTCGTGAATTGGGAGTGGTTACTGTTTAATAAATTTCTTTACCGTAATTCCTTCTACTGTTTTGACTTTTATTATGTAAATCCCTACTGAAAATTTTGTCACATCCACCGTGGTATGAATATTACTCGCAGTTAATCTTTTAAGTATTTGTCCTTCGGTGTTTAATATTTCGATTTCAGATCTTTGAGGGCATCCAATTATAAGTTTATCCTTAGCGGGATTGGGAAAAACAGTGATGTTTAATGAATTCCTTACCTCATTAACTCCTGTACTACTGCAGCTTCGCATTGGGCGACTCACCGTCACAAATGCCGAATCAACAGTAATAATACGGTAAGAACGATTAAACGCTGCGGCAGTTTGAACATAACGTGTGCCGCTGGGCCAGTTTTCACTGATTGTATCTCCCTTTCTGTTGGCGACTACATTTTGATGTTCATGCCCGGCAAGTACTACGTCTACATGATTTGAATCACAAATATTAAGAAAATGGGTCCTGTTATTCTGCAAAGAGTTAGTAGCCGTATCTAAAGGAAGAGCAGTGAAAGGAGTTCCATCTGAGTTGGTACCTGCAGCATTAACAGGTGGATGATGCATTACGATAATTTTTCTTTTATTGCTGTTTTGGCTTAATATGTTCCTGAGCCAACTGCATTGTGCATTTGAAAGCCCGGTGCCCATGATGATAGCCGGGTTGGGAGGATACCCATACGGGCTGTCATGGCCCGAACGGAGAAAGACAATAATAGCGATATCAGTGTTAATGACATAATCCGTATCAGGTGCAATGTATTTCGGATAATAAAAAAGTGTGTCATTCGAAATGGGTACGTGAATCGAATCGAATCCCGTCCAATATTCGTGGTTACCCGGTGTGAAATAAATGGGTATGGTTTTGGCAGAATCAATAAAATAATCACCCACAGCCGGGTTTGTAAGGCTTGGAGGAAACAAGTGTTGTGTAATCGTTGGATACATCCCATCGGGTTGCAGATTACCGATATCGGCAATATCCCCGGTTACAATAACAAATGCGGGTTTAGGGTCAAGGGCCGCAAATTCTTTAATAGCACATTGGAAATATTGTGCGTTGGTGTCACTATTCGAAGATGGAATGTTTGACACGTGCATGTCACTCATATGAACAAAAGAGAATTGGGCGAAAGCACTCAGCGTAACCATATAAACTGTTACGAAAAGTAAAACCTGTTTTTTCATGGGCCGTTGATTTAAGATATCAGGGTTTTGATTATTTGCTTAAGAATTTCTGAATTCGGTTTGCAGCATTTTGCCGGATATTGTAATAGTAAAAAGGATAATCAAAGCTATGGTAAACCCCCTTGGGAAAGCCACTGAGTGAGTCAATGATAGCAATTCTGTCTTCATTGGCAGTCGTGCAAATCAATACCCCCTTCACTGTGTCCACACGGGCATCAGCGTACTGTGGTATTCTACCCCATACTCCTGTTTTATTTGGAAAGAGCGACCCCAGGCCTTGTGAAGTGTCTGCCAGGGTTTCACCTCTCGTCCAGGTGATAGGATTTATCACAAGCCCAACCTCCCCATATATCACAGGATTAACACCGGTAATATCGTTTGCTTCTGTGTTGTATGAAATAATCACCCCAACGTCATCAGGGCCGGTGGCAAATTTCAGGTGAGGATTGGCTGCAAGAAATGCTTTTGTAACGGGGCCACCGATAACGTATGCTGCTATCATCCTGGAATATACCTGAGGATTAGCTTTCAGATATCCCGATAGAAGATTACAAACGATATTGGCTCCCTGGGAATGTCCGGCTAAAATAAACGGGCGTCCCTGGTTGAAATGCTTGATATAATAATCGAAGGCCGCAGTTGCGTCTGATGTGGGAGTACCTGCAATCACATTTAGCCGGTTATCCGGAGATGAATTGTCTTGCCTGTAGTAGGGTGCATAAACATTAGCTGCAGTGTCAAAAGCCGTTGCCTGACGGGCATAAGCCGACGCTGCACCTGCCATCATGAGGGAGTCGTTAATTGCACAAATCATGGATGTGGAATTATTCTTTGTCCAGGAAGTAGTCGGATACAAATAAAAGACATCAGCTTTGTATATTGTCGCAGGTAAGGACAACCAATGTGCAGCTTGTGAATAATCCACAGATGTTGAAACAGTGTTTGAATTGTCACTTTTCTTGCAGCTATTGATAATAATTAAACCTAATCCCATAATGATTAATGGGAAAATCAATGTTTTGATGTTTGTTTTCATATTGTCTTTTTAATTTGATAATTTACCAGGGCAGGAGAGTTACTGGTGTTTTTAAAATCCGTTCTTTTTATTGTGGGCACAATAACCCCTGAAAGATACTTCTGGCTTAGCATCCGGCAGGAGGTTGGACTTAAATAGGTCTCTTAGGATGCAAGGAAGGAGAACATGGTTTATCCTTTGAACAAGGTAAAGGTAAACAATAAATTTATCATGGGATAGACTTACCCCCATCTCATTTCAAACAGATTAAACACAAAAGGCGCCAAACTTTGGAGAATATGTGAATGATGTAACTTATTTCCAAAGTTGTGTAACGCTTTCCGGAATTAATGGACTCACCTTTGTATCGTGAAAATCCTTTCACAAATTAATTTTTAAAAAATGAATACGACAGAAGTCAAAGGAAACTGGAATGAGCAGAAAGGGAAACTCAAACAGAAATATGCAAACTTAACTGATGATGATCTCATGTTTGCAGAAGGTAAAAAAGATGAGATGCTTGGAAAACTTCAAATCAAACTTGGAAAAACCAAAGATGAATTGAACAAGGTTATGACAGGAAAGTAATCATCTTCCTTCTTAAGTGAAGTACCGTTTAACATGACATATATTAAACGGTACCTTTTTAATCACGCAATAAAAACTCCAAAGCAAAAAATCATCAAATCATGAAAAAATTAATTGTATTAATATCAGATTTCTTTCTGATCAGCTTGATGGGGGTTACCCAAATAATCGCACCTGAAAAAGTTCCAGCCGATGTAGGTCAAGCCTTTGCAAAGAAATGCCCCCAAGCTACCGATATCAAATATGAAATGGATAAGAAATATTATGAAGTTTCCTATAAAGAAAATGGAGTAGTAATGTCTGCTAATTTTACTTCAAATGGTGAATGGCTGGAAACTGAGACTATAATAACTGAATCAGATTTGCCTGAAAAAGTATTAAACTCAGCTGCCGAGAACTTTGCTGATTTCAAGATTACACAAGTTTCCAAAGTAGAAAGCGCAGACAAGGTGGTATATTATGAGATGTACTTAAAAACGAATAAAAAGGGTTACGATGTTAAGTTCTCTCCCGAAGGTGTTGTTCTGAAAAAGACAAAATTAAAGTAAAAGACTGAAAAAGCATTGATTTTACCTGATCCGTATTATAAGCCAACCATTGCTTATTCTCTTCTTTTGCGAAATTTACAGGTGTTTAAACAAAACGGCTATGAAAGTAAAGGTTCGACTTCTTTTCAGCGTTATGATGGTTCCTATGATGCTGGGGGCGCAGAGTGTTAAATGGTTGAAGAAGGGGCTTTATGAAAATGACCCAAAGAAAAAGATAGAATATTTTACAAAAAGCATTGAAAAATCTGAGGCACCTGGTGCTGCTTACTTCAACCGTGGAAGTGTAAAATATGAATTAAACGATTATCAGGGAGCACTTTCCGATTATTCTAAAGCCATCACGATTAATCCAAAGGATGTTCTGACATACTATATTCGTGGGAATCTCAAGTTTCAACTTAAAGATTATCAGGGAGCAATAGATGATTACACAAAGGTTATTGAGCTTCATCCTAAGGATGCGCCTGCTTACATCAACCGTGGAAAAGCAAAAAGGATTCTTCATGATTACCAGGGAGCCATTGCGGACTATACCAATGCGATTAAGATTGATCCGGGATATGCTCTTACATACAACAAAAGTGGAAATACAAAAAATGCAATCAAAGGTAATCAAGGGGCTATTGCAGATATAACCTTTTATATTTCTTTAGATGCTAATAATCCCAATGGTTATAATAGCCGTGGGGTTTGTTACACGATATTATTGAAGTATGATCAGGCAATCGTGGACTTCAATAAGGCAATCAGCTTAAAATCAGACTATTCTTCTGCCTTTGCCAACCTCGGTTACGTTTACATGCAACAGAAAAAAACTGATTTGGCGGTTAATAATTTCAACCAATGTTTAAAGATTGACAGAAAGAATATTTTTGCCAACCTGAATTTAGCGATTGTTTATTATATGAAAGGTAACCGTCAGGAATCTAATAAATATCTGGGCATTGCCAAATCCTTTGAACCTCGCCTATCCAAAGGTATCGTTGAGATCACTGACCTTGAAAAGGAAGATTATTATTGGACGGATAAGGACAAAAAAAGTCTTAAGAAGATGTTTGCAGAGTTGAAATGAGAATCAACCTTCCCTGAACCACGACAAATGTGAAGTGTAAAGTGCAAGGTGTAATAATTTACACTTTGCATTTTTCGTTTTAGACTTCACACACCACATTTCACACTTCAGACTCAAGTGCCACGTGTCAGGTCTCAGATTCCACAATAATATGCTATTTTACAAATTCTTTTTACTCGTTATACTGTATTTAGTCTAAATAGGATTAATTTTACCAAATAATTATGATTTATCGATTTACAGTTGGTAATTTAATCCTTTAAACAAAGTATGTTACTTAATTTTGAAAAAATGACAAATATAGATATAGTAAAGCAGGCATATTCTTATTTTGCAACAGGCAATGTACCAGGGGTTGTGGCCCTGTTTGATCCTTCAATTGAATGGAATGAATGCAAGGGCATGCCTTTTGTGAATGGTGATGGCACTTACATAGGGCCCGATGCAGTCGTATCAAATGTTTTCATGAATCTGCCGGTATCCTTTGATGGATTCAATATTGCAGTAAATGAAATTTTTGGAACAGATGATAGAGTGGTGATGGAAGGTTATTACCAGGGAACAAATAAAGCAACCGGCAATCCTTTTAAAGCCAATGCCACGCATGTGTGGACAGTAAGAAATGGAAGACTGGTTCGATTTTTTCAGGCTGTGGATACAGCCGCGATCAACCGGTAAATTGCCGACTTTTCAATAAAATAAACCACTTTCGCAGAATCAAGTGCCAAGTGTCAAGTCTCATGTGTCATGTCCCAAACGCCACAACATTTGACACTTGGCAGTTGACAGTTGGGGCTTGACAATAATTGACATTTGACAGTTGGGACTTGAGAAGTGCCATGTGTCAAGTCTCAGACGTCAAGTGTCAGGTCGCAGATGAAACAATAATTGACATTTGACAGTTGGGACTTGAGAAGTGCCATGTGTCAAGTCTCAGATGCCAAAAATCAAGTCTCAGACGTCAAGTGTCAGGTCGCAGATGAAACAATAATTGACATTTGACAGTTGGGACTTGAGAAGTGCCATGTGTCAAGTCTCAAATTCCACAATATTTGACAGTTGACATTTAGGACAGAATTGTTTCTTGGAATGACGCGAAGCCAATGGCTTTATCATTATTTCGAGAAGGATGGAATTGACTGTTTTGTCAGGAAAGGATCAATAGTGGAAAATTTGATGATTCCGGAGAGTCATTTCCAATGTCCGGACAAAAGAATCTCATTGGTGTTAAATCAAAACAGTTTGGAATACCTAAAGAATACTTTATTTCATCTTCTTGATTTCTTCTTCAACTTCTTTTCCCCCCTTAGCATAGAATTTTTTTTCGTCGGGAGAAAGCTCATAGAGCAATCTAAGAAACTCTCCGGCATGCACACGTTCTTCATCTGCTATGTCCTTGAGCACTTCCACAGCAAGTTTATTGTCGGTTGACTCTGCAAGCTGCATATATAACTGTATCGCTTCATACTATGCAGCAATCATAAAACGAATTGCTCTGACAAGTTCTTCGTCCGTAAGCTTCTTTTTGTTTGCTAATCCTGAAAACGGTGATCCAAATTCTGGCATAATAATTCTCCTTTCTTTTTCTTATAACTACTGCACAAATGTGCAAATTTTTTCAGCGGATCCTTACACAACTTTTGAAAAAATTACATTATTCATACATTATCCCATCCGTAGTGTCTTATGTTTTTTCCAACTCAAGTTCAGCTTTTTCATCAGGTGGTTTTTTACTTCTCAGAATCAGGACATCAGCAATAATCGCAGCTATTAACATCATGGAGTCCTGATAAACACCCGGTTTTATTATTGTACTAATTCCGATCAATGCCCAGATTGATGGAACGATTAACAGGTATTTTGAAAACTTTTTATCACAGAGAAGCAGGAAGCCAAATGTTAAAATGATGGTAGGGGAAGGTAATCCAACAGAGCTAATCAATGAAACATTTGGTTCAACCAGGTAATCAACAAAAGGATAGATTATCAAGCCGTAGAGGATAAAAAAGTACCCGAAGTATGCCTGTATTGAATTCATAAATACAAATTTCAGGTTGTACAAAATAATGCCTTCCCAGGCCAAAAACAAGCCCTGTAGGATAAAAACCACACCATATCCGAGAGCAAGAATGTTAATGTGAGAAAAGAATGCCCACTGATAAACAATCCCTGACCATATCCATATAACTCCGAGGATACCCGCAACGAATTTATCCTTTTGACCGATCTTTGTTCCAATTGCAATTAAAGCCAATATGCTCAAAAGAAGGAGTATAATCTGTACAGGAAAAATCGCATGATTGTATTTTTCAAAAACAGAGAAAAACTGATCTGTTGTAATCGGGGTTTTCATAGCCATTGTTTAGTGAGTATTGCTTGTTCAAAAAAAGGATAAACATTTCAGGTCAATTCCTTCCTGACAATTGAAAAGTACAAATTCTGACAACAAGGAAACGCCTTCTTGAAATACAAGATGACGTTTCCCCGGAAAAAACAATAAATTAAAATCAATCCATGTCGTCTTCGATCTTCTAATCCTTCAATGGTGTCTTTTTCAACACATCACCCTTGGCAGAGAAATGGACTTTATACCCTTCATTATCCTTCTTCAGGTCCATCATATAGAATAGTGGCTTGTCTGTTGACTCCACTGTGGTAACTTCTGAAATCTTGAAACCAGCAAAATCCTTAGCAATAGAAACGGTGACTTCTTTTGGCAGATCGGTTTCTACGATTGCTGTTTTTGTGTCAAGCCATTTTCCTGTGGGATTGAATTTGGCGAACTCCCTTACTCCTTTATCTCTATAGGCAATTTCATAGTTGTTGTGTTTCAATTCATATTTTACCTCGGTAGCAGCAGGGTATTTTTTTGCAAAGGCTTGCAATACTGCGGTTGGAACTTTGTCAGGAGTTAGTTCCTGGGTATAACCCATAAAACCGACCAAAAAACATGCTAACATTAATACAATGATTTTTTTCATGATTTTGAAATTAATTTGTGAATGGATTTTCACAGCACAAAGGTGCAACCCAATATTCTGGAAAACGTTACACAACTTTGGGTAAAATTTGTATAATTCACACATTTCTTAAGCTGTTGCGCATTATCTGCTCTCATAACGAAACAATATATCATAATTTCAGGCCCTGGTATTTCACCGGAATTGATCTGAATGCTGTATTTGTGTGGAAATATCCCTCACCGGACCTCGCCTGACGATCCTGAATAAGATATTGTGGAACTATTTTCTTTTATTCCCTTTGGCTCTCAGCCAACCATCAATCATTTTGTTTTCGTTGGATTTAGTCCGGCTTATTCAGCTAAATAACCACCGTCAATTTCTAATTTAGTGCCTGTTATAAATGAACTATCATCACAAGCAAGGAAAATAAAACCACTTGCAACTTCTTCTGATTTGCCCAACCGTTTCATGGGGTGCAAGTCAATGATGTGTTGCTGTATATCTGCATGGGCACTGCTAATACCTGCCTGAGTCAGCATAGGGGTTTCAATAAATCCGGGACAAATTGCATTAATTCTTATTCCGATAATTGCATACTCAAGTGCTGCTGTCTGGGTCAGTCCTAACACACCATGTTTCGCTGCGACATAATGTGATGAGTTGGCGAAACCCACTTTACCCAATATTGAAGACATATTTAAAATGACACCTTTTTTCTGTGCTGTCATTTGTGTCAATTCATGCTTCATGCAATTGAATATTCCATTTAAGTTTACCCCAATTACTTTAAGCCATGCTTGCTCTGTCATATCGCCAACTTTATTTGGTTCGCCTCCAACCCCTGCATTGTTAAGTGCAACATCAAGTGTTCCAAACGTGCTGACCACTTTTTGAATGGCGACTTGTACTTGTGCAAAGACTGACACGTCACATTCGATAAAAATGGCTTTGGGGTTTTCCTTTTTTATTTCTTCCATCACAGCATCAGAAGTTGGAGATTTCAAATCAGCTATTGCTATGTTAGCACCTTCTTTTGCTGCTGCAATTGCACATGCCTTGCCAATGCCTGACAGTCCTCCTGTGATAAATACAGTTTTATTTTCGAGTTTTTTCATTGTTTCAGATCTTTACTATAAATGAATTTTCGTAGTATTACAAAGGTAATCTCGTTTATGCCTTCCTGAGGAAGAAATCAGCTTTTAAAAAAAGGTTAAAACAAGTCCTGATCCCGGAAATACAATACGTAGAACAATTTGCACTTCGCACTTTTCATTTGACACTTGACAGTTGACATTTGACAGTTGGGACTTGAGACCTGGGACATGATCTTTGGACAAGATTACCGGAGAATCTTCTGAACTCTCCGCATGACTTTTATTGATGATTCGTTGATCATCATGTTATAAACCCAATCGGGGATATCCCCGGCCGGGTCAAGATAACCTTCCAAAGTGAGATGGATGATTCCATTTTTCAAGGGTTGAGCAGTCCATTTTTGCAAGTATTTTTTGACCCGGATCAGACCGGGTTTTTCAGGTATTACATTCGCGATGGGTGTATTTAAAATTACAATTTCCCCAGTTAAGGAATCAGTGGTCATTTTTGATTCAAGACAAAGATCCCGGTCGGTAAATGGCCATGGAACGTGATAGACAAGGTAATACTGGAAATATTTGTCTTTTTCAAAGACAAGGATTTTGATCTGTCTCAGGTCCTTATCCCACCAATCGTTATTCTTCACATTTCCAAGTAAATCACGCACTTTATCCATTGTCGAATGGACATCCATGACTCCTTTATATGATTTTATCGTGTTGCTTGCTTCCTTTCTCGTAAATAGTTTGATACCATCCTCTTCTTTCACACAATTCCATGATTGAGCCGAAAGATCAGGTGTAAAACCAAGAAAGATAAAAACGATAATGAAATTTATCTGGCAATTATACCTCATCACCGTTGAAATAATTTGTGTAAAATAAAATGAATTTATGACTTCCCCCAAAGTTAGTGAAAATACTGGTTAAAGTTGGAATAACCGG
>Ga0224559_1001646_pt1 | contig 12104 bp, 18 predicted proteins | sample 714S33034metaG_FD_180676 | JGI IMG/M metagenome (GOLD analysis project Ga0224559, IMG submission 180676) | Peat soil microbial communities from Stordalen Mire, Sweden - 717 S3 30-34 | ecosystem: Environmental > Terrestrial > Soil > Wetlands > Peat | place: Sweden: Norrbotten County, Stordalen... | reverse complement strand
CAAAACTAGAAGATGTAAGACCTATTGTAGAAGTCAGCGTTGAGTTGCTGAATGTAATAAGACTAGAATTTGCAGCCACATTTACAGTTGAATTACCAACAGATATGGTATTAACTGCAAAATTTGTGGCAACAGTTCCAAAATATGTTGCTAAGTCAGAAACTTGACTTGAGGTAATAGAAGAAACATCAATATTGCAATAACCAGCAGTAGATGTAACAATTGAAATTGTTGAATTTGTACTCGTGAGCACGCGATTAGTCATGTGTTTTTATTCCTTTTTGTTTACAATTATTAAAATGCCATTGTTTCATAGGATTGCCTTTACCTATTTTACCACAATATGGACATTCATAAATTATTTTATTATAAATTTGATTTTGTTCTTTTCTACGAAGTGACATATTTTTTTTATCTTCTTCTGTAGGTTTATAATGTTTTATTGAATAAGTACTATTTTTTGCTTTAATTCTTATTAATTCTTTAGTTTTTTCTGATTGTTTTTTACCTTTCATACCAGAAATTCGTCCTTTACGTTTTTCTGAAAGTTTATTTTTAGTTTCTTCTGAAACTGGAGGTCTTTTTTTACCAGACTCCGAAAGTTTATTTTTAGTTTCTTCTGAAGGACTTTTTCCTTTATTTGGAGGCGATTTTCCTTTTTTCTTTTCAGACATTTTTCTTCTAGTTTCTTTTGAAGGTTTTCCTCCACCTTCTCCAGATTCTTCTGCTAAATTAGCCCATTTATCAGATTCAACTATATTCCATAATCGTGAATAATAAATTCCTTTTTCTTTAAATTCCTTCAAATATTCAGTTTCAAATATTATTTCTGTAGTAACATCATATCCATGTTTTTTAATGTGACGTTTCCAATAAGTCCCAGAACCTTTGTAGGTTTTTACATCTTTTTCAGAATTTTGTTCAGTTTTACCTAAATATTTTAAACCTGTAGTATTATGTGTTTTTATATATAAATATATTATATGCTGATACTCCTTCTGTAAATTTGTAAAGTATTAGAGACCATGGATATTGGCGTATCGCGATGATCATTATTATTTAGTTAAAATATTAGAATGCTGTTACAAGAGTATCATTGTTAGCACTTGCAACAAGTGTATCTCCGGCAATAGTTAAATTAGGAGCGGTATAATCACCGAGACTATGCATTGCTACAAGAGTTTCTGTCTGAATGCGTCCAGCTCTTCCACCTGTACCTTGTGTGACTAAGGTCCATCCCGTATGTGCTCCCATATATGCATTAGCAGTTTGATTCGCAGAAATTCCCCATAAGCCTACAGCTATATTAGTAATATAGGCATTTACAGTAGTATTCTGAAAAAGTTCTAAATCTACTAAAGCTCTAGATCCAGGAGAGGTATTACCAAAATTTACATTTGCAGCAGAGATAACGATAGAAGTATTATCTTTACCCCAATCTACTCTTGAACCAACTCCAATTATAGCACCATTTGTAGTTTCTACTGTCGTTGAAGAATTTGCATTAATTGGGATATTAAGTTTTCCCCATTGAGCCATTAGTTAATTCCTTTTTTAAATTAATGATTGTAGTCTGTTACAATCTATTAAAGATATATTTATATTTATATTTTTATGTTTCCTATAAAAGATTATTCTCCGAAAATATCTAATTTATAAGAATTTTTTGTATGTAATGATGTTTTTGAATCTGTATCATAACCACTTTTTTTGTGATATGATGTTTCAGACTTCTCTTCTTCTGTTGTCAACATATCGTTAATATATTTTGATTTTTCGTGAAACTTTTTATTAACTTTTTTAATAATAATATTTCTTTTTGGTTTTATTTTCCATTTTATAGGAACACTGTAGTTTTTTGTTTGAATAGACATGATTTTGTCCCTTCGTTATTTAAGTGTTCAATTACTCTAGTTATATTATTTATATTATTTTCTTCTACAGGCTCGGCATAACATCGACAATTTGCTGGTTCTCCTGGATTTCCCCTAAAACCGGAAGTTCCGCTAACAGGTGGATTATCTCTATTAAAGGTTTTACCTTCAAGATCACGATGAAGATCTCTTACTTTTTCATCTTCTTGAGTTCTCCATATATAATCCTTTGAATTTTCTTTAGGTTTTTCTGGTTCTTCACTTTTTCTATGAAATAATTTATTCATATATTTAATTATATTGGAAAGTATTCCTTCATCTATGGAATTTTCTTTTAATTTATCCTTTTCATTCTTCTTGTTATTTTCATTTTTCTTGTTTTTTCCACTTTCTTGATTGTTTTCAATAGAAGGAACTATTTTTACATTCTTCTTGTTGTTATTACCTGACTCATCATTTAGATCTCTGGTTGGAACAGATTGTGATCCTTTTACACCAACTTCTGTTGATGGTGTATTATCTTGGCCGCTTCTTACTCTTCTTTGAGTAGGATCTCTTTCTCCCATTGCTAATGCTTCAATAATTCTTTTTCTTCTCATGGCATTAAATTTATTCTTAATAGCTGCTTGTTTACCAAAAATCTGTGATTTTCTTTTCTCTTGAAAATCAGAAGTTGCTAATTTTGGCTTCTTTGAAGGTTGTGAAAAAGAAAGACCAGAAATAACTCCAGAAATACCATCACTTCCTATTTCATTTAATAAATATATATTTCTCAATTTGCTCTTCCCATTTGATTTTCCGGTGGACTTTTAAGGACAGGATGAATATCAATTTCTGTTTTTTCTTGTCCTACTGTCATTTTTTCGGAATTCTTTGAATTCTTATTTTCTGATTTTTTCTTTTTAACTGCATTTGCAATTGCTTCTTTTATTATAATATTTCTACTACCTTCATCAATAATACGGGTTTGTATTGCAGAAGTTTTACCTAATGTTGATTTATGGAATTGTTTTCTTTCAGGGTTTTTATTTTTTCCTTGAATCATATCCTTACGACCAACATATTCAATTTCTCTTCTTTCCTTATCTAAGTTTGGTTTTGCTGTTTCTGTCATTTCATCTATTTCCGTTTCTTCTGTTACCTTTTCTGGTTCTTCTCCTGCTCGTTTAGCTTTTTTTGTTGCAGGAATTAAAGTACTAAGTCTTGCAAGTATATGACTCTTATCTGCATTGGGTGTATTTTTTGCCATATTTGTTGCCATTCCAAGTGGAGTCCATGAAAATCCTGAAATTTCAGATTGATTTGGATAAAGAAATCCTGATGGTTTTACTCCACCTTTTTCTCCACCACCACGACCAGCTAAATATCCTAATAATGCACCTAATCCTCCCGCACCAGCTAATCCTCCAAGACCTGCACCACGTAACAAAGGATTATCTACTGCAGTTGATGGTTTAGTTTCTACTGCCGTTGATGGTTTAGTTTCTACTGCCGTTGATGGTTTTTCACCTGTAACTGGTTTTACAGAAGGCGATGGTTCTGTAGTAGTTTTTGGTGAAGGTGAAGGTTCTGCATTGGTTTCTGGTTGTCTATTACTTTCAGGAGGATTGCCTGGTTTTGGCTCCAATTTAGTAGTTGTTGAAGGTGTTTCTGGACCTGTTCCTGGTTTTGTTGGAACATTTTCTGTTGTTTCAGGTTTTGGTGGTTCTAATGGAGGAAAATCAGATTTTTCTTTAGTCTTAGTCTGAGTTCCTTGTTGGCCTTGTGGAGAAGGCATTTCTTGTTGTTTAGGCGCAGATGTTGGTGGCGCTGTTGGTGCTTGTGGTGCTTGCTTTGGTGTTTGTGGAACCGATGTAGGCGCTTGTGGTGCTGGTTTAGGTGTACTTCCACTACCACCACTAACGGGAGGTGGTAATTGTTTAGGAGCTTCCTGTCTTGGTAAAGCCTGCATTTCTGTTGGTTTTGTAAGCAAGTTATATAGTTTACCAGCAAACGGAAATGGTATTAAAGGTGTTCCTAGTACTTCTGTATTTGAGAAATCTGGTATTTTTTTCTTTGGTTCTGACAAATTACCCATTGTATCATGGTATAAGTTCTTTATATCACTTGCAGTAGAAGGTTTATTAGCAACATTACCACTTTTGGTTTTATTCTTTACAGTAGTATTAGTAGTGTTTGTATCATCTTCTACAAAATATGCGTCGTTCATCTCTTTTAATTTTGTACGTATTGATTTATTCTTCCCACTTTCCGAAGCACCTCTTGCAGAAAGATCACCAACAGAAGGTGCATCCCCTTGATTTGGGACAATATTTCTAGTATTTTTACCACCACCAGACTCAAAAGAAGCAATGGGTGATGCACTTTTTTGTTGTGAAGCATTTCTTTTTCTATTTATAGTAGTATTTGGATGAAAAGATGAAAAAGAAGGAGCAAAACCGCCTTGTGGCATACCAACAGGCTTATCACGCCCGATAACCCCAATATCTTCTTGAATGTTTTTTAATAGTATGTTATAAATAACGTGTTCTGGACTTATATATTTTTTTATCATAATATTATTCCGTTAAAAAATCTTTTTAATATTTATAAATAATCTATTCTAAAGGAATTTAAAAAATGTCAAAGTTACCTAATTTTTCAGCAGATTATTTAAGAAGCATTTTAGATTATGATGATTATGCTGTTTTGAATTTTTAGTGCGACCTTTTGTCACAGAGGATGCTGTTGACTTTAAGCATATCGTTCTATATATTTATATAGACGCCAGTCGCTATAAAAAAGGAACAAGAGTCATGTTTTCGAAACTTATTACAGCATCTATCTTATCTTTGCTTTTAAGCAATTCTGCAGAAGCTTCCTATGTATATCGTTCTACAGATAGTCCAGATGCAGATTATTGGACAATGAATTGTCATGTTGATAAGGTTGAATCCGAAACACCTCAAAAAATGACTGTTAATAACATTACTGTGTCTGCACAATTTGATTCAAAAGATGTAAATTTATTGGGAATAAGCATCACACATCATTTATTGGATGGTACAGATATAAGTAGAGCAGAACAATATCCTAATGCAGGCGTTGCAACACTTTATCCTGGCCATATGAATTATATATGGAAAGGAAATATTAAAAATAGTGCTTTATCCATGATAGGGCATCTTGTTTTTGAGGAAAATAGAATAACATATAGTGAAGAATCCTTTCAGTATGGTAAAATACGTTATAGAATGGATAGCACATGTAAAGTAATTGAAATAAAAGAACCACGTTCAACAGAACCAGAAAGAGTTGTACCAGAAAATTCTACGCGAGATAAACAAGATACACATTAGGAATCATAAAATGACACCACAAACAGATAAAGATGTTGGATTTATTGCATGGTTCGTAAAATGGACAATCATTATTACGATAATTATTCCAGGAGTGTTCTATTGTTGTGTAATGCTTTTTATTGCAATTCTTTTTTGGGCAAATATGAAACAAACATATGATAAAAACATGAATAAAGAACCAATAAATGCAGAACTTGTTCAAAGAGGGTTAGACAGAGATCATATATATCTGGAATGTTTGCGTGGCCGACTTCTTCCTTATAAACCAGAAGAAATTCGCGATCCTGAATTAAGACATTCACATTGTCTTAATTTTGCAAACAAAAAAGAATATGAAGAAGCATTAAATAAATATTATGCTTCTAAAGGGAAGTAGAATCTATGACACCGGAAAATGAAAAAGATCTTGGGTTTATATTAAAAGCTGTAAAATGGGGAGCAATAGGATATTTCTCTCCTTTTATCGCCATTGGTATAATATTTGCTGGCATCTTCCTATTAGCCATTATTCATAATATTGTAATAAAGCTAGGATATGTTTTTCATTTACTGTTGAATATTATCCAGTAGGAATCATACCAGATGTTAAGCTGCCACCACGCGCAGCTATATCTGATCTTGTTTGAATTTGTGTCTCTTTTAAGTGAATGGTTAGACTTACGATAGTCGGAGAACCATCATTAAAAAATGCAGGTCCATGTCCTGAACCGCTGTGGTCCACTTCTACTGAAATTATACAACAAGGTTTAAAATCCATCATGAATTCATTGGGATTAAGTCGAACGTACACAAGATATGGATATAATAATGCTAAACCTGTTGGACTATAATCAGGCAGTTGTGCTGTTTTAAATGCGTAAAGAATTTTTAATAAATCATTTGATTCTTTAGGGCTATTTGGCGCTAATACCCATTGAAAAATCCAATCTTTAAACATTGGTTGGCGAAATAACATATAAGCAAACGGATTTCCGGTTGTTGTATTAAGTGCTTGACCTGCTAATCCAGCAATTGAACCAGCAAGTGAAGGAATATAGTCAATAAAACTTACATCAGTCCATAAATTTAATTGAACATCTTGGATTTTTGAAGGAAGTGGTAAGTAAATATTTGCGCCACCACCACCAAATGATGTTCCAGTAACCATTCCACCAGAACTGGTAGCAGATGCCGGTAAAACAGTATTAGCTGCAACGAATTGAAATTGTGAAAAATAGCCTCCGCTGGAATTTGAATAGCCACTTCCAGATGCAACAGCAGTAGTAGTTCCTGTAATTGTAGTAGGACTGCTAACAATTGATAATAAATCATTAGGAAATACTATTGTTCCGCTTCCAACTGTTTGATTAGATAATGGTGTTGGTGCATTAGATACTGTCAATATTTTCTCCTTGACAAATTGTTTTAATTATATTTATGCTAAATAATTAATATGGATTCACGATGTCTCACCATCCAATCCTCTAATACTTTCAAGGAGTATCAGCTATATGATTTATTTATACATTAAAACTTGCAATCATTGTGGTTTAAAATATTTAGGAAAAACAATAAAAGATCCATTTAAATATAAGGGTTCAGGAACTTATTGGAAAAGACATATCAAAAAATATGGATATGATGTTACTACTGATATAGTATTTGAGACTAAAGATAAAGAAGAACTTAAAAATATCGGTATTTATTTCTCATATTTATATAATGTAATCAAATCTGATGAATGGGCTAATTTAAAAGAAGAAGCAGGTGATGGAGCAGGCAAAGGCTTTATTCATTCCGAAGAAACTAAATTAAAACAAGCTGAAAAGGCTAAAGGAAATAAACGTGGTTTAGGGACAAAACGTTCATTAGAGACAAAAGAAAAAATATCAAAAAAAGCTATAGGAAATACTAACTTTTTAGGAAAGCATCATTCTGAAGAAACTAAAATAAAACAAACTAAAGTAAAATCTAAAACTTGGAAAGTTACTTCTCCATTCGGAGAAGAAAAAATTATTATTAACTTAAAAATGTTTTGTGAAAAAAACAATTTGAGTTATACTCATATGGCAACTAGAAAATATGGATCTAAAGGTTGGCGTGCCGTAAATATTGAATTGAAACAAACTAAAAAAAGAAAAACAGAAAGAAAAGCTAGATCTTGGAAAATTATTTCACCGTCTAATGAGGAATTTGTTATAGTTAATTTAGAACAATATTGCAAAGAAAATAATTTACATTCTGGACATATCGCAGGAAAATATGGATATAAAGGTTGGAAAGCAACTAAAATATTAGATTGAAAAAGAACGATCAAACATCGTTCTCTGATAACTTATTAATCTTTGTAAATAACCACTATTTCTTAATGCCTTGAAAACTAAATTTTCAATAGCAAATTCTCCGCTCTTTTCAATGGCGGATTTTCTCATATTACTTAATCTTTTTCTTATATTATATATTTCTTCTGACGTAGCATTTCCCATTATTGCATTATTTATTCTTTTTTCCCACATTTCTACCTTATGACTTAATTCTTTGTTATTAAAATCATAATTTCCACGGATTGGTTTATAGATCCATTTATGTTGAAGAATAGAATAAACTCCTTGATTTTCATGATAAAGTTCTTCATGACCTTGAGCATAAACTTCAACGGGAAGCTCGGCAATTCTTATATTATGTTTTAAACTCCATAATTGCTTTTTACTTCTTAAATAATCATTTATAATAGAACTAATGGCATTATTATGTGAAAAAGGAGTATTCCATTGTGTAGAAGGAAGAAGAAGTTCTTTGTTAATTACAATATGTAAATCAATATCAGAATATTTGGTCCAGTTGAAATTTGCATTTCCTCCAGTTAATATTATATCAAGAATAGCCTCTTTAGGAATTTTTGCAAATTTTCCCCATTCATCTGCAATATCTGTTAACTTTTTTTCTATTTCAGGTTTTAATGTATAATTATCTTCACCTTCTTTTTTCCATAAAGAAGAATTTAATTCATTATGATATTCTAATTCTATTGCTTCTTGTAAAAAAGTTTTAAATTGTTTCATTATTTTTTTGAAGACACTTTACTTAATGGCGGATGAATAAAGCCTTTTGGATTAGCAGAACCAGAACCTTTTTTATTTAAAATTCCCATCGCTTTTGAAACTATTCCTCTTTTTTTTGTAGGTTTACCTGCTTTTGGTGGTTTTCCTCCGCTTGCTTTAGGATTTACAGCAGTAACATTAACCACGGGAGCTGGATTAGGTGCACCTGTTCCAATACTCTTAGCATGTGTTCTGTTTGTTGGAACGCCTCTTGGATTAGGTTTTTTACTGGTTATTGGTCTAGGAGGTTTTATAGCAGAACTTCCAATTGGTTTAGTTTTAGCACCACCAGCAACACCTATTGCTTTTGCTTCTAGAATTTCTATTTGTTTTAAGAATTGTTTAAATTGAGCCATAGTTATTTACCTTTATCTTTCTTTTTATCAGCACTCTTACTGTAAGCGGTTCTATCAACAAACTTAACTGCACTTCCATCTGTGCCAAATGCAACAATTCCTTCTGGGCTTACTGGAATACCATCTAGACTGTGTATCCATGGTATACTCTTAGCCATGGCATGAAATAAAACATTCTTGGCTTGCATAAGATGATTATGTAATTTTAATGTTTTATCAAGATCTTCGCTATTATTATGAGTAGAATCTAATTTACCAGTATGTTTTGAAGTTTTTTCTTTTTTGTTTTTGTCTGTCTTTGAAGATTCTAAACTATCCTTAAAGCTGTTACCAATATGTTCAATAAACGCTTCTGAAGATGGTTCATTTCCTTCCTTATGCTCATTATGAATATATTTATGTAAATCTTGAGCATGTTCCTTTGTGGCATTTAAACTTTCTGGATTCATTGACTTGTATAGTTTACTTGCTGCATCCTTATGTTTAAAGTATTCTTTCATATTATCTGGTGTATAATTTTTAGGATCAACTTCTAATGTTGGATCAATATTATGAACATCTGGATGATTGATAAATTTCTTTCTCGTTTTTTTATCAACAGGTTGTGAATCTTCACCTTCATGTTTTGTATGAATAACAATCCCTATTTTAGATTTTTTCGCTGTTGCTCCTTCTGCAGAGTCGGAAGGTGCAGAATATGTTATTGCATTGGGTGTAAAATTAACATGTTTTCCTTTTGTTTTTAAGTCTTTACTGGTATGCATGATATCAGCACTATAATATTCTCCAGGCTTTATATCTTTTGGAAGAATTTTTGGTAAATTATAAAATGCAACAGTCATATTAGAATCTTTTCCATGATTTTTCTGCACATCATCCTTAGAATGACTTACTTTAAAATCTTTTTCATGTGGTGCAGATTTTGCTGCAATAAAAAATTGATTAGTTTCAGGAGAAATACCAAATATAATAGAACATTTACTATCATATTTTACCTGATATTCTGACTTTGCCTTATGTCCAGTTAGTAAGTTGTGAGCATCATCTAAATAATTAGCAATTAAATTGACACCTTCATGTCCATGATCTATAATTGCATCTTCTAAATGAGAAAGATACTTTTCAGGTTTTTTATGTTGAAAAGAGCTATTAGAAGTGGTTTGTTCTTTTTCTTCTTTTGGTGTTTTTACTTTCTTATCTTTTTTTGATTCAGTAAGAAAGTTTTTAAATGAATGATACATATTTTTTGTCATTTCTCGTGTTTTGCATAAAATGAATATCCACCATGTTCTGATCTTTTATTAAACTTAGGACCACCACTTTCAGCGTGCCAACTTATAAAATCTGATCTGCTAAAGGTGCTTCCTGATTCAGCTTTAACATTTTGTTTCTTAGATTTTATTGCAGGTTTAGATAGAGCACCAATTGGTATATCTCCACCTTCACCAAAACCTTCCGATAACCTAAAAAACTTTTTAAATTTTAACATATTTATTATTCCTCAAGTTAAATATCGTGTTATCATTTTTTAATTTATTAATATATTTATCAAAATCTGTATGCCTCCTTTGGCCCATTTCAATTTCATTTTGTTTCGGCTTGTTTTGGTTTTATTGTCACTTGACAAAAACGAATAATCCCATTATCTTAACACCTGTAATAGAAAATGAGAAGCCAGAGTCAAAGGAAAATTAAAATGGCAGCCGATAAGAAAGCATCATCAGCAGTCACTGTAAGTATTACAGATGAATCGATTGTACGTTTTGATCGTTGGAGAAATGCACAACCATATGCGCCTTCTCGTTCAAAAGTTTTTCAAACAATGATTGACGAATTTTTGGATAGAAAAGAAAGGGAGCAAGAGGGTCCAGAAGCTAAGCCCTTGGCCGCTTCTAATAGCCTTCAGGGCACTATTGAAGAACGTAAGACCACCAAAGGTAAAGCAGCAGCATAATAAAAAAGGCCGGAACGTTCCGGCCTTTTTTATTTTAAAAGAATTTTTCAAATCCTCCACTTTGTTTTACCTTTTTTGTTTTTGTAGATTTTGTTGTATTATTTCCTGTATTATTGGCATTAATTAATGTTTGTCCACATTCTTCAATATCGTATAGTCTCATTTTATTTCTATCAACACCAATAATAAACTTTCTATTTTTATTCATATCATTATAACGATTTTTCAATTGTGTAAACATAAATTGATTAAGATCAATTAACTCTTCTGGTGCCTGAATACCAAGCATTAAATCAACTGTAGCAGGAAGTCCAAAACTGTTTTTTAATAAAATTCCATTGCAATAGAACAAATGATCTTGATCTACAGAAATATCTATTGTATCTAAAATACCAACTTCTTCTATAGAAACTATTTCATCATTGAAATTAATGTCATTATCTAACATTTATTGTTCTCTTAGAATAAGATAAATCTATTTCTTCAAATCTAAAGCCTAAAGTTGCTAAATCACAATTTTCTATATAAAGACGATATATTGTTGAAGTAGTAAAACCATCATAACCAATTGATATTCCTGGAGGAGAATATCTCCATTCAAAAATATCAGAAAATGCAAGAGGTTCTTTATTTTCTGATACAAATACTCCATGCTGAAATCCTCTTCGATAAGATTTTTCAGATATTTCTGCCATTAGATGTACTAAATAATCTTTTTGTTTTTGTGAAAGAGATAAAAAGCCATCAATCGGAATGATTATACCACCTTCAATATCAAAATAACCATTTTCTTTTTGATAATTAACATGAAAACCTTTAATGCCATCAATCATTTTTATATTTCCTTTCCATTTACCTTATGGATCTCTGCGTGCCGATTGAAACTTTGCATACACCATGCGTTAAAGTAGTCTCGTAAAGCTTGGCTGTCGATTTTCCAGTCAACCACCACTACAGCTTCAAATCCGTCCTTATCGCCCAGCTCCTCTATTGAAATGTGGTTGATTTGATTCCAACCGTTGAATAAAGCCATCGCTTCAAAACAAAGTTCCGAACAATTAACACTTTCCTGGAATATGGTTATGGTTAATTTTTTATCCATAGATATTATTTACTATTTATTTTACTGCTGATAGAAAGTCCTGTATTTACAGACATTCTTCCTAATGAAGAAGGAAAAATATGATCTTTTGATACAATCACAGTTTTCCCACTTTTTAATGTAATTTTAACACATTCTTTCTTTTTTATTGGAAAAATATTAATGACATTTCTTTCTTTATCATGGGATTTGATTACATCACCAATTTTAACATCTTTTATTTTTATAATTTCACCATTTGTTAATTCTACTGTTTCATCAACAAATATACATTCTGCGGTATTTTCCATGCCAATTTCAGAAGATTTAAACCCTTCTCTGTTAATTTGAGTAGCAGATATGATAGGAACTTTTTCCTCTACTGCTAGTCCTCTTAACTCTTCACAAATAGATTTTA
>Ga0224559_1001645_pt1 | contig 12104 bp, 8 predicted proteins | sample 714S33034metaG_FD_180676 | JGI IMG/M metagenome (GOLD analysis project Ga0224559, IMG submission 180676) | Peat soil microbial communities from Stordalen Mire, Sweden - 717 S3 30-34 | ecosystem: Environmental > Terrestrial > Soil > Wetlands > Peat | place: Sweden: Norrbotten County, Stordalen... | reverse complement strand
ACCGTGCAGGTTACGGCCTACGTCGAGTCGGCCATCTACCTCGAAACCAAGATCCGGCTGCTGCAAAATGCGCAGATCACGGGGGAAAAGCAGGATTTCAGCGGGTTGGTGCAGCAGCTTCTCTGCGGGTGGCTGAAGAGCTAGAGCGAGGCGGATCCGGGTGCCCCAGGTCCCGCTTTTGGGACCTGGGAGAGAAACCGTTCATGCGCTCACGACGCCAGGCCGCGGAGCTTATTCGGCACCCGCCAGTTCGGTCGCGCCGAACAGGCCCGCGGCCGCGTGGTTCAGCCTGGAGTGCGCCGCAGAGGCGGGCAGCGCCTGGCGGACCGGCCCCGGCAGGCTGGGAATGAACTGAATGCCCTTCAGCGGGGGCGCAATCCACAATCCCTTGGGCCGCACCTCGGCCTGCAGTTCGGGCCAGGCGATCCGAAGCGCCTGGATGGTCTCCTTGAAGCGCTGCTTGATGCGGCGCTCGTTCGAGTCGCCGTGCCAGATCTGCTCCCGCAGGCTGGCCCACGGAATTAGTGTGGCCGAGGAGGCCGCCCAGGAGCGCCAGCCCAGGAAGCCAATGTACTGCTGCAACTGCGGCCGCTCCGAAACCAGGAAGAGCAGGGCCTTCAGCATGGGGACGTTGTGGGCGATGAAATCCTTGTAGAAGGACTCATCGAACATCAAACCACGGGGCTGGGGCGGCCTTTGCTGGCCCGCAGAGGCTCCTACAAGCGCTCCGCGCTCCCCCTCCTGCGGCTTCACGCTCCGCGGCAGCCTTGAGGCCCGCACGACCGGCATGACGAAGGTCTCGACGTCGGTCGAGTCGGTCCGCTGCACGGTGATGGCCAGCCCGGCGATCCGCTCGAAGCGCGCCCGCAGCTCCTTCAGCGTCCGGCCCCCCTTGCTCAGGTTCATCCAGGTCAGGTACTCCTGGGCCGTCTCCCAGCTCACGAAAGGGGATTCCAGTTGCACCGCCCGGTTGATCATCCAGTGCAGCATGTTGACGTCGGAGCCGTAGGGAAGATCCACGCCCTCGTTCATCGCCGTGAAGGTGACGACGATCTGCGAGCCATCGCCCATGCGGGTGGATTTGCGGATGACGCGTTCGCTTGTGGGGCGGTTCGGCAGCCCCATGAAGATCAGAAACTGCGCGGTTACGATCACCTCCGGCGAAGGCCCCAGGCGCGCCTCGCGCAGCATGACCATCTTCGACGCCAGCTCGGTGCGGCTGTTGCGGATTTCCGTGCGGTAGTTGCGCCGCGCCTCCGGAGCCTCGGGACTGGTCAACGCGAAGGTCTCAGTGAAAGCTTCGTTCATGCCGCCCCGCCCTTCTTCCGGGCCTTGAGGTACTCGCGTAGCGCCTCGACCATGACGGTCTGCGCGGTGAGCCTGCGGCCGGCGCCTCGCTCGCGCGCAATCAGCTGCCACATCTGACCGTAGAGCTCCGCAGGCAGACAGGCCGTGGTCTTGGTTGGCCGAGCGGTCGTCTCGTCGTTGGCGGCAGTTTCGCGTTGATGTTTTTTCGGCAGGCGGTCGATCCCTTCCCGGCGCCGCGCTTCCGGCACCCTGCCGCAGTGTACTTCCGTGCTCCCGCATGATTCAACCAGAATTTGCAAGCCCTCCGGCCGGCGCTGGCGGCGAGTCGCGCCTCTCCCGAAGACCGGAAGGGCAAAAGTGGGGTTTTGTGTACAGAAATCGCCGGCCGGATCGGCAGCTGAGCCTTTCAAACCGGTTCTGGAGGGCGGATTGGCCGGGTTTTGTCGCGTAACCGCACCATCCGCCGCCGCCTTTCGCTAAAAGTGGGGTGCCGAGTACAAATTCGTTGTAACTTGATGAAAACAGAAAGAATCAATAGTGCAGCAAGCGGCCCGTTTCTTGCCGTCCCAGGGGGTGGAGTGGCGTCCATTTTTGCTAAGTAGTTTATATAGAGCAGTTTACAAAATTAGCCCTAGCAGCCTGTGGAAAAAATAAGTGGGGTGCCGAGTACAAAATGAAGTTAAATAGCTCATATTGCACAACTTATACATTCAACAGCAAGCCTGTGCGCAGGGCTCGCCAAAAGTGGGGTGCCGAGTACAAAAAGTGGGGTGCCGAGTACAAAAAGTGGGGTGCCGAGTACAAAAAAGTGGGGTGCCGAGTACGCCTATAGAACAAGTAATACAAGTTTCTTTTCATGTAATAGCAAGTTCTTCAGCCTGTGGAAATCTCGGAAAACGCAAAAAAGCAAAAACCTTCCTGACAAAACCTCAAAATTGTGTTGTTTTTAAGAGACAGGCAGCGAGAGCAAATTGCTTTGAAATGCTCTCCCGTAAAGTTCCAGTACAAAGCCGCCGGTTTTTTCTTGCCTACGCGTGAATTTTTCCTCAAATCGCAGTTTTCGTGGGCTGCGGAAACAGCCGCTAGGCTCAACGGGCATCAAGCCCTGCAGCTGAGATAGCCCTTGCTGGCCCGCAGAGGCCCCTACAAGCGCTCCCATGGACCTAGCTAAGGGTAAGGTCCTCCGCGACCGCCGTGAAGCCCCTACGGCCGGTATTGCGAAGATCTCGACGTCGGTCGAATCGATCTGCAGAACGGAGATGGCCAGCCCGGCGCGGAATGGTCGGATGGAGCTGCCAGGTAAGGTAAAATTATTTTCTGAAATCACGTAATATTTTATGGATTATCTTCAATGAATTGTGTAACATATAGAATTTATTTAGCCAGAAACACTAAACCCCGCACCGATCTGCTGGCCGGACGGGTCGTCAAAATAACACTCTCAAAATCCCTCTTCCAATATATTCCGGAAGAAGGTGATTCCCGGCAAAAATTCCGCTTCGGACAGCGCCCTCGCAGTGGTTTCTGGCTACTGTGAAGAAAGTTGAACTGTAACACACCAAAGCGTCGCGCCGACCCTGTCAGGTTGACCAGAGTTTGTGAGGCGCGAAGATGTCATGGACATCCTCACACCTCACAATAACGGTGATTCCCCACGCGGGCCTGGCTACTGCCAGGCCCGCGGAGAGAGTATTTCGTTCAAGCTACACGACTAGAGAGCAGCCTTGTAGATACCCTTGACCTGCTCCAGGGTGGCCAAACGAGGATTGGTGAACTGGCAGGCGTCCTTCTTGGCGTTGTTGCCCATCACTTCGAAGTCGGCTTCCTTCACGCCCAGACCGGTCAGACCCTGAGGAATGCCCACATCCTTGGAGAGCTTGCGGATCGCGGCCACGGCCACGTCAGCAGCGTCAACAGGAGCTAGACCAGCGATGCTCTCGCCTAGCGCGACAGCGATGTCGGCGAAGCGCTCGGGGCAGGCGATCTTGTTGAAGGCGCTGACTTCGGGCAGCAGGATGGCGTTGCAAACGCCGTGGGGCAGGTTGTAGAAGCCGCCCAGCTGATGCGCCATGGCGTGCACATAGCCCAGGCTGGCGTTGTTGAACGCCATTCCGGCCAGGTACTCGGCATAAGCCATCTTGTCGCGGGCTTCCAGGTTGGTGCCGTTGGCAACGGCGGGGCGGAGGAACTTGGCGATCAACTCGATGGCCTTGATGGCGCAAGCGTCGGTGATCGGGGTGGCGATCGTCGACACATAAGCCTCGACCGCGTGGGTCAGGGCATCCATGCCGGTGGCGGCCGTCAGAGCGGGGGGCATACCAACCATGAGCAGGGGATCATTGATGGCGATATTCGGGGTAACGCGCCAGTCAACGATAGCCATCTTCACATGGGTGTCGCTGTTGGTGATGATGCAGAAGCGGGTCATTTCCGAGGCCGTGCCGGCGGTGGTGTTGATCGCCAGGAACGGAGGCATCGGCTTGGTGGACTTGTTGACGCCTTCGTAATCGCGAATGTCGCCGCCGTTGGCGATCATCAGAGCAATGCCCTTGCCGCAGTCATGCGAGCTGCCGCCGCCCAGGGAGACGATGCCGTCGCACTTGTTGTCCTTGTAAACCTTCACGCCGTCACGGACGTTCTTGTCGGTGGGGTTCGGCTCGGCACCGGGATAAATGGTGGCCTGCAGGCCGGCAGCGGTCACATAGCCCTTGATCGTATCGGCAACACCCATCTTGTTGAGGCCGGCATCAGTGACGATGAGCACGTTCTTGGCGCCGAGAGCCTTCGCCTGGTCGCCGGTTTCCTTTGCACAGCCGAGGCCCATCAACGAAACGGTGGGAATGAAGAAACCAAAGGTCTGATCTGCAAGTGCCATGATGTTCTCCTAGTCAAATGTTCTCCGGCTTGCCGGAGGTTTTACGATTGCCAGCCCCTTTGAAGAGGCCCACTCACAATCGTTCAAGGGAAAAGACCAAAATACCGAGTGGGGGTATACGCGCTCCAAAACTTACCAAACTCAATTACTTCTACTTCCCTGGCGGAGCTGGAATTTCTCTTCTCCAGACCCAGCCAGTTACTGCACGTGCAAATCCTCTGCCGGCCATCTGCGGGGCGCGCAACAGACCGGTTTCTAGAGGAACCTCAGCCCTGTGGGCTGTCGCCAAATGTTGCATGGGCGAAAAAAAGAAAGTCTCTGCAAACACTGTTTTCCAAACCTGCTTGCCGTGGTTCCGTATTTCAGCCACGGACGGCTTTATCTCCGTCGTACTGGAATGAGTAATTTTGCAGAACGAATTGTCGGCGATGAATGCGGCGTTGTCAAAATAAATATTTGCGCCGGACGACGCCTTGGAATGATTAGTGTGATTTTTGCGGAAACGACGGGAGGGAACGGCTCGATTGTGGCTCGATAGCGGAGAGGAAAGTGTTGTACCTGTGGCCATGCGTATCGCTGCTTCGGGTCGACAGATAGCCATAGATGCTCCTCTGGGTCGAAAACCGTGGTTCCGTATTTCAGCAACTGATGGCATTATATGCGCCGTGCTGGAATGAGTAATTTCGCAGAACGAATTGTCGGCGATGAATGCGGCGTTGTCAAAATAAATATTTGCGCCGGACGATGTCTCGGAATGGTTGGTGTGATTTTTGCGGAAACAACGGGAGGAGACGGCTCGATTGCGGCTCGATAGCGGAGAGGAAAGCGTTGTACCTGTGGCCATGCGCATCGCTGCTTCGGGTTGACATATGGCCATCGGTAACGTTCCTCCGGGTCGAAATACGCCTTGGATCGAGAGATGCTGCATCCGTGTATCCGCCGGTCTCACTGGCAATTCCATGGCCATTCCACAAGGTCTCCGGAGGACGCGGCATCAATTTAGTTTTAACTTGTTTTTGCTCTGTCAGTTAGCCATGCTTTATCCTTTCCGGGGAAGGGCCGCTAGGGCGCGCAAGAAGCGGTGAAGCGCGGCAACCTGTCGCGTCATGCGACATAATTACGGGTTGCGCGCAACACTTTTTTACTCTCATAGCCTAGAAATCCTGCGACAACTGTCGCAACTGAATGCTAGAATCAGCCCGTTATGCCGCTACCTGGCCCTAGTTCTTTTCGCAGTAAACGGGAAAAAGAGAACGAAGAAACCGCGATCATGCTGCTGCAGGCAGACCGGGGCGCGGCGTCGCAGTGTTTTTCGCCTATCGTGCGTTCCTGGGAGCGCTGCCGGGAGCTGGGCCTGTTTCGCGCCCAGCCGGCCCGCCTGGAACTGCTGGAGCCGGAAGAGCTGGAGAGGCGCAAGGATCAACACATATTCTTTGTCCACCTGGCGGCGAATGAGCTGAATATTCTGCGCCGTGCCATCGCCGGCGCCGCCGGCATGGTCCTGCTGGCCGACCCCCAGGGCACCATCCTGGACGGGCGCGGCGACAGCGGTTTTGTCGGCAAGGCCAAAAGAATCGCGCTGCGTCCCGGAGCCACCTGGAGCGAGGTTCTGGAAGGCACCAATGCCATCGGAACGGCGTTGGTGGAGCAGCAACTCGTGCAGATTGCCGGCGATCAGCATTTTTTAGAGGAAAACCGCTTCCTGGTTTGCACCGCCATTCCCGTGATGAGTCCGACCGGAGAGATTGCCGGAATACTGGACATCTCTGGGGATGTGAGGAATCCGCCGACGCACGCCTCGATGCTGCTGCAACGGGCCACGGCGAGAATTGAGCACTCTTGGGTGAGCCTGCATGGCGCCCACGATCTACTGGCCGCCTTCCATCCGCACCCCAACTGGCTGGGAACCCCGCATGAGGGCCTGCTGGCCTTCCGCGACGAACTTTTAGTAGCGGCCAATCCCGCCGCCTTGCGCTTGTTGCGGCTGGCCCCGGAGGACATCAATCGCGTCCGATGGGACGAGATCTTTCGCAACCGGTCCTTTTACGGCAAGGGAGAGATTTATCCGCGCAGCCACCCCGGTGTGTTTTATGGCAGCGTGCAAAAAACATTGACCTCGGTGGCGATGCCGGCTGTGGCGGCGCCGCCGAGCGGCAAGGTGGAGAGCCATTCCACGGAGATTCTGATTCGTGACGAGGCGATCTGGGACACCGAATCGATTCAGATGCTGGCGCGGGCGAAGCGGGCCTTCGAGGCAGGCATTCCCATTCTTCTGCAGGGGGAGACAGGTACGGGCAAGGAAGTTTTCGTGCGCGCCCTGCAGCGTCTTTCCTCGCGCGCCTCGGAGCCGTTTGTGCCGGTCAACTGCGCGGCCATCCCCGAGGGCTTGCAGGAGGCGGAGCTCTTCGGCTATGAAGAGGGGGCGTTTACTGGGGCGCGGCGCAAGGGCAGTCCTGGTTACATCCGTCGAGCCGAAGGCGGGGTACTGTTTCTGGACGAGATTGGCGACATGCCGCTGGCCCTGCAGGCGCAACTGCTGCGCGTGCTGCAAGACGGCGAGGTGACGCCACTGGGGGCGCGCCGCTCGGTGTGCGTGGACTTCCGGCTCGTGGCGGCCACGCATCACGACCTGCAGGCGGCGGTGGCCAATGGCAGCTTCCGGGCCGACCTCTACTACCGTTTGCGGCACATGGTCTTCTATCTTCCTCCCTTGCGCAAGCGGCCCAACCTGGGGGGGATTCTGGACGCCATGCTGGCTTCGCTGGGCGGCGCGGCGCGCGGCGTGCGGCTGACCGCGCCGGCGCGGCAAAAGCTACTGGAGCACAGTTGGCCGGGGAATCTTCGCGAGCTGTCGAACCTGCTGTCGACGCTGCTCGCCTTCGCCGAGGATGGCGGCTGGATCGACGCCGACAGCCTGCCCCAGGACATCATGGAGGCGGTTCCGGAGATTCCCAGAAAGCCTTCAGGCGCAACCCATGAACTGCTGCGCCATACCATCAACGGCGGCGGGGAAGAGTGCGACCAGGGAGAGATTTTCACGCGCAACCGCTCCAACGCCTTCAGTTCCAGGGATTTTAGTTCCAGAGCCTTCAATGGGCGCACGCAAAAGCCGCCCGCCGCTTCCGTGTCGGCGCCGGCCAGCAGCAAGGTGGAGAGCCATTCCACGGAGATTCTGATTCGTGACGAGGCGATCTGGGACACCGAGTCGATCCAGATGCTGACTAGGGCGAAGCGGGCCTTCGAGGCGGGCATTCCCATTCTTCTGCAGGGGGAGACAGGTACGGGCAAGGAAGTTTTCGTGCGCGCCCTGCAGCGTCTTTCCTCGCGCGCCTCGGAGCCGTTTGTGCCGGTCAACTGCGCGGCCATCCCCGAGGGCTTGCAGGAGGCCGAGATCTTCGGCTATGAAGAGGGGGCATTTACCGGGGCGCGGCGCAAGGGCAGTCCTGGGTACATCCGCCGGGCCGAGGGCGGGGTACTGTTTCTGGACGAGATTGGCGACATGCCGCTGGCCCTGCAGGCGCAACTGCTGCGCGTGTTGCAGGACGGCGAGGTGACGCCGCTGGGGGCGCGGCGCTCGGTGCGGGTGGACTTCCGGCTCGTGGCGGACACGCATCACGACCTGCAGGCGGCGGTAGCCAAGGGCAGCTTCCGGGCCGACCTCTACTACCGTCTGCGGCACATGGTTTTCTATCTTTCCCCTCTGCGCAAGCGGCCCAACCTGGGGGGGATTCTGGACGCCATGCTGGCCTCGCTGGGCGGGGAGGCGCGCGGCGTACGTCTGACCACGCCGGCGCGGCAAAGGCTACTGGAGCACAGTTGGCCGGGGAATCTTCGTGAGCTGTCGAACCTGCTGTCGGCGCTGCTCGCCTTCGCCGAGGATGGCAGCTGGATCGACGTCGACAGCCTCCCGCAGGACATTATGGAGAGCCGGGACGCGGAGCCAGAACCGGAACCGGCACAGCCTCAAAGGCTGTCGGATGTAACCGACGAACTGCTGCGCCAGGCTATCCGCGAGCACGACGGGAATATGAGCGCCGCGGCGCGCCAGCTTGGCCTGCATCGCAGCACACTCTATAGACGGCTGGCGGGAGCGCAACCGCAGCCGCAACCGTAGCCGCATCCATCCCATCAGCTTTTAACCCATCAAGAGGTAAATTCAACGGCAAACGGCAACGCGCCGCGCGCGGAGCACAGGAAAGTTCTTTCCTGACTGGCCGCGCGCGGCGCGTTGGAAGGTTGCCGCAGCGGGGAAGCTAGAATGGCTTCCCCGCTGCGGATTTGTGGTGGCACGCTACCCCCGAAGGGCGGGGAGTTTAAAAGAAGGCGACGCTGCCAAAGGCGAAGGAGTCCGAGGTAATGATGGTCGTCCGCGCCTGCGATTCGGAACGATTGTGGGTATATTCGCCGAGCAGGTTGACATGGTCTGTCAGCGCGTAGCGGGCCTGGCCGATATACGAGCCATTGAATCTCGCGAAGCCTAGCAGGTTTTCTCCCTTGTCAGCCAGGCTCAGATTGCTCTGGCCGTAGCTTGCGCCCAAGGTCCACTTCTTGGCCACGGTGTACATTCCCTGGAGGAAGTAGCCCTGAGAGGGGCGCGTCGCGCCCGAGGGGCTGGTCGCGAGGAAGAGCAGTCCCTCGGTTCCGACGCCCCAGCCGTTGTAACCATAGCCCACAAATTCTGCCCCGTGATACGAGAGCTTCATGCCGTAGTCGACAGCGTTGGCTCGAACGCTGTCTCCCACGGGGATTTTCAGGTAGATGGGAGAATTGGTGTGGTCGGCGGCGTCGGCTTCCATGCTCTGGGTGAAATAGTTGGTCCAGAAGTTGGCCTTGACGCCAGCGATCTTGGGCGCCGCGTAGGTTGCCTTGAACTGGATTTGTGGCTGGCCATTGCCGGTGAGCGGAGCAGAGAACGCTACGGCGCCGAGCGTAGTGGAAACCACATCGTTCATGGGCGTGAAGACGCCGCCGGCAACCTGCAGTCCGCGGTAAGAAGGCGAGGTGTAGCTGATCTGGGGAATCCAGTCGGTGTAGATGTAGCCCGTGCCGATGCGGCCCAGCGAGACGCTGCCCGGCCCGGCGCCAGCGCCAGCTCCATTCGATAGATTTGTCGTGCCCACGCCGAGAAGGCCCAGGTCATTGAATAGGGCTTCCTGGCCAAAGAAGCCCAGGTCGCGGCCGAACTTGAAGGTTCCCACCCCGCGCCGGCCAACCGTCAGGTACTGCTGACGAAAGTCGATGCCCGCGGTGCCGAAGCCCGACGGGTTGCCGGGGTTCAGGTTGAGACCGCCAGCTCCGCTGGTCATGAGGTTCGAGATTCCCGGCCAGATGCCGAAGGTGAAGGCCACGTCATAGCCCCTTTCCTTGGTCGCAACCTTGATGGTCAGGTCGCCGGGCAGCAGGCCGTTGCGTATAGACGAGCTGTCATCGGTGCCGACACTGGCCAGGCACAGAACGCAGGTGCCGTAAGCCTTAGGGCTTCTATCAGCGCGGTTGTGGACGTAGAAGCCGTCGATATCGCCGGAGAAGGTAAGGTCAAAGCGCCCGACGTGGAAGCCCACGGCGTTGTCGATGGAGGTAACGACATTGGCGGGCAGCACGACCGGCTGCGGCTGTGGCGCGGGCTGAGCAGCCTGCTCGGCATGGGCGGCCATCTGGGCTTCGTGCTTGGCCGCAAAGCGATTCTTCAGGGTGTCGTACTGCTGCTGGGTGATGGTGCCGTTGGCCAGCAGAACGTCCAGCAGGTCGACCACGGGGCTTGACGCCGCGGGAGCCTGTGCGGGCGCTGGCGCCTGGCAGAAAGCCTGGGTGGAAGCGACACAGAGAAGAAGCAGCAGAGTCAGGGCGCAAAGTCCACCGAACCAGCTCCGGGCTGGACAAACTCCGATCCTAGTGCGAGGAACAAGCAAAGCTTTTGTCATAGAGGCCTCTCAAGTTGGTGGGTAACAATTTTAGTCAGTCTTTCTCCAAGCTAAGGAACCACACAAAATAGAACACAAGATGTGACCATCATCACAAGCTAAATAGAAGTGTTTACTGATGTGAGGCCCGTCACGCCAGGCGCGCCAGAGCAGAAGAGTTTTTTGATCGAAAGCCAGGTTTGAGATAGGTCCAGAATCAAGTTCAGGATCAAGAGTCGGGCGCGAGAATTCGATAGAGCGTGGCGGGGTGGACGCTGAAGGTGCGGGCGACCTCGCGGACGGATTGGCCCTCCTTGAGGAGCCGCCGGGCCAGCTCCCTCTGTTCGGCGTTCATCTTCCGGGGGCGTCCGAAACGCACGCCGTGCTTTTGCGCCTCGCGGCGGCCGGCGCCGGTGCGCTCGCGGATCAGGTCGCGCTCGAACTCGGCGATGCCGGCGAAGATGGTCATGATCATCCGGCCGGCGTGGGTGGTGGTGTCGGCCCAGGGCTCGGAAAGGGATTGGAAGCGGGCCCCGGCCGCGCCGATTGCCGCGACGATTTCCAGCAGGTCGCGCGTCGAGCGGGCCAGCCGGTCGAGCCTCCAGACGGCGACCACGTCGCCCTCACGGAGCTGGTCGAGCATTCGGTCGAGCTCCGGCCGGTCGCGGTGCGCCCCACTGGCCTTTTCGCGGAAGATGCGCGGGCAGCCGGCTTTTTTGAGCGCCTCAAGCTGCAGACTCAGTTTTTGATCGCCGGTGGAGACGCGTGCGTAGCCGATTTTCATCCGCGGGCCTCGGTTCCTTCTTCGCAAAATATATCGCAGCCGGAAGGGTTTATGCGAGAAAGATTTGCGAGGCGCGTTTGGCTGATTTTGGACGGTTTGCTGACCGTCGCAAAACTTACAAGATTAGCGACGCCAACGAAGGCTCATGCTAGACTTTCGCGTACGCAAAAGTCTAGCAACTCGCGTACGTAAAATTCCGGACTTCTACGTACGCAAAAAGCCAAAAGTTTGCGTACGTTCGTTGCTGAAAGTAAAAACAGCTTAATATTCAGCATTTCGCGTACCTGAACAGTCAACATTTTGCGTACGCAAAATGTTGACTGTTCAGGCTGCCAGCGGCGAAGATGACCCCATGATCATCACGGTTGCCAGCTTCAAGGGCGGAGTGGGCAAGACCACCACGGCGGTGCATCTGGCCGCCTATCTGGCCGCCAAGGCACCCACGCTGCTGCTCGACGGCGACGAAAACCGCAGCGCCACGGCCTGGGCCGAGCGCGGCGAGCTGCCCTTCCGCGTGGCCGATGAGCGCCAGGCCGCCAAGCTCGGCCGCCAGTTCGAGCACCTGGTCATCGACACCCAGGCCCGGCCTAGCCGGGAGGACTTGAAGGCCCTGGCCGAGGGCTGCGACCTGCTGATTATCCCGAGCACTCCGGATGTGCTGGCGCTCGACGCCCTGATGCTCACCGTGCAGGCCCTCAAGGATCTGGGACCCATCTCCTACCGCGTGCTGCTGACCATCATGCACCCCCGGCCCAACCGCGACGGGGAAGAGGCTGGCGCCACCCTCAGGGAGCTGAATATTCCCACTTTTCAGGGCGGCATCCACCGCTTTATCGCCTTCCAGAAGGCCGCCCTCAAGGGCGTTACCGTCGACCGGGCCGACGATCCGCGCGCCCGCTCCGCCTGGGACGAATACGAGCGGATTGGAGAACAAATACTGCCATGAGCAAATTCACCGCCGCCATGAACGCCGTCAAAGACCGCCACGTTGAGATCTCAGCCGCCGCCGAGGTGCCGGAGGCCGCCATCGAGCTGACGCCTCGGCCGACTGCTCCGGCGCGCTCGGCGGGCAAGCGGCGGGGCCGTCCGGCCGGCAAGCGGAGCCGCGCAACCACCGTGCAGGTTACGGCCTACGTCGAGTCGGCCATCTACCTCGAAACCAAGATCCGGCTGCTGCAAAATGCGCAGATCACGGGGGAAAAGCAGGATTTCAGCGGGTTGGTGCAGCAGCTTCTCT
>Ga0224559_1001644_pt1 | contig 12109 bp, 8 predicted proteins | sample 714S33034metaG_FD_180676 | JGI IMG/M metagenome (GOLD analysis project Ga0224559, IMG submission 180676) | Peat soil microbial communities from Stordalen Mire, Sweden - 717 S3 30-34 | ecosystem: Environmental > Terrestrial > Soil > Wetlands > Peat | place: Sweden: Norrbotten County, Stordalen... | reverse complement strand
CTACTTCTCCATCTTCGGCACGCCCAGCGATACCGGCACCTGGGGCTATCGCGTCGAGGGCCATCACCTCAGCCAGAACTACACCGTCGTCAACGGCCGCGTGGTGGACGCGCCCAGCTTCTTCGGCTCCAATCCGGCCGAGGTGCGCGAAGGCCCGCGTGCCGGCCTGCGCGTGCTGGCTGCGGAGGAAGACCTTGGCCGCGACCTCGTCGCCTCCTTCACCGCGCCCCAACTGAAGACCGCCATCGTGGATCCCAAGGCGCCCGCCGACATCCTCACCTCCAACGGCCGCCAGGCCGCCCTTCAGGGACAGCCCTCGGGAATCTCCGCCGCCCAAATGACGCCCGCCCAGTTGGCCAAGCTCACCGCACTGCTCGATGAATACGCCGGCAACGTGCCGGAACAGGTCGCTACTGCGCGCCTGGAGCAGATCAAGAGGGCCGGCACCCGCATCTTCTTCGCCTGGGCTGGCGGCGTGAAGCGCGGCGAACCGCACTACTATCGCATCCAGGCGCCCGCCTTCCTGGTCGAGTACGACAACACCCAGAACGACAACAACCACATCCACGCCGTCTGGCGCGAGTTCACCGGCGATTTCGGCGGCGACCTCCTCAAGGATCACTACCAGGCCAGCCACAGGTAGCACTTTCGCGGTACCCTGATCTGGTGAAGATGCGGACCCTTGTTCTCTCTGCCGTGCTGGCCTTCTGCGCCTGCGGACCGGCCTCCCAAGCCGGCGCAATCCCCGAGTACACCTACCAGATTGTGCACACCTATCCGCACGACCCCATGGCCTTCACCCAGGGGCTCCTCTACCTCGACGGCGTGCTCTACGAGGGCACCGGCGACTGGGAGCAATCGTCCATTCGCAAGGTGAAACTGGAGACCGGTGAGGTGCTCCAAAAACGCGACCTTCCCGGACAGTATTTCGGCGAAGGCATCATCGTTTGGAAGGACCGCCTGCTGGAACTCACCTGGAAGTCGGAGAAGGGATTCATCTACGACCTCGCGAGCTTCACCCCGAAAAGCGAATTCTCCTACCCCGGCGAAGGCTGGGGACTCACCACCGACGGCAAGCGCATCATCATGAGCGACGGCACCGCCGACCTCCGCTTCTGGGATCCCGAGACACTTAAGGAAACCGGCCGCATCACCGTCACCGACGACGGCCGCCCCGTCATTGAGCTAAACGAGCTCGAATGGGTCAAGGGCGAAATCTACGCCAACATATGGCAGACCGAACGCATCGCCCGCATCGACCCCCAATCCGGCAAAGTCGTCGGCTGGATCGATTGCCACGGTCTCCTGACTCCCGCCGATCGCTCCCCCCAGACCGATGTCCTCAACGGCATCGCCTACGACGCCCAACACGATCGCCTTTTCGTCACCGGCAAACGCTGGCCCAAGCTCTTCGAAATCAAACTCGTGAAACGCCAATCCGAGCCGCGGCCGTGAGTACTCTGCTTGCTCTGCGCCCCACCCTCGTAAGAGCGTGAATCCTGTGTCTTCCGGCAGCCCGGTTTCTTGTTTGCTTCTCTGCGCTTAACTCTGCGATCTCTGCGCCTCTGCGTTGAATAGCATGCCGGCTTGGAAACGGCTTCGCCGGGTACGGAGCCGTTCCCTCACCCAATCAGGTACTTCCCCTTGGCCACCGCTTCCGCCGCCAGGTACCCGCTCCGCACCGCGCCCTCCATCGTCGCCGGCCAGCCGCTCCGAGTCCAGTCGCCCGCCAGATACACGTTGGGAATGGAACACTCCGTTCCCGGCCGTAAACTTTCCGTCTCCGGCGCCGCCGAAAACGTGGCGCGCTGCTCCTTCACCACATGGGCTTTCAGCAGGTTGGCATCGCGGACACGCGGCAGGAACAGCCGTAGGTCCCCCACCGCAATTTCGATAATCTCCTGCCGCGAAAGCGGCGTCAGATCGCGCGACGCGCTCACCACCAACTGAAGATACCGCCCGCGGTCCTTGTTGAACATCCATTGCATTGTCCGGCCCAGCAGCGTGGCATGCGGCAGCGTGGTGACCTCCCGGTCGAACCACAGATGCACGCCGGTGATCGGGGAATGCTGCAGATCCGGTGCCGGCAGCCCCATCGCCGCCAGTTTCTCGAATGGCAGCGCGCAAATATAACGGTCGGCGGTCAGCGCCTTGCCCGCCACGATGAATCCGCCGGCATCGATGTGTTCCACCGGCGTTCGCAAGTGCATGTGCACGTTCGGCATGCTCTGCCAAGCATCGGCCGTGTACAGTTGCCCTAGCGGGACGCTCGGAATGCCCATTTCGTAGCCATCCGCACTGCTCAGGAAACCCAGCCAGAAAACCTGGAAGCCGTGGACCGCCGCCATCCGGTCCAGGTCTTCGTTGATGGCAGACACCAGCACCTGCCGCCAGAAACGGTCGATGGCGTGTGGCGTCTGCCGCTTCTGCAGCAGCCAGTCCAGCATGCTGATGCGGTCCAGATCCTTACGCCGCGTGCGTTCCCGGCGCAATGCAATCAGCCCGCGGCCAATGGCCATCTTATCGGCCGCGCTGAAGCACTTCATCCCCAGGAACGAGCCGGCGAAGTGCAGCGGGGCGGGCAGTCGGCCGCGCTGCAGCACCGAGATCCGCCCGCCCGGTTCAATAAAATAGAACTCGCGATAAAAGCGGATGCGCTCCCTGACACCCAGCCGCTGATAGAAATCGAGCAAATTGACGCAGCAGCGCAACAGCACGTGCTGGCAATTGTCGATCGTCTCGGCCACCTCTTCGCCGCCCGCCGGAACCGCGTACGAAGTGGCGCGGCCCCCCAGAAAAGGGCGCGCCTCGAACAGATCCACTTCCCAACCGTCGCGGCCCAGCGCCGCCGCCGCGGCCAGTCCCGCCAGCCCGCCACCCGCAATCAGCACTTTCGCCATATTGAAACCGTAGTATCCCAAATCGATGGTTTCCCTGTTGGACGAGTGAGGCCGCCTTTGGTCGTCCGTCGTGGCATGACGCTGGGCAAAATTAGGAATGCTGTTGTTCGAGCACGCTGGGCTCGGTGAACAGCCGGCGCAGCCTTGGTTTTGTCTGCGCTGGACGATCTAATGCTGCCACAAAGGCGCGCCACTGGTCGGCGTCCAACGAAAAGTGCCGCTGGTCCGCAACCGTCTGCTCCGCCTCCGTACAGGCGCTACGGACAATGAAGTCCGTCAAACTCTCACCTCGTTCCTGGGCGGCGCGCCGCATCAGCTCTTCTTGTTGCGCCGAAGTTCTCAGATTCAGCCGTCGTGATCGGGGTTCTTTCAAGGTTGAAGGCATAACATCATCCTCTGTACGTACATTGTACGCGCCTGGCGGTCGACCGGACGGAACAAGGTCGCCGTCTCGGTAGCGCCCTTCTGAAAGATGCCTTCTACCGAATCGCTTCAGCGGCTGAGATTGTCGGGGCGCGCGCTGTTTTGGTCCATGCCATCGACGCGCAGGCGAGAGCGTTCTATGAGCACTTCAATTTTGAGGAGTTCCCCGCGGGCACTCTGCACCTGATGCTAGTGGTCAAGGATGTAAGGGCGGCAATTGCGGGAGAAGTGTAGCCGCAACGCGTTCGGACGCGGAGTCACCGCAACATCATAGAATTCCGCCTCCCTTATCACTGCCATTTCTCAATAGCTTACAAGCCATGGTCGCTTCCGGGACACCTCGTCCTCACATCTCGGTATGCCATCCTGAAAATGGATGGTGAGGCAAGGTGGGGCAGGCGCTTTCGCCTGTCAACCCTTCAATCACAGCGATTGTTTGTCAGCTTCTCACGGTCGGGGCGCCGATTGCAGTATGGCCCGCCCCACTCCGCTTACTTGACCGCTGGCGGCGGTGCGGGCGCCGGCGGCGGTACGACTGCTGGCGGCGCTACGGGCGCCTTTACCGCGACGATCTCGAGCAGCTCGATTTCGAACGTTAGCGTGGCGCCGCCCGGAATCGTCGGGGGGTGCCCCACGTTGCCATAGGCGATGTCCGACGGGCATATCAGCATCGATTTGCCGCCCACTTTCATGCGCTGTACGCCTTCCGTCCAGCATTTGATGACGCCGTTGAGCGGGAACTGGGCGGGTTCGTTCCGCTTGTAGGAACTGTCGAACTCGGTGCCGTTGGTCAGTGTGCCGCGGTAATGAACTTTCACCGTGTCGGTGGCTTTGGGCGATTCGCCGGTGCCCGGGGTCAGTTCGCGGTAGACCAGTCCGGAGTCGGTCTTGATGGCACCGGGTTCGGCGGCGGCCTTGGCCAGGTAGGTGGCGGACGCTGCCTTTTCCTTCTCCGCCAAGGCTGCCATGCGGGCAGTCATAAAGGGCTGGATCTTGGGTCCCCACGCGTTCAGCTCGATTTCGGGTTTGCCGGCCGCGGAATCGGAGATCGCGCGCTTCAGAATCTCAACTTCCGGCGGGGTCAGGTTGAACATGGCGATCTGTCTGCTAATCGCCAGGCCGACGGCGTAGACGGTCTTCTCGTCGTCGGTGGCGAGGGTGCCCGGCGCGGCGGTCGCCGCCGCTGCGGCTGGGGTCGCGACTGTCGCCGGTTTGGCTTGGGTAGTGGCTGCCGCGGGAGACTTCTTTGCGGGTGCCTGGGCGGTAGCTGGGGTCGGGGCCGCCGCTGGAGCCGCGGCGGGGGGAGTCTGTGCCAGGGCAAGCGCCGGCAGGAGAGCTAATAGTAAACGCATCTACATTAGTATAGCGTGGGCAGTACTTCGCAAACCCGGGACTGACATGGACTGACACTGAGTTTCCGGTGCAGTTTGCCGGAAACTGGCTGTCTGTTGGGATGGGCCTTGGGCCCGCGAAATTTCATGAAAAACTGCCCCTCCGGCGACGGTGCCCTCCGGGACCGGGTCCCCGGATCGGTTTTTCGACTCTGTTGCGATGGGCGTTCCGCCCGCGAAACGTCATGAAGAAAGGTGGGGCAGGCGCTTTCGCCTGCCAACTCTTGATCCGAGCCTGAGCGGTTGGCAGGCGGAAGCGCCTGCCCCACCAACCCGGTTTTTCGGCTCTGTCCCAGGGTTTGCCCCGCGGCATACGCGCCCGTTTCTCAGCAATTTGGGCCGGCCTTGACTCCGTGCCCGGTCCGTATATAATGTCAGCACCTTATGATCGAACTAACTGTCAACGGGCAAGCCCGCAAATTCGACGGCGACGGCGATATGCCCATCCTGTGGTACCTGCGCGACGAACTGGACCTCACCGGCGCGAAGTTTGGATGCGGCATGGGGTTGTGCGGCGCCTGCACCATTCACCTCAATGGCGAGGCGATTCGAAGCTGCGTCACGCCCCTCAAAACAGCGGCTGGCAAGAGAATCACCACCATCGAAGGCCTGAGCGCCAACGGCACCCATCCGTGCCAGGCCGCTTGGGAGAAACACAACGTGGCCCAGTGCGGATATTGCCAGAGCGGCCAAATCATGCAAGCCGCCGCTCTGCTGAAGAAAACTCCAAGCCCACCGACGCGCAGATCGATAGCGCCATGGATGGCAACATCTGCCGCTGTGGCACCTACACTCGGATTCGCGCCGCCATCAAGACCGCCGCGGGGGTGAAATAATCCATGAAGAACCTTTACGGCACCAGTTTCCCCGCTCCCGAAAACCAGCAGCGGGATTTATCGCTTCCAGCGGCGGCCGCCATACTGGCCGCTCCCAAGACCGCGTCCGAAATCGCGCGCCTTAGCCGCGAGGCGTACCAGAAACATCGCGGCGCGCGCGTGGCTGTCGAACTACTCGCGGTGGATCGGCGGGCCTTCCTCGGCACCGTCTTCTCCGCCGGCGCTTTGGTGCTGAGTGCGAATCTCCTCGCGGAGCAGGCCGCGGCCGCCACCGCCTGGCAGCCCAGCGTCTACCTCGGCTTTGAACCGGACGGTCAGATTGTGATCACGGCGCACCGTTCCGAAATGGGCACGGGGAGCCGGACGTCTCTGCCGCTGGTGGTTGCCGAAGAGCTCGATGTCGATTGGAAGACGGTCCGGGTGGAGCAGGCAATCGGCGATACCAAGTACGGATCGCAAAATACCGACGGCTCCTGCTCGGTGCGCGACTTCGTGGAAGCCATGCACCAGGCGGGTGCCACGGCGCGGGCGGCGTTGCCGTGGTGGCGGATTCAACTTATGCCGCATTCGAGGGCCGCAGGAAACTGAAGGTCGATTGGGACCTCAATCCCGATCACGCCAGTTTCAAATCCGACGGCTACAAGCAGGAGCTCTTCGCCAGCGTCCACAAGCCCGGCAAAGTGGTGCGCAATCGTGGCGATTTCGACACTGCTTTCGCCGGCGCCGCCAGGAAACTCGAGGCCGATTACTATGTCCCCATGCTGGCGCACGCTTCCATGGAGCCGCCGGTCGCGGTGGCCGAATGGCAGGACGGCAAAGTGGAGGCCTGGTGTCCCACGCAGAACCCGCAAGCCGTGCAGGAGGCGCTGGCGTCGGCTCTGGGAGGGGCGCAGAAAGATGTGACGTGCCACGTCACGCTGCTCGGCGGCGGGTTCGGGCGCAAGTCGAAGCCGGATTACGTGGTGGAGGCGGCGCTGCTTTCTAAAGCCGCCGGCAAACCGGTCAAGGTGGTCTGGACTCGCGAGGACGACATACGCTTCGATTACTACCACTCGGTGGCCGCCATGCAAATGAAAGGCGGTCTGGATGCTTCCGGCAAGATTCAATCGTGGCTCTTCCGCAGCGCGTTCCCGCCCATCCTTTCCACGTTCGCCCCCGGGGCGGATTATGGGGCCGACTTCGAAACCGGCATGGGCCTGACCGATATGCTGTTCGACGTGCCTAATATTCGTGCCGAGAATTGCCCGGCTAAACACCACGTCCGTCAAGGCTGGCTGCGCTCTGTCTGCCACATCTTCCACGCGTTCGCCATCCACAGTTTCGTCGATGAGCTGGCCCATCTGAACAATTCGAATTACGTGGACTACTTCTTGAAGACGATTGGTCCGGACCGCGTCGATCTGACCAAGGACGGCATAAAGGCTTGGAATAACGGACAATCGACGGAGACCTTCCCGCTCGATACCGGTCGCCTGCGACGTGTCCTGGAGAGCTGCGCTGAAAAATCTGGCTATGCGAAGTTCCAGAACACCAAGAATCGCGCCATCGGCATAGCGGCTCACCGGAGCTTCCTGAGCTACGTCGCCACGGCGGTCGAAATCTCCATCGACGGCCAGGGGAATCTCACCATTCCTCACGTATGGACGGTTGCCGACGTGGGCCAGATCGTCATGCCGGACCGCGTCCGCGCGCAATTTGAAGGCGCGGCGGTTTTCGGTGCCTCGCTGGCATTGATGGGCGAGATCACTGCCGATGCCGGCCGCATCACACAGTCCAATTTTCACAATTACCCCGTGGCGCGATTGAAAGAAGCGCCCGACAAGATCGACGTAACCATCGTCGATTCGAAGGCCCCGCACGCTGGCGTCGGGGAACCCGGCGTTCCGGTGATGGCCCCGGCGCTCACCGTGGCTATCTTCGCCGCCACGGGAAAGCGAATCCGCGATCTGCCCATCAAGCGGACGAAACTGGTCTGACAGCAATACTGTTCACCTAAACAGACTCCAGGTGGGACAGACGATCGTTTTTTGTCGTCTGTCAACCAGCCGCCCTTTTGCTAGGGATGACAGACCACGAAAGGCGATGGTCTGTCCCACTACGGCGTGACGACGAACTGTGCCGGTGCCCCGGCGGCCGAGTCCGGCGCGATCCAGACTTGGAATCTGCCGGGTTCCGTCACCAGGTGCACTCCCTTGTGGAAAGCGAGGTCGCCGCTTTTCAGGGTGAATTCCACGGATTGCTTTTCGCCCGGCTTCAGATGGATGCGGCGAAAACCCTTCAGCTCTCGCACGGGCCGAGCCAGGCTGCCTGTCATCTGGCGGGTGTAGAGTTGAACGATCTCGTCGGCTTCCACCTTTCCGGTATTTGCAACATCCGCCGAGACTGTGAGGCTGCCCCCGAGTGCCATGCCGAGCGCCGAAACGCGCAGGTTCGTGTACTCGAACTGCGTGTAAGACAGCCCGTAGCCGAACGGGTATTCCGGCGTATAACTGGCGTCCAGGTATTTGGAGGTGAACCTATTTTCTGCCTCGGGGCCAGACTCGGCCGCAGGCCGTCCGGTACTCATGTGGTTGTAATAGATGGGGACCTGCCCCACGGTCCTGGGGAACGTCACGGGCAATTTTCCGGAGGGAACCGTGTCGCCCAGGATGGCGTCGGCGATGGCCGGGCCGCCCATGGTGCCGGGGTGCCAGGCGTACAGGATCGCGCTCACCTTTTCGGCAACGTTGTGGAAGGTGAGCGGCCGCCCCGCCATCACCACCGCGATCACCGGCTTACCGGCCTGCGACACCTCGTTCACCAGGGCCTCTTGTGCGCCGGGCAGATCCAGGTAGGCCCGCGAACCGGCCTCGCCCGACATACTGGCCTCTTCGCCGAGGAACAGCAGCACGGCGTCGGCACCGCGGGCCGCTGTCACGGCCGCGACGAAACCGTCATGACTGGTATCCCGGCTGTTCTTCAGGGCGGGCGCAAACAGCACACGGTTCTCGCCGAGAGCCTGGCGCAGCGCCAATAGCGGCGTCCGCACGGTGTTCGGTTCGGTGCTCGCCCACGTGCCGATCTGGTCGAGGGGGTTGTCGGCCAGCGGCCCGATCACCGCCACTTTGCCAATCGATTTGGCCAGCGGCAGCGTACGGTTCTGGTTCTTCAACAGCACCAGGCTCTCGCCGGCCAGTCGCTTCGCCGTCCCGAGCGCGTCCGCGGTGGAAGCCGTCGCCGTGGAGGGAGTGAACTGCGCCTTGGCATCGAACAGCCCCAGGCGAAACTTGATCCGCAGGATTTCCCGCACCGCCTGGTCCACCACCTTCGGATCGAGCTGTTTGCCATCCACCAGCGCCTTGCCGTGGTCCCAGTACGTGGTGCTGACCATCTCCATGTTGACGCCCGCGGCAATGCCCTTTTGCGCCGCGTTCCTGGCATCGGCGGCGTAGCCGTGCGGGACCAGTTCGGCGATCGAGTTGTAGTCGCTGACCACGAATCCATCGAACTTCCACTCGTCCCGCAGTACCTGGCGCAAGGTGAACTCGTTGGCGCTCGCCGGAACGCCATTCAGATCGTTGAACGCGGACATATAGGTCGCCACGCCGGCATCCCGCGCCGCCTGGAATGGGGCCAGGTAGACGTCGCGCAGGAGGTCTTCCGGGATCCAGGTAGTGTTGTAGTCCCGGCCGCCCTCGGCCGCGCCGTAGCCGACATAGTGCTTGGCGCAGGCGGCAATCGAGTCCGCCGCATCCAGCGAATCGCCCTGATATCCCCGCACCATCGCCGCCGCCATCTGCGACGCCACGTACGGGTCCTCGCCGAATCCCTCGGCGATGCGCCCCCAGCGAGGATCGCGGGCGATGTCCATCATCGGCGAAAACGTCCATTGGATCCCCACCCCGGCTGCTTCGCGCGCCGCCACACGCGCCGCCTGGCGGACCAGTTCGGGATCCCAACTGGCAGTTTGCCCCAGGGGAATCGGGAAGATGGTGGTGTACCCGTGGATCACGTCCTCGCCGAAGATCAGTGGAATGCCCAGACGGCTTTCCTTGGCGAGTCGCTGCGCTTCGGCCCTCTGTGCCGGTGTCCCGCCTCCATACAGGGAGCCCCACCGGCCTTGGCGGATCTCTTGCTTCGTCTTGTCGGCGAGTCCGTCGAATACGCCCTGCGACATCTGCCCAAGTTTTTCCTCGAGCGTCATCCTGGCGAGCAACGCGTCGATCTTCCGTTCAGTCTCCGCCGGCGTTGCCGCGCGAATGCCGAGCGACCCGGCGGCCAGCATCGCTATCAGCAGTGCCGCTTGGCCGCGCCGCACTGGCACATTCCAAAACCTTCTAGTTGAAGAGGACATTCCCCTGTTCCTGTGCTTGACCATTCGCGGCCGCTCCGTCGCCCGGGCGCATTCGGCCAGCAGGGCGGGGGTGCTTAACCGCTTTGGGGGCACGACGAACGGGCAGCATATCCCGTGGGGCAAACCCTGGGACAGACAGCCCGTTTCCGGCAAACTGCGCCGGAAACCTGGTGTCAGTCCCGGGTTTGCGGCGCATTTCTGCCCAGTGCCCCCAAAACGGTTACGCACCCGCGGGGCGGTCAACCAGCAGGCTATTCGGATCAACATGGATCTGTTCTCCTTCATGGTTGGAAGCCCCATGATATCATCGCATTCGGCGCGGATGCCCAATGCCAAGAATCAGAGGACTTAGATGGTGGATGATCGTGCTGATCATGCTGGGCTCGATCATCAATTACCTGACGCGCAGCACGCTGGCGGTCGCCGCTCCTACCGTCCTTAAGGACCTGCACATCACCACGCAACAATATTCGTGGATTGTCGGAGCCTTCCAGGGAGCCATCATGGCGCAACCGGTCTGCGGTTACGTCCTGGACGTGCTCGGCCTCAAAATTGGTTTCGCCATATTCGCTATCGCCTGGTCGCTGGTGAACATGGCGCACTGTTTCGCCAACAGTTGGCAGTCCTTCGCCTGGCTTCGCGGTCTGCTGGGATTTAGCGAGGGCTCCGCCAACCCGGCCGGCATGAAGGCCACCGCGGAGTGGTTCCCCGCCAGGGAGCGCGGGCTCGCCGGCGGCGTCTACAACATCGGGGCCTCGGTTGGCTCCATGCTGGCTCCCCCACTGGTGGCTTGGGCCATCTTGAGCTACAACTGGCGAGCGGCGTTCGTCATCACGGGCAGCCTTGGCCTGGTCTGGGTGGCGCTTTGGTTGTTGTTCTACCAATCGCCCGCCAGGCACCCCGCGCTTTCGGAAGAGGAGCGGAACTACATCGCGGCGGGGCAGGAGAAGCACCTGCAAAGCGACGGATCGCGACCCTCGGTCGCCAAGATCCTGGGGCAGCGCAACTTCTGGGGAATTGCTCTGCCGCGTTTTCTGGCCGATCCGACGTGGGGCACGCTGAGTTTCTGGCTGCCGCTCTATTTGAGCACCGTTCGTCATATGGATCTGCGCCATATCGCGATGTTCGCCTGGCTGCCGTTCCTGGCGGCGGATTTCGGCTGCCTGTTTGGCGGCATGGTGGCCATGACGCTGCAAAAACGCGCCGGCCTCAGCGTGATCGACGCCCGTCGCTGTGCCTTCACTTTGGGCGCATTCCTTATGATGGGTGTTGGATTTGTCGGGTTTGTGCAGAGCTCTTATGCCGCGATCGCTCTTCTCAGTCTCGGCGGTTTCGCCCACCAGACGCTTTCGGTGACGGTGATCACCATGTCTTCCGACTTGTTCCGGAAGAACGAGGTCGCGACGGCTGCCGGGATGGCCGGCACCTTCGGCAATGCGGGCCTGCTGATTTTCTCCCTGCTGATTGGCGGCCTGGTCGCCACGGTCGGCTACACTCCGTTCTTTGTGTGTCTGGGTGTGCTCGATCTGGTGGGCGCGGTGGTTCTGTGGTCGCTGGTTCGCGAGCGCAACACTTTGGAAACAACCTGACTATGCCGGACAATCTCTTAACCATCCGCAATCCGATCCTGCCCGGATTCAATCCCGACCCTTCCATCGTCCGCGTCGACGACGACTATTACATCGCGACCTCGACATTCGAATGGTACCCGGGTGTGCAGATCCACCATTCGCGCGACTTAGTTCACTGGCGCCTGCTGACGCGCCCGCTGACCCGCGCCAGTCAGCTCAACATGCTCGGCGACCCGGATTCGTGCGGCATCTGGGCGCCCTGCCTGAGCTACGCCGAGGGCCTGTTTTACCTGATCTACACCGACGTGAAGCGCTACGGACGCACCACCCAGGGAGGAAGCGCCGGCGCGTCCTTACGGGACACTCACAACTACCTGGTGACGAGCCCGCGCATCGATGGCGATTGGTCGGATCCGGTTTACCTCAACAGCAGCGGCTTCGATCCTTCCCTGTTCCATGATGACGACGGCCGGAAATACCTTCTCAATATGGTCTGGGACCATCGGCCAGGTCACAACCGCTTTTCGGGAATCGCGTTGCAGGAGTACTCCGTCGGGGAGCGCAAACTGGTTGGCGAAACCCGCCTGATTTTCCAAGGCACGCCGCTGGGCTTCACCGAAGGTCCGCATCTCTACCAGCGCCACGGCTACTACTA
>Ga0224559_1001643_pt1 | contig 12109 bp, 8 predicted proteins | sample 714S33034metaG_FD_180676 | JGI IMG/M metagenome (GOLD analysis project Ga0224559, IMG submission 180676) | Peat soil microbial communities from Stordalen Mire, Sweden - 717 S3 30-34 | ecosystem: Environmental > Terrestrial > Soil > Wetlands > Peat | place: Sweden: Norrbotten County, Stordalen... | reverse complement strand
TTTTCTCCGGCGTTGGGCGGAGGTTCTAGCGATGGCGTTTGGAGGGCTCGTCGGAGAAGATCTGGCCGTCGCGGATATGCACGACGCGATGGGCGAAGTCGGCGATGTCCGGCTCATGGGTGACCAGCACGATGGTGTTGCCATTGGCATGCAGGGTGTCAAGCAGCGCCATGATCTCGAGGCCGGTCTTGGAGTCCAGGTTGCCGGTGGGCTCGTCGGCCAGGATGATGGAGGGATGATTGACGAGGGCGCGGGCGATAGCGACGCGCTGGCGCTGTCCGCCGGAGAGTTCGTTGGGCTTGTGGTTCATGCGCGACTCGAGGCCGACGTCGGTGAGCGATTCCTTGGCGCGGGCGATGCGCGCGGCGGCGGGCGTGCCGTTATAGATGAGAGGCAGCTCGACGTTATGGAGGGAAGTGGCCCTGGCCAGCAGATTGAAGGTCTGGAAGACGAAACCGATCTCCTTATTACGGATGCGCGCGAGCTGATCGTCGTCCAGTTCGCTGACCAACTGGCCGTTGAGCCAGTAGCGTCCCTTGGAAGGGGTATCGAGGCAGCCGATGAGGTTCATGAGGGTGGACTTGCCGGAGCCCGAGGGACCCATGATGGCCACATACTCGTTGTGCTTGATGCTCATGGTGATGCCGCGCAGGGCCTGCACCTGCTGTTCGGAACCCATGTCGTAGGTGCGCCACAAGTCCTCGACTACGATGACATTGCCTTGCGGCTGAGTCGCCGATTGCACAAGTTCTTCGCTGCCAATGCTTTCAAGAGCCATCGATTCTCATCCTTTGTGTGCTCAGGGGCTAAACAGGCTGCGGAAAAGGCCTGTTATGTGTCAAGAGCGGCAAAAAGCTTACCTCAGGGGCTAAAGCCCGTCGTTTCTTATCAATCATTTACGGCACTACTGAAGCGGTGCCCTGACACTCGTCGCGGCGAGCAGATTTTTGAAACACGCTCTCGCCAGCTTTCCTTTCGACTTGCCTTTAAGAGTTCCCGCCTGTTCCCGACGCAACCGGCTTGATGGTGTCGCGCTTGACCAGGGCGTTGCTCTTCAAGGCACGCAAGGTCTTGTAGGGGCCGGTCACGATCTCCTGGCCTTCATGAAGGCCGGAAAGCACCTCGATGTCGGTCGAACCGGTGATGCCAGTAGTGACGGGAACAAACTTGGCGCGGAGCTTGCTTTTTGAGTCCTTATCGACTACGTAGACGCCCTGAATCAACGCGGTTTTAGCCGAAGTGGACGAACTGGACGCGGCCTGCACGCCGCCGGAGGTCTTGGGCTTGTCGTCATCCGGGTTGTGCATGGTGAGCGCCTGGATGGGAATTGAAAGCACGCTCGGCTTGTGCGCAGTGGTGATCTTGGCGGTGGTTGAGAGTCCGGGGCGCAGGTCGTTTGAGGGGTCGTCGAGCGTGACCACGACCTTGAAGTCCTTGGCTTCTTCAGTGCCGCTGGTCGACGTGGAGGTGGCCTGGCCGGTGGAACGCAGCAGCGCCTGGTCGCCGACCAGGGTTACATGTCCTTTGAAGACCTTGCCGGGCAGTGCATCCACTGTGACTTCGGCAGGCTGGCCCAACTGAACATTGACGATGTCGGTCTCGTCGACTTTGACCTCAGCGGTCACAATGCTCATATCCGCCAGGGTCATCAGCGTTGAGCCCTCGGAGTTCTGAATGCCGGTTACCACCGTCTCGCCTTCGCGCACTGGCATGTTGGTCACGACGCCGTCAAAAGGCGCGGTGGCGATGGTCTTGTTCAGCAGGTCCTGGTTGAAGCGAAGGGTGGCGACCTGGGTTCCCAGGTGCCCACGCTGCGAATCAGTCTGCGCCTTGGACTGATTGAGGCCCGCCACGGCCTGGGCCACCGATGCGACGTCGAGGTCGTAGGCCGCCTTTTTGCCGTCGAAGTCCTGCTTAGCCATGATGCCGGCCTTGTAGAGATTCTGGGCGCGGTCCCAATCCAGCTTTTTCTGTTCCAGGTCGGCCTGGGCATGGTCGAGGTTGGCCTGGGCGGTTTTCTCCGCGGCAATATAGGAGGCAATATCGGTCTTGGCGGCGGCGATGGCAGCCTGCTGGCCGGCGACGTTGGCTTCCTGCTGCACGTTCTCGATGGTGGCGACGGTTTCTCCTTTCTTAACCATGTCACCCTCCTTCACGTAGAAGCGGGTGATGCGGCCAAATGAGGTCGCGCCTACATTCATGTAGGTCTTCGGCTTGATCTGCCCGGTGCCGCTGACCACCGTGGCCAAATCTTGCTTGGCAATCTTGGCGGTGAGAACCTTGGTGTACCCGGACTGCTGACGATAAATGAAGAAAGACACCAGGCCGGCGGTAACAAGAACGGCAACAACGATTAAGAGGATTTTTTTCATGGGTGCTTCGTGCTCCAGATCTCTCCACTTCCAGTGTACGCAATAACGGCCGGAATGGTTCCAAGTGTCAGCAAAATCGATTATGCACTACCGGGAAATTCCCGAGAGTGTCAAGGGTACGGGGCAGAGGCTCCTCAGTTTAATCCCACATGCCATGGCCAGCCCGCGGGGCCCGCGGCGGAGGCTTGGAATGTTGCATCCAGAGGTCTATGCTTACCTTTTTTGACGGCTGGACGGGGCGAAGGGTCTCAAAACTTTCTTGCGGCGTCGACCCTTCCGTTCTTTTCCCGTTTTGGGGTAACATTTGCGGCCATTCCGCGTCCATAGGACAGCCAACTCCATACGGAATCTTGCCCAGCCTGATTGGGACCCGTAGAATAAAGGTTCGCAGGAGTTTTGAAGGCAATGACGCTTAACGGTCGACGCTTCTTATTTATCGCACTTGGTTGTGGCCTGGCATTGGCCGCCGCAGCCGGGCTAGAGGGCCAGCAGGCGGCGGGTCAGTCTGGACAATCTGAACCAGCGGGACAGGCTCAGCAAAAGGCCCAGCAGCAAGCCCAACCGGCTTCGGGGCAGGGAGAGGAACCGGATCTGCGCAAGCGCGAGCGCTCCGACAAGGAGAAGATCGCTGCCGCCAAAGCTTACAAAGGCGAACTCCACGGCGCCTACAAGACCTGGCTCAATCAGGACGTGATCTGGATCATCGGCGACGAAGAGACCAAGGCATTCAAGAGCCTGAGCAACGACGAGGAGCGCGACGCCTTCATCGAGCAGTTCTGGCTTCGCCGCAACCCGAATCCCGACTCGCCGGAGAACGAATTCCGCGAGGAGCACTACCGGCGGATCGCGTATGCCAATGAGCACTTCGCGGCGGGCAAGCCCGGCTGGAGGACAGATCGCGGCCATATCTACATCTCCTTCGGCAAGCCGGACTCAATCGATGCGCACCCGTCGGGCGGTATGTATAACCGGCCTTTCGATGAAGGCGGCGGCTCAACTGCAACCTACCCCTTTGAGGTCTGGCACTATCGGTACCTGGAGGGCATCGGGGAAAACATCGATATAGAATTTGTCGATACCTGCATGTGCGGCGACTACCATTTCACCATCGATCGGGGCGAGAAGGATGCGCTCGCGCACACGCCCGGAGCCGGCCAGACCCAGTGGGAAGAGATGGGCATGGCCAAGAGGTCCGACCGCGGCCAGCACGGTCTTGAGAGCCTGGGTCTGGGACCGATGGCGGATTCGCAGTCGTCAAAGCAATTCGACCGCATCGAGCTGTCGTCCAAGCTTTTCGCTCCGCCGGTTATCAAGTTCACCGACCTGGACAACTTTATTTCAGAGCACAAGCTGATGACCGGGCCGCCGTTTCCCTTTGACGTGCGCACCGACTTCATCAAGGTCACGGCCAGCACGGTTCTGGTGCCCGTCACGGTGCAATTGAGGAACCGCGACATCACGTATGTGACCAAGGACGGGGTGTCAAAGGGCTTTGTGAACATCCTGATCAAGGTCACCACTCTGACCCACAAGACGGTTCAGAGCCAGGAAGATACGGTCTCAATCGAACAGCCGGCGGAGTTGCTGGAAAAGAGCATCAGCCATCAATCGGTCTACTGGAAGGCGCTTCCGCTGCTGCCCGGCCTCTACCGTCTGGATATTGCCATCAAGGACGTGAACAATCCGGATCATATCGGAATCTATGGCCGGAGCCTGGAAGTGCCTGCTTTCAACGACGAAAAGCTGGCCACCTCTTCGCTGATCCTGGCGGATGAGATGAACACGGTCTCCTCGCGTGAGATTGGCGCCGGCTCCTGCGTGATAGGCAATACGCATATCTGCCCGCGGGTAAGCCCCAACCCGGCGACCCCGGTCAGCTTCAAGCGCGGCCAGGTGCTCAACTTCTGGATGCAGGTTTACAATTTGGGTATCGACGACGCAACCAAGAGCAATCAGGCCACGGTGACTTACCAGATCAGCGATGCCAAGACCGGTACGGTGATTCTTGAGAAGGAATTGGAATCCAAGGATCTTGGAGCGCATAGCGATCAGTTGACTGTGGAGAAATCCTTGCCGATGGCAGGCCTTGAACCGGGAAAGTACAAGGTAACGATCAAAATAAATGACACAATCTCAAAACAAGAGGTTGCGCAATCTGCACCTTTTGTCGTGGAATAGTATGCATCAAGCGCAACAGGGTTATCGGACGCAAGATTCGGAGACCCGCGCAGGCAGGAATTGCGAGTGAATTGCCAGATGACGTCGCCAGGTTGACGATGGTGATGATGCGCAGGTCTCAACTCGTTGTTTTCGCAGTGCTGATAGCCGCAGGGAGCGCTTCAAGCCTGTGCGCGCCTAGTCACGGCATGGGACCAGCCTCGATTTCCGGTCTGGTGCGCGACACCGCCGGGGTGGGGCAGATCGGCGCGGTGGTCGAGTTGATGCGCCCCAACCTTACCGTGATTGCCAGCGTTTATACCGACAGCAAAGGCCGGTTTGTCATCCCTTCGGTTCTTCCTGGCCGCTATGCGGTGAAGGCGATGGGCACGTCCTTTTTGCCGTCGTTGCGTGAAAACGTCCGCGTCCGCACCAGCACCGTCGTCAATCTGACCCTGAGCACCTTGTATGAAGTGATGCAGTGGCTGCCAGCAGAGCCGCGAGCGGGCAACGCCCAAAAGGACGACTGGGCCTGGACGCTGCGCTCAGCCGCTAATCGCCCCCTGCTGCGCTGGCTCGAAGACGGGCCGTTGGTGGTGGTCAGCGACGGTTCGGGAGCTGCGCCGAAGCTGAAGGCCCGCCTGGTGGCTACTGGGCAAGAAGGAACCTTTGGCGAGAGCGGGGAGCGCATCTCCGCCGCGGTGGAAGAGACGCCGTCGAACAGCCGCGAGTTGCTGGCAAGCGTGGATTTTGCCCCGAATACCGATGCCGCCATGGAATCGATGCTCGGCTTCCGGCAGGATCTGGGCTTTGCCGGGTCGGTTCAATCGGTAGCTGCCGTTGCCGTTCACCCGGAGATCGACGGGCCGGGCTCCGATGGATTGGACGAGGCCGCGGTCCGCACCTGGGAGACGATGCACCTGGGCGACGAGATCGAGGGCGAGGTTGGTTCCACCCAGGTGCTGGCGCGCTTTGCCGATCATGACTCCAACGGCGCGGCTGGAAACACCGTAGCCGCGGCACTGCCGTTTGCTTCTGTGGGTTGGCGCGAGGGGGACAACACGGTTCGATACCGGATGGCGACTTTTGTGCCCGGTGTTCACTCCGCTGAGGACACGGAAGCCCAGGCCTGGATGCCTCAGCTTTCATTGCGCAATGGCAATCTGGGTATTGAACACGGCATGCACCAGGAGATCGGCTGGGAGCGCCGGACCGATGTCTCGGACATGGCGGTGGTGGTCTTCGCCGACAAGATCGACAACCCCGTTCTTGAGGCAATGGGCCATTTTGCACCCGGTGGTGGCGCCGCCGATTCCAGCGCATTTCTATTCGACCGCGCCAGCGGACTTCTTCGCGCATCCGGTCCCGGCTTCTCGACTGCCGGGTTTGTGGCCAGCGCGGAACGCCGCTTGCCCGGCGGCAATCATGTTCGCGTGAGCTACGCCAACGGCGAAGCGCTTGTCTTGCCATCTGCTCCGCAGCCGTATCCGGTTCCGGCCGCGAATCTGGCGGCGATGCTTGCCGCAGCCCGTCCGCGGCGCGCCCAGACGTACTCCATCTCGCTCTCGGGCACGCTCGATGGCACTGGAACGCGGTGGCGGGCCAGCTATACATGGCAGCCCGAAGACACTGTCACTCGTGTCGCTCCCTATGCGGAGGGTGCTGCCGAGCCCTACATGAACCTTCACCTTCGCCAGCCTATTCGCCTGCACCGCGAGGGGACGGGCGGATTTGAAGCGTTGCTCGATCTGCGCAATCTGCTCGCGCAGGGCTACCAGCCCTACCTCTTGAGCGACGGTTCGATTCTCGTGTTTGCCGAGGACCAGCGGGGCGTCACCGGCGGCCTGGCCTTCACTTTCTAGAGTCTGCCAATCCACTTTTTCTCGACCTGCCCGCGTTTCCGCAGCAGACTGTTTGCCGGATGGGACGAACTTCTTTAGCATTCGCGCGGCCTTTGGAATCTGGTCGCGTCTGTGCTATATTCGTCAAGGGTCGGCGGGAATAATCTGTCTCCCAGAGCCGTGTGCAGAATCCTCTCCACGGTTCATCCTCCTTGACTGGACGCGTAGCTCAACTGGCAGAGCATTCGGCTCTTAACCGACAGGTTGTAGGTTCGATTCCTACCGCGTCCACCATAAAACAAAGCACTTAGCAGACATAACATAGAAGCCAAACCCCACAGAACCCCACAGTAAAAGCTACACTGCCACAGTTTGCAATTCAGCGCGCGGCTGTTCGTGCCTCATCACCATCTGCACAACCTTGGAGTTGGCCTGTTGCTTGGCTCTCAGGCTTGCATTTCCGTACACGTTCATCGTGGTTGACACATTGGCGTGACGCATCAATTTCTGTTGCACGCCTATCGGGGCACCTGTCTCATCCAACAGCGAACGGTACGTGTGTCTGAGTGTGTGCCAACCAAGGTCAGCTATGCCGATTCCTTCACCCTTGGGCAAGAGAATCTGCCTCTGAATGATGCCCGCGCAGTAGCAACCACCAGTGACGTGAGAAGGGAAGACCGACTGAATCAATCGCAAATGGCGATCACAAAGTCCAGACAAACCTGCAACACCGGTTCCCGTCGCTTGCCGAGACCAAAATTCTGGCTCTGCCGGGTCGGGATTATGGCTTTCGGCTGATTGTGCCGAAGGCTGTTTGGAGCGAGGTCCCAAAGGAAATGGCCGAGGAACAGACGTGGAGCAATTTCAAGAATGAAGCCGCTACACGGAAAGCTGACCTCGGCAGCGCATACGTCAATAAACTGCACGCTGTGTGTTGGGAGATGCTCCTGTTGCAGGAGCCCGAAACGCGCCGACGCCATTCCTAGGAACGATAGTGGGGTTGCCGCTTTATGCGGGCTCAGTTCATGAAAACCGGATTTCTCAACAGGTGAGACATCGGCCGTGCTCTAAGTATTCGATGATATGAGCGTTAGTCCGACCTTCTACTCGATCCCTACCGACTTGTCAGAGGCAGTGATTTGAATCCTAACTACTCATTGCTGCCGCAAGGCAGCAAGTGTCGGGCAGTTTAATTCGACCGAGCCTACTGCACGTTGAGGGTGACAGTTCCCGTGGCGTTGGTGGTGCCTGACGTCGCGGTCACGGTCACCGCGTAGGTTCCCGCAGTAGTGCCGGCAATGCCGCCTCCACCACCGCCCCCACCACCGCCTCCACATGCAGCCACACCTCCCGCGAGAGTCACGAGCAGGGCCAGAATTCCAAGCAAGGTCCGCCAAGAACGGCGTCGCGCGGGTATGCCGAAGAACAACAAGCAGGCCAGAGCCGCGCCGCCCGCTGCGTACCAGGGAACTCCGGGCCGGTTGGGATAAGCCATGGCAGCGCTGGTTGGCGCGGTGGTAGAGATGGTGAGAGTCGCCGTTCCGGCGGTGGCGCCGGCGATGTTCACCGGGCTGGTCGAGCCGAAACTCACAGTGGGCGGATACACGGCGCCGGCTGGGCCGGAAGTCACGGCTGCTGTCAGAACTACGCTGCCGGTAAAGCCGCCGGCGGGCGTCACAGTAATCGTTGAGGTATTTCCGCTGGTCGCGCCCGGCGCCACACTCACCGCCGTACCGCTGACCGCAATTCCGGGAGGCACCGGCGGGGTAACAATGATGGAAGCGGTGCCGGTGTTGGCATTGTCGTTTGCGTCGCCTGAGTAATTCGCTGTCAGCGTATCGGTCCCTGTCGCAAGCGATCCGGCGGGAATACTGATGGTCGCACTCCCGCTCTGCAAAGTCGTCGCAGAAGAGGTAAAGCCTCCACCAGTCAGCGTCACCGTGCCAGTGGGCGCCGGGCTACCGCTGACGGCAACCGTCGCGGTCAATCCCTGCGCCGTGGTGATGCTCGGTGAAGACGGGGTCACGGTCACGGCCGGTGTGGCTTTGTTTACCGTCAGCGTCCCGTTCACCGTGTTTACGGAGTAATCCGCAAGATCGGTTCCGCTCGCTGACGGCACCACGGGATAAGCGCCCACGGGACTCGCCTGCGTAGCCGTCGTTGTCCCGGTCACGGTGAAAGTGTCTCCGTTCACCGCTCCGCTCGCCGTTCCATTCAGCGATGGGTTCGGCGCACCCTACGCGCGGGCAACGTTCGGCCCGGTCACCGTCAACGTCGCCGGCCTAACTGTCAGCGAAAACGCTGTGCTCTTGGACGGGCCAAGGTCGCTGTTGCCCCCGTAACTGGCCTGGACCGAATTTGTGCCGACTTGCAAGGCAGTTGTGGTGAGTGTTGCCACGTTCGATGAAAGTGTGCCCGTCCCGAGGGTGGTCCCTCCACTTGTGAACGTGACGGGGTCTCCATCGCTGCCCACTTCCGGAGGGAAATAGAGGATGAGAGTGGCGGTCAGCGTCACCGCGTTTCCGTAATTGGAAGGATTGGCGCTGGAGGTGAGCGTGAGGCTCGTCACCTCAGGTCCGTCACTCACATTGACGGTGGGCGAAGTGCTTCCGTTAAAATTCGCGTCGCCGCTATACACAGCCTCCAACATATGCGTGCCCACTAGCCCGGCCGGATAAAAACTATAGGTGGTCGCGAGCGGCCCTGACTCATTCAGCAGCACCGTTACCGTATCGCCGGTATTGTTCAGCACCGCCATGTCCGTCATGCCGTCGCCGTTCAAGTCGCCAAGCGCGATCGAGATCGGGCCTGCGCCTGTGCTGTAGGGGCGAAAGAGATTGTAGGAGGAGCCTGCCGTGAAATGGCCGTTGCCGTTGCTATCCAGGAGCGTGACCGTATTGTCGCCGGAGTTCGCAACCGCCAGGTCGACTTCTCCGACCCCGGAAAGACTACCGGCCACTACAGCATACGGACTGTTGCCGGTTGCGTAGGTCGCTTGACTCTGGAAGGTTCCATCGCCGTTCCCCAACAATACCGAAACCGTGTTATCTGACAAGTTGGCTACCGCCAGGTCAAGAAAACCGCTGGACGTGAAGACACCCGCCGTCACCGAAATCGGATTCTTCCCCGTCGTATACGGGACCGGCGCCGGGAAGCTGCCGTCCCCCTTGCCGAGAAGGATCGAAACGGTGTTATCTGTGTTATTCGCCACCGCCAGATCCGGAATGCCGTCTCCGTTGAAATCCCCTACCACAAGCGATACAGGTCCCTTCCCCGTTGCATAGGGCTGCTTCGCCTGGAAGGTTCCGTCGCCGTTGCCCAGCAATATCGAGACCGTGTTATCGGTCTGGTTGACCACCGCCAGGTCAAGATTTCCGTCGCCGTTGAAGTCCCCCACGGCAACGGCATTGGGTCCGCCTCCCGTGCCATAGGTGTGCTGCGCCTGGAAGGTCCCGTCGCCGTTGCCCAACAGAATCGATGCCGTGTTATCGGAGAGATTGGTGACCGCCAGGTCCGGGTTTCCGTCGCCATTGAAGTCGCCCACAGCCACTGAGTAGGCGCCGTTGCCCACAGCATAGGTCGCCTGGGGCTGGTAGGTCCCATCGCCTTTGCCCAAAAGCACGGATACGGTATCGGCTCCGGAGTTGGCTACCGCCAGGTCGGGAATTCCGTCATGATTAAAGTCCCCCGCCGCAATTGCAAACGGCTTCGTCCCGGTTGCCGGGGTCTGTGTCGTGCTGCTGAAAAGAGCTGAGCTGTAGCTCTCATCGTAAGGGCCATTGGGTACGACCTGGACGGTGCCGAGAACAAAGTTCGAGTCGCTGGTATCGATGATCTGCACGGTGCCGGTCGGGGTGGGTACGCCATATGGTCCCACCCCCTGGATTCCCGGTCTCTCCATGCCGTTTGGGATGGTCATAACCGAGTACTTCCCAGTAACTGTCAGCGGAGACAGCGTCGAAGCCGCCAGTCCAGCGCTACCGTTGCCATTGAAGATCGCCTGCAATGAGTGCGTCCCGATGCCCAAGCGAAGCGTGATGGCCGCCGTGCCGTTCGATGTCAGTTGCGCGCGTCCCAGCACCGCCAGCCCGGTGCAGGCTGAGCCCACCGAGCTATCGCAGAAGACCACCGTTCCCCGTGTAACCGGCGCTCCGGAATTCGTTGCGGTTGCCGTAAGAGTTACCGGCGTACCCGAGGGCACTGAAGTTACAGCATTGCCCGAGCTTGTCAGCGCCAGGGTCAAAGCCGAAGGTGTCTGCCCGGCCTTTGCCACGCCTTCGACGACTTCGCTCGAAGTGGCCGACGAATCGCCCGAGTCGCCTGAATAGGTGGCCACAAGATTATCAATGCCTGCGGGCAGGGTGGAAACCGTAATGCTCCCCACTCCCGACGAAAGGATTGCAGTGCCGATACTTTCACTGCCGTTTGGGGAACTGCTGGTGAAGGTGATAGTCCCGTTGTTCGGCGTATAGGTGTCTAACGGGCTTGCAGTCGCGGTCAGCGTCACCGGCTGGCCATATGAGCTGTTGAGTTTGCTGGCGCTCAGCGTCAACGTTGGCTGAACCTGTGAAACGGTGAATTCGATCTCATTGGGAGACCCGTTAACATTGTTGGCCTGCAGGTAGGCGTCTCCGCCGTAAGTAGCCTGCAGGGTGTCGCTGCCAGCCGGTATCGAGCTTAGGGTTAGCGTGGCTACTCCGCCCGATAGTGAGGCCGTTCCCAGGGGGTTGGCGTTGAAGAAAGGTGCGGTGTAATCGTAAAAGGTTATCAATTCGCCATTGCTGCTGTGGCCGTTCCACGTATAAGGACTCAGCGTCGCGGTCAGCGTCACCGGCTGGCCGATAATGGAGGAACTCAGATTCGCATTCAATGTAAGTGTCGTGGGCACCCCAGCCAAGGTGAATTGGGTTGAGACGATGCTCGATGCTGCGAAGACGGCATCTCCGCCGTAAGTGGCAGACGCGGTGCACAAACCCGCCGTAAAAGTGGTCACGGTCAGCGTGGCCACACCGCCCTTAAGCGTTGGAGTCCCAAGAACACTTCCCGTGTCTCCCCCATTGTAGAAAGTGACGGTCTCGCCGTCCGTGCTGTGGCCCGACGCATTGTAAGGAGCCAGAGTTGCAGTTAGCGTTACCGGCTGTGCCACTGTGGAGGCGGCCGCGTTCAGGCTCAACGTCGTCGAGAGAAGACTTGCGGACAGCGTGGTGGTGGAGCTGCTGGAGCTATAGTTGCTATCTCCCGCGTAGTTCGCCTCAAGCACATGCGTTGTTCCGGGCAATAGGAAGACCGGGGTCGCCGCTGTGGTTGCTTCCTCGGACGCTGTCAGCAGAATTGACGCTAGGCCGGGTAGGCCGGACGTAACCGTTGGGACCGATGGGCCGAGGGTAGCCAGATCCGGGACGCCATCCCCGTTGAAGTCGCCCGTCGCGGCGGAACCCATCAAGATTGCGCCTTGGAAAACAAAGGGCGCGGCTTGTGAGAAGGTCCCGTCTCCGTTACCCAGGAAGAGCACCGCCGAGGTGCCATCTACCTTAAGTATTGAATTTGCTAATTCTCCCGCTCCTTCTATTACAGCCTACATTCCGCACTTTGCAGGCGAGGTTCTTTGGAGCATTGAGCCGGTTTCGGGAATTCGGACAGCGGAATGAGTGGAAGGATTGTTCCTCAGCCAGCCATTAAGATGGCAGAAAAGAGGAGCAACAATGGCACGACGTCCACGTCGGAATCACAAAGCGGTTT
>Ga0224559_1001642_pt1 | contig 12110 bp, 8 predicted proteins | sample 714S33034metaG_FD_180676 | JGI IMG/M metagenome (GOLD analysis project Ga0224559, IMG submission 180676) | Peat soil microbial communities from Stordalen Mire, Sweden - 717 S3 30-34 | ecosystem: Environmental > Terrestrial > Soil > Wetlands > Peat | place: Sweden: Norrbotten County, Stordalen... | reverse complement strand
CTGACCTTCGTTCTGATGATGCTGCTGGTGGTGGTCAACTACACCAACGTGGTCACCGAATTCATCGGCATCGCCGGCTCGCTGAATCTGTTTCACGTCACCAAGTTCATCAGCGTGCCGCTGTGCGCGGCGCTGGTCTGGTTCATGGTGGTCAAGGGCAGCTACAAGAGCACGGAAAAAATCTTTCTGGTCGCCTCGGCGGTCTACATTGCCTACATCTGGGCTGGGGTGCTCTCGCAGCCGAGCTGGCACGAGGCTCTCATGTCCACCGTCAAGCTGCCGGCCCGCACAGTCTGGAGCGACAAGGCCTACATGTACATGGCCATCGGCATTGTGGGCACTACTATTGCTCCGTGGATGCAGTTCTATCTGCAATCGTCGGTGGTGGAAAAGGGGATTCGCGTGAAGGACTACGCGGCCTCGCGGCTGGATGTGATCGTGGGCAGCTTTTTCACCGACATTGTGGCCTGGTTCATCATCGTAGCCTGCGCGGCCACGCTCTTTGTGCACGGCATGGGGGCCATCCAAACGGCAGCGGACGCGGCCGAGGCCATGCGCCCCCTGGCCGGTGACTACGCCTTTCTTCTCTTCGCCTTCGGTCTCTTCAACGCCTCGCTCTTTGCCGCCTCCATCCTGCCCATCTCGACGGCCTACACGGTCTGCGAGGGGCTGGGGTTTGAATCCGGAGTGGACAAGAGCTTCAAGGAAGCGCCCTTCTTCTACTGGCTCTACTCGCTGCTGATTGCTGGCGGCGCGCTGACCGTGCTGCTCTTGCCCAATGCGCAATTGATCAACTTTGCCATTCTCTCGCAGGTGCTGAACGGTGTACTGCTGCCGGTGATCATTATTCTGATGCTGCTGCTGATCAATCGCGCCGACCTGATGGGCGAGCACAAGAACACGCACCTGTGGAACATCATTGCCTGGGCCACCAGCCTCATCGTAATCGGGATGACGCTAGTGATGCTGTGGGGCGCGATTCCGGGCCATTAAATTATGAGTAGCGCTGGTCTCCAGATTGGCTGTCGTGCGGGCGTCCTCGCCCGCACCTCTCCCTTCCGGCGTAAAATGCTTTGTGATGACCAAGCCAGACGCCCTGCCCCAGCCCACGTCCGCAGTCGTCGTGCAGGGCGCGATAGAACCGCGCTTCGGAGAGGTACGAATTCGCCAGCGCGGCCGCCTTCCTCACTGGGAGAAGGATTCAGGCCTGTATTTCATTACCTTCCATCTGGTGGACTCCCTGCCGCGGCCGGTGCTGGACAAGGTGATGGAGCGCCATCGTATTCTGGACGCGGCAAAGCACTCTGGCGCGCATCTACTGCCAGATCAAAAGGAGATGCTCGCGGAGTTCAGTCCGGTGAAGATAGAGGAGTACTTTGATCGCGGCGCGGGCGCATGCTCTCTGCGCGATCCACGGATCGGCGAACTCATGGCCAACGCACTGCGCTTCTGGGATGGAAAGCGGTATCGGCTGGTGGCGTGGTGTGTCATGCCGAATCATGTGCATGTGGTTTGCAGATTGCTGCCTGGGCAGGAATTGAGCATAGTGCTGCGAAGCTGGAAATCATTTTCGGCGAGCATGGCGAACAAAATTCTGGTCCGCGGCGGTGCGTTCTGGCAGCGTGAATACTATGACCGGCTGATCCGCAATGAGGACGAGTTCGAGCGAGCTATCCGGTATGTTGTAAGCAACCCGGAACGTGCTGGGTTGAAGGACTGGAAGTGGGTTTGGTGCGCGGGCGAGGTCGCCCACGCGACAGCCGGTCTGGAGACCGGCGCTACCAGTCCGCAAACGGGAGGCGTCTGAAAGCCGGCGACTGAAGCCTCCACACGTGGTCGAGTTCAGCGACGATCAAAGGCGCATGTACGCCCTGGTTGCCTTGGGACCCGAGGAGTTTGATTCGCCTTCACAACCGCCCCCATGAACGGGCAATCTGGCAGCAGGACTGGCCAGCCCCGGTCAAGCTTTAAAAATCAGGAGGATTCCCCATGGACACCATCAAAACCATCACCCGTAGGCGCAGATCGTGCCGGAACTTCACCGATGAGGCGCTATCCCAGGAAAAGATCACGGCGTTGATCAACGATGCGGTTTGGGTTCCCAGCGGCTCGAACCTTCAGCCGTGGCGCTTTGTGGCTGTCACCGGCAAGGCGAAGTTGAAGGAATACTCCGACGCCGCCAAAAGAATGTGGCTGGAGAACCTCGACCGTTTCCCTCAGATGCGCCAGTATGAAAGGTCGCTCCAGGATCCCGAGTTCAACATTTTCTATAACGCGTCTACGCTCATCATCATCTACGGCGATAGCCACTCCTACTGGCACGTTCACGATTGCAGCATGGTAGCGCTCAATTTAAGCTTGCTGGCCGAGGAGGAGGGTCTGGGCTGCTGCTGGATCGGTGAAGCCCACAATATTTTTGCCGATCCGAAGGTCAAAAAAGAGATGGGAGTCCCGGAAAACTACCATTTGGTGGCACCGCTGATCCTCGGCCACCCCGCCACACCCCGAACGGCAGTTGAAAACCAGAACAAGCGCAAGACTTTTGAAATCAGGTTTTTGTAAACTTTCATGGCCGACGGCAAGTCGCGCTTCAGGCGGCGCCAATGAGCTGAAGCGCTTTCTTTTCGTCCTCGGCCAGCAGTTCATGGAATTTGCCGGGCGTGACGGGGCGTCCAAAGAGCCAGCCCTGGGCGAGAATAGGCCGCGCGGAAGCCGCGAAATAATCGGCCTGAACGGGGGTTTCAATGCCCTCGGCAATGACTTCCAACTCGAGCGCCTCGGCCATGGCCAAAATCTGCGGCAAAATAGCCACAATCACCGACTCGGTGCCGATAGCCTGGGTGAAAGATTTGTCGATCTTGATGGCGTCCACGGCCAGTTCATGCAGATAAGCGAGGCTGGAATAACCGGTACCGAAGTCGTCGATGTGGACGCTGTGGCCGCGCTGGTGAAGCTGAGAAATGGTTTCGACGGCGATTTCGTGCCTGGCGGTCGAGCCTTCGGTAATCTCGATGGCCAAGCTCTTAGCGGGGACCGAGGCCCGGCAGAGCGAGTAATCGAGCAGGGGAAGAAAGACGGGGTCGGAAAGATCGGCGGCGGCCACGTTGATGCTGAGCCGAAAGTCGGGGTGTTGGCGCAGCGTCGCAGCGAAGTCGCGCAGCGCGTGGCGCAGCACCAGCTTGGTGATCTCCCCCACAAAGCCGCGCTCTTCGGCGATTTTGACGAAGACGTCCGGGCCGACCGCAAGGCCCTCCTCATCGGTCCAGCGCGCCAGCGCCTCGGCCCCCGCAATGCGTCCGCTGCCCAGGTCGATCTGGGGCTGGTAGACAACGCGCAGTTTGTCGCCGCGAATGGCGCGGCGCAGTTGTTGCTCGACACTCTTGTTACGGCGGTAAAGCAGGGATAAAACCAGGCCGAAGAGGGCTCCCAGCAGTCCGCCCAGGGCAGTGCCACCAACCAGCCGGGGGCGATCGGCCTGTAGGAGCTCGGGTAGGAAGGCGTAGGCCGTGGCGCAACTGAAGAAGCGGATCGAGCAGCGGGTCGCAAACAGCGCATCGCCCAATTGGTCCTGGCCTTCCTGGGTGAGGATTGCCTGGCTGAGCGGGGGCGACTCGCCCAGCAGGCGGCCGGGCTTCTGGCTGGGAGCGTCGGTCGCCGTGATGGTGTAGTGCAGTGGGAGCGGCTCCAGGTGCATGCGTGTGTCGGGAGTAAAGACGGCATAAGAATCGCCCAGTTGTAGCGTGAGGACGGTCAAATAGCTGTTCCGGTACTGCGCGAGGTTCTGGTAGATCTCCGTACCGTCCTGCTGGATGAAATCGGGCCGGGCTTGCCCGCTGGGACGCGCCAGCCTGCCCAGCGCGGCCGAGCACTCGATGTCGCCGTCGCCGCGCGTACGGCCCGCGTCCTTCAGAAACTCCGACTCGAAGATCAGGGCGCGGAAGTAGCCAATTTCGGCATCCGAGCAGAAGGGACGTCCCGAGGCGTCCACGGCGGCCAGCACCGTTCGCAGCTCGGCCGAGGAGGCTTCCCAGTCGCCCACCAGGCGGGCGGCATATTGGTTGAGCCGGATTTCGTTCACTCTGACCGTAAGAACGCGAACCAGCCAATAGCCGGCCGCTGCGCCGCACGCCGCCATAATGATCGTGGCTGCCAAGGTAAACAAAATGCGCTGCTTGCTGGTCGCCATTAGCCTTTTAACCTAGGGGTCGTTAGTACGTAATTGGAGCTGTTTACACGCTTGGAGCTGTTAGCGACTCAAACCTTTTGGTTCACTGAAGCCGTTTGCAACTTAAGCTTTTTACAAGATTTGGGCCGTTGGTTCGCACCGTAGTGACGCGCAACCGCAACGGCCACACCCTCTACATCGGAGCTAACTGCTGCGTTCTTTACGCTTAAATAGCAATATGAGCAGATTTTAATATGGCTTGGAGGGCCCTGACTTAGAGGTTGCAGCCTCGGTCTCCATCATCAACCGCAGTCTCATCTGCGGCAGAAGGAACGGCGGTGCTGGCCGGAAATTGTTAGGAAAAATCAACGTAAGAAAGGATTTACAGCAGCTTACCGGCAGCCAGGTCCCGGATCAGCCCGCGGTCGGCGGCCAGGAACTCGTAGGCAGGCAGCTCGTCGAGACGAACCCAGCGTACCTGACGATAAATGCTGCTGACAATCTCGCCGGTGAACTCGTGGACGGCGAAAAACTGCAAGTCAACGGCGCCGCCATGGCGGTAGTTGTGGCGGATGTGGGTGACGGGAGAGCCGATGGTGGCGCGAATGCTGAGTTCTTCGTCCAGTTCGCGAGCCAGCGCCTCTTCGGGGCCCTCCCCGGCCTCGATCTTGCCTCCAGGAAACTCCCATTTGAGCGCCATCGGCTGGTCGGGACGGCGTTGGCCGATCAGGACCTCGTCGCCGCGCACAATCAGCGCCGCCACCACAAAACGCAGGGCGGGACCGGTAGGGCGGGGTTTGGAGTTGGGCGGGGTTTCTTCCACGCTTCCAGTGTAAACGCTCTAAAAGGGCTACAGAGTTTGCACCCTGCATTGCCCGCCGCCTGCGGAACGAAAAGGGGCCTGATTCTTCCCGCGAAAGGGTTTGAAGCATTTTCAGCGTTCCTATAAGTCGTGCTTCGTACTATCCCACCCTAGCCGCAAGAACAAAGGTGCGGCGAGGATGGGGCACCCTGGCCTTATGCCATCAGTAAAAATGCTTTATCTCCCGGGAAGGGAGGATTCGCCGCCCACCGCCGCCGCGTCGCCTTCGGCAGCCTCGGGCAGAAAGAAGCCCCAGCCTTTGCTGGCCGCCACCTCAATCAAGGCCGGCGAGGGATTAACGGGGAAAGCGCGGCAGGCCAGCTCCAGCATCGCCAGATCGTGAATGGAGTTGCCGAAGACCGCATCGGGGCAGGCGAGTCCCATGCGCTTCAGAGCCGCGGCCTTTCCCGCGCCAGTGGGAACGTCCACAATTTCGGCGGTAACGAGGCCCTGGGCGACGCGCACTTCGGCGGCCAGCACGCGCGACTCGGGAATGCCGAACGGACGCACTCCCTCAGCGACCACCCACTTGTTGGTGGAGCTGACCGCCCACAACTCGACCCCGGCCCGGTTGAGCGCAGCCACCAGCGCGGCCATCTCGGCAAAGACGCGCGGATTGACAAACTGGCGCACATAAACAGCGGCGGCCGAGCGTACCTCCTGCTCACTGAGGCCGGCGTAAATCTGCACCATCTCGCCGCAGATCCGCTCCTCGCTCACCGCTCCGGCCAGGTAGGCACGGTAGCGCGTGTTGATCCAGTCGCAACTCGAGCGCGAAACCAGGCCCTGCTCCAGCGACCAGTTCATGAAGCCGGAGCCGGAGTCGCCGCTCCACAGCGTTCCATCGCAATCGAAGACCGCGACCCTGGGCTTCGCGTCGAGAACCAACCGCTCGAACTCGGGGGCGGTCCAGCGGGGGATTTGCATCTGCGTCGGCGTCAAGCGTTCCTCTTCCTTGGTTTCTGGAAAATGCTCTAAAAAGATCCGTGCAACTCCATTCTCTTTGAAATCGCGCGTTTTTGCACGGTAAGGCTTGAAGAATTGGTTTGGCGGGCGATGCGCCGCGGGGCTTGCGGCTTGGCCCGAATTGGCAGTCGAAGCGAAGGGCGTCTCAATTAGGCACGAAAATCAAACGAAATCCGGCGCAAAATCCGAACAAAACCAAATGAAATCCGAAGAGCAAGTCCTGACGGCATAAAGCTGGAAGAAAAACTGCCGATATTTGGAAGACAGCCTATAAGTCTGGCGAGGGAAACCCTAGTGAAACAGTCCATCCGCAAGATCATTGATGTTGACCGTGAAAAATGCGTCAACTGCCACGCCTGTATCGACGCCTGCCCGGTGAAGTTCTGCAATGACGGCAGCGGCGATTATGTGGAAGTGAACCAGAATATGTGCATCGGCTGCGGCCACTGTATTACTGCCTGTAGCCATGAGGCCCGTATCGGGCTGGATGATTTCGAGGCCTTTCTGCAGGCGGCCAAAGAGGGCGTGCCCATGGTGGCCATCGTGGCCCCGGCCGTGGCGGCCAACTTTCCCAACCAGTATCTGAACATCAACGGCTGGCTGAAGAGCCTGGGCATCCGCTCGGTTTTCGACGTCAGCTTTGGCGCCGAGCTGACAGTTAAAACCTATCTGGAGCACGTCAAGAAATCCAAGCCCAAGGCGGTTATCTCTCAGCCCTGCCCAGCCATCGTGACGTATATCCAGATCTATAAACCGGAGCTGCTGAAGTACCTAGCCCCGGCCGACAGCCCCATGCTGCATACGATCAAAATGATCAAGCGCTTCTATCAGCAAGAGCGCAATTGCAAGGTGGCGGTCATCTCCCCCTGCCTGGCCAAGGCCCGGGAGTTTGACGAGGTCGGCCAGGGCGACTTCAACGTCACCTTTCGCTCGATCGACGCTTTCTTTCGCAAGGAAGGGATTTCGCTCTCCAATTACAAGGCCCTGGAGTATGACAATCCGCCGGCAGAGCGGGCCGTGCTCTTTTCCACTCCCGGCGGCCTGCTGCGCACCGCGCTTCGAGAGAATCCCGAGGTGGGTTCCGTTTCCCGCAAGATCGAGGGCTGCCCGACGATCTACCATTACCTGGACCACTTGGCCGACGACATTCAAAAAGGAGTGGCGCCGCTGCTGGTGGACTGCCTGAACTGCGAGATGGGCTGCAATGGCGGCACGGGCACTCTGAATATGCACAAGTCCGTCGATGAGATTGAAGCGCTGGTCGAGAAGCGTTCTCTGAAGATGCAGGAAGAGTATCGCGAAAAGGGATTGCTGGCGCGCTTCCTGGGCGGTAAAAAGTTGAAGAAGGTCATCGACAAACACTGGCAGTCGGGACTGTACGGCCGCAGCTACCTGGACCTCTCTGACAACAACACCATCAAGCAGCCCTCGCCCGCCGAACTGAAGAATATCTATCTGTCCATGAACAAGAATTCCGACGCGGACCTCTACAACTGCTGCTCCTGCGGTTACGGCAAATGCGAGTCCATGGCGGTGGCGATCTTCAACGGCCTGAACAAGCCCGACAATTGTCACCATTACGAAAGGTCCCGGCTGGCCGAAGAGATGGCCAGTGTGGAGGGCCTGAAGGACAACATGGAGCTGCGCCGGTCGGATGAGATCAGCATTGCAGCCAACGTCAATTCGGATTTATCGCACATGACGACGGCCAACGCCGGCATTGCGCAGATGGCTCAGTCGCTGCTGCAAACCTTCCAGGAGCAGGAAGTCATCTTCAAGGAACTGGTGGCGGACGTGACGCAATCGTCCAAGGCGACCGAGGCCTTCGAGCCGATTGCCAATGCCATCAGCGACATTGCCGGGCAGACGAATCTGCTCGCGTTGAATGCCGCCATCGAAGCCGCCCGGGCTGGCGAGGTGGGCCGCGGTTTCGCCATCGTCGCCGGAGAGGTCAGAAGGCTGGCCGAGGTTTCGCAGGCCGAATCGGCCAAAATCACGCCCTTTTCCAAGCAGTTGTGCTCGGATTTCGAGGCTATTCGCCTCAAAGCCGAGAGCGCCTCGGCCACCTTTGAAAACACCACTCAACAAGTGATTCAAATCGCCAATTCAGTAGAAGAAATGGCCGCCACCACCGCAAAAATTAGCGAAGAGGCGCATAAGCTGGACTGCCAGGAATAGTAGAGCGAAGAAGAGCAGTTCAGAAAAGAGCAGGCCAAATTTGACCTGCCCATTGGAAGTAACCCCGGTTCCTACCCTAGAGCGGAACCAGAGTAAACGTGCCCTTGCCAGCGGTATTCAAGGCGGCTTTTTCTTGATGAAAAAGCCGCTCGGTGGGCTTGCCCCTGGGTACAGCTACTCTGGTTTCGCTATAGCCGCAAAAACAAGAACGCGGCGAGGGTGGGGCACCCAAATTTGTTGATTCGTTCAGGGCCGGATCAGCAATCAGTAGTTGACGATGGCGGTGAAGGAATCCGGCTTGAGGCTGGCTCCGCCCACCAGCGCTCCGTCGATCTCTTCCTGACCGATCAGCGCGGTGGCGTTGTCCGGCTTGACGCTGCCGCCGTAGAGAATGCGCAGGCTGGCTGCAACCGTGGAGCCCAGCAGCTTGGCCACCTCGGCGCGGATGATCTTATGCGCCTCGACGGCGATCTCCGGCGTTGCGGTTTTGCCTGTGCCGATGGCCCAGACCGGCTCGTAGGCGATCACGATAGGCGCTGCCTGCTTAGCGGTAATGCCCGCCAATGCTCTGGCAATCTGCCTTTTGAGCACCTCGGCGGTCTGGCCCGCCTCGCGTTCGGCCAGCACCTCGCCCACACAAACCACGGGAATCAGGCTGTGCGCGAGCGCCGTGTGCAGCTTCTTGTTGACGATCTCGTCAGTCTCGGCAAAGTACTGGCGGCGCTCGGAGTGGCCGATCAGCGTGTGCGTTCCGCCCACGGCCTTGAGTTGGCCCACCGAGGTCTCGCCGGTGTAGGCGCCCTCCTCGGCAAAGTGGATGTTCTGCGCGCCGACAGCCACATTAGAGCCCGCTGCGGCGGCAACCACTGTGGGCAACAGCACTGGCGAGGGAAACAGCGCAATCTCATCGCGCGTGTGCCCGGCAACGAGCGGCAAAAAGGCTTCGACAAAGGCCTTGGCTTCGGCAGGCGTTTTGTACATCTTCCAATTGGCGGCAATTAGCGCTTTACGCGGCATCTTGAAGGCTCCTCGCACCCAATTCTAGTGCATTTCACTCCCAGTGCAGCCTTTGCATCCGCGTTGGAAGTGGCTTCAACTTCCATTTCAGGAATGTTGAGCCTGCCTCCCCACCCCAGCCGCCAGAGACCCCGGAAGGAAAAGGCTATCCCACGTCAAAATTGATAGAGAGCAGGAGTGAAGCTGCTTGCAGGGCTGAATCGCTCGCCTATCGCCCCAGGAAGAGCCGGTACTGGGTTTCCAGGACTCCGGCGGCGCGGGCCAAGGCCAGCTTGGAGAGGTTGTACTGGTAGAGGCTTTCGACCAGGCCGCTTTCGGCGGCGGCCAGCGTGGCTTGCGCGGCAACCAGCGGCAGATTGTCGTCCACGCCGGCGTTGACGCGATCGGTCTCATCGGCAAGGGCACGGGTGGCCAGATCAACATTCGAGCGGGCGTCCTCGACCAGCCTGGCCGTCGCCGTCACGTCAAGCAGGGCCGAGCGGACCTGCTGGTCGATGTGGCCGCGCAGGTCGGCGAGCTGTGCGTTGACGGCATCCAGATTGGCCTGAGCCGCCTCGGTGTCGCCGTGCAGTTTGGCCTCGCGGAAGAGCGGGAGGCTGAGCGTGCCCACGGCGGTAAAGTTGCCGTGGGAACCGACGCCGCCCACCTGGCTGACGCCGTAGTAGCCGCCGAAGCTGAGCGAGGGCAGCCGTTGGCTACGGTAGGCCGCGTGGATGGCCTTGTACTCGACGACCTGATTTTCAAGCTCATGCAGATCCTGGCGGTTCTTGTAGGCAACGGCGCGCAGCTGCTCGGGAGTTTCGGCGGCCAGTTCGCTGTAGGGAGCCGGATCGGTCAGGAGGATCTTCTGGCCAGGGTCGAGGCCGATCTCGCGCTTCAGCAGGATCAGGTCCTTTGCGAAGGCGTTCTGGGCAGCGATCAGCGTCTGCTGCTGGGTCTCGAGCTGCACCCGCGCCCGCAATTCGTCCAGATTGGCCACGACTCCCGCCTCGTGAGCGGCTTGGGCGTGATCGAGCAGCAACTTGTCTTCCGCTTCGAGAGCTTTGGCGTTGTCCACCTCGCTGGCAGCGGCGATGACGTGCAGGTAAGCCGAGGCCACCTGCTGGACCACTTCGTTGCGGGCCGACAGCCGGGCAAAATAGGCCGCGCGTTCGGCCGCGCCCACCGCCTTCCAGCCGGCGATGACCGGGCCGGAAAACAGCGTCTGCTTGAAGTGAATCTGCCCCTCGGTCAGCTCGTCGCGCGTAATCTCGGACAGCCCCGCGGGCACCACGCCGCCGGGAAACATCGGCGCGAAGATTTTGATGGTGCCCGGTCCAAAGCCCATCGCAACCAGATTCTGCTGATGGACGCCGGTGTCGCCGGTGAGGGTAACCGTCGGTAAAAACTCCTGGAGGGCCTCGTTCTTCTGCCCCCGAAGCGATTTTTCGCTGTTTTCGGCTTCCTTGAGGCCCAGGTTGTTCTTCAGCCCCAAGCTGATGGCCTCGTCCAAGGAGAGCTTCAGGGTCTCATCTGTCGCCGGTCGTGCTGTCACGCTGCCCCAAAAGGCATTGGCGACCGAAGTGGGGTTGGGCGCCTGGGCGCCGAGCAATGCCGGCCCACCCGTCAGAGACGCAGCCAAAACCAGTCCCGCCATAAAACCCGGCGCCGTGGCCCGCGAAGAGGCAAAATGTCTTACTACGTTCACAGATCCTATTCTCTCAGATGAGCGAGGCGGTGCAAATAAATGCCGCAATGCGGGATCTCCACAGCGGCCAGCGAGAGCCCCTGCGGACTGTGGCAGAGATTCGGGCTGCGGCAGAGACTCCCAGGCCGGGCCCTATTCCAGCAGACTGTGCGTCGGCCGCCGCTCAAGACAACGCCAGATTAGTGAGTTGCTCACTTTCTCTTCCAAGGCCTGGTCTTATTTTCCAAGGCTTGGCTCCAGCGAGCTTTCGGTGTTCAAAATACTTCGAGTTACTTTGAATACACTATCGAGCCACCTCCCAGAAACTTTCGAGTTACTGCCGTCCTTTCAAGTGAGTTACTTTCGAGATATTCATTAAGTTACTGGGAAGCCGGCCGGTGTGCGCCAATGGTTTTTCCCGGAAGACGAGACTCCCCGGTCCTTGCGACTTTCATTCAGAATTCGACAATCGTCAAAAGAAAGGGCTACTATATTCCCGCTCGACCTTACTCTTTCTTGACTGGAGTAAACGATGCACAAATCTATACAGTCGCAAAAAGCCGCGATATTCGACACTCTTTTCCACGAATATGAGGGGCCGGCCTTCGCCATCCGGTTATGGGACGGGTGGAACTGGTTCTCATCGAACAGCGCCAAGCCCACCTGCACGATCGTCATGCGGACTCCCCAAGCCCTCCAGGCGCTGATCGCCAAACCCAGTGAAATTACGCTGGGAGAGGCCTTCATCCACGGAGGCCTGGAAATCGAGGGCGACATCTTTTCCGTCTTTTCCGTCGCCGAACACCTCTTCAATCGCCCTCGTCGCTTGCACCAGAAGCTGCGGGAAAGCTCGACCAGAACGCTCTTCGGCGTGGGCCAATGGCTCCATCATGGCGCCAAGCATTCTCCGCGCAGGGACCGCGCCTCGATCGCTTATCACTACGATCAGCCAGTGGCGTTCTTCGAGCCGTGGCTAGGCCCTTCGCTCGCTTACTCTTGCGCCTACTTTCGCAACGCCGAGGATCCACTCGACCTGGCCCAACAGCAAAAACTCGAGTTGATCTGCCGCAAACTGCGCCTCCGGCCGCTCGAACGTTTTCTGGACATCGGCTGTGGCTGGGGCAGCTTGGTGCTGCATGCCGCCCGCAACTATCACGCGCACTCTCAAGGCATTACGCTGAGCAGGGAGCAGGAGCAGGTAGCCAAGCGCAGGATTGAGCAGACCTGCCTGGCGCAGCGTTGCGCCGTCAAATTGC
>Ga0224559_1001640_pt1 | contig 12117 bp, 12 predicted proteins | sample 714S33034metaG_FD_180676 | JGI IMG/M metagenome (GOLD analysis project Ga0224559, IMG submission 180676) | Peat soil microbial communities from Stordalen Mire, Sweden - 717 S3 30-34 | ecosystem: Environmental > Terrestrial > Soil > Wetlands > Peat | place: Sweden: Norrbotten County, Stordalen... | reverse complement strand
AGCGAAACAGGCGATATGAGCCCATAGCGGGCCATGATTCAATCCAACAACACCATCCCCATTCGGGAACCGTTCGTTGTAGAATCGGATGGCCTCTGCCAGGCACCCAGCCTCAAGTTCAACGTCATCATTCAGGAGCAGAACATGACTAGTCGCTGCCGCCACGATTCCGGCCTCCCAAGCCTTCACAGAACCCGCATCCGGCTTGCATTTGACGATGATCTGGCCGTTCAGCGAAGCGGGAAGGTCAATACCTTCCCGGCCCTCATCCACCACGATCAGAGTTCGGTCGTGTGGATGATTTAGCGCGGCCAACAATGCGCCGACCCGGTCCTTGCGGCCCCGGGTCGGCACGATGACGGTTACATCTCTGGCTTCAATTTTCCCCATATAATTGAGCTTCCCTTAGAATAGAAGAGCCAGAGTTCCGGTTGCGTCTGCCAGATTGCCAGTGTTCGCCGGGAGGACTGTAATCGCCCGGATGAACTGCTTGCAGGACGGAGGCAGCTTGACCACCCAAGCCCCGGCGACCGTTGCCGATGCTCCCTGGACGATAACGCCAGAGCCGCCATCCGTAACGAAGTTCGCAAGCGCTGACGTGTTGGGGCCCCCAGCCGCGTTGGCGCTGGTATGCTGAAGCACTACGGTGCCGTTGACGCTGTTTCCACCCGCAGAAGCCGTCCAAGAAAACTGGACGTTGATGACTTCCGTGGTTGGATACGGTTGCGGCCCGAGGTCGATCCAGGCGCTGTTGGTCGTTCCCGCCGCACTGCCCAGCGCGATGGTGGCGATCTTGAGTCCGTCCGTGAGAATTCGGGAATTGAACGGATAATTGTTTGGCGTGATAGCCGTTAAACCTGGTATAGCCATATTCGTTAGTTCGTTTCGGTGTTGAGAATGCTGTCAGTGATCTCAATGGGCCATCCATTGAGCATGTTTGGCAGAGGCGAAAACATCGGCCTGCCCGCTGCGTCTGCCGGAACCGCTGAGCCCAATATGGTCGAGCTCGTGTTGAACACGGCGCTGCGCTTCTGCTGGAGTATGGCCTCGCTCGTGCGATTCATAAACCAGCGCAGATTGTTGCGCCGCTTCTGCGGGATCTGCGCGTAAAGCTGCTGCGCGTAGGTGTCCAGCGGCGTGGTGGGAACATTGGTCGCATCGCCTGGGATGCCAGATATTGACCAAGCCGAAAGGTTCGACCCGACGAACAGACCGATGTAGGCCTTCAGGTTGCCGACGTAGGCAAAGAATCCTTTGGTGGAATCGTTCGGGTCAGTTACCCATTGACGGAACGGAGGGCTCAGGGCAAAACTCCCATTCTTGCCAACGTCAAACCGAACGCCCTCCCTTTCGTCGCCCCAGACCATGTATGCGGAGGTGGAGTTTGCGGTCCCGGTCGTGCCTGCGGACACACTGTAGGCGAGTTGCGAGCGAATGCCGGCGAACCCCTTCGGGTCGGCGCTCGTTCCGTAGTAGAACTGCTGGCCAATAACGATTGCGGCAGCCCTCATGGTGGCCGCTGCCTCCAGCGACCAGATGGAACCGGCTGAGGCATCGTCACCATCCCAGATTGCCTCATCCACGATCATCTGCATGTCGAGGAAAAGCATTTCCTTGATGGCGTTGGTCCAGATGGCTTTGCTGGAAGTGACGCCCTGGTTCGGACTGCGAAAGCCGCCCGAGGGCAACCCGACCATTTTGACGATCTTGTACCAGGTGCCCTCTCGCGGGTGCGCGGCGATAACGTCCCATTCCCTTGGCAGGGTGGTTACGTCGTCAATCATTCCAGTGTACTGGTCATTCCGTTGCAGGCATGCCAGATCGAATAATGTTGGGAGAATCATAGTTGTTCCTTAGTTCTGCCGGGTTTGGGCGTGGATGATTTCGGTCAGGCGAATCTCGTTCTCAGACCGGCGCTGGCGGCAGAATTGCTCCAGCTTGGATTTGCCTTCCGGCGTGTGACGGTCGAACGTCTTGCCGTCGGCGTCGATAATGGCTGCGGCGCTCTTCTTGGAAAGAGTCACTTCGCCCTTGCGGAGCTTGGCGATGACCTTTGCCAACTGCGCCGGCTGTTGGAGAATTGTGATGACGCCATCCTTGATGGTGTATAGGTCGTCATTCTCGAATGGAACAACCTTGCCATCCCGGGAGGCTTCAGCCAGGAGCGCGTCAATCTCGCCTTTCTTGGCCAGACTCAGGGCGGTATCGCGGCTCTTGGTCAGCGAGGCGAGTTCGGTTTTGGTGGCTTCGAGCTGGGTTTCAGCCGCCGTGACTTTTGCAGCCAGGGCGGTGACAGCAGAAAGGTCTGGCGGCTTCACGGCCTCAAACCGTTTCTTGAGTTCTGAGGCAAACTCGGTATCGGTAGCCGTCTCCGGCAACCCGAGCGCCACTAGCACTTCTTTGGTCATAGTCTTGTTCTGTTGATGTTCTTTTGGTTTGCTGAAGAGGCCGCTCGGATTGGCGGCGGGAGAGTCCACTAGGTCCGCGCTGTAGATTTCGACGCAGCGGGCGAATTTCTTGCCTTCGATTTCCTCCGGGATGTTGGCGAAGGTAATGGAGACGCCGAAGGATTCGGGCATGGTGTCGGCCATTTCGAGGACCTTGGCGCGGTCCTCGGAGGCGTCCAGTAGATGCAGGTTGGCCCGGACATTCTTTCCATCAAGGACGAAATCCTTGAGGCGTCCTGCGATAGATTCCAAGCCCGTGCCATGATTGACCTTCACTTTTAGACCGCCCTGATAAGCGGTCGCGGTTTCCATAACCTGCTTGAGCGTAGTGCCGTCAATGAACAATCCGTGGCCGCTCGCCTCGCCTTCGGTGATGACGGAAACTCCGTGAATTACGCCCGCAGCCTTGTCAACTCTCTGGCGTGTTGAAATCGCGGAAAACTGTGCAGCTAATAGCATCTGCACAAATCCTTAGCCTGATTACGAATCCTGACAATCCGACCTTGCGGATGGTGCGGATGAAACTATTTCGGGAGAAGATCGGTTATTGCCTGCTCGGCAGCGCCGCGGATAAGCGCCTCTGCGTAAGGATCAAGCTCTTCGGACTCGTTAATCGGGAGCACGGGCCGCGGCGGAACTCCAACCTGAAACGGTCCGTCCCCGGAAACTCCATTGTGCTGGTCAGCGGCGTAGGGGCAATCGCTGAACACTCGGGCCGCTTCCGGGTCGCCAAGGTCGGCCTGATAGGATTCCTTCAGCGCCCCAGTCAGGATTTCGGTTGGCGTCGTGTTCCCGCCGTGGAACCTGTCGGCATAAGCCTTCCGCAGAGCCGGCCATTCGGTGGTGCGGTGGAGTGAGTATTCCCCGAAGTTTTCAAGGGTGATTTCCAGCAGCGCTGCCGCCATTGCGGATTGCACCGGGGACTTTATTCCTTCCGCCCACTCTAGCAAGGACCCCCCAAACCCATCCAGAGAATCCAGTTGCAGGGTGATATTCACGAATCCAAAGCGAACTGCTTCAGAAACTCAGAGTAAGACAACGGCAGGCTTCCGGTGTCCACCAGATCTCCATTCCTATTCCTGGAGGTGAACGCGATATACTTTACGACCTGCCCCGACCGATCATTCCCCGGCTCCGCTGTCGCCTTGTAGGTTTGTGCGCGGTGGTACTTCTGCATGAGCAGGGTCGTGTATGGCCGCTTGTCTCCTTGACCGCGCTCAGTCGGGTAATGGGACACCAACTCCCAGAAGAACTCCTTCGAGTTGGCGTGCGGCTTCTTCGTGACCGGATCAATGCGGACGAAGTGCTTGCCGTAGAGCCCGGCAATCTTGTCCTGAATTGCATCCGACATTTCATCCACCCAGACGGGCGATTCCAATGTTGCTTGTTCCATAATTTATGATTTTTCTAATTGCGATGAGTGACCGGCCATCTTGTGATGGTAAATGTCCGTCTCCAGAATCCACCAGTGCGCCCGGGGTCCAGACCCGAGCTTTTGTGCCGATGGGAAAACTCCCGTCCGGCACATCCTCTCCACCGTATCCAACGAAATCGGGTAAAGGTATTTTCGATACCGAGCGACCACGGAGGCCGGAATAAGTTCGGGAGTTTTTGCCGGAGTCCCCATAATCAGGTCAACGTCGAAAACCCGGATTCAACCCGCCCATCTGGGACTCGGTGTATAGGTCTTGAAACGCCATCGTCATCATGTCGTCAGCAATACAGGCGTAGTAAACCGGCTGGGAATAATCCTGATTGGGCGAGACGATCAATTCGCTGGGCCGGTCGGGATTTGGCTTTGAGAACCATTGCCGGGGCACCGAGAACCATCCGGTCTGACCGCTGACCGATACCGGCTGAGGCGTGTCGTTGAAGTTTCGACCGAAGACGATTGGGATGATGGCCCTCATTGAGTGCTCCGCTGGTTGCCGTCGCCGCCCGGATTTGCGTCGGGAAGAATCCGGCGCTGAATCCCCATGCCGAGCCGCTGGCCGGCATAGACAATGCCCTCGTCAGTAAGCTCGTAACCGCCCGCTCCCAACTGCTGCATCGTCTGGCCAAACACCTTGGCGTCGGCCATGCTCATCCCGCCCCAGTAAGCGCAGCAACGCCCGCGATAGCCATTGACCCGTAGGATTTGATCGAAAAGCTGGTGGCGCAACGTGTCCGACAAATTGATGTTGTCGTACATCCTCAGATCGTCGCGTACGTGTTCAGCTTGCTCACTGGCGCCGCTGCCCATCCCGGTCGGGCTCGGCTTACTGCTGAGGGTCTGACCCACGACGAGCTTGGACGTTTCCGCGTTGAAATACTCGCTGAAAATCTTGTGCGCCGTGCTGCCGTCCACGCCTGCCATCGTCGCCCATTCAACCTCGCCCCGCTTGTCGATCACCATTCCACCGACGCGCAAGGCGGTGGCGAATGCGGCCTGCATGTCGGCAACCGCCTGCTTGTTCGATGAGTCCACCTTGCCCACCGGAATGGGCATCCCATACTTGGCCATCATCAAGCCCCAGGCATCCCGGTCCATCGTGGCCATGAGCCAGTTGAACGTCAGCGCCCGGAGGTGCCCACCGAAGTTCGGGGGTATGCTGGGAGAGAGCAGGTTGCCGCGATGGATGATGTGAAGATTCGGGTCGGGGGTGTAGACGTCAGACAACGAATACAAGGTCCTGCCGTCCGGCTCCGTCTTGTAGAACGTCAACCAATTCTCCCATGCATCGGCGTCGAACAGGCTGGCGCCGTTATGCTTACCTCCAATGCCGGGCTGATAGGGCACCTTGAAGCAGAGCAGCGTGTAGTTCACCGGGGCTATTTCCTTCAGCCGCATCCGCTTCAGGTATTTGAAATTGCCGCTATCAGCCAACCCGACTGGTTCATAAATCTTCTCGGCAACCGCCAGGGGCCAGAGCGTGGCATCGCAGAGGTGACTGAGGCCAACGTGCCAGTTCCGGCAGTTATCAATCGCTTCGCCTATCACCTTGACCGCCTGCTTATCGTCGGCATCGTTCGGGTCCACCGGCAGGAGGTGGAGCGGCTGGCCGGTGATGACGGCCCGGCGCTTTCCCCACTCCGCTTGCAGGTGCGTGTACCCGGCGATCATGTCGCGGAAGATCGTGAACAGCATCCACGTCTCGCCGCGCTCTGCGGCCCGCATGGCGGCATTTATCCTGGCCACGTCAACCGTCTGGCCAAGATACTGAGTTTGGCTCAGGCCGGACTCGCGGGCGACTCGGTGGAAGGCGACGGGCTCGGCTGTGAAATCGCTTTTAGAGGCAACGGGCTTGGCGGGAGAAGTTGTAACGGGCGGCTTCCAGCTTTCCCAAATTTCCCGAGCGCGCTTGAATGTGATTGCCATTCAATGCAGAATTTGCACCAAGTGCAGAATTTGCACAAGTATTATTTTTCATGCCAAAATCACACATTCAGAAAAATATAGTGAGATTTATTTCTTGGGATTGTCGCGTCATGCAATATGACTTACAGCATGAAAGCAACTATTGAAAAAATAAATCCAGAATTGGCTAAATCCTGGCTTGAGCAGAATGTCAACTTTCGCAACCCGCTAGAGCACCATGTTGAAAGGATGGCGCGCGACATGCGGGATGGGCATTGGGATGAGAACGGAGAGAGTATAAAATTCAACACCAAAGATCAACTTGTTGACGGACAGAATCGACTTCTCGCTTGCATTAAGGCGGGCAAGCCGTTTGTGTCGGTGGTTGTTTATGGGGTTAATAAGGACCTCAACATCGACATTGGGGCAAAGCGGTCATTTGCCATGTACATCAAACATCATGGTTGCTCGAAATATCAGAACGATATTTCCGCCGCAGTTCGAGTCCTTTTCGGATTCAGAAAGGGAACACCATTGAGTTACCTCACCGGAAGCGCCGGGTCACTAAAAGCCACAAACGAGGAACTTATACGGCTCTACAAACAGGACAAGGACAAATTGGATATTGCCGCAGACGGCATAGTAAACGGGCATAAGGGAATCCTGCCAGCGTCTTTATCCATCACCCTGAGCGTCCTATTTTCGGAAAAGGACGCAGACCTGTGCGCCAAGTACTTTGGAGCCCTTTTGGGGGACTTGCCATTTTCGACAGATGATCCAATTATGATTCTCAAACTTCGTCTTTTGGAAACGGCCCGATCCAAATATAGAATGACCAGGGCTCAGAAGGCCGCCCTTAGTATTATTGCTTGGAATCATTGGAGAAGAGGAACCGCTTGCAAAATACTTAAATGGGCGCAATCTGGTCCATCCAAACAGGATTTCCCAGCTATTGAATGAAAACGAGAACGATGGAAAAGACTTCGGAAACTTATGCTTGGTTAAAGCATCAGGTAGTTGTTTCCGAAACAAGGCCGCTGGCGATTCCTCCATTCGGAACCGTTCCGGTATTGCGGCTGCTTGGTTTTGGCTCAACTCCTGAAGAGGCCGACGCGATGGCCAGGCGCTCATCTCATTACCCGAAAGACAAACCAGCCCTCAAACAAAATGCTTGCGGCGAAAGCCATTTATGATGAATGACTTCCTGAAATTAGAAGACAAAACTCGATGTCCGTCCTGTGGATATAAGCATCGAGTTCCTGTAAACGGAAGTTGCAGTGGCTGCGGAGTCCGCTTGTTTCCTACAACGGATCCGGACTTTAGGCGATTCACAGAAGAAACTGGAATTCGCCACTTTTTCGCGTTTCACAATATTGATGGCTGGAAACATGCGGATCACTTTCTGATTTCGGATGCCAAGCCATTGCATCGCAATCCGAGCATCAATCCAATTCCGAAGAACTACGGTCGCAAGACCACGCCGGGAGAAGTCGCCGGTCGCGGTGGTAAAATCTCAAAGCGAAAACGGGAAAGGTTGCTGGCGTGAAAATTCTTGCTGCCATCATTTGGATAATTGGCTTGGTCTGCTTTTACCACAATAGGGCATCCATTGATCTTCGAGCAACTCATCCCGATAAAGTGGAATTTGACAATTCTGGATTCCCTATATACTGCCTGTTTTCTTCCGTATTTTGCCTTATCCTTGATGATTCCAAAGCTTCAAAGAAATAACCGTGAAACTCCTCACCTTCAATCGCTAATAATCTATCCACAATGAAAACAACGGAACATTATTTAACCACAATCACGGTCTCTGGAACCACGCAACAGGGCGTAGATTATTCCTGGACGCGCTGCATTACAATGCCGGACGATCCAACCCGAGGTGAGGCGAGCGACCTGCTCTTTGAAGCGTGGATACAGCTTTTCCAGAGAACCACAACTCACGCTCATGTACCTTAACTTCCAAATCTTGCTCCAATCAATTTGGCCCACTTATGGTCGTTGGATGCGAATAGTCAAACAACGAGTCCCGAAGGGTTATCGCATCGTTTCTATCACTTGCGATTGCAACGGCGATCCGTGGGTGGCGAATGTTTGCAAAATACAGGAATGAAACTGCTCACCTTCTGTTCTGATTCCCACGTCGGCCTCCTGCGGGACTTCTTCATGCCCAGCTTCTATGCCCACCCGGAAGGATTCGACTCGCTTGTAATCGCTCGAATGAATCAGGTATGCCATTCAGCAACCTATAAAATGCCTGGATGGAATGAGTTTTTTATTGCGAGAATTCGACGCATAATAGACGAATTGGACTCTACCCCGGATGGAGGCTTTATTTTCTTGATAGACTGCGACGTGCAGTGGTTTGGACCGATTGATGTTTTACTTGATCCAGCCATTGATTTTCAATGCCAAAACGATGGCGCTGGAGGATTGTGCCCCGGGTTTTCTATTATTAAGGTGGGTTACCTTATGAAGAAGTTCTGGCGCTGTGTCCAAATTCATGCCGCTGCGTCAGGCCAAGACGATCAATTTAGTATTAACGATTTAATTCAGGACTTTCCACTACGCGTTCAGATGTTCAATAAAGAACGAGTTTGGACCACACGAGCCATCTGGGAACTTAATGAACCGATCCCTATCATTCCAAAAGAAATCCTGGCGCATCATGCGAACTGGACCGTATCTGTGAAAAACAAAGAAGCGATTCTCACTGGCGTCCGTAATACGGTAGCAAGTCGATGAAGTTCTCTATCATCATTCTGTCTCACAACCGTCCTTTTTTCTTAAGTCAGGCGGTTAGTAGTGCAAACAGACAGACCGTGCAGGCGGATGACATCTTGATTGTGGACAGTGGCGCGTTAATGGGTGAGTGCTACAAGTATTGCCTAAATTCTCATACCCGAATGGTTTGCACCGGAGAAACCGACGAGCTTAGAAAGTCTGTCCACATGCCTTCCTGGGTATTAAATAAGTTCACCGGACTGCTGTTTGGAGAATGGATAGTGACATTATGCGATGACGACCTCTTGCTTCCGTTTTTCCTGGAGTCTTTAGCAAACTATGTTAGTCCCACAATCCACCCTTCCTGTTTCTATACCGGCCAGTTCAGAACTCGATGCGACGAGTTTGGAGGAAATCAACAACTGCTTGCATCAATACCGGCTGATCGAATAAGAGGCGCTGGCGACATGTGCCATATCATAGACGGCCTTCAATTTGTGTTCAATCGACCCATGTGGACAGAACTGTGCAATATTCACTCAGGCTGCCCGGTGCCGGAGGGAATGGAATATAGCCGTTATGCGGATGGCGTATTCATGGAGCGGGCTGTGGCAATATCCAAAGCCATTCCAGTACCCGGATTTAACTGCGTCAATCGCAGAACCCCAGTTTCCAAGTTCCTTGGCCCATGAAACACATCTACTTCTTTGAGTCGGCATGAACTTGGAGCCAGGACGTTGGAAAAAATGATGCCGAACATGAATGTGTTGTTTATCATGGAAGAATGGTGCGATTGTAACCCCGCATGCGGCACCAGCGGGACGGATGAATATTATCTCAAGACATACCGATCCTTGAATATTGGACGGGCCATCGTAGTTCATTACGATTCCAGTCCGGTACGTGAAACGGTAAACAGGTGCCGACTCATTTCGGAACAATATCCTCTGGATATGGTTTTCTACACCGAGTGCGCCAACATACCGTCAGCACAGATTCACGAGTTGTGGCCGTGGTTTGCCGAGCGCGGAATACCCGTCGTGGCCGTTTGGCATGATTCGACCAGCGGATTATTCCGAGACTTAGACGGAGTAGCTTGCAACGTCATCGTGGACACCCGTAATGCGTGGCCTCACATTCGGAATGCACTTACCCTCTGGGTACCCCATCACACAGACCTTTTTTTCGATGACGGGCGACACCGCCCTAACGATGTCATTTTCCCGTCCTCGCGTAACACCAAATCAATCGCCGCCCAGTATTCCGACTTCCTCCAGGCCAATGGCGTCCCTGTCCATTGGAGAGGAGGCCAGCGCGAAGACCGACTATCATGGTTCGATTATGCCGAGGAATACCGAAACGGTAAAATCTGTCTCAACTTCCCACGCAATTCCCCAGACCGGATTCCACAGGTAAAGTCCCGAGTGACAGAGGCTATTTATTGCGGCTGCTGTCTATTCGAGCACGGCCACGAACACATGACCGACATGCTCGTCGAGGGCAAGGAATACATCGCCTTCACGACCCAGGAAGATTGCTTGAAGAAAATCCGGTTCTACCTAGAGCACCCGGACATTCTCCGCTCCATCGCTGAGGCCAGCCGTAACCGCGCCATCCGCGACTACTCTCCCCACTGCTGGTGGTCGAAGGTATTTGCTGCTGTCGGTAAGTAAATCGACGGAAAAGAACTTCGTCTAAACATCCGTCAGCAGCGACTGCGCTCCCCAAGCTGAAATCGCCGCAGGCTGGCAGAACTTTAAAGACCCTCCGGGCGACGTGGAACAAATAAATCGGGCGCAGTCGAGTGCGTCATCGCCCCCGCTATCATCTTCCGCCGAGGCGTCCATTTTCTCGATGTCCTCTGGTTTCTTCTCGTGATGCTGAGCCAGCGGAATCTGCCCAATCAACTCCTTGCACCGCTCATGGATGAACATTGTTGGCCTAATTCCCTTATCCGGGTCGCCCAGACGTGCCAGCATCTTCGCCCAGCCATTTATCCTGTCAATCTCGGCTTCAACCAACTGAATCCCATTTTCCGAATAAGTATCTGAAATTGTGGTCCCATCCTCTTTAGCGGAGAAACAGTCTCTGCCGGCAGCTATAAACTCCAAATCCGAAGGTTTCAAGTTCCGGGGACGTAAAATCGCAAAGATCGAGGATGTATGATCCGAAATCTGCATTTGCGATGCCGAGTGCTCGTCTAGGAAAATCAGGTTCCCATCCCGGTCCTCGCCTGCCAGAAGGAAAACGCTCGGATGCGTCCACCCGTAATCCAAGCCCGCATACCACCGGACAATCTTCCGCTCGTCAAACGTCCTCAGAACATGATCCGACTCGCTCCAGGTCGTAAAGAACTGACCGGCCTGAAAATCTGGATTCCCCTCTAACCAGCTCTGGCGCTTCCATCCAACCAGACTTTCAAGGAATTTCATGTATTCCTTGTCCAAATGTTTGTTGTCGTAAGGCCGGGCCCGGATGAACTTTGTTTTCCCCTGCGTCTTGTTTGAATAGGGATCCCAGAAAAATCGCTTCACCCATCCGTGGCCCACTCCGCCCCAGTTCCATGACGCATAGAGCCGCGGGCGCCATCCCTCTTTGCTGGTTCTGAGGCAGGACAACAGGTTTTCCACCTTTTCCTTGGAAAGCGTCGTCAACTCCTCAATCACCATTTCGTCATATTCCTGGCCCAAATAGTTGTCGATCTCCTTTTCATCCTTGAAATGGCCAATAATGATGCGAGACCCGTTCTCGAAGGTCATATCCTTGCCCTGGCGGTAATTTGCCTTCAGCCGGCCAAACACCTTCACCCTCATGTCCTCGAACTGCTCCTTGGCTGCCCGGCCTACTTTCCTAAGATAAAGCACCTTCAACCCTGGAAACCTCTGGCAATCATCCGCCCCGCACTGAGAAAGCAGCGCAAATGACTTTCCCGGCCCTCTAGGTCCTCCAAACCCAACATAAATCGGACCGCCATCGAAATCGCACGCCCTGGCCGCCGCCGCGAATTCTAACTGCTTTTCTTGCAACCAGATGCCCGCCGCCTGCAAATTCACCATTTGCTGCTGCGGACACCCCAGAGCGGCCCCGGCCCTGAAATAATGCGCCCCAGCCCATTGTAGCGGCGTTGGATTCTTTATGCCGTGCTTGAGAAAGACCGCCTTCTCTTCTGCTGTGGCGTTGGCGAACGGGTCAATCTTTGGGATTTTTGGCATCAGCGAGCATTTTTTACGAAATCGAACCTATTCAGAAATTCCGATAGCGGCCCAAGCCAAGATGCTTCAAATCCTTCACTGACAGTTACGACCTCAGTTATACCGCCTGGCTCTTCAGAGGACAATACGCCAACCACCTTGTGCAGAATCCCCGGGCTTCCTGGAACTTCCCTCCACCACTGCCCTTGCTTTGGTTTAACTTTCACAGCTCAATCGTGCTTGTAATCCGCGTCCGGCATATTCCCACCGCCTTTCACCCAAATGGCCGCCGACCGCGGCAATTCATCGACCGGCGCTACCGGCGCCACTACCCTCGGCCCTGCCGTGCCGTAAAGCTTCACCTTCCTCTGATCCGACTTCTGATACGATTTCTCCTTCACCACCTCCGAACTGG